>Ga0208100_100030_pt1 | contig 74198 bp, 81 predicted proteins | sample SubbioR11_8A_Aug_FD_184817 | JGI IMG/M metagenome (GOLD analysis project Ga0208100, IMG submission 184817) | Serpentinite rock and fluid subsurface biosphere microbial communities from McLaughlin Reserve, California, USA - CR11_8A_Aug (SPAdes) | ecosystem: Environmental > Terrestrial > Deep... | reverse complement strand
GCCATTCCAATGGGTCTCTTGGGGGCGCGACTTTACTTTGTGGCCTTTAACTTTACGGCATACGATTCCCTGGCAGAGGTTCTAAATTTTCGGGAAGGTGGGCTAGCGATACATGGTGGCGTCTTGGGCGGAGTGCTGGCCGCCTATGTTTATGTTCGCTATCGCCGAGTAAATTTTTGGCAATGGGCGGATATCGCCGCACCAAGCCTGATCTTAGCGCAAGCTATCGGTCGGTGGGGCAATTATTTTAACCAGGAGGCTTATGGAATACCTACGCGCCTGCCGTGGGCTATGTTTATCGCCGGCGAGTTCCGTCATCCGGCTTTTCTTTATGAATCGTTATGGAATCTAGGGGTTTTTGTGTTGCTCATGTGGGTGCTACAGCGCAGGCAGTTTATCGGCCAGGTAGCGACCTTGTACCTCATGGGCTACTCGCTGGGCCGGCTTTGGATTGAAGCGATCCGAGCTGACAGCCTACTGCTTGGCCCCTTCAGGGCAGCCCAGATCATGAGTGTATTTTTTATCTTGCTCGGAGCGTATTATTATCGCCGTCTTCGGTAGCAACTTTTCACCCCCGTTCATACTATAGTCTAGACAAAGGGGGTGAATAGTCTATGTGGAACCGCCAAGATTCTCAAGGGCTGAGGGATATTATAGCTCGCACCACCTGCGCAAAAGGGCAGAAGCGTTTTAAACAGAGTTTTTCGTTGCACGCTACGCATGTCCCCGACACGGTTCTTGGCTACCGTATAACCAACCACAGCTTCGTGGCCTCGCCCGAGCGCAATTTTGTGGTCATAACGGGCCAGTACGATGGGCATGTTTGGTATGCCTATGATCGTGGGAACCAGACCTGTGTCGAGAAGAAGACCGTCTGCTATACTGAGCACTTGCCGGTAGTCGACCTCGAAGGAGTGCGACTTTGCGTTGGTGAGTATGTAGAAGCCTCTGTCGTTAAGGAGCCACGCATCCTTGACGTACATGTGCGGCGTGGGATGCTCGAAATGTCGGCAGTGCTTGAGTTCTACGCCGAGATTGTCGGCGAGGCCAAGTTGTGGGTCAAGGTCTTTGAGCCGCCGGAAGGTGTAGAGGACAAAAAAGGCGAGGATTTCGCCGACGACGAGGACTTTGCCGATTTTTCAGAAAATGAAGAGGAGTTCCTGGACACCGAGCTCTCCTGAACGCTGCAGCCGCCAAGAGGACTGCATGAAAAATACTTAGCTCCGCCCTGAGGGCGGTTTTTTTTGCACGCATCGGGTCATCCAATTCATATGCTGAAGTGACCCGCCAGAGGAATGGAGGATGTGAGTGGTTGTACGAATTGAGTTGCTCGTGCTCGAAGACGAGACCACTGAACATGTCGTAGTGATACCGCATAACCTCCGGCAGACCCTAGAAGTCAGTGCGCCAACGGTTCAGTTCTCCGTCGGACAGTCTACGGCCGTAGCTAGAGTCGAGCCGGGGTGCAGCAAGGGTAGGTTGTCGAAAATTCATCTCAGTAGATCGCTTTTTCTCGCGCTACATCTTAGAGAGTCCTTACACCTTTGTGTTTGGCGCGATAAGGCGGGCGGTGGAGTGCGGATTGGGCCGGTGCTGGGCATCTTGGTGGGGGGGCAGAGTAACAAATCGCTTGGAGTACATGTCGAAATTGTGAGGGACTGCCTGCGTCTGGCTAGTCGACAAGGCGCGATGGCCTATGCCTTCGGGGCGAGCGACATTGACTGGGAGAGAGGGAGTGTCGCAGGGTGGGTTTACCACCAAGGTGGTGTTGCTCGGGTCGATTGTCCGTTGCCCGATGTCGTCTACGATAAGGTCTCCAGTCGCCGAGTTGAAAAAAACGGTGCCGTAGTCAAAATGAAGGAGCGCTTGCTAGGGTACCCGCGTCTCAAGTATTACAACCGCAGCTTCTTTAACAAGTGGGAAGTGCACCGCATTCTAAGTGGCCATGTGAAATTAAGAAGATACCTGCCTAGCACCGGGGAGCTCTCGGCCGAAAAAATGTTGGAGTACCTGAGGCAATACCAGTCGGTTTTTGTGAAGCCAGCAGAGGGGTCCCTAGGGGTTGGTATCCTCAGGGTGGTGAGAGTTGGTTCGGTCTATGGGTACCGTTTGACACGTTTCAATCGCCCCGATTTACGCGGAAATACCTGCAGTAGCGAAAAGATTCTCCGCACGGTCCGGGTACTGATGAGGCAGGGTCAGTACATTGTGCAGAGAGGCATACGCCTGGCTCGCGTCAATGGCTGCCCTTTTGATGTGAGGATCCTTCTGCAAAAGAATGGCCGTAACCAGTGGTTTGTTGCAAGCACAGTCGCGAGGGTTGCCCAACCCGGCAACATTATCTCAAATATTGCGGACGGAGCGACGACTATGTCTCCTCGCCAAGCCATCATGTCGGCCTTAGGCCTGCGGGCGGGAGCGGGCAGACAGGTTAAGATCATGAGTATAGTTGCCAAAAAAGTGGCCAGGGCTATCGAAAGGGGGATGGATATGGAATTTGCCGAAATGGGGGTGGATCTGGCCATAGATATTCATGGAAAAATATGGATACTAGAGGCTAACTCTAGGCCTGGTCGGCAGACCAATGACCTACCCACCAAACTGGTGGCGGGTTCGGTAGTGAAGCTGGTTAAATTTCTTTGCAGTCGTGGTCTGCGCTAAGGGGCAGGTGTGAATGACAGTTGTCATTTTGCATTCTGAGCCACGCCGCCTAAGCTACCTCTGCCAAGAGATGCCCGAGCTAGAAGTTGAGAAGAAGCTCGATTTGGGTGCCTACCCCAAGCTTCTCATTCGCTGGGGGGTCAATGAGGGTCCTGATCCTGACTGCGCGGTGGTCATCAACCGGGCCAAGGCCCTACAGCTCTTGCCCGAGGCCCGTAAAGTATGGCAGAAAAACAACATCAACCTTCACAGTAGGTCATGTTATCGCCGCTACAGCATCTACATGTTTGACCTTCTGCCGGTGCTCATCCTCCGGCAAGAGATAGGCAGTCGGGCCACCGTCGTAGTGGGGGTCAACAGTTCCAAGGAAACTAGGGAGGCAACTGCTCTGGCTGCACGCGCCTTGCATGTGCTCGGCCTTGATTTTGCCGCGGTGGACATAAGGCTATGTAGCCAAGGACGCCTCGGAGTAGCTGCAGTCAATGTTGCCCCGAGAGATAGTCGGTTGCTGGCGCAAGCGCTCGTCGAACCCATACGGCGGAGATTGCGCGAGGTAGAGCTGCGGCAGACCATGTCGATTTTCCAAAGAGCCAACCCAGCGTACTTGGACAAAGCAGTGAGCATTGGCGCGGACCCCGAATTCATGTTGCGCGATAACCGCACAGGAAAAATGCTCATGGCCTCGACATTCTTTCCTCGTGAAGGGACGGTAGGCTGCGATTCTCGCTTTGTCAAAGGAACTGTATCCGGCTATCCTTTGGCGGAGCTACGACCCGCGCCGAGCTATTCACCTCTCCAACTCACCGATAATATCCGTCGGGCCATGGAACTGGCGCTGCGGCTTTCCCCGTATGGCAATATAGAATGGCGCGGGGGGAGCATGCCCTTCCGTAAATTTCCAATTGGCGGACACATCCACTTTGCCGGAGTGCTGGTGAGCGGTCAACTGCTTAGGGCGTTCGATAATTACTTGGCCATCCCCTTGCTTCTGATTGAAGAGGGGCATACCGCAGCATTGCGGCGCGCCAAGTACGGGTATCTGGGGGATTTCAGGATGAAAGTACACGGAGGTTTTGAGTACCGTACTCCCTCCAGTTGGTTGATTTCCCCTGAAATTGCTACGGCAACACTTTGCTTAGCGAAGGTAATCGCCAGCGAGTACCATGTTTTGCGGCATGACGTGTTTGCCTGCCCGGAAGCTCAGGTGGCTTTTGCGGCCGCCGATAGGGCATATTTTACCTCTCACTTTCGTGAGCTGTGGGCAGATATTAGAACTACGAGTACCTTTGCCCTCTACGCGCGCGTATTAGAGGTGCTTGAGGAGATGATTCTGGCAGGCAGAACTTGGTCGGAAAAAGCAGATATACGGCGTGCCTGGGGCCTTCGTATTCCTCGGAGTAGGATTTACCGGTAAGAAGTTTGTGAGGTGAAACCATGGTTCGCTCTATCAGTGTTGGAATAATGGCTTACCGTAGTCGAAAACTGACGATGCCATTCGCCGAGGCGAGTTACTTCCGCCAACTGATTGCCGCAGCCAGCAGTCTTGCTATAAAGGCCTTCGTCTTCTGCCCGTTAGATATTAATTGGCACAATCGTACTATTTATGGATACGCTTACCAAAATAGCGTGGGATCTTGGTTTGCGCGACAGTTTCCTTTCCCTGATGTGGTTTACGATCGATTGTTCCCGCCCCGCGGGCGCCTGGCGAATGTCCTTTTCGCCGCTGCCAAGCGCTTGCGCCGGCAAGGCAATGTTCGTTTGTTTGGACGCTCGGGGAGGGGGAAGTGGGAGACCTACCGCGCGCTGTTCAAACACGCGGACTTAAAAGAGCACATCCCCCACACCATGATTTTGCGGCATGTTGATGATTTGGCTTTCATGATCAAGAAATATGGATATGTGTTTGTAAAGCCAGACATGGGCAGTCAGGGCAAGGGTGTAGTTGCGATCAGGGAAATCGCTAATGGCTTCAGTTGCCACGGGCGTGACCATCAAAACATGCCGTTCTCTGTAAATGTGACCTCTTTGAATGCAGTTCTCGCCTTGGCGAGAGCTGCCAGTCAGCGTAAACGCCTCTTGGTACAGCAGGGGCTCAACCTTAATCACTTGCGGGGCAGGACCTTTGATATTCGAGCGGTTGTGCAGAAGGATCATGAGGGAAAATGGCAAGTTACAGGCACTGCCGTCAGGATGGGGCGCCCAAACAGTGTGACTTCTAATTTACATGGCGGAGGTAGTGCTGTGCGCACCGAGGGGCTCTTGCGTAATCTGTTCGCGGAAAAATCTGCCGACATAATGGCCGTGCTCAGCAGGCTAGCTGTCAGCATCCCCGAGCTTATGGATAGGGAACTTGGTAGGTATGGTGAACTTGGCTTGGACTTTGGTGTGGACCGAGATGGCAAAGTCTGGCTAATTGAAGCTAACAGTAAGCCGGGACGAACAATTTTCTTACACATTAAGGACCCGTCCTTGCGCCAGGTAAGTATCCTGAGACCCATGCAATACTGCAAGTATCTAGCACTCGAAAAAAGGAGCGGTGGTGAGAGCCTTGGTTGATGTAGGTCGTAAGCGCAGTTTGTTCTACGTTACCGGTGCGGAAGCAGCGAAGTGGGGCTTGGCCCATGAAAGTGATGTCCGGGTGAGATTTGGCTGTGAGGTAGCTACAGCCACCGTCCTAGTCAGGCAGGAGGGAGATGGGGTGCGCATGTCCCCGATGCTCCGAGCGCGTCTTTATTTTCCAAATTCCTACCGAGGGAAATTGGTCTACCATGCTAACAGAGGGGAGCTGCAAGTTGGCCCTTTGATCGGTCTCTTGACAGTGGCGGCGAGCGGTCAAGAAGGCACGCATGATGCCTCCCTTTTTCGAGGGTTGTGGCGCGAGGGGATGGCGCTCGGGGCCATGGTCTATGCCTTTGCCCCGCATGATGTCGACTGGTCGCAGCGTTTAGTGCGTGGCTGGGTGGAGAGGAGGGGTGGCGCAGAGCGGATGGTGCTCCCCCTGCCTGATGTCATATATAATCGGGTCCCTAATCGTAGTCTAGAGCGTACACTACATTACCGTCGTTTTTTGCGACAGCTGGCAGAAGTAAAACACACCTACATGTTTAACCCCCGATTTTTTGACAAGTGGCAGGTGCATCGCTGGTTGTCTGCTATGCAGGAGTCGCGGCAATATCTACCCGAAACTCGCCTGCTTGCTAGTGTGCGCGACATGGAGCGCATCTTGTTGCGCCACGGTCAGGCCTATGTTAAGCCACTGGGCGGGAGTCTTGGCAAGGGCATTGTTCGAGTCGCGCGGGGGCGTGAGGGGGGGTATACGGTTTCCTACCGCCTTGGTGAGCGCAACCTTGAACATCTGCATGCGAATTTTGCCGAGGCAGCAGCCGATGTCTACTTGGCAAAGCACCGGAGGCGATACCTGGTGCAACAGGGTGTGACTATAGCTAGATACCATGGTCGCGTCTTTGACGTGCGGGTGACCTTGCACAGGAACGGTCAAGGCGATTGGGAAGTGGTTGGGCCAGCCGCTAAAGTTGCCGCGGTAGGTGCCGTTACTACGCATGTTCACAGTGGGGGAAGGGTATATCCGTTGAAGAAAGTCTTGCGTGAAGTCTTTCCACGGGATGACAGCGCAGTCTATGAACGTGTACTAGAGGCGAGTACCAAAATTGCCCGGGCAATCGAGAAGGCCAGTCACCTCCCCTTGGGAGAGCTGGGGCTAGACTTAGGTCTTACACCTCAAGGTGAGGTGCACCTTTTTGAAGTGAATGCTCGGCCCGGCAGGATGGTCTTTGCCCCCGTCTGGGCGAAGAGGGATGGACGACGGTCCCTGCACTACATCTGCGCCTTTGCCCATTATGTTGCCGGTTTTGGCCCGATTAGTTAGGAGGTGGAAGCATTGCGAGTAGTGAGAGTGTCTATAGATGCGCCTTCTGGTGCGCGAGAGGACATTACCGTGAGAGGTGGTGCCAGCGAGGCGCGCGCTAGACTCATTGCGCAGGGGGAGAAGTGGGTACTGCAGGTGAGGCCGGTGGACATAGTTGCCCTCGGGCTCCATGAAGGGCAACAGGTGGCGCTATGGCCAGATGCCGAAGGGTGGCGGATAGGCCCATATATAGGGATTATGACTGTTCTGCGGCCATCAGCAAGGGGAGGTTTTTGTAGCCTCAGCGGAAAACGAGACAACTATGATGGGCTAGCTCGCATCGGTCGCGAGTATGGGGCAGTAGTCTTCGTTTTCGCTGCCGAAAATATGTACTACCGGCAAAAGAGGGTGCTCGGGTACGGGCGAAATGCCGCTAGGCAGTGGGTGGCAAGAGAGTACCCATGGCCTGACGTTATCTACAACCGCGTTCCAGATCGAACGTCAGAGGGGAAACGGACCGTAACCCTTGCCAAGCGGAGGTTCACCGAACAAGGTGGCGCCCTCTTCAATCCCGGCTTCCTGAATAAGTGGCAACTTCACGCTTGGCTCAGCCAAGACGATGCCTTAGCGCGATACCTACCTGGTACGAGGCTGTTACGCTCGGCTACAGACCTCTTGCGCATGCTGAAAGAGCACCAAATGGTGTATCTGAAGCCTGTCAGCAGCTTCGCCGGGCAGGGGATTTTCCAATTACGAACCACAGGTAATGGTTTTCTGCTGCGCTATCGTGAAGGAACACAGATGCGGGAGGAGCACTGCGTGGACTTCCGTGGCCTTCTCCAAACTGTTAGTTTAAGGAAACAACCAGGAACGTACATAGTTCAGCAGGGATTATCGTTGGCCATGTACCAGGGGGCGATTTTTGATGTGCGTGTCCTAGTGCAGAAAGGTGCGGCGGGCACCTGGGACCTCACCGGCATTGGTGTTCGGGTAGCGGGTCGTGGGGGGATCACCACTCACGTGCCATGCGGGGGTTACATCGCTCCCGTCGAAAAAATCCTCCGGGATGTTTTCGGCGAAAAACCAGACACAAAGGATGGGATTTACCAGCGAGTCAAAAAGTTGGCGCTGGCAATCGCACCGACTATTGAAAAACACATGCGTCAAGAGCTTGGTGAGATGTCCATGGACATCGGCATCACCAAGAAGGGGGAGTGTTATTTCTTTGAAGCCAATGCCAAACCTATGAAATTTGATGAACCTCATATCAGGCGTTTGTCGCTGTGTCGCCTAGTGGAGTACAGTAGCTTCTTGGCCGGCAAGCGCGTTACTAACGGAGCGAGTCATGCTGGTAACTAGGGTCTCACCGATGAGATGGGTCAAATTTAGGGCGCGAGTGATTAAATTTGTGGCTAAATACAAAGATAAACACATCACGCCTGAATCTAGGGAGAAGCTCAGGAATTTGGACAAACGGGCGCTAGAGGAGCCGGGCACACTGATACTCTTGGCCACAGACCAGAAGCGATTCCTCGGCATACTAGTTTGCCAATCTTTTGGAGAGGTATTTTCCATAGTGGTGGTGCGCTCTGGCGTGAGGAGCAAGGGAGTGGGTAAGCAATTGCTCCGTACCGCACTGGAGATGCTCGGTAAGTTGCACGTAGAAATCGCCTCGGACAATGTGCCGAGCATTAAGTTGGCGTTTGCCTGTGGATTGCTAGGTTACGGAGCGTTCGTACGCGACAACGGGCAGGTTGTGATTCAGCTAAAGACGTTCGCTGAGCTCGCCTAAAGCACATTCTGGGCTTTTGAGTAATAGTTCCTCTCTGGCGCCGAATAGGTTATAAATGACCGCTAGATGGGGAGAGGATTGAACATGAGCACCAAGATGGCAAGATTGGCCGAGATTGCCGCGCAATATAGCTTAACGGCTAGCCCTTTGCCTGTGGACAACGAGCTCTGTCTCGCTACCAGGGATGGATTAGCGGCAGTGCATGACTATACAGGCAGCACCGAAGAAATTACTTGGGCAGGCAGTTGTCTAGAGCAGTTGAAAAAGCGGGGGATCAAGGGGCTCAGCCTATTTATTAGAACAGTAGGGGACAGTTTCGCGGCGGAAGTCAATCAGAGCAAGTTCTTCTTGACGGAATACTTTCCCGGTACCGCCTGCGATAGCAGCAACATTTTCGAAGTGAGGGCCATAGCTCGCCTCCTAGGGCAGGTGCATGCTGCCTCTGAAGAGTTGCTTTACCTCCTAGCCTGCCCGCCCACCAGGGTTGCGCCAGCCTGGCGGGAGGTAGCGCGAGAGCGGGCCGCCTACTGGCGGCTCGCGGGTCATCGCTATCGCCAGGGTGACCGTGGCGAAGCGGTCAGGCAGCTGTTAAGATGTGCGGAAGAATCGCTCAATCGGGTGGAGGAGTTAGTAAGGTATTATGACGGGGCGAGAGTGCTGACATTCCCGCATCCGACGTTTGATAAGTTTGTGTATATGAGTGTTGGTCACCAGGTCTGCCTCAATCAAGCATATGATTGCCTGGTCGATTGGTCCTACATCAGCGTAGGACACATGCTCGTTGACGGTGGGTATCCCAATGACCGCGTATTACATTTTCTGGCGGCCTATACGAATGCTCATCCCCTAAATGCTACCGAATGGCAGCTGTTGTTCGCGTACCTTCTCTATCCGCATGAATGGGTAGAATCTTTAGATGAACTGGCCAGAGGGCGCCCTAATCTCAAGGGCAGGGAGGTGCTCTCGCAATTGCAGGATAAGGCCGAGTGGCTGGATTGGTTGCAGGAACAGGTGCAAAAGTTACCAGGTGTGGAAGTAAACAGCTCCACCATAAGTGAGGTGCCACCCCCGCAACCAGAAATAGCCCTACCGGCAGCACCAACTGAAAAACCTCAACCCACGAGGCTAGAAAAGATAGTATGGCCGCTATTCCCAAAAATATCCATTGGCAAGGGGAAGGGTTCGCGCAACCGCCCCTAGCCCCCAACTCCCCGGGTTGCCCATGATAGGGATTTGCCGAGCAGGGCACAGTAGTCTAGAGGTGAGAGATATGCTACTGCAAATAGCTCTGCGCACAGTCTTCTTCTATTTGGCGGTGGTTGTCATCATGCGCATCATGGGGAAGAGGGAAATAGGCAATATATCGCCCTTTGACCTGGTCATTTCGATCATGATTGCGGAGTTAGCAGTCCTGCCAATAGAAAATACGGACAAGCCGCTACTCATGGGTGTGGTACCGCTCATTATTCTTCTCTGTCTTGAGGTGCTACTGTCATATGCGGCACTCAAGTCAGAAACCTTGCGCGCTTTAGTGAATGGTCGACCCAGTGTTGTCGTGGTCAAGGGTAAAATCATGGAGGCCGAGATGCGCAAGCTACGCTACAACATTAATGACTTGCTCATGGGTCTGCGCAACAAGGGGATAGTCGATGTGGCTGAAGTGGAATATGCTGTGCTCGAGCCCTCTGGGACTCTCAGCGTGATCGCTATTGCCGAAAAAAGGCCGGTAACATTATCTGACCTCAAGCTAAGTAAAGAACCGGAGGAGTTGCCTCTAACCCTAGTTACGGATGGACGCGTTCATTGGGACATGGTGCAAAAAGTCGGGTGGGACAGGGAGGCTTTTTATCAGCGACTAGATGCCCATGGCATACCCTCCTCAGGCCACGTTCTCTTTGCCTACCTTGATGCGGAGCGTAACTTCAAATTTCAACTGCAGGAGACCTCTGGCCGCCAGATGGAAAAAGTAGCAAAAACTTAACAATTTCGCGGCAGGGGAATGGCCATCGCGATCAAAATACAATAGTATGAGATGCTCATAGCAGTGCATACTAGGGTGTATATAGTCGCGGAGGTGTATGCATGATAGTCGGTGTACCACGGGCGCTGCTCTACTACGTTTATTATCCGCTCTGGCGACGATTCTTTGCTGAGCTTGGAGTAGGATGCATACTTTCACCGCCCACCAATGAGGCCATCATGAACTCCGGGGCACGAGCAGTGGTGGATGAGGCCTGCGCTCCCGTCAAGATAGCGATGGGTCACGTCCTCGCTCTAGCCCCAGAAGTAGATTATGTGCTGGTGCCCAGGTTCGTCAGCGTCGAGCCGCGGACGTATATTTGCCCAAAATTGATGGGGCTTCCGGATATGATACGCCAAAGCGGGCAAAAAACGCCACCACTCCTCGCGCCCGATATCGACATGAGCAAAGGATATTTCGGGTTAGCAAGGGCGCTAATGGATACCAGTCGCTGCTTAGAAAAAGGGCTCTGGTCGACTGTGCGGTCATTCCATCACTCCCTAGCCGAAATGAGGCGCATAAAGCATAAACTCATCGCCGGGCAAACGCCTGAGGAGGCGTTTCATGGCACAAGTAGGCGGCGCAAACCCGGTCGACGTCTGCGCATTGCCGTGCTTGGGCATCCTTACAATGTTTACGATCCTCTCCTGAGCATGAATATCGTGGATCGGTTGCGCGCTCAGGGTATTGATGTCATCACCGCTGAGATGCTACCGTTAGAACATATATCCTTGGGCCTATCGCAGTTGCGCAAGAAGCTTTTTTGGTCACTTAGCAAGATGGTGCTTGGGGCAGGATTGTACTTTGTCAACCACGCCGCGGAAGTCGATGGGATAATACTCCTCAGTTCCTTTGGTTGCGGATTGGAATCCCTCGTGGCGGACCTGTTAGAGCGCCATGCTCGACGCCAAGAATTCCCATTTATGCAGCTTACTGTAGACGAGCATAGCGGCGAAGCCGGGTTAATCACCCGGCTCGAGGCCTTTGTCGAGACGGTGGAAGGGAGGATACTCAATGCGCGTAACCTTTCCCCACATGGGGACCATGAGTTTCGCCATGCAGGCACTCCTTGAAAATTTACGCTTGCAGGTCGTGCCACCACCACCCATAACTAATCGGACGCTGATGCTGGGGGCGAAGTACTCTCCCGAATGCGTTTGTCTGCCCTTCAAAGTTAACATTGGTAATTTTATCGAGGCAATTGAACTTGGTGCGGATACAGTGGTTATGGGTGGCGGTATAGGACCCTGTCGTTTTGGGTACTATGCCGAGTTACAGCAGGAAATATTGCAGGACTTGGGCATGCGGGTGAACATGATCGTGCTCGAACCACCGCAGGGTGCCAATGGCGGTCTGTGGTCTAGGATATCAAAGCTCTCCGTGGGGCAGAGTCTCTGGCATGTTGCCGCGGCGAGTTACTTTGCTTGGCACTTATGCAAGGGGCTTGATGGGGTACTGCAAAGCTTGGATCTTCTGCGAGCTAGAGAGACTGTTCCCGGTTCCTGTGACCGCATCTGGAACGCTGCGCAAAAAAGTATCGGACAAGCTAGGACTTACCGCGCGCTAAGGAGGGCCGAAAAAGAGATTAGGCACGAGATTGCTACTCTCTCCTTGCATCTACATAAGCGACCGCTGCGTATCGGCTTAGTTGGGGAAATATACATGTTGCTCGAACCGAAGGTCAATCTTCATTTGGCAGAAAGGTTAGGATATTTGGGGGTAGAAGTGCACCGCAGCATGTCCGTCAGCGACTGGGTTGCCCGACATCTCGTCCCTAATCCTCGGGCTAGGATGCACACGAGGAAGGTGCATGAGGCAGCAAAGCCTTACCTGCGTGGCTTTGTGGGTGGGCATGGGCTCGAGACCATTGGGGAGAGCGTGCTCTTTGCCGAGGGAGGCATAGATGGCATAATTCAAGTTTTGCCATTGACCTGTATGCCAGAGATCGTAGCGCAAAGCCTGTTGCCATCCATCAGTCAAAGATACGGCGTGCCCATCATCACCCTCGTGCTGGATGAGCATGCCGGAGAGGCGGGCCTGCAGACGAGGTTAGAAGCATTCGTGGACATGGTAGGGGCGCGAAGAGTCCATCGGGGTGGGGGTGTAAGTTGTGCCAAGTAAGGTTTTCCTTGGTCTGGATGTCGGCTCAGTCAGCACAAAAGTGGTGGCCATTGATGCCCTAGGGCAGGTACTTGCCAGTTCTTACTTGCCGACGCAGGGGCAGCCCATTGCGGCCATTCAAAGCGCCTTGCGAGAGATCGCCAGGGCATTGCCCCCAGGGGTTCCTGTCGCCGGGGTTGCCACCACCGGTAGTGGTCGGGTCATGGCGAGTGCCTTGGTGGGTGCCGATGTGGTGAAAAATGAGATCACTGCCCACGCCACGGCCACATTACGTGTCCTGCCCTCAGTTCGGACCATCATCGAAATTGGAGGCCAAGACTCAAAGATTATTTTGCTCAATCACGGCGTGGTTACGGACTTTGCCATGAACACTGTCTGTGCCGCCGGGACAGGCTCCTTCCTTGACCGACAAGCGCATCGTCTGGGTGTGCCGATCACCGCGCTCGGCGAACTAGCGTTACAAGCCACATCACCCACCCGCATTGCCGGTCGCTGTGCGGTATTTGCCGAGTCAGACATGATTCACAAGCAACAGACCGGGCACAGTCTGAGTGACATCGTGGCTGGGCTGTGCGAGGCCCTAGTGCGCAATTACCTGAGCAATGTGGCCAAGGGCAAGACAATTGTTGGGCCGGTTTCATTTCAAGGTGGGGTGGCTGCGAATGTGGGTATACTCAGAGCTTTTGAAAGCGCCTTGGCTCTGCCGGTCATCGTCCCCGAACATTATGACGTCATGGGGGCCTTAGGGGTGGCGTATCTGGCCCAGCCAATTGCGGGCCAGACTCGTTTTCGTGGCTTCGGGGTAGTTGCCGCTAATTGTCAGGTTAAGGGCGAGGACTGTGATGGATGTGGTAATCGCTGTGAGGTAGTTGGCTTTAGTATCAACGGTCGTGTGCAGGCCTACTGGGGTGATCGTTGCGGCAAGTATAGCCATGAAAATTATTTGTCTGTCGGAACTTGACCGTCCAGCGCAAAAATGTCGACTAGGGCAGGAAAGGAGGTTATGACATAATTTGCGCCCTGTAGTTCCTCGGGTCGACCGGTGCCAAAAGTACAGCCGATGGAGAACAAGGAATTGGCCTTTCCGGCCTGCATGTCGTGGAACCGGTCTCCGATCATATAGCCCTCGGTAATGCCATGGCGAGTTTTAATAATCGCCACAATTTCTGTCTTTGTTAAGTTGTGAAACTGCCCTGCACAGTATCGAGCATCGAAAAGAGCGCTAAGTCCTAGGTGGTCGGGTACGAACTTGAGGTAATCTGCGTCGCAATTAGAGCAGATGTAGGTCTTGTACCCTAGGGCGCGAATGTACTTCAAGGTGTCTTCCACTCCCGGGAAGGGACGCGGGTTGGTTTCGTGCAAAATGCGAAGTTCTTTTTCCGCCATCATTTCGTTCGCTTGGGGCATGAGGTTGAGCCTGTCCTTAGGGAGAATCATTGGCCATATTTCATGCAGGGGATATCCCAATGTCTCGGATAGGACGGAGTCGGTAGGAATGGGGAGACAGAGGGCAGCGAATACTTCGCGGAAGGCAGGTAGCGCGACCTGTGTGGCATCCCATAGTGTTCCATCAAGATCGAAAATTGCAGCTTTAGTCATTATCATCATCTCCTTGCCTCCTATATTTTGCATCTACAATCCTTACATAGCAAGCGTCAAATTGACGAAAGTTATAAATGCCGGCGTTTGACTGCGGCAAAGGGGTGATAGGAGTAGTGGCACGTGGACGCAAAATCATGTCAGAACAGCTGAAGATGCAACTAGCTCAAGAGCTTGGGTTTGCCGAAACCGTTCGCTCACGCGGATGGGGTGCGGTGTCGACACGAGACACTGGTGAAATGGTCAGACTTGCTATCGCCAAGGCAGAACAGCTAATGAGCAGCAAACGCTAGGCAGGGAGAACCGTCCCAACAAGGGGGCGGTTCTTTTTTTGAGTGACAAATAGAGGCGGTGTCGACAGCAGGATTTCTTCCTTAGTTGTGGAAGTATGATACTGTCCGGTAAAAGGAGTGGATGAGCATTCTAAAAGCGATCTGGCGCATAGACGAAGCTCTAGATGTCGTAAGAGGGTCGATTGTTGCCCTGGAGCGGCATATGAGCGTTGCCTTGGTCGAATCTGTCGGCAAGATTGTGGCAGAAGATTTTTACGCGAGCTGTCCCGTACCTCACTTTAGGCGTTCAACCATGGATGGGTATGCTGTCGTCGCTCGTTACACCCATGGCGCGAGTGAAACAATGCCCGCCATGCTCAGTCTCTGCGACCTCGCTCCCGCCTCGTGGGCGAGGGTGCTTACAGGAGACCCTATTCCCTCGGCTTACGATGCGGTGGTTATGCTCGAATATGTGGAAGAACTCAGTGACGGCACCTTATTGGTAAGTCGCCCGGTAGCAGGGGGCGAGAACATCATGGAGGAAGGGGAAGATATCTCAGCCGGTAGCCTCATATTGCGGCGTGGGGTGTACATATCGCCCCGTCAAGTCGGACTATTGGCGGCACAGGGGGTTACTGCTGTCAAGGTCAGGGATTTTAGAGTGGCCATAATATCTACGGGGAATGAAGTAGTTCCAGCCTCCACTCGGCCTGAGGTGGGGCAGATGCGAGACATCAATTCGCATCTGTTGACTAGCCTTTGCCGCGAGGCCGGTTTTATGGTGCAAAACTGCGGGATTGTCCCTGATGATCCGGATGCTTTGACCTCTGCACTGCAGGGAGCACTAAAGAACTATGATGCCGTGGTGCTCTCTGGAGGAAGTTCGGCGGGCGCGGCAGATTATACGGAGCGAGTGCTTAATCAGGTTGGCTCGCCGGGGGTTTTGGTGCATGGGCTGGCGGTGAAGCCCGGTAAGCCAACTGTGCTTGGGGTGGTGGAGGGCAAGGCGGTGGTGGGGTTGCCGGGGCATCCCTTATCTTGCGCGATTATGGCCGAGATGGTGGCATTGCCACTTTTGCGTCATGCTGCGGGTGCCATTTTGCCACAACCTAGGCTTCAAGTGGCCGAGCTCTCGCGCTCTTTAGTCAGTGCCCCCGGGCGCAGGGACTTTGTTCCAATCAGACTGGAAGGTCGGCAAGCGATTCCCTTGCTGGCTAAATCCGCGGCGATACAGTTGCTCGCCCAATCGGATGGGTTGTTGGTCGTACCCGAGGACTGTGAGGGCTACAACGCTGGCCGCGAGGTTGTGGTGCAAATGTGGAGGTCAATGTGAAACAACATTTCTTACACAGCATCGCTAAGGATGACGCTCTTCGCTTGTGGCTGGCGGCCTTTTCGGGGCGAGAAGCTGCTACAGAGGTCTTGCCTGTGTCGCGGACGCTCGGGAGGCTTACGGCTACTCCTGTTGTCGCGAGGGAGTCGTCGCCCCATTATGCCGCATCCGCTATGGATGGGATAGCAGTAGAGGCCAAGGATACCATCGGGGTAGCCCCCGGGCGTCCATGTAGACTAGAGCTACAATCGAATTGTTTCGCCGTTGACACCGGTGACCCTTTGCCTCCCGGTACTGACGCCGTGATTATGATTGAGAATGTAGTTCTGGTCGGTTCTTCCTGCGATATCGAGCAAGGGGTCGCCCCTTGGCAGAACGTGCGTCCGGTGGGCGAAGATATCATCGCCGGTGAGATTTTGTTGCCCCGCTACCACTGTCTTGCCCCGGTAGATTTAGGTGCGCTCTTGGCAGCGGGAGTGCACTCCATCGCTGTCTTAGCTAAGCCGCGCGTGACTATCATCCCGACCGGGGATGAACTGGTGTTACCCGGCACTCCTCTCAAGCGAGGAGATATTGTTGAATTTAACTCGGCGATAATTGCCGCGGAGATATCCCTCTGGGGCGGCGAGCCCCTGGTTCATGCCCCGGTATCGGATGATGCCGGGGTGCTCCAGCGAGTAGTAGAACAGGCGATCCGTGCCAGCGACATGGTGCTGATTATCGCCGGCTCATCGACGGGCCGCGGTGACTACACTGCCGATGTAGTGGAGCAGGTTGGCGAGATCTTGGTGCATGGGGTGGCCATGCGCCCGGGAAAGCCGGTGATGCTGGCGAAGGCAGGTCTTGTCCCGGTAGTGGGGCTACCGGGCTACCCGGTATCGGCGCATCATTGCCTCGAGACCTTTGTTAAGCCCTTGCTCTATGCGTTTAACCACCGGCCTCTGCCGAAAACAGAAATGGTGGATGGCCTTTTGACGCGGCGTCTCGTCTCGCCCTTTGGGGTAGAGGAATTTGTGCGGGTGGCAGTGGGCCAGGTAGAGGGGCAGGTAGTGGTGACGCCCCTAGCGCGAGGTGCAGGCATTGTCTCCTCACTTATGCGCTCCGACGGCACAGTAATAGTGCCACAATCCGCGGAGGGTTTCGCCGAGGGTGCATCGGTGCGCGTGCTCCTGCGGAAGCCCTTAGCAGAAATCTCCGGTTCATTGGTTTGCATCGGCAGTCATGACCTCGTGCTGGATGTACTAGCCGATTTTATGCGCCTTCGCTACGACCTCTGCCTGCAGGCCAGTCACGTGGGTAGCATGGGGGGGCTCTTGTCGCTCAAGCGCAAGTTCGCCCACCTGTGCACGACCCATCTCCTCGATGAGGAGACCGGAGAGTACAACACAGCCTTCATTAAGCGCATGTTCCCCGGTGAAGATATGGTCGCCATCAACCTAGTAGAGCGCTGGCAGGGTTTCATGTGCCGTGCGGGGACCGGCGTTAAAAACTGGCAGGATTTGCGCGCGGTGCGTTTCATCAACCGACAGCGCGGTTCAGGCACGCGCGCACTGCTCGATTACCACCTGCACAAGTATGGAATAGAGTCTTCGGCCATCAATGGCTATCTACGCGAAGAAACCACCCATCTTGCGGTGGCCTGTGCGGTGGCCAATGGCAGTGCTGAGGTGGGGCTTGGCATCCTTTCGGCGGCGAATGCTTTTGGGTTAGACTTTGTGCCCATTTGTCTGGAGCAGTTTGATATAGTCATGCGACGTGCTACGCTGCTTGACCCTAGAATACAGGCGCTGCTGTCAATTATCCGCTCGGCGGAGTTTGCCTCCCGCGTGGGGGAACTCGGTGGCTACGCGACAAACAAGAGCGGCGAGGTGGTGTGGTCGGGAAATGCGTGACCAGGTAGGGCGCTCTATTGACTATCTTCGCTTGTCTCTGACCGCAAAGTGCGATTTGCGTTGCCGTTATTGTCAGCCAGAGGCAAGGTCAGTAAAAATCTCGGAGCTAGATTTGGCGGACTTTCTCTTTTTCGTGCAAGTTGCTGCTTCCCTAGGCATTTCTAGAGTGCGTCTTACCGGCGGCGAGCCGCTTCTTAAACCGGGCATAGTAGATTTTATAGGCGAATTGGCCGGGGTTCCGGGCATACAAGACATTGCCTTGACGACCAATGGGACCCTTTTAGCTGGCCTGGCTCTGCCCCTTTGGCGAAAGGGACTTAAGCGCGTCAACATTAGTCTGGATTCGCTCAATCCAGAGCGTTACGCCTATATGACCAGAGGTGGTGAGCTCCACCGGGTCATGGCCGGTGTTTCTGCTGCGCTTGACGCCGGGCTCTACCCGGTTAAATTGAATTGTGTAGTAATTCGCGGGTTTAATGATGACGAGGTAGAGGCCTTTGCCGGATTAACTCGCCATCAAGATGTGGCCGTCCGTTTCATTGAACTCATGTCTTTTGGCGAGGGGACTAACTTTCCTGCTACAGCCTTGGTAACTATGCGGGAGTTAATGGATACCCTGGGGCCGCTTGAGGCCGCCGTTCAAGAGAGTGCGGGTCCAGCCAAAGTCTTTCGCCTGCCGGGGGCACGCGGCACCATAGGTTTTATCAGCGGGACCAGTGAATATTTTTGTAGCGGATGTAATCGCTTGCGGGTCACTGCCCAGGGCTGTGTGCGCCCATGCCTCTTTGCGGATGTCGAGGTAGATGTGGCGGAGCTGATCGTCACCCGTCAATTTGGGGCACTTCAGTCGGCCTTGCAGCTCGCGGTAGCCAATAAACCTAGGCGAGAGCTCAGCATTGATAATCGCCGTATGGCAGAGATTGGGGGATAGTTGTGTTAACTCATTTAGACGCCAGTGGGAAAGCATCTATGGTCGACGTTTCACACAAGACACCCACGCGGCGCGTGGCCAAGGCCCGTGCCCTGGTGTGGATGCAGGCGCAGACGATGGAGCTCATCACTGCGCAAGATATTCCTAAGGGGGATGTGCTGGCGGCCATGCGCTTAGCGGGGATTATGGCGGCGAAGAAGACCGCGGAACTTATTTTTCTCTGCCATCCCCTGCACCTGACTAGGGTGACGCTGGACTCGAGAGTATTGTCGGACCGAGAGCTGGAAATAATCTCCGAAGTGGTCGCCTTCGATAGCACCGGGGTGGAGATGGAGGCGCTCACGGCGGTGACAGTGTCCGCCCTAACAGTTGTTGATATGTGCAAAGCGGTTGATAAAGGTCTCATGATTAAGGATATCCATCTATTATCTAAGTCTGGTGGGATGAGTGGGGACTTCGTGTGGGGGGATGAAAGATGAGAGGTGCGGTCAATGCAGTATCCATCAGTAAGGACAAGGGCATGCGCAAGTCTCCGCAACCCTTTGTGGATATCGTCTTGGAACATGGGCTCGCGGGGGACGCCCATGGTGGGGTGGGGCATAGGCAGGTGAGTTTATTGGCCCTAGAGAGCATTAAAAAAATGCAGGCCTTAGGAATAGACGTGCATCCGGGTGATTTTGCGGAGAATATCACTCTCCAGGGGGTTGACCTGGCCAAAGTTGCGGTCGGTACACACCTATCCCTGGGTGAGGGGGTCATGCTCGAAATAACGCAGTTAGGTAAAGAGTGCCATGAACGATGCGCTATCTACTATCAAGCCGGCGATTGTGTTATGCCGCGTGAGGGCGTATTTGCGAGGGTCTTGCGGGGCGGGCAAGTTAAGGCCGGTGATGAGGTGCTAGTCTGGCCCAAGCTCAGGATCCTGGTCATTACTTTGAGCGATCGCTGCTCTCGCCAAGAGACGGTAGACGAAAGCGGTCCGGCCTTGGCTGCGGAGCTTGCCCTGACCGGCGCCAGGGTCGCGACTGTCATCCTCGCTGATGACTATGACGCTCTCGTAGAGCGTTTGACAGAAACCTGCGACCAAAATGCGGCGGACATTGTACTGACGACAGGAGGAACCGGCCTCTCCCCGCGTGATGTAACTCCGGAAGCCACGCTTGCTGTAATAGAGAGGGTAGTGCCGGGCATTGCCGAGAACATGCGCGCGCAAAGTCTCAAGGTAACTCAGGCCGCCATGCTCAGCCGGGCCGTAGCGGGCACAAGGAAGAAAACCTTGATCATTAACTTGCCTGGTAGTAAGAAGGGCGCCCTCGAGTGCCTGAGAGTGCTCCTCCCCGTCCTGCCGCATGCCTATGAAGTAATGCAGGGGCAGAACACCGACTGTGGCCGCCTGCCGCAATAAATCCCCTGCCCATTCGTTTCTCGAGCGTAGACCATTGGTTTACGCTTTTTTTTATTTATTTTTTCTGAACCTGCAGGAACTCTTGCCCCGTCCGAGAATACTAGTGGGGAAGAGTGGTGTATAGTGGGGAAAGGGGAGCAAGGGCGATGTTTCTAGGGCAACATGAGCACAGTCTTGACGAAAAAGGCAGGTTGTTCATGCCGGCGAAGTTTCGCGAGCGCTTAGGGACGCCTTTTGTAGTCACTAGGGGCCTCGATAACTCCCTCTCTGTCTACCCCTTGCCCGAGTGGGAGGCAACCGCACAGCGCTTACAAGAAGCCACAACCTCGCGTGGAGATGCTCGTGCCTTCGAGCGTCAATTTTTAGCATGGGCGGTTGAGCTAGAGTTCGATAAGCAGGGGCGGATTAACATCCCCGAGCCGCTCAGACAACATGCTAAGCTCACCAAGGATGCCGTGATTATCGGCGTCGGTCGCAAGATCGAAGTATGGAGCACGGCAATTTGGCAAGAATATTCCAACAATGCTCTCCAAAATTATGAGCAAATGGCCGAAGAAATGGGAATTAGACTGTAATGGGTGGGGTGGCGGACATCAAGCGGCATGTGCCGGTGTTGCTCGAGGAAGCGGTGGGCGTCCTCGGCGTGGGCGAGGGAGACGTGGTTCTCGATGGCACCTTTGGTCGCGGGGGTCACACCAGGCGATTCCTTCAAGCAGTGGGACCGCAGGGGTTGGTAGTGGCAATGGATGTGGATGTGGCTGCGGCAGAAGCCGCCCAAGAAATTTGTGCGCCGAATTTCCGGTTTGTACGGCAAAATTTCCGCCATTTAGATGTGGCTCTGCGCAACCTTTCCTTGCCGGTAGTAGACAAAGTATTTTTCGACCTTGGAGTGTCCAGCCCGCAACTTGACGAGGCCGAACGCGGCTTTTCGTATAAATTTGACGCTGTCCTCGACATGCGCCTCGACCCACTGGCAACGACTAGTGCCAGGACATTGTTAGCTCGGGCCAGTGAGGCCGAGCTCGAAAAAATCTTATGGGAGTACGGCGAGGAGCGTTGGGCCAGACGCATCGCGGCGTTCATCGTGGCCGCGAGGGCTAGGTCATCCATAGAGACCACTGCCGAGCTGGTCGAGATCATTAAGGCCGCCATTCCGCGTGAGGTTAGGCAAGCAGAAGACCAGCACCCCGCCCGCCGAACTTTTCAGGCCCTCCGCATAGCCGTCAATGATGAACTTGGCGCACTCCGAGAGGGCCTAGAAAAAGCCCTCGGGGCACTTAAAGTGGGTGGCAGGATGGGGTGTATCACCTTTCATTCGCTTGAGGATCGCATCGTCAAGCAATTTTACATGAAGCATGCGCGAGGGTGTATTTGTATAAGTGGCTTGCCACAGTGCGTATGTGGGCATCATGCTACTCTTAGGATTGTCACAAAAAAACCCTTGGGTCCATCTCCACAGGAATTGGCAGAAAATCCTCGTAGCCGCAGTGCCCACTTGAGGGTGGCAGAAAAATTGCCGGTGTTCTACTAAGATGAGGGAGTGAATAGCTGTGATACCAGTAAGGAAGACTCTTCCCCTTCCGTCGCTGCCCGCCCAGGAGAGGAACAGGAAAACTGCTAAGAAGAACAGACCCAGGAGAGTTCTTAACTTAGTGAAGCGAGCGGTGCTGTTGCTTGGCGTGGTCGGGTTGTTGGCCGGAGCGGTAGTGCATCGCCATGCCCAAATTGCGGTAGGGGAGCATAGAGTGGCCCGCCTGGTAGCGGAAATCTCCGAGCTGGAAATTCAAAAAGCCAGACTTCAGGTTGTTGCGCTTGAGCTATCCTCATTGCCGCGCATTGAGCGAGTTGCTCGGCAAGAATTGGGAATGACCAATCCCAAAGAGCCTCAAATCCTCCGGGTAGGGGTGCAAGGCGGCAACTAGACAGGGGGGGACAGTTCATGGCTATCCCGATGAGTATGAAACTCAGAATGCGGTTCCTGCTCGTAATTTTTCTCCTGGGTAGCGCGAGTTTGATCCTGCGCCTAGGGTACCTGCAGGTCATTAGGGGACCCGAACTCAGCAGGTGGGCATTGGCGCAGTGGACGCGGGACGTTTCCGTGTCGCCAAAGCGTGGTGTAATCTATGATCGCCACATGCGTGAGTTAGCCGTTAGTGCTACCGCCGACACCGTGGTCGCCATTCCCAGACGAATAGTAAACCCTCAAGAGACTGCTGCTAAGTTGGCCACAGTTCTTGGCATTTCTCCGGAAACAATCTATGGGCGCCTGGTGCGAAATCTAAATCTGGTATACTTAGCCAGGAAAATCCCCGCGGAGCAGGCGCAAGCATTGCGTGCGCTCAATTTGCCGGGCATTGATTTTAAAATAGAAACAAGTCGCGCTTACCCTAATCGTAGATTAGCCAGTCATATTCTCGGTTTCGTCGGGGTAGATAATCAGGGGTTAGGGGGGATAGAGTTAACCTATGATCGCGTCCTCCAGGGGAAGCCCGGTGAGGTAAGAAGCCCTGCAGATGGCAGGAACACTCCTTGGCCGAGAGTGAGCCCCGAATATACCCCGCCTACACACGGGCAAAGCATAGTGCTGACCATTGATGAAGTGGTGCAGCACATTTTGGAGCGCGAACTTGATGTAGCCATGACTCGTCACCAGGCGTCAGAAGCCCTGGCAGTGGCGATGAACCCTAAAACCGGAGAAATACTGGGCATGGCTAACCGGCCCGATTTTGATCCTAACGACTATAGGCGTTTTCCTGAGAGGCTGTGGCGCAATACCTCGGTCTCCGATAGCTTTGAGCCGGGGTCCACTTTTAAAGTGGTGACGGCAGCGGCAGCTTTGAATGAGGGGTTGGTTACCGAGAATGATAGGTTCACTTGCACTGGCTATACCCTCGTCGCTGGGGTGAGGTTGGCCTGCTGGAGGGCGAGAGGTCATGGCAATCTGAACTTTGCGGAAGTGTTTTGGCAATCCTGCAACCCTAGTTTCGTCAATATCGGCACAAAGCTTGGCAGAGAGACGCTTTCGCGTTACATCGATGCATTTGGTTTTGGGCGTCGCACCGGGATTGATCTCCCCGGAGAAGCGAGGGGCGTCATGTTTAGACGGATGGGACCGGTTGAGCTGGCCACCACGAGTTTTGGCCAGGGGCCTGCGGTAACGGCGATACAGCAAGTGGCCGCCATATCCGCAGCAGTCAATGGTGGAACCTTATTCCGTCCGCGCCTTGTCAAGGAAGTGAGAGACCAACAAGGTGGAATCGTAGAAACATTTCTTCCCGAGGCATTAGGGCAAGCTATAACAGCCGAAACCTCCGCGAGGGTACGTAGCCTTCTGGAGGGAGCCGTCGTTTCTGGTTCAGGGAGGAATGCTTTCATTGAAGGCCAGAGAATTGGGGGGAAGACCGGTACCGCGCAGGTGCCTAGGGCAGGTGGAGGGTATTATGCCGATCGGTACATTGCTTCCTTTATCGGGATGGCTCCCGCCGATGATCCTTCCATAGTGCTCCTTGTCATCGTAAGGGAGCCAAAAGGTCCGTACGGGTATTTTGGCAGCCAAGTAGCGGCTCCCACTTTTCGGGCCATGATGGAGGATATCTTGCGTTACTTAAACGTCGAGCCCAAGAGTGAAGCTATAGGGTTAGCACGGCCGGCGCTGGTTGCGGTGCCGGAACTAAGGGGATTGACTACCACTGCAGCGCTTGCCCATCTAAGGGACCTTGGGTTAAACTTACGCATGGAGCAAAACGGCAATCGTGTTGTCCTGCAGACACCCCTGCCGGGGGCCATGGTCTCTGTGGGAACTACAGTGATGGTCGAGCTGGGGCAGCCAGGTCCGATCGAGGGGAAGGTCGCTGTGCCCGATGTGCGAGGGCTTGCGATGAGGGTTGCCAGTCTAGAGCTCGCTAACATCGGACTGCGCATTATCGCCACCGGAACGGGCCTTGCCGTTTCGCAGGACCCTTTGCCCGGTGAGTTTGTGGATGTAGCTACCGCAGTAAGAGTGGTGTTCCGTCCGTGAGTGAAGGAGTGGACAAGGTGCAATTTAAGGATATTTTATCAGGATGGGTTCTTCTGGCGCAAGGGGGCAACGCCGAGATTTCTGGGGTGACCGACATAGCTCACCTTGTGCAACCAGGGTTCGTCTTTGTGGCTATCAAGGGAGCAAGGGTCGACGGGCATGGGCTAATAGCCGAGGCCCTGCGCCGTGGTGCGGTGGCGGTGGTGACAACAGAACGTGTGCCCCTCCCCGTTGGCATAGCCTATGCCCTCGTAGGGAACACAAGGGCGGCGTTCGCCCATATGCTATCGGTGTATCACGGGTCGCCATCACAGAGGCTGCGCGTTATAGGCATTACCGGCACTAACGGCAAGACGACGACGGCTTTTCTCATTCAGTCCATACTGCGCGCCGCGGGGTTTAGAGTAGGGTTAATGGGCACCGTCCACATTGACACCGGACGGAGCATAGAATCCTCTACCTTGACCACTCCAGATGCCCCACTGCTATACGGAGCCTTGTCGCGCATGACCGAAAATGCCCTGACCCACGCCGTCATGGAGGTCTCTTCTCATTCTTTGGTGCTAGACCGGGTGGATGCTGTCGAATTTGACACGGCGGTCTTTCTCAATTTGACCCAAGATCACCTCGACCTACACCACACCATGGAGGCGTATTTTCAGGCTAAGGCGCACCTATTCACTTGTTTGGGTAAAAATGCCTCAAAAAGTGGCAAAACCGCCATTATCAACATAGATGATGAGTATGGACAGCGATTAGTTGGCATGACCGGTGGGGCTGTATTGACCTTCGCCATAGATCGTGATGCTGACTTTGTGGCCAGAGATATCCGCTCCGGTGTGTCGGGGGCATCCTTTCGGCTAGAAACACCGGTGGGACCGTGCGAGGTAGAAATATGCACCCCGGGCAGACACAGCATCTACAACGCCTTAGCGGCCGCAGGAGCGGCGCTTGCCGAGGGGGCCAGCCTTGGTGCCATTGCAGAAGGACTCAACATGCCAGGTGTTCCCGGCCGCATGGAAAAGGTGCAAGCAGGGCAGGGCTTTGATGTCTTTGTAGACTATGCCCATACCCCTGACGGTCTTCTGAACGTCCTCAAGGCGGCGAGAAGTTTTACCCGTGGCAGGCTCATCGTCGTCTTCGGTTGTGGGGGAGACCGCGACAAGGGCAAGCGCCCTATTATGGGAGAGATTGCCGCGCGCCTCGCTGATGTGTCCATTATTACTTCAGATAATCCGCGTTCCGAGAACCCAGCGCACATTATCGAGGGGGTCCTATCCGGAATAACCGAGGCATCCGCCATAGAAAGGACCATCGTCGAAGCCGATCGCAAACAAGCCATTAAAAGGGCTGTCGCCATGGCCGAAGCAGGGGACGTCATAATTGTGGCCGGCAAAGGGCATGAGAACTATCAGATTTTTTATGACCAGACGATTCACTTTGATGACCGCGAAGAAGCTATGCGGGCCGTGGAGGAACGTCAAAATGTATAATCAATCTCTCGCCATGCTATCACGCCTAGTTGATGGGGAACTTCTCGGGCCGGACATTGACATTTGTGGAGCGGCGGCGGACCATCGACAAGTGACCCCGGGGAATCTGTTCTTTGCTCTGCCCGGCGCCCGTCAGGATGGGCACGATTATGTCGCCCAAGCGGTGGCGAATGGTGCGGTGGGGGCGGTTGTCTCGCGTCAGGGGGAGTATCCCTGCTCAGTGGTGCTGGTGCCGGACACCAAGAAGGCTCTCATTAAAATAGCCACAGCGCGCTTGGTTGGTAGCAGTGCCAAGGTGGTGGCTATAACCGGCAGTGTGGGGAAGACCAGTGTCAAAGAAATGACGGCCGCGGCCCTCAAGGGCGTGATGAAGGTTTATCGTAGTCCGGGGAATTTTAACACGGAAGTAGGCCTTCCCCTGAGCGTCCTCAACCATGGCGATGAGGACGTGTTAGTCTTAGAGATGGGCATGCGCGGGCTCGGTCAAATTGCCGCCTTAGCTTTAGTGGCCCCTCCTGATATCGCCATAATTACCAATGTCGGGGAGGCCCACATCGAACTCTTGGGCACGCGGGAAAACATATCGCAAGCCAAGGGAGAGATTTTGCTCGGTATGAAGGCAGGGGGTACGGCCATTCTCTGTCGCGACGATGACTTCTATGACTTTCACCGTCATTTGACGCGCGGTCCCGTTTTATCAGTTGGTTACCACCCTGATGCTGATCTCAGGCTGTCACAGTCGGTGCTTGACGAAGACGGATGCTGTCACTACATGCTCCAGAGTGGCGCCGAGAGTTTCCCCGTGTATGTACCCTGGCCCGGGCGGCACAATGCGCTAAATTCTTCTCTGGCCATCGCCGCTGCAGTAGTCCTAGGGGTAGACATTGCCCAGGCAATCGCGGGGATACAAAGATGTGCCGTCAAGAGTCAGAGGCTCGAAGTTGTTAATTTACCCCAAGGTTACACCTTGATTGATGATACCTACAATGCTAGCCCAACTTCAGTGGTGGCAGCCTTGCATACCTTGGACCATATTGCCAAAGGTAGGCGCAGAGTAAGCGTGCTTGGCAGTATGTTTGAGCTTGGGGAGCGCTCTCAGGCCGCTCATCAAGAGGTGGGAGAGGTGGCAGGGGAGCGCTGTGACCTAGTGGTTACTCTCGGAAAAGAGGCCCAAGGCATAGCTAAAGCAACTCGTGCCAAGGGCATTAAGACAGTAGAGTGCGACGAGCCAGAACAGGTCTTGGCGGTGCTACGCACGGAACTTAGAAGCGGGGATGTCATCTTAGTAAAGGGATCGCGTGGCATGCAAATGGAACGCATAACCGCTGTTTTGCGCAAAGGAGATGATTAAATGCCGTACTATTATTGGTATTCCTTTGCCATGACTTTCTTCCTGGCCTTGATTTTGGGGAAGGTCGCTATCCCGTTGCTCAGGCTTTTAAAGTTCGGGCAAGTAGTGCGCAGCGACGGGCCGGCCACCCATGCCAAGAAAAAGGGAACACCCACAATGGGAGGAGTTATTTTTTTAGTACCCGCCTTGCTCGTCACCTGGCTATGGGGGATTACTCTTGGTTTTCAATTTTCTTCTCTGGTAGTCACCACCGTGCTGACGTTGGGATTTGCCTTAGTCGGACTCGCCGACGATGCCTTGAAAACGGTCTTCCGTCGAAGTCTCGGTCTGCTCGCGCGCCAGAAGCTGTACTGGTTAGGGTTGCTCTCGGCCGGGGCCTCCCTCGTGCTGTATTACACAGGTCATAGCACCGTCCTCGTCATGCCATACCTGGGGTGGAGATATGACATAGGTCACCTCTACTGGCCATTCTTGGTCTTCATAGGCATAGGGTTTAGCAATGCTGTAAACCTCACGGATGGCATAGATGCTTTAGCGGGGGGAACAATGCTCATCGCCTCCCTGGCCTATGTGGTGGTGGGTTTAGTCACGGGTGTCCCTGAGGTAGTGTTTTTTGCCCTGGCATTGGCGGGGGGCTTGCTGGCATTTCTCTTTTACAATCGCCACCCGGCTCGAGTATTTATGGGTGATGTTGGGTCCTTGGGTCTTGGCGGGGCCTTGGTGTCGATGGGCACACTGACCCGCACCGAACTGTTGCTCCCCATAATTGGGGCGGTCTATGTCTGGAGTACGCTTTCGGTGGTAGTGCAGGTTGTCTATTTTCGATTAACCAAGGGGAAGCGTTTTTTTCGCATGGCGCCATTTCACCACGCCTTGGAACTGCGGGGGTGGTCAGAAAGAAAAGTGGTTCTAACGTACTACCTTGTCAGCGCGGTTGTTGCCGCCCTAGGTATTGTCGGGCTGGCGCGAATGGGAGGGTGATCTATGCGCACTAGGAGCGAACACCCAGACTACATTTTGCTTGTCGTCATCCTCATGCTGGTGACCATCGGGGTGGTGATGGTCTATAGCGCCAGTTTCCCACTCTCTTTGTTGCGCTTTGACCACCAATGGCATTTCGTCAGCAGGCAGTTGCTATGGGCTTTGTTTGGCATTATCGCCATGATAGTTGCGAGTCGCATAAACTATTGGAAGTGGCAACAGCTATCTAATGTGCTTCTGGCAATCACATTGCTCCTCCTCCTTTTGGTCTTTGTCCCTGGGATTGGTGTGACCGTGCAAGGTTCAACGCGCTGGATAGACCTTGGGTTTTTTAATATGCAGCCCTCGGAAGTGGCCAAAATTGCTCTGGTGCTGTGGGTTGCCGCTCGGTTAGCCCAGAAGGAAGGAACATTGCTCAATTTTTGGCGGGGGACGCTCCCAATTATTTCGCTCACCGGAATTATGGCCGGTCTTGTCTTGCGCCAACCAGATTTGAGTACCGCGGTGGTCCTCGTCCTCAGCGCAGGATTTGTCTTGTTTGCAGGTGGACTGCCTTGGGGTCAGATAGCGCTCCTCTTGGGCCTGGGGGTATCAGCGTTGTACCTAGGTATAATCAGTGCAGAGTATCGCTTAGCGAGGTTCATGACATTTCTTGATCCTTGGAAGGACCCAACAGACGCAGGGTACCAGATTATCCAGTCCCTCTACGCCATCGGGCTAGGTGGCGTCTTTGGCCGGGGGCTTGGGGCCAGTATCCAAAAACACTTCTTTCTCCCCGAACCGCACAATGACTTTATTTTTGCCGTCACCAGCGAAGAGTTTGGTTTTTTTGGTGGGGCGGTTCTCATTGCCCTCTTCGCTCTGCTGGCGGTGCGCGGACTTAGAATCGCTATCCGCTCTCCGGACAAATTTGGTGGCTTCTTGGCCACCGGCATAACTGCGATGATTGTTGCTCAGGCCTTCATGAACATTGCCGTGGTCACAGGCTCGGTGCCGGTTACCGGTATCACCTTGCCCTTAATCAGTTCCGGTGGTAGCTCCTTGGTCATTGTCATGGGTAGCTTGGGCATCTTATTAAACATCTCGAAATATAGCCGTGAGTGAGGGACGAAAATGATCAAAGTCTTATTTGCCGGTGGCGGTACAGGTGGGCATGTGTATCCCGCGATCGCTTTAGCGAGGGAACTTATTAAACGCCATCCTACGGCCGACACATTATTTGTTGGGGCTAAGCGCGGCTTAGAAAATCAGATCGTTCCCGGCGAGGGCTTTAGGCTGACCACCTTGGAAATCACCTCTTTCCCACGGCGACTATCAATTGAACAGTTGCGAACTGCAAGCCGTGCCTTCTGGGCTCTTGTGGAAGCAAGGCGGATACTCTGCGAGTATCGCCCGGATGTCGTCGTTGGCACAGGCGGATACGCGGCGGGGCCCATGCTACTGGTAGCCGCACTCTATGATTACCCCACCCTAATCCATGAGCAGAATGCCTTCCCTAGCCTGACCAATCGCTTGCTGGCTCGTTTTGTTGATAAAATTGCGGTCAGCCATAGGGCAGCCATGCCCTTTTTCCCTAGCCGGAAAGTGACTGTCACCGGAAATCCTCTGCGCCCAGAAGTTTTGTCTGCAGATGGCAAAAGTGCTCGCTACAAACTTGGCATTTCCCAAGAAGAAAAGGTACTGGTCGTGGTTGGGGGGAGCGGTGGCGCTACGGTTCTCAATGAGACCCTAAGTAAATGCTACGGCGAGTTCGCCAGGAGGCAGGTCCGAGTATTTCATGTCACGGGCAAGCGAGATTTTGAGTTTTTGAAACGTATCGCCGCCCCTTATCTCGGCCCGCAACTCGAATTGATCGACTACGCCACTGATTTGCCTAGTTTGCTGGCCGCCGCTGACTTGGTGGTGTCTCGCCCGGGTTCAACAACGGCAGAATTGGCATACTTGGGTAAGCCCGCTATCCTCATTCCGTTCCCCTCCGCAGCCGAGAATCACCAGCACCACAATGCTCGAGTGTTTTCAGAGGCTGGTGCCGCCATTTTGCTCGAGCAGCAAGACTTAACGCCGGAAAGGCTCGTTGCTCTAGCGAGTGAGGTGCTCTTTGACCCTAAGAGACTTTCCTCCATGTCTCTGCAGGCGACAGCGCTGGCCTTGCCGAGGGCGGGCGAGGATTTGTGTGACCTGTTGGAAGGGCTGCTGCTCACGCTATCAAAGTAACAACGCCAAGCTCCGCGGCATAGGATGGTGCAATGACATTGATTGTACCTCTGTCCGAAAGGAGTGAAAGCAGTTTGGATCGTTATGTAATTAATGGCCGAACACCGATCTGTGGCGTCATTGACATTCACGGGGCGAAGAACGCCGCACTTCCCATCGTGGCCGCTTGTCTGCTTACGGACCAGGCAGTGTTGCTGCGGAATATTCCACCGCTTAGCGACATCGGCGTTATGCAAGCTATTTTACATAGTCTAGGAGTTAATAGCGAGTGGCAGGCGGGCGAACTTCGCATCCACCCCAATGTGGTCAACAGTCATGTCATTCCAGAAAGCCTTATGCAGGAGATGCGCTCGTCAGTGATCATCGTAGGGCCCCTACTGGCACGGTACGGCAGAGTCAGTGCATCCTATCCCGGAGGATGCGCGATAGGGGAACGACCGATTGATTTGCACATCAAAGGGCTTTGTGCCCTAGGGGCCAAGGTCGTAGATGAGGGTGGTGGATGCCTTACATTTTCCGCCAGCAAGCTACGAGGCGCGAGAGTACATTTAGAGACGCCAAGTGTTGGAGCAACCGAGAACATCATGATGGCTGCGTGTTTGGCCGAGGGAGAGACACTAATCGAAAACGCCGCCAGAGAGCCCGAAGTGCTTGACCTGCAAAACTTTCTCAATGCTTTGGGCGCAAAAGTAAGTGGAGCAGGGCAGAACACTATACATATTGCCGGGGTCAGTGCTCTAAAAGGGGCAGAGTATACGATAATTTCTGATCGGATTGTAGCTGGTACATACCTCCTAGCAGCTCTCATGACCGAGGGGCGGATCACCCTGACATCCGTTATCGCCGAAGACCTGCGTCCCCTACTCTCGAGAATGAGTGACATGGGTGCGGACATCGCTGTCGCCGATAATGCCGTTACCCTCTCCATGCGGGGCAGGCCTCGCGCAGTAGAGGAGGTACGGACCATGCCCCACCCAGGTTTTCCTACTGACTTGCAGGCCCCCATGTTGGCAGCACTTTGTCTCGCAGAGGGGAAGAGTGTGCTCACCGAAACTATGTTCGAGAGCCGCTTCAAACATGTCGAAGAACTAAAACGCATGGGTGCTCAGATCGCGGTGGAAGGCCGTAAGGCCATCATTAGCGGAATTGAAAGATTTTCCGGAGCTACTGTTCGCGCGACAGATCTCAGGGCTGGGGCGGCACTCACTCTGGCAGGGCTGGCGGCATCCGGCACTACAGTGGTCGAAGATGTCTACCATATCGATCGTGGCTATGTCGCCTTGGATCAAAGCCTGACCCGTCTCGGCGGGCGAGTGGTAAGAAAGAGATAAAAAAAAGGGGGGGGAGTATGATGCGAGGGGTAATTCTTATCTTCCTCCTGCTCCTTTTTTGCTGGCAAATTGTCCAAGCCCCATGGTTTTTCAGTTTGGATAAGGTGGAAGTGCAGGGCAACGAGACGATGAGTGCGAAGCAGGTGGAAGAGCTCGCTGGGGTATGGAGAGGTGAACACTTGCTGCGCATAGACCTCGGGAAGACGGCGGATAGGCTGCTGTCTAGCCCACAAATCACCTCTGCTACCTTGCGGCGCTTGTGGCCAAATAAATTATTAATTTCAATTACCGAAAACATAGGTTTTGCGGTAGTTCCTTATCATGACAGCTTTGTCGAAATTGATCGCTTAGGGAGAGTAATTTCGATCGTACATGATTTCAGCCGCGTCAACCTACCTATCATAACCGGGGTTTCCATAGTTGACGCTGTTTTGGGCCGGGAACTTGAGGGGTCAAACATCGCAGCGGCCCGCTTGGTAGCTGTTAACATGCCAAGTAGCGTCCGTCCGAGCATATCCGAAATTAACGTAGCCCTAAGCGGCGATATCTCCCTTATTACTGTGAACGGGGTACAAATTCGGCTTGGCAATGTTCTGCATTCCCATATACGTCTTGCTTTGCTCCCCGCTGTGCTTTATGCTTATGAGGAGAGGGGGATGTCTCGTTCTAACATAGCTTATATAGATATGACAGGCGAAGTCCCCGTATATAAAGGACGGTAATATATGAAAGGACGCTTCCACATTGCTCTAACCGCGGTCTGTATCCTCCTGGGGTGGCTTCTGGCGCTGCAGATAAGAAGTACCGGCGACTTCACGGCGGTGGTTCCGGACTTGCGCACCTCCGAGATGCGTGTCCTCCTCATGGATGCTCTGCGACAGAAACAAGAACTCCAACAGGAACTAGACGCCTTGCGGGACGAACTGAGAGCTGTTGAAACAGCGGCTACTAAAGGAGAAGGCACACTTGAGCGTTTGCATCGCGAATTAGAAAATGCTCGACTGCTCGCAGGCATCACGGCGGTCGAGGGCCGGGGCTTGACAGTGACTATCAATGATAGCAAGAGGTCGGCCCAGGCAACCGAGGACCCTGCCCTATTTATCGTGCATGATGAGGATATTCTGAAGATAACGAATGTCCTGCGGGCCTCGGGAGCAGAGGCCATCTCGATAAACGGCCAACGCCTCTTAGCGACGAGCGAAATCCATTGCGCCGGACCTTCGGTTTCTATTAACAATGTTCGCATTGCTGCCCCTTTTGTAATTACTGCCATTGGTGATAACGTGGGCCTGGAAAGCGCCTTACGGATGCGTGGGGGCGTAATAGAAGCCCTCGGTTTTTTCGGTCTCGAAATAGATGTGAAGAGATATGATAAAGTTATGGTGCCTGGGTTCACGCGACCATTGAGGTTCGAATGGCTTAGGCCTGGGCAGGGGAGATAGAGCCATGTCTTTAGCTTTTGCTGGTTTGCTGATGGGTTTGCTCCTCGGGTTCATTGGTAGTGTGAGGATACCGGCCCATTTGGCTCCGTATACGGCGGTAGCACTACTAGCTGCCGCAGACTCCCTGCTAGGTGGTTTGCGAGCGGCGCTCTCGGGTACTTTTGACGATGCGATTTTTGTAACAGGTCTAGTCAGTAATGCCCTATTGGCAGCCTTACTGGCTTTTGTCGGGGATAGAATTGGCATCAACCTGTATTTATCCGCCATTGTGGCCTTCGGCGTGCGTATTTTTCAGAATCTAGCCATTATTCGCCGGATGATCCTTGAGCGGCTGTAAGCCTATCACTGTTACTGGGAAGGGGGTGGACAAGTGAAGAAGGAAATAATCGCGAGTCTCGATGTGGGCACTGCGAATGTTCGCTGCGCGGTCGCTGCAGTTGATCAGCGCGGAGATGTGCAGATTCTCGGCATGTGCTGCCGTCCATCTATGGGTATGCGCAAAGAATTGATTGTGGATGTGGAGGCCAGTGCCGCTTGCGTGAGGGAAGTGGTTGCAAGTGCCGAGCGCATGGCCGGTGGAAGTATCTCTTCCCTTTATGTTGCCTTGTCGCCGCTGCATGCCGTGTTACAAACATCGAAAGGCATGGTAGCCGTGTTAGGCGAAGGTCACGAAGTTAGTCAAGAAGATATCGCCAGAGTTATGCAAGCAACGCGAGTCAGTAGCCTGCCGCCCAACAGAGAAATAGTAGATATGGTAGTGCGGCAATACATTGTCGATGGGTACGGTGGGCTCAAAGATCCGACCAGCATGATTGGTATGCGCCTTGAGCTTGATGCTCTCCTGGTTGTGGGCAATTTGACTGCCCTGTCTAGTCTCAGGAGAAGTGTGGAGCGTGCTGGGTACACTGTGGCTGGTTTCGTCCTCAAACCCTTGGCCCTAGGGGAACTGCTGCTCAGTGAGGATGAAAGGGAATTAGGCGTCCAACTCGTTGATGTCGGCGCCGCGGTGACTGAGACGGCCTATTTTGAAGAGGGAACCCTGCGGGCCATTGGAGCTGTTCCGGTGGGTGGTGCCTACGTTACGAGCGATCTAGCGGTGGGGCTTAGAGTGAGTACAAAAACAGCGGAACGTTTAAAGACTGAAGTCGATTGGTTTTCTCAGCCCGAGGACAAAGCAGTGGATGTAGCAAGCTTTGGCCATTTAGAAGCAAGGCGTGTCACTGCCAGAGAGGTCATCGAGATAATGGAGCCACGATACGAGGAGATGCTTAGCCTTGTTCGTCAACAGTGCCGGGAGATGAGTGGCAAAGATGTGCCCAATGGGGGTTATGTTCTCACCGGGGGGACGGGGAAGCATAAATCATTTTTGCCCATGGTTAGGCGCATAATCGGAAATCGCGTGCGAGTTAATCTAGATACATACGGGGCAGTTGATGACCCGGGCTACAATGTGGCGGTGGCCCTGCTCACCTATACATTGGCTAGGCGAGGAAGAGCAGCCGGCACCAAGAAACAGCCCAAGAACAGTCGGGGGCTCTTCGCAACAGTAAAGGGATTCTTCAATGATTTTTGGGAGTAGTTCTGAGGGGGGCCGGAGATAGTGATAGAATGGGATATCGGATATGTTCAGGGGGCAAAAATTAAAGTAATCGGTGTTGGCGGTGGGGGTAGCAACGGTCTTAACCGCATGATTGAAGTGGGCTTAACAGGGGCAGAGTTCATAGCCATCAATACTGATGCTCAGGCCCTCAGCACTTCTAAGGCTACCCACAAACTGCAGATAGGCGAAAAGCTTACACGGGGACTTGGGGCGGGAGCGAATCCCGAGGTAGGAGCTAAGGCTGCTGAGGAGAGCCGTGATCTCGTGAGTAAGGCCATTAAGGGTGCCGACATGGTGTTTATTACGGCAGGCATGGGTGGAGGCACCGGTACAGGAGCTGCACCGTTGGTTGCCGAGGTCGCCCGGGAATTAGGGGCCTTGACTGTTGGAGTGGTCACTAAGCCCTTTGGTTTTGAAAATCGTCGTCGCATGGCTCAGGCTGAGCGCGGCATTGCCGCCCTGCGGGAAAAGGTCGATGCCATCATTGTTATCCCTAACGATAGACTCCTGCAGCTTGGCGACAAGGACATTACTTTCCTAGAAGCCTTTCGCATGGCTGACGATGTGCTCAGGCAAGGCGTGCAGGGCATTTCAGATGTAATCATGGTGCCTGGTCTCATCAATGTAGATTTTGCCGATGTTAAGTCCGTCATGTCCAACGCGGGTTCTGCCCTTATGGGTGTTGGCTCGGCCACAGGTGAGGGTAGGTGCGTTGCGGCCACCAAGGCCGCCATATCAAGCCCGCTCCTTGAGACCTCGATTGACGGCGCTAAGGGTGTCTTGCTCAGCATTACCGGTGGACCAAAACTAAACTTACGTGAAATTAACGAGGCGGCGAGCATTGTTTCCGCGGCCTCAGATCCTGAGGTGAACTTTATCTTCGGTGCCGTCATTGACGAATCGTTAGGCGAGGAAGTAAGAGTGACCGTAATTGCCACAGGTTTTGAAGGACGGAAACAGAGGGAGCATGTGGTTGACGGTATAACTATTTCACCCTTCGATGAGGAAAGGTTAGACATCCCGACCTTTGTGCGGAAAAAACGCAGTTTTGACAGATAAACTTCAGCCATTGCGACATTATTCAACACCCCCACTCATTATAATCATGATGAGTGGGGGTGTTTGTCATGGTCGTCTATCTTGACTTCCTCTGGCTATTGAACTGGGGGATGAACTGGTGGTTGTTGTGGGCCACCGCAAAGGCGTTACGTCGGCGAGTATCACTCGAGTGGATTATGCTCGTGGCGGGGGGTGGAGCCGTAGTGTCCCTGGTTTGGCTCCTCATAACAATCCCACTCTGGGTAGAGCCTTTCCTCAAGATGCTAGTAGCCATCATTATGGTGCGCTATACTTTCTTGCCCAAGGGGGTCTGGCAGACCGTAGAGATCACTCTACTATTCATGCTCATCTCCACAATCTGTGCCGGGGTTTCCCTAGCCCTCGCCCTATTAACGTCGAGGGGCCTTCCGGAAAGCTGGCCCGAGGTAAGTTGGTTAATCGTCTTGGGAGGGCCGCTGCTCATGACCATGGTCATGCAAAGGCTGTGGTCAAGCGTCGGGGGATACCTTCGCCGAGCAGAGCAAAGCGCTAAGTTCAGGTTTGTGTTGCAGGGTGCTGTAGTCGAACTTTTCGGGATACTCGACACAGGCAATGTGTTGGTGGAGCCCATCACCTATCGCCCAGTGGTCGTGGTAGACGCCCAATCGGTCAAAGATTCGCTGCCTTTGGGACTAATGACCTTGCTCGCGCAGTGGGACGAATTGAGTGAGAAATCCCTACACTTTATCCCTGACGCCCTGGCAACCAGGCTTACTTTGATCCCATTCACCGCAGTGGCGGGGGGAGGCTTGATGGTGGGCATACGACCAGATTCGTGTTCAATTCTAATGCATGGCGCCTGGCGATGTGTCGATGCCGTGGTGGGTTTCTCACCTAGAGAGTACGCGGGTGGAGAGAGACTGGCCCTGCTGCCCGCTACGTTATGGCCAGTAGTTTAAGAAGGGGGAATGTTGGTGAAAAACTTGAACCTGCTCCGATTGCGATCTTGGCTCGCTTGGTTGAGACTCCTGCACTTCTTCGGCGTACCTTGGTTGCCGCGAGCCGTCCACTTCGTGGGCAGTTCGGAAGCCTTACCTCCACCTCTTAGCGAGGAGGAAGAGCACTATCTCATTGAAAGGCTTAAGGGCGGAGACCTAGCAGTGAAGTCAGTATTAGTAGAACGTAATTTGCGCCTTGTGGTCTACATCGCGCGCAAGTTTGAAAACACAGGACTGCTGATCGAGGACTTGGTGTCCATCGGTTCCATCGGACTCATTAAAGCAGTTAACACCTTTAACCCTACTCGCAACATTAAGCTGGCGACCTATGCCTCGCGCTGCATCGAGAATGAAATCCTCATGTACCTTAGGCGCAATCAGAAAAACAAGGTCGAGGTGTCACTTGATGAACCTCTCAATGTAGATTGGGATGGCAACGAATTGTTGCTTTCGGACGTGATTCCTGTGGAAAATAGCGAAGTTTACCGGGGGCTAGAGGCGGAAGTAGATCGCACCATGCTAGAGACTGCTATTGGCAAGTTAAACAGGCGCGAGCAGCATATCATGCAATTGCGGTTTGGCCTGCATGACGGCAGGGAAAGAACCCAGAAAGAAGTGGCAGACATACTGTCCATCTCGCAATCTTACATTTCTCGCTTGGAAAAGCGCATTCTCACCAAACTGAAGCGTGAGTTCAAAAGAATGGAATAATTGTGTTTTTTCATCCTCTTTGGTATAAAGGGGCCATGAAGTTGGTGATAATTCTTCATGGAGGGCCAAGGAGGGGGGAAGAGCAATGAACCGGGTGGAGATTTGTGGAGTCAACACTTCTAAGTTACAGGTCTTAAATAGTGCCAAGATGCGAGAATTGTTCGTGGCCATGCAGCAAGGTGACGAACTGTCGCGCGAAAAGCTAATTATGGGCAACTTGCGCCTCGTCCTCAGCGTCATACAGCGTTTCAACAATCGCGGCGAGCTAGTAGATGACCTCTTTCAAGTTGGGTGCATTGGTCTAATGAAGGCTATAGATAATTTTGATTTAAGCCACAATGTAAAGTTTTCCACCTACGCTGTGCCGATGATTATCGGAGAGATACGTCGCTACTTGCGAGACAATAACCCCATTCGCGTCAGTAGGTCGCTGCGGGATATTGCCTATAAGGCCCTGCAGACTAGGGATGCCCTGGTCACTAGGAATAGTCGGGAACCTACGGTGAGCGAGATTGCTGAGGAACTGCATATTCCTCGCGAAGAGGTCGTCTTTGCGCTGGACGCCATTCAAGAACCAGTATCGCTGTTTGACCCCATTTTCCAAGAGGGCGGCGATCCGATTTACATCATGGACCAGATTAAGAGTGAGAAAGATAATGACGCCTACTGGCTAGAGGGCATTGCCATCAAAGAAGCCCTGCATCGACTCAATGATCGAGAAAGGCACATCGTCAATTTGCGATTTTTCGCAGGGAAGACCCAGATGGAAGTGGCCGAAGAAATAGGCATCTCGCAGGCACAAGTTTCACGCCTCGAAAAAGCCGCCCTTACCCACATGAAGAAGCTCATATCCGATCGGGGCGACAAATGATGCGCGGCATCTTGGGTCTCACCCTCGCAGCCTTGTTGTTCTTCAATGCGCCATGCGCCGCGGCAGCAGGGAGAAGCGTGGATATTATTCGTCTGCATGTCCACGCTCACAGCGACACCGAAGAAGAGCAACGCATCAAACTGCTAGTCAGAGACGAAATGTTGCGCGCAGTCAGGGAACTTGTGGTTGACGCTACGACTATTGCCGAAGCCTCAAGTCGCGTCGAGCGAGCATTGCCGAGCCTAAAAATCACTCTCCGAGACACCCTACAGAGAGAAGGGTCAAAACATGATGGTCAGCTCGGCTTTGGGATATTCCTCTTTCCCAGCCGGGTGTATGGCAGACTGGCCTTGCCTGCAGGCCGCTACAGAGCCCTTAATATCCACATCGGGGATGGTCATGGAAAAAATTGGTGGTGCGTGATGTATCCCCCCCTATGCTTAGTGGACGGGGTGGTCAACAGGAACGGACCAAGACGATTTGAGTCGGCCCTAGCAAATATTCTTAGGAATGTTTGGCGGCGGTTTCGCCCCTGAAATATGCACATAATGCCCCTCTCGTTCATATAACCATATGAACGAGAGGGGGTATTTTTGTGTTGAGGGTGCATGAGTTGCGGGAGAAGGAAATTGTCAATATCAGAAATGGACAGCGGATCGGTTTTATCGGGGACTTGGATGTGGACATTGAGGAGGGTCGTATCCGGGCGCTAATTGTGATTGGGCAAGGGCGGATGCTCGGCCTGTTTGGGCGAGATAATGATGTCTCCATCCCCTGGGCAAAAATAGTAAAAATAGGCATGGACATTATCTTGGTGGATCTTCCTGATTCAGAACTGCCGTACATCGAAGATGATTTGTCTTCCGGACCCAAGATGTAGTACCATAGAGGTAATTGGTAGCTATGGATTGGGGTGTTGAGGTTGAAGTGTCCCCATTGTGATTGTACGGACAGTCGGGTTGTCGATAGCAGGCCTACGGCCGAAGAAAGCGCCATACGCCGGCGTAGAGAGTGCCCTAATTGTTTTAGACGGTTCACCACCTATGAGAGGGCAGAGGAACAACCTCTGGTGGTGATAAAAAAGGACGGCAGCAGAGAATTGTTCAGCCGGAGCAAAATTCTGGCGGGCCTGCTTAAGGCCTGCGAAAAGCGCCCCGTTTCTCTCGAAGTCTTGGAGGACGCAGTGCTCGAGATTGAGTCAAAATTGATGAATGAAGTGCGCTCCGAAGTTCCTTCCGCCCGTATTGGAGAACTCGTCATGGAACGATTGCGAGGGATTGATGAGGTGGCCTATGTCCGGTTTGCCTCCGTCTATCGCCAGTTCACCGACATAAACAATTTTCTTTTCGAACTGGAGAAGTTGTTCAAGGTGCGCTCCCAATGAAGGGCTTATCCAACGCATTGCTCGCCGGCAGAATGCAGGAGCTTATCTTGGAGAGTGTCATGGCTACGCCTTGGCGCGAGGCTGTGCGTCAAGGCTTAGTCTACGTACACACTCTGACCCCTGATTTTCGCGCTACCCTCTTGGTTCCTGAATTGCGTCATGTACCGGCACATGACGATACCTCTTTCATGCTCGGGCTCGTACATGCCCTGAAAGCTAGGTCAGCCGAAGCCACCGAGCTATGTTTGCCTTACTATGCTCCAGATGTAGGGCTGCCATTGTTGCAGCGCTATGGCTCTCACCGCCTAGCGGATGTTTTAGGGCAGCTCTTCTCTCTTTGGTCGTTAGAACCTCGATGTCGGATTTCGCTGAACTTTGGTGATGATCTGGGGGATGATGCCTTAACTCTAGCGGCAACCACCCTGCACGTTTTAGATCAGGGGGCTACCTTTCTTGAGCCCCAGATTGTCCTGCGCGTCCGTCAGGGGGTGAATCTGGAACGAGGGAGTAGCGGTTTTAAAGTGTTGTACCAAGCGCTAGATATGGCCAGGACAAGACCTAATATTTCTTTTGCGCTCATGGATTCCCCTCAGAACAGGGGCCTCATGGGTCTGTTAGCTTTTACGCACCAAGGTTTGCGATTAGAGCCTGCGTTACTTGATTTTTATCAGGGCACGCGCGACCAGATTGTTGGCGGAAAAGTATCAGTCAACGTGCCAAGGGCACTATCCTATGGGCTTTCGGGGCTACAAGAGGCACTAGATGTCGCCGCCAGGTTACTGGCCACGCATCTAGAGTTCATTGCGGTCACAAATGGCACCGAGGCGGAGCGAGGGGTCCCTCTCATCATAAACTTGTCGGGGCTGAACTCATACCCTGTGTCGCACGCCCTGTTTGAGACCATGGACTTTCTCGGTGGATGTGTGGAGAAATTGCGGGACATGTTTAACCTGAATTTTGTGCTGGCATCAACAGGTGAGAGGGTTCCTTTTGCCCAAACAGTGCCGGTGGTACCAAGGCAACATGGAATATCGGCTTTGGTAGCTAGTATGGAGCAGTACTTACCAGGGGGACACTGCCTGTGGTTAAGTACAGGAGCGCACCAAACGCCGGATGATCTTTATAATCAACTCCTCGAGGCCAGCGAGAAGGGAATTAGCTTCTTGCGTTTTTCCCCTGATGACATGCGCTGCGCCAATTGCCACCTTTTTGTAGCTGCCATAGGACCCTGCCCGCGATGCGGCTCAACGGCAAGGAGGAAAGTCGCGTTTGGTGATGTCGGGCTAGGTGAGATCGTTGGCGACGGCAGAACTTTTCAGAACATCGGGGAGGATTGAAGTCTAAGACTGTCGAATTATAGCAGGGAGGGGGGACACCTCTTGGATAGGATACAAAGCAAGAAGAGACGATCGCGTCGTCGCTTGCGAGTTGCTAAGCGTTTTCTTCTACTAGGGGTTGCCGCTATTCTTATATATGGGCTTTTCGGTATTGGGAACATGGTTTATCGATGGGCCAGCTTTCCGGCTGTGCGTTATGAGCAGTCTAGGGGTGTTGATAGTGCTCTCTTTACCGGCTCTGCCTTGGTGCTGAAAGATGAGTTGGCACTAGTCGCTCCTCGGGCGGGAATTCTAAACACCCTCATTGAACACGGTCAGCTGGTTCGCTCGGGGCAAAGTCTCTTTGAATTAGTGGATACGGATTTGCTGTCCTCGATAGAGAGACAATTGACCGCTCTTTCGGTAAAGCAGACACAGTTGGTCGTGGGTGAGGATATCCTCGTTGCCAGACGCCAGGAGCTAGTGGATGCCTTGAATGCAGTGCGCGCCTTATCCGCTGAACTAGCAGCGGGTATCCGCGTGCGCGATGCTGCCAAGGCAGAGCGAGCCTGGCGAGAATTGACTCGCGCGCAGCAGAACGTAGAGCGGCGCGAAGAGGCGCATGCTTTTGCGACGCGCACTGAGGCAAATGAGGAGGAGCGTCGCACCGAACTTCTGGCGCAACGCCAGCGGGCTATCTACACAGTGCGTGCGCCGACTACAGGGTTTTTGAGCTTTGCTCCGGGGAACTCACCGGGCACTTTGCGAGCCTCCGAGTACTCCTCTATGACCCTAGCAGAGCTCCGGGCTGCGCGAAGGATTGCCGTAAAGAAACAAAATGGCGAAGATGTGCCCGCCGGGCAGGTGGTCTCGGTCATAATCGACCCAGCGGTGGCCATTCTCATGATAGAATTGCCTGCCAATGTGGTTCTTCCTGACTATGTAGATATTGCCTTTGGGGAGTCCACCCACAAGGCGAGAGTCCTCGAGCGCATGCTGACTGGCGTGGAAGATACTGCAATGTTTGCCTTACGCTTGGATAGGCCGGCCTTTGTGATATTGGAAAGCCGAGACATAAAAATTGAGGTGCGTCCTCACGGGGTGGTTTTACGTAGCATTCCATATAGCGCGATTGTATCGGGGGAGAGAGACTTGGTTTATGTGCAAAAGGAGGGCGGTAAACACGAATCCCGCCCGGTAAACATAGTGGAGAGGATAGGGCAGAGGGCCGTGGTAACCGGGCTCCTTCCCGAGGAGTTGGTGGTAGTTAATCCGACCGCCCTTGCTCCTTCTAGGTAGTCCCCCATGAGTGAGAAACTTAGAGAACTAATGGCTAGTATTTATGCTTACCCGGATGTAACCTTAGTCGCGATCAGTAAGGCCGTAGGGCCGGAGAAAATCGAACGCGCCTATCACTGTGGAATCAGGCATTTTGGGGAAAATCGGGTGCAGGATGCGCTTCTGAAAATGTCACAATGCGATCTCCCCATCGCCTGGCACTTCGTTGGCAGGCTGCAGACGAACAAGGTGCGTAAAGTTCTTGATAAATTTTCTCTTGTACACTCCCTGTGTAGCAAGCAGTTAGCGGAGGAGGTCAGCAAGGTTGCGCAGGCCGAAAGGAAAGTAGTTTCTTTTCTTGTCCAGGTTGACAATGCGGAAGAAGCAACGAAGCAAGGACTGTCCCCGGATGAGGTCTGGCCATTCATGCAATATGTGAGTGGACTCCCGGGCATCTCGGTGCAGGGGCTCATGACCATCGGCCCTAACACAACTGATAAAGCGCTCATTAGCAAGGGTTTTCGGCAGGTTAGAGATCTCTATGATGAATTAAGCAGGTTTCCCTTGCCAGCGGTGGAGATGCGCTATCTCTCCATGGGCATGAGTGCTGATTATCAGCTAGCGCTCGCCGCCGGTTCGAACATGGTGCGGATTGGCACCGCGGTCTTTGCTCATCTCTAACGAAGAGGAGGAATATAACTATGAAAGCAAAATCCCTTTGGAAGAAAGCATTAGATTTTTTCGGTTTTGATACCGATGACGAGGAGGAGGATGAGGTGAGGAGGGAAGCATTGCTCCCCGATGAACAGCACACCGAGTATCAGGCCAAACACCGCCCCCAACAAATTGTTGATATCTCAAAGCGGCAACAGATGAGGGTTATAGTTGTCCAACCGAGGAGCTTTGATGATGTGCCAAATATTGTAGAGCATGTGAAGGCAAGACGTCCGGTCATTATTAATCTCGATATATGCGATCTGAAGGGCCGCCAACGCATCCTCGACTTTATGTCTGGGGCTACGTACGGCAGCGGGGGGCGCATGCAAAAAATCAGCGAATCTATCTTCCTCTCCGCACCTTCTACCGTGCAGATTGATAACATCACGGGTGAGATTTATGAGGACGAGATGGGACCCAAGTCGTTTAAGACTGAGCAAGGCAGCATGAAATGAGAGACGTTCTCTCCCTCCTATACAACATCGTCTTTTGGCTCATTGTTTTGCGTGCGGTTAGCTCCTTCCTGCCCGGACTACAGAACAACCCGGTCCTGAAGTTTGCTCATGATGTAACAGAACCACTCCTCTCTCCGGTGCGTAAGCTCATTGGTGTCGTCCGCCTAGGGGATGCATATGTCGATCTCTCACCGCTGGTTGTACTATTTCTGCTAAATTTACTACGGGGGATTTTGTAAATCAATTAGGGGGTGTACTTATGCCATTAAAACCACAAGATATCAGTAACAAAGAATTTAAGAGGACGCTTCGTGGTTACAATGTTGAAGAAGTGGATGTTTTTCTCGAACAATTGACGCGCGATTACGAGGCTAATGTGCGCGAGCTCGCTTTGCAGCGTGAGCAGGTCCAAAAAGTAGAGGATAAGCTCAGTCACTACTACAAACTCGAACAGACCTTGCACGGCGCCCTGATGGTGGCTCAAGAAACAGCCGAGGAGGTCAAGAACTCGGCCCGTAAAGAGTCGCAACTCATAGTCAAGGAGGCTGAGGTGCGCGCCGAGAGATTAGTTGAGGAAGCCATCTCCAAAGCACGCAAAATGGCTACAGAGTATACCGAGGTGCAGAAACAGGCGGAAATTTTCCGAGGCAGGCTTCGTGCCTTGCTGCAAGCCCAGCTAGAGATGATTGGCTCTACCGATTGGGATAAGCTTTCACACTAAGAGATGAACAGGGGCATTGTAGGCATTTTAGGGGGCATGGGGCCCCAGGCAACCATCGATTTCTACCAGCGCATTCTTGATAATACGAAGGCCGCCAGAGATCAGGAGCACTTGCAGGTTCTCCTTTGGTCAGATCCCCAGGTGCCTGACCGCACTGCGGCCATTTTGGGTACAGGGGAGGACCCCACCGCGCGCCTGGTTAGTGGGGCGGAAAGACTCTGCCTAGGGGGCGCAACTTGCATTGCCGTCCCGTGCAATACAGCCCATTACTTTTTACCAAAGGTGCAACAGGCTGTCCCCACGGTGCCAATCTTCGATATGGTAGCTACGGCGGTCAATAGAGTACAGGCGCATCTGCCGCAAGGATGCAAAATCGGCATTGCCGCAACTGACGGCACATTGGCAAGTGGCCTCTACCAAAGGGTAATGCTCTCCGGGGGCCTTCTGCCGGTTGTGCCCTCGCCGAGCGAGCAGGCCGTGGTGATGGACATTATCTACGGCCAAAGAGGCGTCAAAGCCGGCTACTTGGGGCGTGCCAATGAAGAGCGATTCAGGCGCGTCGCGGCTGCCATGTGCCAGAGAGGGGCAGCGGCTATCTTGGTCGGTTGCACTGAATTGTCCATGGTTGCCACTAGGCTCGTGGCACTGACCACTGTTTTTGACCCGATGGAGATTCTAGCGCAAGCAGTGGTGGAGCAGGTCAAGGGTCATCATGACTACCCCGTCTCTTGGGTAAGTTATCCCTAACTGAACATTAGGGGGGTAGAGATGGGGAATGATCTGCGACAGGCCGTGGAAGAAAGGCTGAGGACGCTAATTTATCAATTTGAGCGCATGAAGCTCGCTGAATATGTAGCGCTCATGAACAACCCATGGCGCCTTTTTTGGGTTAATTTCTTGGCAGGGATGGGGCGTGGTTTGGGCTTTGCCTTCGGCGGAAGCCTGCTAGCGGCGGCTTTACTCTACCTCCTCAGCCAGATTGCCATCTTGAACCTCCCCCTAATAAGCGATGTCATTGCTGAGATAGTGCGTTTAGTGCGCATAGAACTCGACCGTTAGCTAGTTACGTAGGCCAATGACCGGTTCGCCAAAGTGGAATCAAGGTTGCTAGAACGACAAGGACTAGTTGAGAAAAGCGGAGGGTTCGCGTGTTGACCGTGTCGATATTGATAATGACTCTAGTCTTGCTCTTTGATCAAGTGACCAAGTTCCTCGTGGTAACTAACTTAGCGTATGGGGAATCTATTCCGATATTGTTCAACATTGTCGCCATCACCTATGTGCACAATTTCGGTGCCGCGTTTGGTCTTTTCGCCGGGCAGCGCATGGTCTTCATTTTGGCGGTGCTGGTGATTGTGGTTGTCCTCATAATATGGCGCAAAGATTTTTTTCAGGCTGGTCCCGTGGCCATGCACGGAGGCGGACTATTAATGGGTGGCGCATTGGGCAACTTAGTAGACCGTGTCCGGCTTGGGTATGTGGTTGACTTCATTGAGGTGGGGTGGTGGCCGGTGTTCAACATAGCTGATTCTGCCATTGTCATCGGTGCTGTTTCGCTGGTTCTACTTACTATAAGGTCAGAGTTGCAATGAGCGACCGCCTGCATACCGTCGCTGCAGAGGAAGCAGGCCAACGACTGGATGTCGCGGTCAGTCGTTTGTTTCCGGATTTAACTCGTAGTCAGGCGCAACGCCTTATTGAGATGCGCCTCGTGACGGTCGATGATAGGCCCGAGAAGAACAATTACCGCCTCAAGGTTGGTCAACGGCTGGGGGTAGTGGTTCCCCACCCGGTGGCCACCGAAACTGTCCCCGAGAACATACCGCTGGTGGTGGTGTATGAGGATAGCGACATCGTCGTCGTCAATAAGCCAGCCGGGCTGGTGGTCCACCCTGCCGCCGGCAATTGGCATGGCACCTTGGTTAATGCCCTCCTTTACCACATTGAGGGCCTCTCGGGTATTGGTGGTGAGGTGCGCCCGGGTATCGTGCATCGCCTAGACAAGGATACGTCGGGTCTGTTGGTAGTTGCAAAAAATGACTTTAGCCACCTGGAATTGACTCGGCAATTGGCATCTCGCGCTATGGGACGGGAGTACCTAGCCCTCGTCCATGGTGTTATTCGCCAGGAGATGGGGACTATAGATATTCCTATTGGCCGACATCCCGTGCATCGCAAGGAAATGGCTGTGCGCCAAGATGGACGCCCAGCCAGAACACATTTTGCCGTGCTCGAACGCTTTATGTCCTATACGCTCGTCAGGTGCAAGTTAGATACCGGTCGCACGCACCAAATTCGCGTGCACATGAACCATGTAGCTCACCCCATCGTGGGTGACCCTGTCTATGGCCCTCGGCAAGGAGCCTTCGGCCGCTGTGGTCAACTGTTACATGCGATAAAACTGACTTTGTGGCACCCAAGGAGTAAAGAACCGATGGAGTTTACCAGTGAGTTGCCGCTGCTTTTTGCCGGCATACTCACGAAGTTAAGGACCAATCAACCGACAAGGCCTAACCTAAGCACAGAGGACAGCGAGTGAAGATGAAAAATGCCACGGAATGGCGAGAGAGGTGCAGTAGTGTGAACAAGATCAAGGCCCAACTCATGGATGAGAAAGCCATGGAGAGGGCTATTACTCGCATTGCCCATGAAATTATCGAACGCAATAAGGGAGTCGAGGGGGTAGTGCTGCTCGGTGTCATGCGCAGGGGGGCGATACTAGCTAATCGCCTAGGAGAGGCCATCTGGCGCATAGAAGGGTCTAAGGTGGAATCTGGGGTGATAGATATATCTTTGTATCGCGACGACCTGTTGAACCCACTGGAAAAACCGAAGATCAAAGGCGGCACATTCCCGGTAGTGAAGGGGAAGACTGTAGTGCTAGTTGACGATGTTCTTTTTACCGGTCGGACAGTGAGGGCGGCACTAGATGCCATTATTGACCTAGGACGCCCTAGCAGCGTGCAACTTGCTGTGTTGGTGGATAGAGGGCATCGCGAGTTGCCCATACGAGCCGATTATGTGGGAAAGAACGCGCCTACCTCACGGCGAGAGATGGTGGCGGTTCTGGTAACTGAGTATGACGGGCAGAATCAGGTGCTCATCCTTGAACAGGGAGATGCGGAGTGCGAACAATGAGGGTGCGTTGGTTATCATAGGTGACATACCCGGGTCTGGCGCCCGCAGGGCGCTTGACGTGGCGCTTCTCCGTATAATCCACCGGAACATTGGCCGAAAGGCGCTGGCTGCTATAGTAGGCGGCGAGGTTGGCGGCATAGAGTAGCGTAGCATCGCTTAAGTTCGGCGTATATGGTATTAAGACATGGCTGCCTGGGGCCTTCTGTACATGCAGCCAGATATCTTTTGCGGAGGCATTCCTCACTAAGGCATCGTTTTGCAGGTTGTTGCGTCCCACCCAGATGGTGCTCCCATCCGTGGTGACAATTTTCAGTGGTCCGCTAGTCTGTGCGGACTGCTTTGTTTTTTGGCGACTCTCAGGCATCAAACCTAGGTATTGCAGCTCTTTCTCAATGTCTCGGAGTGTTGCTAAGTCATCTGCTAGGAAAATAGCGGAGATCAGGGTGTCGACGTACGCGATTTCTTGTTCGCATTGCGCTAAGCGTTCTAGGCTGTGTCTTTCTGTGCCTTCGGCGCGATTGAAGCGCTTAAAATACAACCTGGCATTGTCAACGAGGGACAGACGCACGTCGATGGGAACAGACGCCTCGCTGAGGTCGGGGCTAAAGTAATCTGTGACGATGGCCAATTCACCCTCTTGGCGATAATGCGCTATATTAGCATACAGCAATTGACCAAATCGCTGGTAGGACGCTCGTTCGCGGCTTGCGGCGATATCCTTCCGTATCGCCTCTTGGCGACGCAGTAGTTTAGCGCGATGAGAGCTCACTAATTTGTTCGCTCTTTGGCGCAAGCTTTGCAACTGATCCCGGTGTCCGCTGACAGAGAGGGCTTTAATTAGGAGATTGTTCACGCCCGAGATTTTTTCGCCCGTGCTACCGAGGTGCGTGAGGGGATGGATGTGAAAGCGAGTCTTTTCGCCAAGATAGAGATACCCTGTTTGATATTCGCCCCTCTGACAGTGAGTGGCTAAAAGATCGATCTGCAGGGCAAGGTCCTGACAATTGTCTGGGGTGAGGTCTTTCCCAAGGGAATTGACTAGAGAGAGCCGAAAGGCGAATTCCTTGGCTAATAGGAGGGACAGGCCATTGACGAGGTCGCACAACATTTCTGGCGTTTTTTTCCCGCAGCTAGTACCGGCACTGTGGATGTTCTCTGCCGCAATGCTTAGAGGTGAAATCTTACCCTGCGTGGGGGGTGCCTCATACTTTAGTCCAGGCAGTATCGGCCGGGCGACCTCCGGTCCCCAGGAGAAACGCTTCATGGCGTCGATGATTGTATCGTTGGCAACTAGTACAATGTTGCTATGTCTTCCTGTCAGCTCTACCGCAAGTTTATATTTCTTTGGTTCCCCCAATTCATCCCTCCCCAAAAACGAGAAGAGGACCACGCGCTCAAACTCCGAAATGCTTATGGACTCTAAACGGCTGCCCTCCACGTGCTTGCGGAGCATCAGGCAAAAAAGGGGAGGACTAGACGGGTTTTCAAATTGATCGGCAGTGACATAGAGCCCCGGGAAGCTAGGGTCTATTGAAAGCACCAAGCGCTGTTTTTTCTTGGTCTCGCCTAGCAGCAAAGTCAGGGTGTGGGGTTGTGGCTGATGCACTTTGACTACCCGTAAGCCGGCATAATCTCGGTGTAGTTCACCTGCTAGGGCAGTAAGCATAAAACCATCAAGGCTCAAGTGAAGCAACTCCTCTCGCTTCTCCTATCTTAACCTGTTCATTTTCTCCGCACAAGGTGAATAGAGTTAGGAGGTAGGGGGGTGTTTTATTTGACTCGCCAGTCTAGTTTTCATTGTTTGGAATATGGTGAGGTTTTGGGTCTGCTCTGCTCGCGCCTAGGAGGGCTAGAAGAACGCGAGGCCGATAAAAGACTTGCCTCCTATGGGATGAACCTTCTGGTTGCCAAGAAGGGGCCAAGTGTCTTAGTCATGTTTATTGCCCAGTTCAAAGATCTCATGACCGTCATTTTGCTTATGGCCACACTTATCTCCGGCCTGTTAGGGGAATATGCCGATGCGTTAACGATTATCGCCATTGTTATCCTTAACTCGGCGTTAGGATTGTTCCATGAGCTTAGGGCGGAAAGAGCCATGCAAGCCCTAAAAAAACTAGAAGTACCTAGGTCTACCGTGCGGCGGGGTGGGAAGGAGTATGCTTTGGAGAGTATGCGCCTAGTGCCGGGCGATATCGTCGTGCTGCAGGCAGGCGATAGAGTACCGGCCGACATTCGTTTAGGCCAGGCGTACTCTTGCGAAGTAGACGAGGCTTCACTGACTGGGGAATCCGTGCCTTTGCGGAAGGTGGTGACACCAGTCTGTTTAGAGGCACCTTTGTCGGAACGTCATTCGATGGTCTACTTTGGCACCTTGGTGACCAAAGGGTATGCGGTAGGAGTTGTCACAGCCACTGGGATGAACACCGAGGTGGGTAGTATTGCCTCGCACCTTGAAGTTGAAGAAAAGCCAACCCCGCTCCAGAACAAGTTTCGACAATTAGGTACTTACCTGGTCGTGGCCTGCCTGGCAGTCTGTACGGTCGTGGTGGTGTTGGGCTATCTACGCGAGGAGCCACTGCACCGCATGTTCCTAGCAGGGGTGAGTCTGGCCGTGGCAGCTATTCCTGAAGGGTTGTCGACGATGGTGACCATCGTCTTGGCTCTAGGTGTCCATCGAATCTCTAAAGTGAAGGCCCTAGTGCGCCGTTTGCCGGCGGTTGAGACCTTGGGCAGCGCGACGGTGATATGTTCTGACAAGACGGGTACTCTCACGATGAACCAGATGTCGGTGACAGACGTTTATGCGGGGGGAGAATCCTTCCATCTCGTCAGGGAAGCATCATTGCTTCCGCCTAAGCTTAGTGACGCCACAACACTAGCCCTCAAGGTGGGGGCTACCTGTGGGACCGCCAAGTTGCTGACTATTGAGCCTCCCACAGTAGTGGGCGATCCGACTGAAGGCGCACTCCTCTTGGCGTTGGCAAGGGTCAAAATGACAGTAACGGACAAGGTTTTTTTTACCATTCCCTTTTGTTCGGTGCGCAAGACCATGAGCGTATTAGTTAGCGACCAAATGGGAAAACGGTGGGTGTACACTAAGGGCGCACCGGAAAGCGTCTTGGCGAAATGTAAAAATGTTCTCGCTCACGAAAGGACAATCAGCATATCTCCCGCCTATAAACAGAGCCTAGAGCGCAAAAACGCCGAGTTTGCAGCACGGGGGCTCCGGGTTCTGGGGGTGGCGTTTAGAGAATATAGTGGCGCAAACGACAACGAAAACGTCGACGAATTAGAGAGCAACCTCACCTTTGCCGGCCTCATCGCCATGCACGACCCCCCACGTCCCGAAGTCAGGGATGCACTCAAACAATGCCGTCTGGCCGGCATTAGAGTCATCATGATAACCGGCGACCATGCCTTGACCGCACTTTCGATAGCCCAGGAAATTGGGTTGGTCAGTGGCCCAGGCGAAGTAGTAGTAGGGACACAGATTGAAACCATGACGGACGCAGAACTTTGGGACAAAATAGCTGTGGCGAACATCTACGCTCGGGTTTCACCGCTCCATAAATTGCGCATCGTCAGGACCCTGCAAAGACAGGGCCATGTGGTAGCCATGACAGGGGACGGCATCAATGACGCTCCTGCCCTAAGGGAGTCGGACATTGGCATCAGCATGGGTCTGTGTGGCACAGAGGTTGCTCGCGAGGCCTCCCAGCTTGTGCTGCAGGATGACAACTTTGCCACCATAGTCCGGGCCATCCGCGAGGGACGTGGAATTTACGATAACATTCGCAAATTCGTTCGCTACCTGTTGGCCTGTAATGTTGGGGAGCTGGTATCTGTTGTGGTCACGATGGCGGTGGGTCTTCCCTTGCCGCTGCAGCCGATGCAAATTCTCTGGGTGAATCTAGTGACCGACGGCCTGCCCGCTTTAGCCCTCGGAGTGGATACTACGGACAAGAACATTATGCAGCGCCGGCCTCGCCCTCGGGATGAAGGAATATTTAGTCGGGGTTTGGGCCGCAAGGTAGTAGCACGGGGTTTCTTGATTGGTCTTTCGACCATGTTGGTTTTTGTCATAGGTCTCACCCTAACCCGTGATCTAAAGGTCGCCCGGACGATGGCCTTCGCGACATTGGTCATGTGTCAGTTGCTACATGTCTTTGACTGCCGCTCGGAGGTGCTTGGTATAGCTGAAAAAGGTTTAGTAACGAACCCCTTCTTGCTCATCTCGGTGCTGGTTTCGCTCTGGCTCTTGCTTTTATCCATATACTTCCCCCCTCTCCGCGCGGCCCTAGGAAGCGCACCCCTCCATAGTAGGGAGTGGGTTATTGTGTTAATGGCCGCCGGTCTCCCGACACTCTTGGTCGGCCTGAATAGACTTGTACTGCATATGAGGCGCAGGCGCCGCCCTTGATATTCTGGGCAGAGAAGGTATACTATACCCAAGATGCAGGCGTGAATTGTCGGACGGGGGAGATGGCTATGCGGAGTATGACAGGCTTTGGTAGGTCCAGTGGAAGCACCAGTGTGGGACAGGTGAGTGTTGAGCTGAAGAGTGTTAACCACCGCTACTTGGATTTTGCGATGCGTATAACTAGAGACCTGCTATACTTAGAGGAGGATGTAAAGGCCTCTCTCCGCGAGCATGTGGCGCGTGGAAGAATCGAAGTTTCGATAAAGCTGGCAGCGAGGACGCAAAAACACAGGGGAGCGGAGTTCAGCATTGAACAAGCGACCGAGTATCGCGATAGATTATTGGCTATTGCCGAACGCTTGGCGCTAAGGCCTGAAGTGACCATGGAGCAGCTCTTGGCTTTGCCGGGAGTGGTGCTTGAGCCAGAGCCTCTCTCTGATAACGGCGAGATCATCGAGGAACTGCGGATTATCGTCAGACAAGCTACACAGGCCTTAATTGAGTCGCGCCTTGTCGAGGGGGAGCGATTAAAAGCAGATATATTCATGCGGATGGGGCTCATCAAGCAGTGGGTTGACCGCATTAATGAAAGAGCTTCCATTTCTATAGAAATGTATCGGCAAAGATTGCAGGACAACATTAAGGTCCTGACGAATGACTTGATGGTTGATCCTGGCAGGCTAGAAGTGGAAGTGGCGATTTTTGCTGATCGCGCCAGTATCGTCGAGGAAGTTGTGCGCTTGAGAGCGCACCTTGATAATTTCGGCAACTTTTTGCAATCAACCCAGGCCATCGGGCGTAAAATGGACTTTTACATACAAGAAATGAACCGAGAGGTCAACACCATCGGTAGCAAATCGCAGGATGCGACCATTAGTCAGCTCGTGGTGGAAATTAAGGGTGAACTTGAGAAAGTGCGGGAACAAGTGCAAAATTTAGAATAATACAGGGGAAGAGGGGTCTTGAAATTTATGGAGATGCGACTGGTGAACATTGGCTTTGGCAATATTGTCGCTGCTAATCGTATGGTAGCGATTGTCAGCCCGGAATCTGCCCCGATTAAAAGGGTCATCCAAGAGGCCAGGGACCGCGCCATGCTGGTTGATGCAACTTACGGCAGGCGCACTCGGGCCGTGATAATTACCGATAGCGGTCACGTCATCCTTTCTGCAATCCAGCCGGAGACTGTTGCCCATCGCCTAGTAGTGAAAGACAGTAAATTTGAAGCGGATCCGGAGGAAAAGGCAGAGAAAACGGAATTAGACGAATAGGGGGTATGGCAAGATGATGATTTGGCCATCTGTCGATAAGCTTTTAAAAAGAGTGGATAGTAAGTACACCTTGGTAATCGCCGCATCGAAAAGGGCGCGTGAACTAGCGCAGAACCCTAAGAGCGCGGTGAGTAAACCTGTAACCGTGGCTCTGCAAGAGATTGATCAAGGGACTATTACTTATCAGCGGTCAAATCAGGGAGCAAAGTAGCATGTCGAATGTACCTGCAAGTTATATGTAATGTCGGGGCTCTCTTTGGGCGTGGCCTCACGTATCGTGGTGAGGCGGAGCTTGGCAGCCTAGTTAAAGTAGAGGTTGGCGGGCGGAAAGCCACGGCCATCGTCATTGGCCACAGCGCCCAGACTGAGCTTGACCCTGGTACGGTGAAAGAAATACATGGCTCGCTATATGCGGGGTATCCATGGTTATCTAGGGACCTGCTGGACCTGGCGCAGGTCATCGCCGACTACTACCTCTGTTCCTTAGGCGCAGTCCTCTCCCTGATGCTCCCCGTTCCTTTCGCCTCTAAAGAGGTAGGCGGCTTAAAGCGGCCCCCCAAGGAAGAACCAGAAGAGCTGGCAACGCATCTGATTCGTCAGCCACCAGTGGAGTTGACCGAGGACCAGGCCTTGGCGATTCAGGCCATTAAAGCTGCGCTAGATGGAGCCGAGACCAAGCCTTACTTGTTACATGGCGTAACAGGCAGTGGCAAGACAGAAGTCTATTTGCGGGCCTTATCGCTGGTTATCGCCAAAGGAAAACAGGTCATCTACCTAGTCCCAGAAATTTCGCTAACGCCACAAGCCATCGCGGCAGTGGTGTCACGGTTTGGCAATAAAGTAGCTGTAGTACACAGCTCGCGTTCGCCGGGCGAGCGAGCGAGAACATGGCAAAACATTGCGCAGGGGAAAGTCGAGATAGTGGTGGGGGCACGTTCAGCTGTCTTTGCCCCGGTGCCTAATCTCGGTTTGATCATCATCGACGAGGAGCATGAGGCTAGCTATCGGCATGAGGGCGGCCTCAATTTTCACGCCCGCGTTGTGGCTCAGCTTCGGGTGCGCAGAGCAGGGGGCTTCTTGCTCTTAGGGAGTGCCACACCATCTCTTGAAGTTTACGCCTCCGCTTTGCGGGGGCAGACCACCTTGCTTAATCTTCCTAGTCGCCCCGGCGGCAGTCTGCTGCCCGAAGTGAAAATAGTCGATATGCGTGAAGAATTACGCTCCGGTATTAAGGGGTTGATCTCTGCTCCTCTTCGCCTCATGATGGCCGAAAGACTGGCGCATGGGGAGCAGGCATTATTGCTTTTCAATCGCCGTGGCTACGCCCAACTATCTCTGTGCCATGACTGTGGGCACATCCCGACTTGCCCGCATTGTGATGTCAGCCTGCGCTTACACCACGGTTCGAGCATATTAAAATGTCATTATTGTGGTTTTACCAAGGGAAACGAACCTTCGTGTCCAAAATGTGGAGGCAGGAATATGCATAGCAGGGGAGCTGGAACAGAGAAGCTCGAGCAAGAAGTCGGTGAGCTCTTTCCTGATTACCGCATCACTCGCTTAGATCGAGATACCACCAGCAAGAAAGGCTCTCATCAGCGCCTGCTCACTGAGTTTGGGAGCCATAGTTCGCAAATTCTCCTTGGCACACGCATGATTGCCAAGGGGCTTGACTTTCCGAGTGTCACCGTAGTCGGCGTAATTGATGCCGACAGCGGATTGTTTTTCCCGGATTTTCGCGCCGTGGAGGATAGCTTCCACCTATTGATGCAGGTGGCCGGACGCTCCGGGCGCGGACAGCACAAGGGCATGGTCTTCATACAAGCATTTAACCCCGACCATTACTGCTTGCGCTTCGCGCGGGAACACGACTTTTTATCCTTTTTCAAGCTCGAAAGCAAACTCCGCCGCAAGCTCAGCTACCCACCATATGGCGGCCTAGCGACGCTCTGCTTTCGCAGTAGAGACCTCTTGAAAATGCGGGAGGCTACGACCCAAGTGGCTAAGCTCCTAGCTCAAGACCCGCATCTGACGATTCTCGGCCCGGTGGCGGAGTCCCCAGAAAAAGTGCGCGATGTCTACAGACACCAAATTGGGGTTAAAGGTAGGAGCAGAAAGTTTCTGCAAGAAATTTTAAGAAAAAAAAAGGCGGAGATAGAGGTCCTCTGTTCAACGCTCGCCCACTGGTATATTATTATTAATTGAAGGGGTGATAGAGTGGCAGTTCGCTTGATGAGAGAACGGGGCGACGAGATACTGCAGTCTAGTGCCAAGACGGTCACTCGGTTTGACAGCACCTTGCAGCGACTCGTTCATGATATGTTTGAAACAATGTATCACCACCACGGCATTGGCTTGGCGGCACCGCAAGTGGGTATTGCCAAGCGCATTATAGTGGTCGAAGTTGACGAACAAAAGTTAGCTTTGGTCAACCCCGAAATTATCTGGGCCAGTGGTGAAGAATCGGACGTAGAGGGATGTTTGAGCTGGCCCGGTAACTTCGGTGAAGTCAAGCGCCGAGCATCGATTAGAGTTAAGGCGCAGAATATTCATGGCGAAGCCATTGAAGTAGCAGCAGAAGGGCTTTTGGCTCGGTGTCTGCAACATGAGATCGATCATCTTAACGGGGTTCTCTTTTGCGACATCGCCACCCGTATGCTCGAAAAAGATCCGTCAGTGCCTCCCGGCAATGAGTAAAAATCTCGTCTACATGGGAAGTCCGGATTTTGCCGTCGGACCTCTTTTAGCTTTGGTGGAGGCAGGCTACCTCATTTCGGCCGTGTTTACCCAGCCGGATAGGCCGGCTGGTCGTGGGCGAGTGCTCTCACCGCCGCCGGTCAAAGTAGCGGCAGAGCGATTGTGTCTGCCCATAGTGCAGCCCCTGACTCTCCGCGACAAGTCAGTTCAAGAGCACCTGCAGAGTCTTCAGCCGGAAATTATTGTCGTCGCCGCCTACGCCCAGTTACTGCCACCGAGAGTGCTCCGCATTCCTGCTAACGGCTGTCTCAATATCCATGCCTCCTTGTTGCCGCGTTATCGGGGTGGTGCACCGGTGCATTGGGCAATCATGAACGGCGAGCATGAAACCGGCGTGACCATCATGCACATGGCCAGCGGGCTAGACACGGGCGATATCCTGCTACAGGAAAAACTACCGATTGAGAGTGAGGCCACTACCGGCGACATTACGGCCCTTTTGTCCTCACTGGGTGCCAAACTGATTTTAGATGTTTTAGCGATGCCGGACAGGGGGGAAAGTCTGCGCGCCCCCCAGCAGCACGCCTTGGCGACCTATGCGCGGAACATCTGTAAAGAAGATGGGAAGCTTCCATGGCACCTAGAGTCCGCAGCCATTCATAATCTCATCCGTGGTCTGAATCCTTGGCCCTTGGCCTATACTTCTTGTGCGGGGCAGTATGTAAGAATTTTACGCTCTAGAATGGTCACAGATGCCATGTCGCTTGGTCCAGGGGAGGTGAGGGCAGCGGGCCGCGCCCTGCTTGTGGGCACGGGGAAGGGGCTCTTGGAGTTGCTGGAGGTGCAGCCAGCCGGCAAGCGCGTCATGACGGGTATCGAATTTGCCCGCGGCTACCTTAAGGGTGGCGTGAGGAGTTCTCAATTTTCCTAAGGAGGTAGTTGTAATGTTTTGGATAAATACCCCGATTGGGATGGCACTGATGGTGTTGGCGATGCTTTTGGCGTTTGGGTCTCAACTCAAAATGCAAGGTGCCTATCAGAAGTATCGAGCCATGCGCGTGCGCTCAGGTCGCACCGGTGCGGATGTCGCGCGGGAGCTGTTGAGCCATGCTGGGATTTCCGATGTACGTGTTGAGGAGGTTGCTGGGACTCTCACGGACCATTATGACCCTCGCACGCGCACAGTGCGTCTTTCTAGGGAGGTCTACTCTGGCTCTAGTGTGGCAGCCCTAGGAGTAGCAGCCCATGAAACTGGGCATGCTTTACAGCACCAAGAAGGCTATGCCCCTCTCGCTCTCCGCAGTGCAATCCTACCACTGGCGGGGTTTGGCTCCAGCGCGGCCTTCCCCCTGTTTATTGCGGGGTTGTTTTTTAACAATGTGTTGTTCATGGATATTGGGATACTGCTCTTTGCCGGTGCCGTGCTCTTTCAAATTGTTACCTTGCCCGTGGAGTTCAATGCCAGCACCCGTGCGGTGGAATTGCTCAGCGCAGGAGGCTATGTGACCCGCGAGGAGGAGGAACCCGTGAAAAACATGCTCAGGGCGGCGGGCTATACCTACCTGGCCGCTACTGCGGTGGCCTTGGCGAATCTTTTGCGGCTAGTGTTGTTGCGTGGGAGCAGAAGGGATTAAAGTGGCAAATGCGCGCATGTTAGCTTTGCGTGTGCTTATGTCGGTAGAGGTAGACAAGGCCTACGCTAACTTAGCTCTGGTCGGTGACAAGGGTTATGAGACCGTAAGCGGTGCCGATAAGGCACTGCTTACTCAACTTGTTTATGGTGCTCTCAGTCACCAATTGGCCTTAGATTACCAGCTTGGTACTCTTTTGAAGCACCCCCTAGCGACACTACCTGTCAGTATACGCAACATTCTCCGGCTCGGCGCATATCAAATCTTGTACCTCAGCCGTGTGCCCGACCGCGCCGCCGTGGATGAGGCAGTCAATCTCGCCCGCGCATTTGGCCATCGTGGCACTGCCGGTTTGGTAAATGCCGTACTCCGTCGCCTTGCCGCCCAAAAAAATGCATTGTCCTGGCCGGATGAGAGGGAAGACGAGGCGCTATACTTGGCGATGCGTCACGCTCACCCCCTTTTCTTGGTGAGGCGCTATCTTGCCAGGCTCGGTCGTCATGAAACCGAGCAGCTCCTAACGATTAATAATGAGCCTCCCCGTTTTTGCATTAGGGTTAACACCTTGAAAACCTCAGTGGCCGTATTGCGGGACAATTTTTCTCTGCTGGGTATCACCAGCAATAAAGGCGAATTTGTCCCCGAAGTCCTCTACCCTCTGCCCACGCCGTCCTTTCAGGGCGACCTCTTTCTAGAGGGGCACTACCAAGTGCAGGGGGAGGCCTCGGCGATGTGTGGGCACTACATGCGTGTGGAACCTCGTCAGAAGGTGGTGGATCTCTGTGCCGCTCCGGGGGGGAAGACAACGCATCTGGCGACACTGATGGGCAATCAGGGAGAGGTGCTGGCCTTTGACCAAAACTCGAAACGGCTTCGACTCGTGGATGAGAATGCCCGACGGCTTGGACTTTCTTGTATTACTACCCATGCGCTGCCCGCTCTGCGCGCACATGAAGTAGTGTCGGATGCCGATCGCGTCCTCCTTGATGCTCCGTGCACGGGTTTTGGGGTGTTGCGCCACAAACCCGACATTCGTCTTAATCGCCAGGAACAGGACATTTTCGCCATGCGGGACTTGCAGCGCAACTTAATTATTGGCGCAGCGGATTTGGTCGCGCCGGGCGGTATTTTGGTGTATAGTGTCTGTACTACGGAGCCTGAGGAAACCGAGGAAATAGTGGATTACTTGCTCGCCATGCGGGAGGAATTTAGCCCACTTAATTCCCTTTGGGGACGGTACTTCTGGCCCCACCGTCATAATATCGACGGGTTTTTCATCGTTGCACTCGAGCGTAAAGTAAATTGAACGGAGATGAGGGTACTTGTCAATAGATTTTGTTTCCATGACTCAAGAAATGCGTATATCGTGGCTGGAAACCCTCGGTCAGCCTAAGTTCAGACTCAAACAAATCGAGGAATGGGTCTTTACTCATGGTGTGGTCAATTATGCCGACATGGCTAACCTGCCTAAATCCTTGCGGGAGGACCTCGAGTCTTCCGGCGTTCCGGTAACTTTTTCACGCGTGGTAGCTGAGCATCATGATGCGACTACGACAAAGTTAGCCATTCTCCTCGGTGACGGCCAGGCCATCGAGGCGGTAGTCATGCAGTACCATCATGGCATTTCACTGTGTGTTTCTTCCCAAGTAGGATGCAAGATGGCCTGTTCCTTTTGCGCGACTGGCACCACTGGTTTTAGGCGCAACTTAACGCGCCATGAAATGGTGTCCCAGTTACTTCTGGCTAACAATTTGCTGCGCGCTAAAGGTGGAAAGATATCTCACATAGTGATGATGGGTATGGGCGAACCTCTTGATAATTTTGATGAAACAATTGGGTTTATCAGGCTCACCTGTAGTCCACTGTTCGGCATAAGCCCGCGCCGCATTACGGTCTCCACCTGTGGGTTAGTGCCCCAAATGGAGCGCCTCGCCCATGAGGACCTGCCAATCAACCTGAGCGTTAGCTTACATGCCCCCAACGATGAATTGCGCTCCACGCTTATGCCTACAGGGAAGACCTACGCCTTGAACAAAATTTTGGCCACTATGCATTACTATGCCGAAAGTACCGGTCGGCGGGTGACCATAGAGTACACGCTGATTAAAGGCGTTAATGATCGGGAAAGGGATGCCGACGAGTTAGTCAGCAAAATCAAGGGCAGCAAGTTTCATGTCAATTTGATTCCATTAAACCCTTTTCTTGGGTCTGCCTTAGAGAGGCCCTCGCCGGCACGCACCAGGAAATTTCAGCAGATTCTGACGGCGGCGGGCATTACTGCAACTATCCGTCGTGAACTCGGTAGCGAAATCGGTGCCGCTTGTGGCCAATTGGGAGGAAACATTCTGCAATAGCGAGTGGGGTGTATTAAGTTGTGGCAAGTTTTCAGTGAGACCAACAAGGGAAAGGTCCGCCAAAAGAACCAAGATGCCCTCATTGGCGAGAAAATTATCCTTTTTGGGGGCGAGGTATTTCTTTGTGCTGTGGCAGATGGGATGGGCGGACACTTGGCTGGAGACATTGCCTCTCGCCTTGCTGTGGAGGAGCTGTCCCGAGGGGTCGCCGAAATTATTAGCGTGTTAGAGCCAGAGGAGGTATTGCCCGTTGCCGTTTCCCGTGCCAACGGGAAAGTGCTTAAGGAATCTTTGGCTGACGTTAATTGTTCCGGGATGGGTACTACGTTAACTGCCGCCCTTTTTTTTCCCACGGTGGTGTATGTTTGTCATGTGGGGGATAGTAGAGCTTATGCTTTCGGCAAGGGCAGACTGAAGCGTTTAACTGACGACCATTCTTATGTTGAGGAGCTCCTGCGCAAAGGGGAGTTGACCCCGGGCGATGCCGCAAGACATCCGCAAAGGAATGTGTTAACACGCGCCCTTGGCGTGCAGGCAGACTTAGAGGTGGACTGCCAGAAGGTAGACTACGACAACATTGATTTGTTCTTGTTTTGCACCGATGGTCTGACCAAACTCCTGTCGGAGCATGAAATCGCGACCATCCTAGAGCAGGTTCATCCGGCCGAAAAAGTCTTGCCGCACTTAATGGAAATCGCTCTGGACCGAGGGGCCCCTGATAATGTTACCGCTCTCCTAGTTGCTCGCCAGGGGGTGCAGTAAGTGAACGTGAGAGTACTTGGTGGTCGGTACGTCTTGGGGGAAAGGCTAGGTGGCGGAGGAACTGCCTTTGTCTACAAAGGAAGAGATTCGCTGCTTAATCGTACAGTGGCCATTAAGGTCCTTAATACCCAACTGACTGCTGACGGTGAGTTTATTGCTAAATTTCGTCGCGAAGCCCAAGCTGCCGCCAGTCTTTCCAATCCATACATAGTCGGCATCTATGATGTTGGTCAAGACGATGATATATACTATATCGTCATGGAGTATGTAGAAGGAAAAACACTTAAAGAATTCATTGCTCAACATGGACCAATCTCGCCGGAATTAGTAGTTGATATTGCCATGCAGATTGCCGAAGCCCTCCGCCACGCCCATCAGCATGGTGTGATTCACCGCGATATAAAACCACACAACATCCTAATTACGCGCGATGGACAAGCCAAGGTAACAGATTTTGGTCTCGCGCGGGCGACGACAACTTCGACTTTGACCCAAAGCGGTTCTCTCATGGGCTCGGTGCACTACATGTCCCCGGAACAGGCGCGGGGCGGCTACACAAATGAGCGCTCCGACATCTACTCTTTAGGGGTTGTGATGTATGAGATGCTTACCGGGGTCGTGCCTTTTACGGGAGATAATGTTGTTTCCATTGGACTTAAGCACTTGCAGGAGAATCCGCGGCCGCTCCGGGAATTAACCCCAAGTATTGCCCCTCACCTCGAGCATATCGTGACCAAAGCAATGCTCAAAGAGCAGAGCAAGCGCTATCAGTCGATTACCGAGGTGATCCTCGATCTAGGTCATCTATCAGGGATAGGCGGACTGCCGATAGAGCCAAGCAAGGGGGGGCGACGGGGTAAGGAGCACGTTGATGTCCCAAGAGAGCTTGAGGACACTTATATTCCGAGTTTGAAGGTGGATAACATGAGCCCGAAACAAAGAAAGAAATTGCCCTGGCTAGCTATGGTGTCACTTACTATGTTCTTGGCCATGCTCCTTGTTGGTGGTGCCTTACTGTATGTCTTTTGGCCTCGTCCTGAGGTCGTAGTGCCGAATGTTGTTGGTCAGTCCTTAGCTGAAGCGGAGCGATTGCTTCGTCGCGATGGACTTAATCCCACTATTCGTGAGGCTGAATTTAATGCAGAAGTACCGCCGAATGTCGTAATTCGGCAGCAGCCTCCAGCCGGGCGCACTGTCAGAGCCGGGCGTTTGGTTGAACTTATCCCGAGTCGGGGTCCTGAGCTCTTGGAAGTGCCGCAACTAGTTGGACTCTCTCTTTTGGAGGCTCAACTGGCCCTCGCGGCGCGAGGGTTCACCATTGGCCAGCAAACTACCGAAAATCATGAAACTGCCCCTGTCGAGCAGATCATTGCGCAAAATCCTCGTCCGGGCTTTCTCACTGAGCGGGGCGTTCCTATCGATATTGTGGTTAGTCTAGGGAGAGCTATCACCGAGGTGCAGACCCCTTTACTTGTTGGATTGACTGAAAGTGAGGTCATTGTCGCCCTGCGCGAGGCGGGTCTGACGGTAAAGATGCCGATAAATCAAGAGTTCCATGCCACGGTGCCATTTGGAAAGGTCATATCGCAACTACCACTGCCAGGGGCCGCGATAGCTATGGGTGGAGAGGTTGCTATTGTAGTCAGTCGTGGGAAGCAGGCGCGGGTTACTGTGGTCATACCCGCAGATCGATTAAACGACAACACCCGTGTCGAAATAATTGTCGATGACCGCGAAGGACGGCGAGTGGTCTATCAAGACACCCATAGCCGAGCTGATGGTGATTTGCATATACCGGTTACAGGCTTCGCCCCAATGCGTCTTTTGGTGCGCATTAACGGCAGGATAGACCGGGAAGAAGTTATCGATTAAGGGGGCATTTGACGCTTGCAGGGACGCATAATCAGGTTGCTGGCAGGGTATTACTTTGTTCAGTTGGAGGATAGAGAAATCAGATGCCGAGCCAGAGGCAAGATGCGGCTACACAATGAAAGTCCTTGTGTGGGTGACTTTGTGGAAGTAGAGGTCCTAGATGACGGCGAGGGTGTCCTCACCAAGATCTTGCCCCGTAAAAACCTTTTGGAGAGGCCCACTGTCGCCAACATTACGCAAGTACTCATAGTTTGTTCGGCTCTAGCCCCTCACCCCAACTTTGCGCTGATAGATAGAATCTTAGTGGCGACAGAGTTACTGGGGCTTTCTGCGGTTGTGGTCGTCAATAAGTGCGATTTAGGTTCTGGGGTAGCTGTTTCCTCGGTTTATCGGCCAGCCGGTTACCCTGTGGTAGAGGTTTCGCTGTCCGCCGACGTAAACATTGCCTCCCTATGGGCATCCCTGCGTGGCCACACCTCTGTCCTCGCAGGGCAGTCTGGTGTCGGGAAATCAAGCGTTATTAAGCATCTCTGTCCGGGAAGGGAGGTTGGCGTAGGGGAGGTTAACCTACGCAAGGGGTATGGTAGGCATACCACGCGTCATGTTGAGTTAATTTTCGTTCCCGAACTGGACGCTTACATTGTCGATACGCCCGGCTTTAGCAAGCTTGAACTGCCCGAGGGATTGCCCATTTTAACATTGGCCGAATGTTTTCTTGAGATGCGAGGGCAAAGAGACCACTGTAAGTTTGGCCATAGCTGCCGCCATCTCGGGGAGCCGGACTGCCGGGTGAAACAAGAGGTTGGGCGCGGGCATATTTCTCAGGAGCGTTATCAAAGCTATACTATATTAATCAATGAGTTGATTGAGCGCGAGAGGAGTCAGTACAAGTGATAGTAGTCTCCCCTTCGGTCCTGGCAGCCGACCTATTGTTTCTACACGAGGAATTTGAATCTGTGGTGCAAGCTGGGCTAGACTCTGTGCATCTAGATATTATGGACGGACACTTTGTGCCCAATCTTTCTTATGGGCTGAACATGGTCCACGCGGTCAAACGCTATGGACAGCTTAAGTTCGACTGTCATCTTATGGTGACAGAGCCGGAGCGTTATATAGTCGACCTGGCGCTCATGAAGCCAGAGTTTATCACCGTGCATTATGAGGCTACAAATCACCTGCATCGCCTAATTTATCGCATCAAGGAATTGGGGTGTCAGGCTGGTGTGTCCATAAACCCAGCCACTTCTCCCGAGGTGCTAAAATATGTCATGCCAGACTTGGATATGGTGTTAGTTATGACGGTCAACCCCGGTTTTGGCGGGCAGCAGTTTATCAGTACGATGTTGCCAAAAATTGCTGCCATAAGTGAGATGGCCGTTTCCAGAAATCGACCGCTCAGCATCCAGGTTGACGGCGGCATCACGCTAGAGTCGGGTCGCGCGGCAGTAAGGGAGGGAGCTACACACTTAGTGGCGGGCGCTTCCTTTTTCCAGAGCCCTGACCGTGCGGTTTTTGCACGAGCCTTGCAACAGGACCGCCCTAGAGGGCTCGAATAATGCTAGGCCGCCCAATAAAAAAAGCTAACTCATGTTGGTGAGTCAGCTTTTTTTCTATATGGCGCGAGTGACACGATTTGACTTAAGACATGTTGTACACACGTTTTGGCGCATTGGGGTTCCGTTCACTACTACTCTGACTCGTTGCACATTGGGGAATCGTGTGCGTTTGCTGCGCTTTGTGAGCTGAGAACCCTTGTAGCTCAATTTATTGCCAGAGGACTTGTTTTTGTTACAAACCTCGCATCTATGCATTTGACCGCACCTCCTTTTCACGCAAGTAATTCTACCACAGGATTAGAGCGACTGGCAAGGTCGTAACCATAGTTAAACAGGACTTAACCGGCAGGAATAAACGAAAGTCAGTCGAATAATAAATAGTTGTACGTGGACAAAAGGAGGAAGACTCGTGAGCCAGACAATTCTAACCGAGTACGGCAAAGTCATCATTTCCGAAGAAGCGGTCTCTATAGTCGCGGGTGTAGCAGCCCTTGAGTGTTATGGCCTAGTCGGAATGTGTTCGCGTAGCCGTATTCGTGATGGGTTTATTGAGTTGCTTAAAAAGGAAAATTTATCGCGAGGAGTAGAAGTGCACATCAAGGGCGGGTCGGTCATCATAGATTTATTTGTCATCGTGGGTTACGGCACCAAAATTTCGGAAGTAGCGCAGAATATCATGGAAAAAGTTAAGTATGTTGTCGAAACAACGGTTGGTATGCCTGTCGAGCACGTTAACGTGAATGTCCAGGGTGTGCGCGTTAACGACAGCAAGTAGAGGAGGAAAGTAGTTGACAGCTAAGCATATAGATGCCGCGCTCCTCAGGCAAATGTTTATTTCTGGTACGAGGAACTTAGAAAGAAACAGAGAACAAGTGGATGCGCTTAATGTATTTCCAGTTCCCGACGGTGATACCGGCACAAATATGAATCTTACCTTGCAGGCGGTGCTCAAGGCAATTGACAAACCCGGCCTAACTACTTGCGGCCAAGTCGCTCAAGCCGTGGCTTCGGGCTCTCTCATGGGGGCGAGGGGCAACTCCGGCGTAATCTTGTCCCAGCTATTCCGAGGTTTTGCCAAGTCATTAGAACGCAAGGATGTCATTAGTGGCCAGGACTTTGCCATGGCCTTAGCTGCCGGCGTAGACACGGCCTACAAAGCGGTAGGGCGGCCGGTTGAAGGCACCATCCTCACTGTCGCCAAGGAGGCAGCGAAGGTTGCGCAGCTTAAGGCCCGCCAAGAGGCGGACCTAGCCAAGTTAATGCGCTCAATTATTGAACAAGCCGAGAAAACCTTGGCTAAAACCCCAGACTTGCTGCCGGTATTAAAGAGGGCTGGTGTAGTAGATGCCGGCGGGCAGGGATTGGTGTTCATCTACCGAGGGTTTCTCTTAGCACTGCTCGGACAGACAGTGGAGCTCGATGCAACGAACCTGCTGCCGGCAGCTCCAAAACCTGGATTTGTGGCTCAACCGGTTGTTTCAGACGTCATCGATTTTCTCTATTGCACCGAATTCCTCATCATGAAACCTGATATTGACGAGGATGCATTGCGCCCACACTTTGAAACACTGGGTGATTCTTTGCTGGTCGTCGGTGACAGTTCGGTCATTAAGGTACACCTCCACACCAACAACCCGGGTCGGGCGATGGAAATTGCCCTGCTACATGGGGAACTCAGTGGTATTAAGATAGAAAACATGAAGGAACAGCATGCCGAGACGCAATGGGTAGTAGAAGCAACGCCCGTAGTTCTCCCCGGCGAAGGCAAGGAGATTGGCGTGGTGGCAGTGGCTGCTGGGGTCGGAATCGCCGCGGTGATGAGAAGCTTGGGTGTGGACGTCATCGTAGAGGGTGGGCAGACCATGAACCCTAGCACGGAAGATTTAGCTGCCGCGGCCAATAGTCTCGTTTGCGATAAGGTTATCTTGTTGCCAAACAACAAGAACATCATCATGGCGGCGGAGCAGGTGAGAGAGCTTACCAACAAGGAAATCAGGGTGGTCGGAAGTCGTACCATCCCCCAAGGACTCGCGGCCATGCTGAGCTATGAGGACTCTTCGGAAGACCTAGAGCGAGTTGCTCTGTCCATGGCGCGGCGCATGCAAGCAGTCAAGACTTGCCAAGTGACCTATGCGGTCAAATCTTATAATGGGGATATCGGACCGATCAAAGAAGGCGATATCATTGGCTTAAACGACGTAGGTATAGCTGCCGTTGGTCAAGACCCAACCCAAGTAGCGCTCGAGATACTCGCGAAAACGGTCACAGAGGATGATGGGGTTATTTCGCTATTTTATGGAGCTGATGTTGAAGAGACAAGTGCTCGCGCCCTCGCCGAGACCATCAAGGAGCAGTACCCTAATTGTCAATTAGACTTCTTTCAAGGTGGTCAGCCATTTTATTACTATCTCTTAGCGGTGGAATAGAAGGAAAAATTACCTAGACTGATAGCAGGAAAACAATACTAGGCATAGACCCACGCGGTTGTCGCATACTACAATCAGCAGGATGATGTAACGTTTCCTGCACAATATAACCAAAGGAGGTGAATCAAGATGGCAAAAGGTAGCGATTCCAGCAACCAAATTGTTGTACCCCAGGCTAAAAATGCTATGGAGCAATTCAAGTACGAAGTTGCTTCTGAACTCGGCATTCAGCCCCCAAACGATGGGTATTGGGGAACCATGACCACACGTGACACCGGTGCCATCGGCGGCCATATGGTTCGCAAAATGATTGAAATGGCTGAGCGTTCTCTCGCTGGCCGTGGCACTAATCGCTAGTAGACATCTCGCCATATTTTAAGAAAGCGGACGAAGGTCCGCTTTCTTTTATTAGCTCCTTGTTCATAAATATTGTGTTGCCTGTCGAGTTCTCGTATACTCAAAGGGGCAAGAATTATTTCACAGGGCGATTGGAGCAAGATGAGACTATGCGCATAATTTCGGGCATTTTCGGTGGGCGCGCTATTCAAATGAACGGCAAGTTGCCAATCAGGCCCACCTCAGATAAGGCCCGTGGTGCGGTATTCTCTAGCCTCGCCCCTCATATTGACGGGGCTAGGTTTCTTGACATATGCGCAGGGACAGGGGCGATGGGTTTAGAGGCTCTCTCGCGCGGCGCACTTTTGGTGAAGGCCATCGAGCGTTCCCAGGAGGCTGCGCATCTTATTAGGGCCAATCGACAGGCGCTCGGGACGACAGGAGCCTCGTTTGACGTGATAGTAGGGGAATTTAGCAAAATACTTCCTCGTATGGCGGGAGAAAGCTTCGATATTATTTTTGCCGACCCCCCTTACGGGAAGGGCTACCCAAGCGAGATTCTTATCTTAGTTGAACTATATTCCTTGCTTGCACCAGGTGGGCACTTGGTCATCGAACATTTTACGAAGGAGCAGGTGCTGGCAGCACCGGGCAGTCTACGGCTAACCAGGACAAAAAAATATGGGCAAACACAAATGTCCTTCTTCATCCTAGACCAGCCAAAAGAGCCAGGGGGTGCGAAGTGAGGGAAGGTTAGCGCCCGTCCTCCTGATTCGTACTTTTTACTAGGAGGGATAGTTCTTGATAAAAACAGTGTACCCCGGGAGTTTCGACCCGGTAACTAACGGGCACCTCGACATCATTGAAAGGGCCTCCCGCACTTTCGATGCCGTGGTTGTCGCTGTAGTAAAAAACCCCTCCAAAGACGCCATGTTCTCTGTCGGGGAACGTATGCGTTTGCTAAAGCATGTCACCGCCCACCTGCCAAACGTAACTGTTGATCATTTTGAAGGCCTTTTGACAGACTATATGCATCAACTTAAAGCCTCGGTCGTGATTAAAGGCCTGCGTGCTATTTCTGATTTTGAATACGAATTTCAAATGGCGCTGATGAATCGCACCCTCGATAGTTCCATTGAGACCTTGTTCATGATGACTAACAATAGGTTCTCTTATTTATCGTCGTCCCTAGTCAAGGAGGTGGCGCGCTTAGGGGGACCTATTGACGAGTTGGTCCCCGCAGTGGTGGCAGAGGCGGTGGAAATTAGGCTTTCACGCGCCAAAAACTAATTTTTATTCTCGTTAACCCGACAACTAACGCAGAAAATAGTACGGCTATACCTAGGAATGTGGCAGCTCTCAGTCCTGTAAACCACAGGCGATATAGGATGAAAGAAGGGTTTGAGCTCGGGATTGTGGTCAGAAATACCGGAATATCCAAGGTGATATTAAACACAGAAAAGGTGTTCCAAAGAACTATGGTCAGCACAAAAGCTAACACGGCGTGCAATAGACGCGAGAGAAGGTAAGGGGTCATGCGTATGTCTGTGCCATTGATAACGCTTGCTACTTGGCCATGCACCGAAAGTCCACTCCAAGCAATAATCGCTCCAGCCATAGCCACTCTCTGCGTTAAGGGGGCCATAGCAGCAGCGCATACTTGTGTTCCGAGGGTAATTTCGAAGAAGCCCGAGACGACTGAAGGAGCGAGGGTGGTGGCAATGCCAAGTGGTGCCAACATCAGGGCTACCATTGCGCCAATCAGGTCAACAATCCCCACGATGGTCGCTAGCCGTGTCAAGACGGAGAAGATAATTATGAATCCACCGATGGTGAGCAGGCTCTGCACAGAGTTGCGAATGGCATCGCCCATCAACTGTCCGAGGGGTCTGCCGTCCCTTTTCCTCGCTCGATGAAGTTCTACTAAGGATTTGATGAGGATATTCCCACGGACCACGTGGTCGGACGTCTGAGGCGCGTTACGGCAGTAAAAAGCCATGCATAAGCCGACCAATAAGCTTGCCAGATAATGTGACAAGGCTAGGATGGTTCCTACCGTGGCATCGCCAAACATTCCTACGGCCACCGCCCCAAACATAAATAAGGGGTCGGCAGTGTTGGTGAAGGATATCAGACGTTCCGCTTCTACCTGGCTACAGGCATTTTGACGACGCAATTTGCTCGTGAGAATTGCGCCTAACGGGTAACCCGATGCTAGACCCATGGCCATGACAAAAGACCCAACTCCCGGCACATTAAATAGTGGCCGCATCAGAGGTTCTAGGAGTACACCCATGGCGTTGACCACGCCAAGTCCCATGAGAATTTCTGAGAAAACAAAGAACGGCAGAAGCGCAGGAAAGACTATCTCCCACCAGACCCGAAGTCCCACTAAGGCTGATGAAAAAGTGTCTTCGGGAAAAATGACCATTCCTATGGTTAGGGATACTGCTAGGAAGGCCATAGCTAGAGACCCCCAAGGGCCTCGCCTCATTCTTTGTTTCATCAAGCATCGCTCCCTTACATGGTCACGCGCGTTTCTACAGTATATGCGTACCCACCATGGCTATTCTGGCCATCGATAGCCTCCACCTTGTGAGGTAGGTGTGTGGGAGATATAATGAATAGGGTCATTATGCCACGAGGAGGTTTTGTCAGTGAAAATTCTGGTCATAAATTGCGGTAGTTCGTCTCTCAAGTACCAGGTATTCGATATGGCCAAGGAGGATGTGCTTGCTAAGGGTCTGGTGGAGAAAATAGGTTTGCCGGGGAGTTTTCTTAAACATAGGCGGGGAGAAGAAAGCAACCATTTGGTGGAAGCTCCGATCGCGAACCATGAGGTAGCTATTACCTTGGTCATCGATGCGCTTACCAGTGGCGAGCACGGTGTGGTGAAGGACATGTCCGAAATTGAAGCGGTGGGGCACCGGGTCGTCCACGCCGGCGAGAAGTATGCGACTTCCGTCTTGATTACGCCCGAGGTTATGCAGGCTCTCCGTGAATGCATCGCTCTCGCCCCACTGCACAATCCGCCCAATATCATGGGCATTGAAGTCTGCAGCAGGTTCATGCCGGCGGCAAAACACGTTGCGGTATTTGACACGGCCTTTCACCAGACCATGCCGGAATACGCTTATCGTTATGCCTTACCGCAAACCTATTATGAGAAGTACGGCATACGTCGGTACGGTTTCCACGGGACATCGCATCGCTATGTCACCGAGAGGGCCGCGGTATTGCTCGGGAAAGCAGCTGACGAGTTAAAACTCATTACTTGTCATCTCGGTAACGGCGCTTCAGTGGCTGCTATTAGCGGCGGTAAGTCCATGGATACCAGTATGGGCTTTACTCCCCTAGAGGGCCTCATCATGGGCACGCGCTCCGGCGACCTCGACCCGGCCATAGTTCCTTTTATCATGGAGAAGGAACAAATGTCCCCGGAACAGGTTAACAACTTTCTCAACAAGAGCTGTGGTATGAATGCTCTCTCTGAAGTGAGCAGTGATTTCCGCGTCATTGAGGATGCTGCCGCTCAGGGAGATCATAAGTCCAAGCTAGCACTGGACATGTACTACTATCGAGTGCGCAAGTATGTGGGTGCCTATGCCGCTGCGCTTGGGGGGGTTGATGCCATAGTCTTTACCGCTGGTCTCGGTGAGAACTCGCCTGAAGTGCGGGACGAAGTTTGCAAACACCTAGGCTTTATGGGTGTGGAAATTGATCCTGCTAAAAATAGAGTGCGGGGCAAAGAGGTGGACCTCAGCACCGCGAGCGCCAAGGTACGAGTTCTGCTTATCCCCACCAATGAGGAGCTCGTCATTGCCAGGGATACGAAATTCATCGTTGGCTCGGTTTGACAGCACCTATGCCCCTGTGTATAATCTATGAGGTGATCAAATGATGTGGCTACCGCTAGATGAGCTCGGTAACTTAAATGGGGCGAGAGAATATACTGTGATTTTGCCTCCTTTGCCGCTCACGACGCAAGGCGATGCCTTCATCCCCACCGTGCCTACCCAGGTCGACTTTGTGCTCGTGCGTTCGGGGGAGAAGATCGACATACTTGGTCGTATTCAAGGTCGGGGGGTGGTCTCTTGTGCTCGTTGTTTGTCCCCGACCGAATTTGCGCTAAATTGCGATTATGCGGACGCTTGGTGGCCTTTCGGGCAGGGTGAGGAGAGCGGAGATTTCTTAGTTTCTGCATTCGTGGATAGTTCTCGCCGGATGATCAACTTGGAATTATATGCCACAGAGATGGTTCTGGCGCATTTGCCAATGCGGGCCTGGTGTTCTCCTGATTGCCAAGGTATGTGCGCATTCTGTGGCAAAAATTTGAATGAAGCCGAATGCAACTGCGCTATGCGTGATGTCGATCCGCGGTTGGCTGTATTGGGGCGTCTGCTGAATGACAAAGGAGGTGTGTTAGATGGCACTACCAAAAAGAAAAACTTCAAAGGCTCGCCGCGATAAGAGGCGCGCCAATTGGAAACTGACCTCTCCCGGGTTGGTATCCTGCCCCCAGTGTCATGAGGCTAAGCTCCCTCATCGTGTGTGTACCGCGTGCGGGTATTACAAAAACAGAGCTGTTATCGTTGTAAAGTAGCAACTACAACACAAGGAAGGCGGAACATCCGCCTTCCTTGTGTTTGGTGCACAAGATGTATACGAAAGTAGTTGCTCAATATTCTGGGAATGAAGTATACTGAGGATAGAATATAGCATGTGTAGAGGTGTAAGTATGCGGATTCTGGTGGATGCCCTCGGCGGCGACCATGCCCCAAGCGAGATTGTGGCAGGTGCAGTCGCGGCGGTAAGGGAAAGAGGACTCAAGGTGGCCCTAGTTGGTCCAGGCATTGTGCTGGAGGGTATGCTGAAGCAGGAAGGCATGGCCACCCACATCGAAGTAGTTCCGGCTGAAGATGTAATCGATAATGATGAGGCTCCTGCCCTCGCCTTGCGCCGGAAACCGAATGCTACCCTGGTGGTGGGGGCGCATTTAATTAAAAACAAGCAGGCTGATGCTTTCGTCACGGCTGGGAATACCGGGGCTTTTATGGCTGCGGGACTTTTTATCGCCGGGCGGATTGCCAATATCGAGCGGCCAGCCCTCGCCCCTTTGCTGCCTACGCTAGACGGCAAGGGTGTAGTCTTACTTGATGTGGGTGCTAACATGGACGCTAAAGGAGAGCACTTAGCCCAGTATGGCATCATGGGGTCAATATATGCCGAAAAAGTGCTCGGGAGAACGCGTCCAAAAGTGGCGTTACTCAACGTGGGCACCGAAGAAGGAAAAGGCAACCAAGCGACCAAAGAGGCCTTCGCTTTACTCAAGGGCGCGGACATCAACTTCTTAGGCAATATGGAAGCACGCATGCTACTAAGCGGGGAAGTTGATGTTGCGGTATGCGACGGGTTTACCGGCAATGTTCTTCTAAAAATGATGGAGGGCGTAACAGCTACGCTTTTTGAATTGTTGCGGGAGAGTTTTACGAGTGATCTACGAAGTAAACTCGGGGCGGTGATGTTAAAACCGTCACTGCGTAAGCTCAAGCGTCGTTTTGATTATGCAGAACACGGTGGTGCGCCCCTTCTGGGCATAAATGGTGTTTTTGTCAAGTGTCATGGGTCGTCGCGAGCCTTGGCCATCAAAAATGGCATCTACCAGGCGGAAAAATTCATCTCGCAGGAGGTGATTAAGAAAATCACGGATTCCACAAAAGTCAGTAACTCATAACGCAAGAAAGGATGATGGATATGCTACAGAAAGAAATCGCCATTGTCACGGATAGCACTGCCGACCTGCCTTTGTCTTTAGTGGAGGAACTGGGGATTGTCGTCGTCCCTCTCAATGTCATCTTTGGGGAAAATAATTTCAAAGATGGCATCGACATCTCCAGCCAGGGTTTTTTCGAGATCCTCCCCACATCCAAGGTGCATCCCCGCACTTCACAGCCCTCTCCGGGGGAGTTTAGTGAGGTCTACACGAAGCTGCTCAGTGAGTACAAAGAAATAGTATCCATACATATCTCCTCTCATTTGTCGGGCACCTATCAATCAGCGGTTTTAGCGAGCGAGATGGTGGACGGCGGCAAGATTACCGTGGTCGATAGTCAGGGTGCTTCACTGGGGCTCGGTTTGGCAGTGATGGAGGCGGCTCGGGCGCGTAACGCTGGGGCTAAGACAGGCGAGATTATTACCCGTGTTAAAGCAGTGTCAAAGAACCAGGTATTTGTGCTTTCGGTGGAGAACTTGGTTTGGCTAGAGAAGAACGGTCGCATAGGGAAGGCCAGCTCACTCCTGGGGTCAATTCTCAACGTGCACCCCATTTTGCGACTTAAAGACGGCGCTATTGTGGCCCATAGCAAGGTGCGGGGAAACATGAGCAAGGTACTCAAGAGCCTCGTAGAGGCAGCAGGGGAATTTGTGCCCTACAGTTCTCGTGTTAGCGTGGGCATTATGCATGGTAATTGTCAAAGTAGGGCGGAGGAGCTAAGGACCTTAGTTGCGGACAAGTATCAAATTGATGAATTCACCATCAATCAAATTGGCCCGGTAATAGGGGTCCATGTAGGCCCTGGGGCGATTGGGTTGGTTGTCGTTCCACTATCATAGGAAGGAGGCTCTTTATGCAAGATGTTTTTGACCAAGTCAGCCGTATTGTGGCGCGCATTTTGCGTGTTGAGGAGTCGCGGGTTCGGCCTGATTCGCGTTTTAAGCAAGACCTGGGCGCAGATTCAATCAACTTAGTCGAGATTGCCATGGCGATCGAGCAGGAATTCGACATTACCCTCGAAGATGAAGAAGTGGCCAATATCACTACTGTTGACGCTGCGGTCAGCTATATATTAAGACGAACATAGGAGAGGTGCGCTTGTCACAAATCAACGAACTGACGACAACGTTGGGTTTCTCCTTAGAGCACGAGGTCCTGGTTTTACAGGCCTTGACGCATTCGTCTTATATAAACACCCATGTCGGTGAGTGCGACAATGAGCGTTTAGAGTTTTTAGGGGACGCGGTACTGGCCCTCTTGTGTAGTGAAACCCTCTATACGATGTTCCCTGCCCTGAATGAAGGGCAGCTCAGCCGGTTGCGCGCCTACTTAGTGCGAGAAGCGACCCTCGCCTTGATTGCCAAACGCTTTAACATTGCTCTTTATATGCGTCTTGGCAAGAGCGCTGCCGGCAGTGGTGGCCATGAAAGGCCACGAATTCTCGCCGGTTGTGTGGAGGCGCTTCTCGGAGCGGCCTTCCTTTGTGGCGGCGTGCTCCGAGCCCGTCAACTATTTGTTTTGCTTTACCACGAACATCTGGCTGAAGCAACGGAGCTGTGGGCAGAAGCGGATGCCAAAAGTGCCCTCCAGGAACTAGCCCCAGAGTCCGTTAGATATGCCCTGCTAGAGGCCAGCGGTCCGGATCATGACCGCAGTTACCGGACAGAAGTCTTCGTCAAAGGGTTTTCCCAGGGTGTAGGAGAAGGGAAGAGCAAAAAGCAGGCTGAGCAGGCTGCGGCGCTCGTAGCGCTTAGGAATTTGCGTAGCAATAAATAACAACTTGGGCCATACCTCCGCATACTAATTAGGGATAGCTTGCGTGGGAGGGGTGGAACTTGGAAATACTAAGGGTTTCGGCCAATTCAAATCCAAAATCAGTTGCGGGCGCATTAGCAGCAGTGTTGCGCGAGCGAGGGACGGCTGAGTTGCAGGCTGTCGGGGCGGGGGCGGTCAATCAAGCCGTCAAGGCCATAGCCATTTGCAGGGGTTATGTGGCCTCTAATGGGGTCAACCTAGTGACTATTCCGGCTTTTGCAGACATTTACATCGATGGAGTTTTGCGCACCGCCATACGTTTCATCGTTAACCCACGATAAAGGAGTCTTTCATGACCTTAGCAATACCGCCCGGAGTCCTCGGTCAAACCGATGCT
>Ga0208100_100025_pt1 | contig 77678 bp, 77 predicted proteins | sample SubbioR11_8A_Aug_FD_184817 | JGI IMG/M metagenome (GOLD analysis project Ga0208100, IMG submission 184817) | Serpentinite rock and fluid subsurface biosphere microbial communities from McLaughlin Reserve, California, USA - CR11_8A_Aug (SPAdes) | ecosystem: Environmental > Terrestrial > Deep... | reverse complement strand
GTCGAGGTAGCTGCGCCGCATCTCCTCTTCGAGGCTGATGGGCAGGGTTTCTTTGGCAAACGAGGTCATGGCGCGGCAGGGTTGGCAACGGGAAGGCAATCTGCGATTTTAGGCGCTGGCGCTGGCGGGTCTGTAAACACGGCGGGCGCCAAAGGAGCGCGAGCCCTTTGCGCCTTTTGGCTGGCCCCTTGCAAGCACAACGACCAGGTAAAACCCTTGCCTTGTTGCTGCCCCGCAACATTTGCAAGCCCTGGTGCACCGATGCGGTGCCTGTGTCGCGACAATCAAAGCCGCCACGTTGCGCGCTTGTGGCACAATGCAAACACCTTCGGGCGAGGCAGTCGTGCTTCGATTGAATTCTAGTTCACCCACTTCTATGAGGAATCCAATGAAAAAACTGAACCAAATCGCCGCTCTGTTTGCCGCAGTCGCCCTGACTTCCGTTGCTGGCATGACAGCGCACGCCCAGGTCGCCCCGGCCACCGCCACCATCGACAACTGGCGCGCCACCGACGGCACCGCTTGGCGCAGCGCCGACCGTCTGTGCTGGCGCAACGCGAGCTGGACCCCGGCCACGGCCGCCCCGGGCTGTGACGGCTTCATTGTGCCGCAACCGGCCCCGGCACCCGCTCCTGCCCCAGCACCCGCTCCTGCACCGGCACCGGCGCCGGCTCCTGCCCCGGCACCGGCTCCTGCTCCTGCCCCTGCCCCAGTGGCCGCCGCGCGCGTCACCTTCTCGGCCGATGCCCTCTTCCCCTTCGACAGCGCCGTGCTCCAGCCCGCTGGTCGTGCCCGCCTCGACGATCTGGTCGAAAAAATCGCCCCGATCAACCTCGAAGTCATCATCGCCGTCGGCCACACCGACTCCACTGGCCCGGCCGCTCACAACCAGCGCCTGTCCGAGCGCCGCGCCGAAGCTGTCAAGGCCTATTTGGTGAGCAAAGGCATCAGCGCCGACCGCATCTACACCGAAGGCAGGGGCGAAACCCAGCCAGTGGCCGACAACCGCACCCGCGAAGGCCGGGCGCAAAACCGCCGCGTGGAAATCGAAGTGGTGGGCACCCGCCCCAACTGATCCTCTGCCGGACTCAGGTGTGGGCGCAGCAGCGCTCACCCTGTTTTGCAAAATGAAACCGCGCTTCGGCGCGGTTTTTTTGTGCCCGGACTTTTCTCGGCTCAACCCAGTTTGATGCCCGGGCGCAGCGGCTGGTTTTGGCTTGAGGATAAGTCAACCCAGCCATAATTCGGGCATGGACAAAACCCTCAACGCCGATCCGGCCGAACTGGCCAAATTCTCCGAACTCGCGCACCGCTGGTGGGACCCGGAGAGCGAATTTCGCCCGCTGCACCAGATCAACCCCTTGCGCCTGGGTTGGATCGAATCCCTCGCCCCGCTAAACGACAAAGCGGTGCTGGACGTGGGCTGCGGCGGCGGCATCTTGTCCGATGCCATGGCGCGCAAGGGCGCCCAGGTGCTGGGCATCGACCTGGCCACCAAAGCGCTCAAGGTGGCCCAGTTGCACGCACTCGAGGCTGAAACTCCAAGGGTAGCCTACCGCGAAGTGAGCGCTGAGCAACTGGCGCTGGAGCAGCCCGCGCAGTACGACGTGGTCACCTGCATGGAAATGCTCGAACACGTGCCCGACCCGGCCTCGGTGGTGCAGGCCTGTGCCACCTTGGTAAAACCCGGTGGCTGGGTGTTTTTCTCCACGCTCAACCGCAACCCCAAGTCCTTTTTGTTTGCCATCATCGGCGCCGAGTACGTACTCAATCTGCTGCCCAAAGGCACGCACGAGTACGCCAAATTCATACGCCCGAGCGAGTTGGTGGGGCACTGCCGTGCAAGCAGCCTGCAAACACAAGCCATGCGCGGCCTGCAATACAACCCGCTAAGCCGCCGCTACTGGCTCGACGCCGACACCAGCGTCAACTACCTGCTGGCCACACAAAAGGGTGTGGCGTGAAGTTTGGCGGCATCCGCGCCGTGCTGTTCGACCTCGACGGCACCCTGATCGACAGCGCCCCCGATTTGGCTTGGGCCGCCGATCAACTGCGCCGGGCGCGCGGGCTGGAGCCGCTGCCAGTGGCGCACTACCGCCCCGCCGTGGGTGCTGGGGCGCGTGGCCTGATCCACGCCGCCCTTGGCTTGGGGCCCGAACACCCGGAATTCGACGACCTCAAACACGAGTTCTTCAATACCTACCAAGCCTGCATGAACCAGCGCACCCAGGCTTTCGAGCAGGTGAACGAACTGGTCGCCACGCTGCTCCAAAACAGCATGGCATGGGCCGTGGTGACCAACAAGATCGAGCGCTTCGCCTTGCCCCTCACCGCCGCCCTACCCTTGTTTGCCAGCGCCGGCACGGTGATCGGCGGCGACACCACGCCGCACCCCAAGCCGCACCCGGCTCCGCTGCTGGAGGCGGCGCGGCGCTTGGGGATCGCCCCCCAGCACTGCATCTACGTGGGCGACGACCGGCGCGACATCGAAGCCGGGCGCGCCGCTGGCATGGGTACGGTGGCGGCGCTGTACGGCTACATCGGCCACGCCGACGACCCCCACACCTGGGGCGCCGACGCCCACATAGAAAATCCGCTCGATCTCTTGAACTTTTTAGGAGATGCCCTATACTAAGTTGTATGGGGCTGCATTGGTTTCGACGTGGGAACGGATGCGCTGCAGGGCATGTCGAGGTTCTGTCACCTCGTTAATCAGCAGAAAAAAAGTAACTGCAAACGACGAACGTTTCGCACTCGCCGCTTAACCCGGTGAGCCTTGCAACAGTTGGCCAATGGGCTGGGCAAGGGCGGTAAGGGTAGCAATACCCATACCGTCCAGGCTGCAAGGGAATCTACATAGGCTGGCCGTGGCGCGGGCAACTTGCGCAACGGTAAGATTCAAGGTTGCTGGCTGGGTGCACAGCGTGTCGCTGCGCGGCGCACCCGGCGAGACCCAAATCAGACGACTACACATGTAGAACTGCTCACAGAAGGCTTGCGGACGGCGGTTCGATTCCGCCCAGCTCCACCATATACAAGGGCTCGGATAGTCTCCGGGCCCTTTTTCTTTGCGCGCTTCCCCGCGTGGCACAGGGTTCCGGGCATTTGCCCTGCTGGTGCCATCTCACCCGGATACGCAGAATCGGTCCGTTTCCCGGCCAGACCAGTCTCTTTTCTCCGTTTGCCCTGCGGGTAGTCGCGAGACCGAGTCCTGCATTTACAAGGGCTTGCCGCGGCCTTTCCGTGGTCAACCATGGCCACCGATTGGCCGCGAAACCGCTACGCATCAAAAGATTCGACCACCCGCCGCTGCGCGATCCAGTCGAGCGGCAACGGGTTGCGCTGGAACCAGATCAGGCTCATGCATCGCGGCTGCTGGCCCGCCAGGATGCTCTGAATGATGGCGGGCTCCAGCAGGATCAGGCGCAGCAGTTCATTGACCGTCGAGTGGTGCAAGCCCTCCCGTTGGGCGATGTCGGTGCCGCTGGCCACCACGCCGTCGTCGAGCAGTTGTTGCCAATAGAAGGCCCGCGCCAACGCTACCAGCATGGGACTGTCGAACTGGTTCCGCGTGGTGCTGCCTGCGCTCTCCTCGTTCGGCCGAATCACCACCTTGCGCACGCCGCGCTTGCGGATCTGCAGCGGGATGAAGGTCGAGAGCTTCACGGCGCCGCCGTCCATGCGCTGTTGCACCGTGGCCTCGCCCGATTGCCGTATCCGCGTCATGCCGTCATCTCCACTTCTGCCAGTTCCGCGCCGATGCTGCCGGGGCGCAGTTCGTCGATGAGTTCCACCCAGCCGGCGTCGCGCCAGAGGATCTCCAGCCCGTCGTCGCCGATTTGCACGCGCTCGATCAGCAGTTGCGCCAGGCGCCGCTGCTCGGCCGGAAACAGCGAGGGCCATACGGCGGCGAGCTGGCGCATCGGCATCACCACCCGTGCCTGGTCGAGATCGAAGCCGCTCTCGTGCACCCGGTCCCACACTGCCTGTACGCTCTCCGGCGCACGCAGCACCTGGCAGATCTGTTCCACCACCAAGACCTCGATGGGCTCGGCGGGCAAGCTGCCGAAGCTGGCGGCGCCCGCCCCGTAGTGGCGGTCCTTGGCCGGCGTGTAGTAGCGGTAGCAGCGGCCTTTCCTGACCGTGTGAGTCGGTATCAGCCGCTCCCCACTGGTCGTGAACAGCAGGCCGCGCAGCAGCGGCAAGCCGCGCCCGTCCGTGGCCACCGCCGCGCGCCGTTCCTCGGCGGTCTGGGCCAGCACATCGTGGGCGGCCTGCCACTGTGCCCTGGTCAGGATCGGCGGATGCTGCCCCGGGTAGTAGCGCCCCTTGTGGACGATCTCACCGAGGTACATGCGGTTGTGCAGCAGCTTGTAGATCGACTGTTTGCAGAAGGTCCGACCCGTCTTGGTGCGGATACCTTCGGCCGCGTAGTTGCGCACCATGTGGGTGGTCGAGCGATCGCGGGCGAAGTCCGCGAAGATGCGCCGTACCACCGCCGCCTCGGCCTCGTTGACTACGAGCAGGCGGTTCTGCACGTCGTAACCGAGCGGTAGCGGTCCGCCCATCCACATGCCCTTGGCCTTGCTGGCCGCGATCTTGTCGCGGATGCGCTAGCCAGTGACCTCGCGCTCGAACTGGGCAAAGGACAGCAGCACGTTCAGCATCAGCCGCCCCATCGAAGTGGCCGAGTTGATCTGTTGGGTGACGGCGCTGAAGCTCACGCCGCAGCGGTCGAACACTTCCACCATGCGCGCGAAGTCGGCCAGCGAGCGGCTGAGCCGGTCGATCTTGTAGACCACCACGATATCGATGCGGCCAACTTCGATATCGGCCAGCAGCCGTCTCAGAGCAGGCCGCTCCATGTTGCCGCCAGAGAAACCGCCGTCGTCGTAGTCGTCCGCCACCGCGATCCAGCCCTCATGGGTCTGGCTCTTGATGAAGGCGTGGCCGGCTTCCTTCTGCGCGTCGATGGAGTTGAAGGACTGGTCGAGGCGTTCGTCGCTGGAGACGCGGCAGTAGACCGCACAGCGCTTGGGTGAGGCCAGGATGGCAGTGCTCATTGTTTGCCTCCCTTGCCCGGCTTGAGCCCGAAGAACTTCGGCCCGGACCACTGCGTGCCAGTGATGTGGCGCGCCGCCGCCGACAGGCTTTTGAAGCGCTGGCCGTTGAGGTCGTACAGACCATCGGCGGTCACGGTCACCCGGTACTCGCGCTCGTCCCATTCGCGCACCAGCACCGTGCCGGGCATCAGATGGCATTCCGTGCCGCGTCCGGCCTGCTGTATCTTCGAGAACTGCGCGCCGCGCTCCACCAGATAGCGGCGCACGCCTGCCGGCAGCGGCCCGTAGGCCTGCTCCTGCAGCCGATAGGCCAGACGCGATTCCACGTAGTGGCGGTTTGTGTGGGCGGGACGGCGCGGGAAGTGCGCGTCCCACAGCGCCCAGAGGTCTTTCATGGGCAGGCCGGGCAGCGCCGCCACCTGCGCGCTGATGCTGTCGTTCATTGCGGTATCGGTCATCGGTTTACTCCTGTGGTTGAGACAGGTCGATGAACGCGCTGTGGCGGGCAGAAGCCAAGGCGAAAACCCTCTCAGCGGGCGGAAAGATCGGCATCCAGTGCCGCGTTGGCCGCTTCGATGGCCTCTTCCGGGATCTCGATCTCGTAACGGTGGCGTTCCCGCGAGAATCCCGCCCGGTGCGCCGCCACGGCCGCCTTGCCGATGGCGTCGATGAGCACGGGCAAACGATCCTGCAGTTCGATCTCCGCGACGATGGCCTGGGCGCCACAACAGGTATCGCGGGCCTGCCGAATCTCGTCCGGGAGAGCGTCATGCTCAGCCTGCAGAGTCTGGATACGGCGCACCACTTCCTCGCGGGTATGGCGGGTGGCGGTCAGTTCGGCGTGGAAGCTGGCCAGTGCCGCCGGGATCGCCGTCAGCTCACCGGTATTCATCATCTGGTTGGTGGTGAATTGCGTGTCGCGGGCGATCTGCTGTTCGACGGCCTCGATGCGGGCATCGAGATGGGCCTGCAGGGTCCTGGCCTTGCTGATCTCCTGGGCCAGCACGGTGTGCCGGTCCGTCAGCGCCGCCATCTCGACTCGCGCTTCTTCCAACTGGGCGGGTGCCTGGACCTTGCGCTTCAGCCGTGCGTGATCCTCACGCAGTGGCACCAGATCCTGCTGCAGTTGTCGGACGACGGCTTCGAGCTGGTTCTTCTCGCGGAACAGGCGCTGCTCGGTCACTGACCAGTGTGTGGAGTTCGAGCGTTTTTCGAGTTCGTGATAGGCGCGACGTTTGGCATCGGCTTCCTGCTGTGCGGTGTTGGCAGCGGCCTCGGCCTCCTGCAGCTGTTGGGTCAGCGCATCGAATTCGCTGCGCAGGGTGTCGTGGTAACTGGCGGATGCCTGACGGCGTGAGGGGTTCGATTTCATGGGCGGGCTCCTGGGGTTGGCATCGCCACGACACCACGTCGCAGCGACCGTTTCGCACTGACGAAATGGTCGCTGCCAGAGACTGGTTTGGTCGATCAGGGCGCAGCGGGCGAGCGCGTTCTGTCGATAACCGACGCGGGCCGATGCGCACGCCTGCGTGCTCTGGACCGAAATGGCATGGAAGCGCGAAGCGCTTCGAACGCATTCGCACTGCTGCGGATTTCAGTGCCTCGCGCGTCATTGCCGCACCGTCGAACACCACGAAGAATCTCGCTCATCAGGTGTCACCGAGCCCCAGCGAGGGCCATTGCGGGCACCGCCAACCGAACGGGAGTCTGCCCATGAAGCTCACCTTGCCACCCGCCGAACTGCTCAGCCCGCGTCAGCTCGCCGCGCGTTGGGGCTTGTCGGAAAAAACCCTGGAACGCTGGCGGATGCTCGGCACAGGTCCAGCATTCCTCAAGCTCGGCAGCCGCGTGCTCTACAGCTTGACCGAGATCGAAGCTCATGAACGCCAACGCACCCGCCGCTGCACCGCTGGCGATCGGCCAAGTGAGGTGTGGGCATGATGAACCGCCAGCAGCGCCGAGGGCGCGAACGCATGACGCGGCAACTGCGCGCCCACATCGCCCGGCATGGCATCGAGCCGGTACTCGATAAGATGTTCGGCCCCGGCAGCTGGCGTTATGACGCTGACGAGAAGCTCTGGATCGTGCCCGACACGAATCACACCGGGCCGGGGCATTCCTATTACTGCGTGCGTGCTAGCGGCGACTGGTACAAGGCACGGCTGGATGGGGAGCACACCCAATGAGCACCGTCGCCATAGAAGCGGTCACCTTTCCGCCCCATACCTTCTTCGACTTCAACGACGCGCCCGACCGGAACGAGCGGCGCCATGACAAGGACGAGCTGCGCAACCGCCTGCTCGATCAGCTCGAAGCCGTGCTGATGTACCTGTTCCCGAACGGCAAGCGCCAAGGCACGCGCTTCGTGGTCGGCAGTGTGCAGGGCGATGCCGGCGACAGCCTGGTGATCGAACTCGAAGGCCCGAAGCGCGGTTTGTGGATCGACTTCGCCACCGGCGAATCCGGCGACGTGCTGGCGCTGTGGGCGGCAGTGCGGGGTTTCGAGGTGCCACGCGACTTCGGGGAGCTGCTGGATGACGTCGCAGATTGGCTGGTGGTGCCGGGCTCGTTCATCCCGGCACCGGCCAAGTCGTCCGCCGCCCATGACACGCTCGGCCCGCACACAGCGAAGTGGGACTACCGTGGCACCGACGGCGAGCTTCTGGCCTGCGTGTACCGCTACGACACACCCGAGGGGAAGCAATACCGGCCGTGGGATGTCACCACCCGCCAGACGCGGATGCCCGATCCGCGCCCGCTCTACAACCTGCCTGCAGTGGCAAAGGCCGATACCGTCGTGCTGGTCGAGGGCGAGAAATGCGCCGACGCGTTGATGCACATCGGAATCGTCGCCACGACTGCCATGGGTGGCGCCGCGACTGCCATCACCAAGACCGACTGGTCGCCCCTTGCCGGTAAGACCGTGATCGTCTGGCCGGATCACGACGAGGCCGGTGCCAGGTACGCCAACGCGGTGATCCCGAAACTGCTCGGTATCGGCGCGCGGGTGCGACGCATCCACGTTCCCGAGGACAAGCCGCAGAAGTGGGATGCCGCCGATGCTGTGGCCGAAGGCGCCGATGTGCATACCTTGCTGGCAGGGGCGATGCGGGTTGCCAGCGACCAACCCCGCCAACCGCTCGAGATCACGCAGTGGCGAGCCTGCAAACGCTTCACCGGCGAACCGCAACCCCGGCGCTGGCTGATCGAAGGCGTATTCCCGCTCGCCCAGGCCGCGCTGGTGGCGGCCGGTGGCGGTGTCGGCAAGTCGTTCCTGCTACTGGCCCTCGCCCGTGAAGTCGCCGCCTTCGACGGCGTCTGGGCCAACGCGCTCACCCTGTTCGGTGGCGCGCTCGCCGGCCATGGCGTGGCGATTTACGTCACCGCCGAGGATGACGCCATCGAGGTTCACAACCGCCTGAATGCGCTGGGGCCGATCCCGGACCGGCTCTACGTGCTGCCGCTACCCGATGCCGGCGGCGCCGTGCCACTGTTCGCGCCCGATCCGGCCACACGAGGCCCCTCGACTACCCCGGCGTGGCTGGCGCTGGAACAGCAACTGAGCACGCTAACCGGTCTGCGACTGATCATCCTCGATCCCCTCCAGCCGCTGTGCGCACTGGATCTGAACGTGCCGGAGAACGCGCAGTTCGTCTGCTCGCGGCTCGCCGCACTGGCCGCCAGCACCGGCGCTTCGGTGATCGTCTCCCACCACTTCGCCAAGCGCGAAGCATCGACACCCGAGCAGGCCCGTGAAGCGATACGGGGCACCGGCGGCCTGGTCGATGGCGTGCGCTCGGTCTACGCGCTGTGGAACCCCAAGGAGGATCAGGCCAAGGCGATCTGCAAGGCGCTGGGCGAACCCTTCGAGCGCGGCCGGGTGGTGATGGGTGGCGTGGTCAAGGCCAACGGCCGCGCCAATCTGCGGGTGACCACCTACCTGCGCGACAGCCGTGGCCTGCTGGTGGATCGCAGCGACGCATTGGTCCGCGCCCGCCAGACCGACGTCGATCTGCTGCCCGAGCTCAAGGCGGCCATTGCGCGGGCCGCCGCTGAAGGCAAGCCCTACACCAAGACCGGCGGCAACGGCGTCTACGAGCGAAGGCACGAACTGCCGGAAGCCTTCCACGCCATAGGCAAGCACCGGCTGGCCGAGTGGGTGGGCACCCTGCTCGACCGGGAGGAACTGGTCATGGCCATGGTCGACGGCTCGAAGCTGGTGAAGTGGCTGGACGTGCCCGACGGCCCTATGGCCAGCGGCGAGGCCGCCTTCGTTACCGGGCATCTGAAGCGCTCGAACACGGGCCAGCGGGATCGGGCATGAGCATTCCCGGGGCAGGCCTCCGTTCCCGGCTTCCCGCTTCCCGACCTGGAATGCAGGGCCTGGCGGGAACGCCAAACTCAAGCCCAGCGCGGGTTTCCAGCGTTCCCGGCCAAAACCGTTCCCGGATGGGGGTGGGAACGCGCAAACCCAACAACGGCGCCACTTTCCCGGTTCCCGGCGATTCCTCTCTAAAGAGAGAGGGTGAGCATCGGGAATGCTCACCTCCCTCGATGCCAATGGCAGGTCGGGCATGGGAACGATGTCCCGGCGAGACGGCACGGGTCCTTCCTGGCCGCATTCGTATACGGGGGGCGCGAGCGCGCTGCTCGTCTACCGTCAGGGTGCAAACCGAGGTTTGCAGGGTTTGCGGTTTGCACCTGCCGGCCGTGACCCGCTCTAAAGGCGAACAGGGTAATCCTGTAGCCAATGGGGCAATGGCAGCGGCGGTTACCCCATTTCCTGTGCGCCGAGAAGATCACTGCTAGCGACAGATACTATCCGCATCTGATAGCATCCCGAAACCACATCGGGGAAATCGAAGCATGCGCACAGTGATTGGCATCCGTACGGCCAAATCCGGCCGTCGGGCAGTCGATGACGCCAACGGCCCCACGCCCACCGTCTGGTTCGATTCCTGGCGGCAGATGGCCAGCTTGCTGTCGGACGAAAACCGCGCGCTGCTGCGCCTGATGCAGGAGCGGCAACCACGCACGGTGTTGGAGCTGGCCGAGTGGTCAGGCCGCGCGGCCAGCAACCTGTCGCGCACCCTGCGTCACCTGGAGCGCCACGGCCTGGTCAAGATGCACCGCAGCCCCGACACCCGCGCCGTGCGCCCGGAGGCACTGGCTACCGAATTCTTGATCGTGTTGGATTGATGGAGAAGAACAATGAAGAGAAGCCTGCAGGAGTGCGCCGTTTGAGCCAGGAAGGCCAACTCCTCGACCAAAAATCCTTGCGATCCGTGATCGGCAAGAGCGCCGACTGGAACGAGCTGGTCAAGGATTGCATCGCCTTCGCCAACGCGACGGGCGGTCGTCTGTTGCTCGGCATCGAGGACGGTCAGGACGCGCCACCCGCAGGCCAACAGATTCCTGCCGACCTTCCGGACACCATCCGACGCAAGATTGCCGAGCGCAGCGTCAACGTGGCCGTGCTGCCGGATGTGGTTACCGCAGCCAATGGCGGGCAGTACATCAACCTCGCCATTCCCCGGGCCATCGCGGTGGCATCGACCACCGACGGCCGCTACTACCTGCGCGTGGCCGACCAGAGCAAACCTGTCACGGGTGACGATGTGCTCCGGTTGGCGACAGAGCGTGCGGCGCTGCCATGGGAAACCCAGACCACAATGCAGGTGCCCAGATCAGCCGCCGCCCCGGACAAGCTCGGCAAGCTGGTGAATGCGCTGAGGGCATCGGATCGAGTCAAGCCGTCCGTCAAGGAAAAGTCCGATGACGAGCTGCTCGACCATTACCAACTCGCACAAGGTGGCTACCTGACCCATCTGGGCATCCTTTGTCTGGGACAGCAGCATCAGCGTGCGCAGCTGACCACGGCACCGGTGATCCAGTTCATCAAGTACGACGAGCACGGCCAGAAGGTCAACAAGCTGGTGTGGGACGACCACACCTTGAATCCGATGGAGCTGATCGAGGCCGTGTGGGTGGAGGTGCCCGACTTCCGCGAGCGCTACGAATTGCCGGATGGCCTATACCGCCAGAACGTGCCCGCCTTCGACGAGGTGGTGGTACGCGAGCTTCTGGTCAACGCGCTGGTGCATCGCCCCTACACCCAGCGCGGCGACATCTTCCTGAACCTGCACCCGGACCGGCTGGAAGTGGTCAACCCGGGCCCGCTGCCGCTGGGCGTCACGCCGCAGAACGTGCTGCACACCACCGTGCGCCGCAACGAGCATCTGGCTCGTCTGTTCCACGACCTGAAGCTGATGGAGCGCGAAGGCAGTGGCTTCGACAAGATCTTCGAGGTGCTGCTGTCGCAAGGCCGCCCGGCGCCGGAGCTGATCGAAACTCACGACCGCGTCCAGGTTACGGTACGCCGCCGCATCCTCAAGCCCGAAGTCATCGACTTCATTGCCAAGGCGGACCAGACCTACCAGCTCACCCAGCGCGAACGCATCGCCCTGGGTCTGCTGGCGCAGCACGATGCCATGACCGCCCGCGAACTGGCCGCGGTATTGGAGCTGTCCTCGGTCGAGGCGCTGCAACCGTGGATCAAGCGGCTGCTGGAGTGGGATCTGATCCAGAGCGCGGGCCGCACGCAAGCCACGCGCTATTTCGTCGATCCGGGGCTGCTGCGCCATCTCGATTTTGCCGGGGAGACTACCCTGAAGCGGATCGAGCCGCACCGCCTCGCGGCCCTGATTCTGGAGGACGTCAAGCGCTACCCCAAATCCGCGATTGGCGATATCCGCCAGCGCATCGGCAGCGAAATCCACCCGAGGCAGGTCAAGCGTGCGCTGGATGGCCTGGTCGACAAGGGCGACGTGCGCTTTGAAGGTGACAAGCGCTGGCGGCGCTACTGGGCGGTATCATGACCAGGCTATCGGACAAACTGCGCCCTATCGGCAATAGCCGGGCGATAGAAAATGGGCGATACGCCCGTACAGTCTCGATAAATCAAAGACTTGTATCTACCACTTCTGGCTCGACAGGGTCGATAGCCGCATAACCGAACCCGCAGCCATGACCAACAACAGCACACAATCGACTGGCAAAAGGCCCGCATGACGAACAACAGCAAAGAAACCGAACGCGCCGAGCTGCACAAGACCATCTGGCGCATCGCCAACGACCTGCGCGGCAGCGTGGACGGCTGGGATTTCAAAACCTACGTGCTCGGCATGCTGTTCTACCGTTTCATCTCCGAGAACCTTGCCGGCTACCTCAATGAACAGGAGCGCCGCGCCGGCAACGCGGAATTCGACTACACCACTCTCAGCGATAAAGACGCCGAGTTCGGCCGAGCCGAGACGGTGAGGGAAAAGGGCTTCTACATCCTGCCCTCGGAGCTGTTCGCCAATGTGCGCAGCAAGGCCCGCCAGGATGCCAACCTCAACGAAACCCTCTCACGCATCTTTGTCGACATCGAGGCCTCCGCTAAGGGCTCGGACAGCGAATACGACTTCAAGGGCCTGTTCGACGATCTGGACGTCAACTCCAGCAAGCTCGGTCCCACCGTGGCCAGGCGCAACGAAAAACTGGTCAAGCTGCTGGATGCCATCGGTGACCTGCCGCTGTCCAACGGCGCTGGCAGCTTCTCGCGCAACAGCATCGACCTGTTCGGCGACGCCTACGAATACCTGATGCAGATGTATGCCTCCACCGCCGGCAAGTCCGGTGGCGAGTTCTACACGCCGCAGGAGGTCAGCGAGCTGCTGGCCCGCCTCACCGTGGTGGGCAAGACCGAGGTCAACAAGGTCTACGACCCGGCCTGCGGCTCCGGCTCGCTGCTGCTGAAATTCGCCAAGGTGCTGGGGCCGGACAAGGTGCGCCAGGGCTTTTACGGCCAGGAGGTGAACCTCACCACCTACAACCTGTGCCGCATCAACATGTTCCTGCACGACATCAACTACGAGAAGTTCGACATCGCCCACGGCGACACCCTCACCGACCCACACCATTGGGACGACGAGCCCTTCGAAGCCATCGTCTCGAATCCGCCCTATTCCATCAAATGGGACGGCGACGCCAACCCGCTGTTGATCAACGACCCGCGCTTTGCCCCGGCCGGCGTGCTGGCGCCCAAGAGCAAAGCCGATCTGGCCTTCACCCTGCACATCCTGTCGTGGCTGGCGGTGAACGGCACCGCCGCCATCGTCGAATTCCCCGGCGTGCTCTATCGCGGCGGCGCGGAAGCCAAGATCCGCCAGTACCTGATCGACAACAACTACGTGGACGCGGTGATCCAGTTGCCGCCGGACCTGTTCTTCGGCACCACCATTGCCACCTGCATCGTGGTGCTGAAAAAATCCAAGCACGACAACGCCACGCTGTTCATCGACGCCAGTAAGGAATTCACCCGCAGCGGCAACAAGAACAAGCTCACCACCGCCCACCAGCAGAAGATTCTCGATGCCTTCACCGCACGCAAGGACAGCGACCACTTCGCGCGGCTGGTGGAGAACAGCGCCATCGCGGAGAACGGCTACAACATCGCCGTGTCCAGCTACGTACAGCAGAAAGATACCCGCGAGGCGGTGGATATCCAGACGCTCAATGCCGAAATTGCCCGCATCGTCGCGCGGCAAGCGGAGTTGCGCACGTCCATTGATGCCATCGTGGCGGATCTGGAAGGAGCGAAGGCATGAGCAGAATTGATGATCTCCTCGCGCGTTTGTGCCCGGAGGGCGTGGAGTTCAAAGCCATCGGTGATTTTGGTGACCTGGTTCGTGGTAATGGGATGCCGAAATCTGACTTCGTAGAATCAGGGGTGGGTTGCATCCACTACGGTCAGATTTACACCTATTACGGTATCTGGACGACGGAAACAAAGTCGTTCGTTTCTGCAGAAAAGGCGAAGAAACTTGCCAAGGTCGATCCCGGCGATCTGGTCATCACAAACACAAGTGAGAACATAGAAGACGTTTGCAAAGCTGTGGCCTGGCTTGGCGACGCCCAGATTGTCACTGGCGGGCACGCCACGGTGCTGAAGCATGGCCAAGACGCGAAGTACCTCTCCTACTACTTGCAAACACCGCGTTTCTTCGCCGAGAAGAAAAAGCACGCGACAGGCACAAAGGTCATAGACGTTTCAGCCAAGAGCCTTGCAAAGATCAGGATTCCCGTACCTCCTCTCGAAGTGCAGCGCGAGATCGTAAAAGTGCTGGACACCTTCACCCAGCTGGAGGCGGAGCTGGAGGCGGAGCTGGAGGCGGAGCTGGAGGCGCGTCGGCGGCAGTACCAGTACTACCGCGACGCGCTGCTCAGCTTCGATGAGCGCATGAGCGGCGCAAGCAAGCAAGCAAGCAAGCAAGCAAGCAAGCAAGCAAGGATAAGGTGGGCGACCTTGGTTGAGATGGGAAGTTTCATGCGCGGCACTGGAATACAAAAATCTGACTTCACCGAAACTGGTGCCGGTTGCATTCATTACGGCCAGATTCACACTCACTACGGCACATGGGCTAACGAAACTCTGTCGTTCGTCAGCCCGGAATTTGCCGCCCGCTTACGCAAGGCACACACGGGCGATCTAGTCATTGCCACCACGAGCGAAGACGACGAAGCAGTGGCGAAGGCCGTTGCGTGGCTGGGCGATGACGATGTGGCCGTCAGCACTGATGCATACATCTTCCGGCACACGCTGAATCCGAAATACGTCTCCTACTTCTTCCAGACGGAGCAATTCCAGCAACAGAAGAAGCCGCACATCACCGGAACCAAAGTACGCCGCATCTCCGGCGAAAGCCTTGCGAAGATTCGCATTCCAGTGCCGTCGGATGAAGAACAGGAACGCATCGTCACCATCCTCGATAAATTCGACGCCTTGGTAAACGACCTCTCCAGCGGACTGCCGGCCGAAATCAAGGCGCGCCGACAGCAGTACGAGCACTACCGTGACCGCCTGCTGAGCTTCAAGGAGGCCGCGTGAGCGAAGACCTCAAGCCCCATCGCTACGAACCCATTGCGCTCTCCAGCGAGAGCACGGTGGTGGCCGAGTTCGTGCCCGAACCGGGCGTGCGCGAGCCGGGCTACCAGAGCGAGGCGGCGCTGGAGCGCGACTTTATCGCCCAGTTGCAGAAACAGGCCTACGACTACCTGCCTTTGACTTCGGAAGCAGCGCTGATCGCCAACTTGCGCGCGCAACTGGAAGCCCTGAACAAGATCGCGTTTTCCGATGCCGAGTGGCAGCGCTTTTTCAGCACCTGCATTGCGGGCGCCAATGACGGCTTGGTGGAAAAGACCGCGCGCATTCAGGAAGACCATGTGCAGTTGCTCAAGCGCGACGACGGCAGCACCAAGAACATCTACCTGATCGACAAGCAGAACATCCACAACAACCGCCTGCAGGTGATCAACCAGTATGAGGCGGAAGGCGCGCGCAGCACCCGTTTCGATGTGACCATCCTAGTCAATGGTCTGCCCATGGTGCATGTGGAGCTTAAGCGCCGGGGCGTGGACATCCGCGAGGCCTTCAACCAGATCAACCGCTACCAGCGCGACAGCTTCTGGGCAGGCAGTGGCCTGTTCGAGTATGTGCAGTTGTTCGTGATCAGTAACGGCACCCTGACCAAGTACTACAGCAACACGGTGCGCGACGGCCACCTAGCCGAGCAGCGCAGCAAACGCAGCAGGAGCAAGACCTCCAACAGCTTTGCCTTTACCAGCTGGTGGGCCGATGCGAAGAACCGGCCCATCACCGAGCTGGATGGCTTCACCCGAACCTTTTTCGCCAAGCACTCGCTGCTGAATGTGCTCACCCGCTACTGCGTGTTCGATGTGGATCGCAAGCTGCTGGTGATGCGGCCCTACCAGATCGTCGCCGCCGAGCAGATCCTGCAGCGTATTGCCACTAGCACGAACCACCGGCAGCTCGGCAGCCTGGCGGCAGGCGGCTATATCTGGCACACCACCGGCAGCGGCAAGACGCTGACCAGCTTCAAGGCGGCGCAACTGGCGCGCGGCTTGGCCGGCATCGACAAGGTGCTGTTCGTGGTCGACCGCAAGGATCTGGACTACCAGACCATGCGCGAATACGAGCGCTTCGAGAAGGGCGCGGCCAACTCCAACACCTCCACCGCCGTGCTGCAGAAGCAGCTGGAAGACCCCAACGCCCGCATCATCATCACCACCATCCAGAAGCTCAGCCGCTTCGTGGCCAACAACAAGAAGCACCCGGTCTATGACGCCCATGTGGTGGTGATATTCGACGAATGCCACCGCAGCCAGTTCGGCGACATGCACGCCGAGATCACCCGGGTGTTCAAGCGCTATCACCTGTTCGGTTTTACCGGCACGCCGATCTTTGCCGAGAACTCAGGTACAGGCGGCAATCCGCTGCGCCGCACCACGGCGCAGGCCTTTGGCGACAAGCTGCACACCTACACCATCGTCGATGCCATCAACGACAAGAACGTATTGCCGTTTCGCATCGACTACATCAATACCATCAAGAAGTCTGATCACATCAAGGACAAGCAAGTCCCCGCCATCGACACCGAGCGGGCGCTGCTGGCGCCGGAGCGTATCAGCCAGATCGCGGCCTATATCCGCGAGCATTTCGACCAGAAGACCAAGCGCGCCGCCTCCTACAAGATGCACGGCAAGCGGTTGGCCGGTTTTAATTCGCTGTTTGCCACTGCCAGCATCGATGCCGCCCGACGCTACTACAGCGAGTTCAAGGCGCAGCAGCAAGAGCTGCCGGAGGCGCAGCGGCTCAAGATTGGTCTGATCTACAGCTTTGCCGCCAACGAGGACGATCCCGATGGCCTGCTGGGCGAAGAGGATTTCGAGACCGAGGGGCTGGACCAGAGCGCGCGCGATTTTCTGGAGCAAGCGGTACAGGACTACAACGCCCTGTACTCGACCTCCTTCGACACCTCGGCCGACAAGTTCCAGAACTACTACAAGGATCTGTCCCAGCGCTTGAAGACCCGCGAGCTGGACCTAGTAATCGTGGTCAACATGTTCCTCACCGGCTTCGACGCCACCACGCTGAATACCTTATGGGTAGACAAGAACCTGAAGGCCCACGGCTTGATCCAGGCCTATTCGCGCACCAACCGCATCCTCAATTCGGTCAAGACCTACGGCAACATCGTCTCCTTCCGCAATCTGGAGGACGCCACCAACGACGCCCTGGCCCTGTTCGGCAACAAGGACGCCAAGGGCATCGTGCTGCTGAAGCCCTACGCCGAGTATTACGCCGAATACCAGGGCAAGATTGCCGAGTTGAAGGCGCTGTTCCCGCTGGGCACCGCGATCACCGGCGAAGCGGCGCAGAAGGCTTTCATCAAGCTGTTCGGCGCCATCCTGCGGCTGAAGAACATCCTCACCGCCTTCGACGATTTCGCTGGCAATGAAATTCTCAGCCAGCGCGACTTTCAGGACTACCAGAGTGTCTACCTGAACCTCTACGCCGAATTCCGTGCCGTATCGGAGGCGGAGAAGGAGAGCATCAACGACGATGTGGTGTTCGAGATCGAGCTGATCAAGCAGGTCGAGATCAACGTCGATTACATCCTGATGCTGGTGGAGCAATACCTGAAGAAGAAAGGCACGGGCGAGGACAAGGAGATCCGCGCCAACATCGAGCGCGCCATCAACGCCAGCCCGAGCTTGCGCAACAAGAAGGACCTCATCGAGCAGTTCGTGGACACCGTGTCCACCAAGGGCAAGGTGGATGCTCAGTGGCAGGCCTTTGTAGTGGCCAAAAAGGCCGAGGAACTGGAGCGCATCATCCAGGACGAGAACCTGAACGCCGAGGAAGCCCGGGCCTTCATCGACAATGCCTTCCGCGATGGCGCCATCCCCACAGCTGGCACCGCCATCACCAAGATACTGCCGCCGGTGTCACGCTTCTCGAAGGACAACGGCCACGGGCGCAAGAAGCAGACGGTGCTGGACAAGCTGGCCGCCTTCTTTGAGCGCTATTTTGGGCTGGTGAGCTGATTGGTGCACGACCTCGAGAGCAAGCGACTCTTGTTTGCCTGCCAGGGACGCGACCACCAAAGCGTGCTGGACTTCGCCGCCGACCTCAAGGCGCACGGTGGCGATCCAGTCCAGATCGAACATGTCTGCCAGGACATGAGTGCGGCCTATGCCAAGGGCGTAGCACTGGCGCTGCCCAATGCCCAGATCAGCTACGACCGCTTCCACGTCATTGCGATGGCCAACGAGGCGATGGATGGGGTGCGCCGCCAGGAGATGAGCACCCAGCCTCAAGCGGTCAAGGAGGCCTTGGGCGACAACGACCGCAAGTTGCTCAAGAGTTTGGCCTGGGGCATGCGCCGCAACCCCGGTGACTGGAGCGCCAAGCAGACCCACGCGATGCACTGGCTGCAGCGCTCCACGCTCAAGAGTGCGCGGGCCTGGCGCCTCAAGATGGCGCTGCGCGCGGTCTACGCCAGTGCAGCGGCGGGCAATGACAGGGAGCATGTCGGCAAAGGTTTGAAGGACTGGTTGAGCTGGGCTCGGCGCAGCCGCCTGGAGCCGTTTCGAAAACTGGCCAAGACCTTGAGCGAGCGATTCGACGCCGTGGTGCGCGCGATGCTGGACAAGCGCAGCAACGCGTATGTGGAGGCCATGAACGGGTTGTTGCAGCAGGCCAAGCGAGCGGCCAAGGGATTCAGGACCGCCAGCAACTTCATCGCCATCGCCTATTTGCGGATGTCCAGGCTCAAGCATTTGCCAGCCAACCCGCTGCAACCGGCATTGCCGCAGACCGATGGCCGACTGCTACACCGGTGCCTTTGATGCTGTCAAGTTCCACACAAAATGGCATGGAGCCTCCAGGGTGGCCTCGCTGATGTTCCAGCGGGCGGCCAGTTTTTTTTGATTGAGTGGTACGACATCCATCTTGGTCTCCTTCCGAATGAGTTGACAGGGGCCCATGAAGGCGCTGTTCGGCCGACGAGCCAAGCGATTCTTCTATGGATCTGAGTTACGCGTCGTCAGGCGGCAGTGAAGTGTCGAGCTCTACCGAGACGTCTCCAATCAGCGATTGAACGCGTCGCACCTGCTCGGCAGTGATGGGTTGCAGGCGTTCAGGGTGCGCGGCGGTGTCTTGCTCAAGGAGATCCAGAATGAGCTTCTCGGATGAGCTGATGATGGCAGTTTCCGTGTCGTCTGCGTCTTTCTTCATGCGCGCTCCCCCGTTGGAGCATCATCCAATACATAGCTTGTACTACGCCCGCCCGCATCCGATTTCCGCAGGACACCCCGCGCAAGCAGATCGTTGATGTCGCGCAGGGCCGTGTCCGGCGAGCACTTGGCGATGGCCGCCCACTTGCTGCTGGTGAGCTTGCCTTCGAACCCGTCGAGCAGCTTGTTGAGCAACTTCACCTGCCGCTCGTTGAGTGGCGTGGTCGCCCAGCGCTGCCAGAACCGCGTCTTGATCAGCACGGCATCGAGTGTGTGCTGCGCCTGATCAACGGCGCGATGGAGCGTGTCGAGGAACCAGGCGAGCCACTCGGTGACGTCCAGAGACCGTTTCTGGGTCTGCTCCAGGATGTCGTAGTAGGCCTTGCGTTCGCGCTGGATCTGCGCCGACAAACTGTAGAAGCGTTGCGGGCTGCCGTCGGCACGCGCCAATAGCAAATCACCGATGGCCCGGGCGATACGGCCATTCCCATCGTCGAACGGATGCAGGGTGACGAACCACAGGTGGCCAAGGCCAGCCTTGAGCAGCGGCGGGTCGTTCGATGCGCCATTCAGCCAGTCCAAGAATCGGCTGGTTTCAGCCTCCAGACGCTCGGCTGGCGGCGCCTCGAAATGCACCCGCTGGCGGCCTATGGGACCCGAGACCACTTGCATCGGCCCGCTGGCATCGTCGCGCCAGCCGCCGACCTTGATCTTGGAGAGCCCGGAGTAGCCGGTGGGAAACAGTGCGGCATGCCAGCCGAACAGACGCTCCCGTGTTACCGGTGCCTGGCAGTTGGTCGTGGCATCCAGCACCATCTCGACCACGCCCTCGACGTGCCGATCGACCGGCGCAAGCGCGCCGATATCCACGCCCAGCCTGCGCGCGATGGACGAGCGCACGGACTCGACGTTGAGCTGCTCGCCCTCGATCTCGCTGGTCTTGACCACGTCCTCGGTGAGCGCCGCGAGGCTCGCCTGGTCACGCAGGGCCATGCCGACATCAGCCAGGCGGCCCATCAACAGCCCCTGAGCGCGACTGACCTCAGCCATGGGGCCGGCCAGTGCCGCCAGGTCGAAGCGCCAGTTCGGCCAGTCACCAGCCTGCCAGATGTATTTGCAATCGCCGCTATCCATGCGGAGATTATGAGCCGCAATCTCCGCATGCGCAAGTTATTCGCTGCACATCATGCGGAGATAAGGGTTGCTATTTGCCGCAGGGCGGGCCGCATCGCGCCGAAATGGGTGTAAATGGGCGTGCTTTGGGTCAGGTTGACGGACGCCGGTTCAATTGTGCGTCTGGGAACTGAACCGGCCACGGAAAGCAGACCAGGTTGAGGGCCATTTCCGGAGACCAGTCTGGGCGAAAAACCTGCTTGAATGTCCGCAGACTCGCCTGTCAACCCCCGCTTTTCGCACCAGTACGCAGGGCTTCGCAACTTGCCAGAACGCCGGTATCGCGTACTTTCAATAGTCGTTCGATGCGGGGTAGCACCCCACCCTGTCGGCCTCGTGGTAACGCACCTTGCCGGAACAACTTGTGCCACACCGGCCCGTCGCCATCGAGCCGCCAGCGTCGCAGTGTCTTGAGGCTGACCTGCCAGCGGTCGGCGAGGTGCTTTTCGGTCATCACGGGGTAGTGCATCTTTTTCTCCTGAACAGATGACTCCATGACAACGCTGTTCACCGCAGTAGCCAAGTTGATGTTCAGGGCATGCCCGCGTTGCCAAGCTCGGGCGACAGAGGCTTGTCAAGATCGACTTCGACGCCTGCGACGATTGAGCGGATGCGATCAACAAGAGCGCCATCGACAGGCACATACGTGGCTTCGTAAGCCTGCACGAGTCCAACCAGTGCGTTCAGCCGCTTCCCCTCTGGCGTTTCCAGAGCAGGGTCTGAGTCCACGAGCGCGGAGGCTTCCTTGAGAGCGGCCCGGTACTCTGCCTCCGTGCGAATCTTGTGGATGTTCATGCTGACCGACCTCTCTCAAGCCTTGACGGTGTTCAAGCGCAGCATCAGCGTCATCGGATGCTGCGGCGACTCCTGGAAGCCGTAGTGCTCGTAGAACTGCTTGGCGCGATCGTGGAGAGCGTGGACGAGCAGCGCCCGGACACCGGCGTTCTGCGAAACGCTCACCGCTCGACCGACTGCATCTTGCAGCAGTGCCCCGCCTAGCTTGTGACCCTGGGCTCGGGTGTCAACGGCCAGTCGGGCGAGAACCATCACCGGCACCGGATCCGGCATGTTGCGACGCACGGCGCTGGTTGCGGCCAGGTGCGAGACAGCGCCCGCCGCCATCGCGTAGTAGCCGCAGACGCGACCGTCCTGATCAGTGACGACGAAGGTTCGGCTCGCAGCGCTCAATTGGTTGAGCAGAGCGCGGCGTTTGAGCCATTCATCGAGCACCGCCTCGCCGCAAGCAAAGTCATCTAGGCGATGGGCCGTGGCCAGCGGTAGCGGCGCACTGAGTTGCAAGCTCATGCCGCGCCGGTGCTCCAGGGTGCCTTGACGGCCATCAGGCGTTCGAGCCCAGAATTCGGAGCAGGGGGTGCATCGAGCATGGCCGTGAACTGCTTGAACTTGTCGGCGTCTAGGCTGAAAAAGACCTGATCCAGCAGCACCGCTTGAGCGCGGTCGCAGGCCGCTTCGAGCATGAAGTCGGAACGGTTCTTGCCGAGCAGGCTGGCGGCCTGATCGATCAGGGCACGCTGTTCGGGCAGAGCCCGCAGATTGATGGCGGCGTCACGCATGGGCTTTTCCAATACCTGCATACACAAAAGATATGCAAATTATCGCGCGACGTGTAGCTTTTGTCAACACGAGGCAGTGTCATTTTTCCTTGTTACGGGTGCCGATTGGTGTGCGGTGTTAGGCTCCGAAACCAGCTCTCCGTGGTTTCTCCTGTTCGGACGAAAGTCCACCAAAATGGCCGAATGATCCAAGTCAGGGACCCAGTTGCTGCGTATTTCTAACTGTTTGGGAAGGCGAACGCGGGTGCGGCTGCGTGTTCCACCACCATACACAGGGGCTCGGATATTCTCCGGGCCCTTTTTCTTTGCGCGCTTCCCCGCGTGGCACAGGGTTCCGGGCGTTTGCCCTGCTGGTGCCATCTGACCCGGATACGCAGAATCGGTCCGTTTCCCGGCCAGACCAGTCTCTTTTCTCCGTTTGCCCTGCGGGTAGTCGCGAGACCGAGTCCTGCATTTACAAGGGCTTGCCGCGGCCTTTCCGTGGTCAACCATGGCCACCGATTGGCCGCGAAACCGCTACGCATCAAAAGATTCGACCACCCGCCGCTGCTCGATCCAGTCCAGCGGCAACGGATTGCGCTGGAACCAGATCAGGCTCATGCAGCTTGGCTGCGCGCCCGCCAGACCGACGTCGATCTGCTGCCCGATCTCAAAACCGCCATCGCGCAAGCTGTCCGCCATCATCTGGAACACTGTCCGCGATGGGCATGGAATCACTGTCCGCCATCAGTGGAATGCGCACCCAAATGCTCGTTTCGTACAGGTGGGCGTTTGGCACAGTCCGCTCGGGGTTCATTGCGGTGTTCCGGCGTAGCGTCGCGCGTCCTTGAGTAGCAGGATCAGTTGCCGTTCGCTCTCTGGCGTTGGTTCGAAGCCGAAACGGCGACAGAACGCATCGGCATCGGCATCGATAGGGTGTGTCAGCAGAGCCCGGATGCCCGCAAGCTCGGCAATCGCAACCGTTCGGCGGATGGCGTCCTGCAGCAGACTAAAGCCCAGACCTTGCCCTTGGTAGTCGAGATCGACGGCAAGCCGCGCCAGAATGATCAGAGGGATCGGGTACTGACCCATCCCCCGACGAATGCGCTCGGGTGCCTCGAGTGTGTCGATCTGGCCAACGGTCAAGCTGAAGTACCCGGCAACGCGGGCCCCATCACAGACGACGAAGGTTCTCGCCGAGCCGCTACCTTGAGCTTGGCGTGCATGGCGCAGCAGCCAGTCGGTGAGGCCAGATTTCCCGCAGTCGAACGCTTCCAGCCGATGTGGCGCATCGAGTGGCTGCGGTGCCAACAGACTCATTTCTTGGCCCACACCGGAGGCCGGGAAAAGAGATCGGCCAAACCTGGGTTGTCAGATTCCGGCCGATCCAGCATTTGCAGGACCGCTTGGTACTGACTACCGGAAACCATGAACAGGCGCTGGTCGAGCAAGGTCTGCTCAGCGGCCTGGTAAGCGGCATCGAGAATGAAATCGGTCAGCGACTTGTGCGCGACCTCGGCGGCGCGACGCAGCACGGTTTCCTGCGCAGGGGTCGCGCGCAGTCCGAGGCGGGCCGAGCGAGCGGTAGTGGTGCTGGTGGTGAGCATAGCAATCATCCTGGTAGCGTACGATGGCCTCAATGTTAGTACAAATGACGCCGAGTGTCCATCGTACAAACCTTGTTGCCCCTATTCAGCACCCACATCAGCCAGAACAACTTGGTGGTGGCGGGCATCAAGCGGCTGCCGACAAGCTTGGCGTGAAATGTGCGCTCTGGCCTGCGCACTTTCATTTCCGTTGTCCTTGCTTGAATTGACTCACTGCAGCCGCTCGCACAGCCAGCCAAACCCCACCCGCTCTTGCTCCAGCCGCAGCCTGGGTTGCAGGCGGTCGAAGCGCAGCTCGTCATAAACGGCGGCCTCGTCGGGCGTGAGGCGCGCCAAGTCGTGGCGCACAGGCTCGGGCTCCTCGCCCCAGTGGGTGCGGTGTGCCAGCAGCGTTTGGCGGTCCATGAGCAAGGACGCGGCGTGTGGGAAGTGGCCCCGGAGTTGGTCCAGGATGGCGAAACCGTGGGTGTCGATGTCGCCCCAATAGTGCAGCGGGCTGCGCTGCAACCACCCGGCGCGCGCCAGCGCCTCCCAGCCGTAGCCCTCACCAAAGACGACCAGGGCGCGGGACACGGGCGGGAAGGCGAGAAAGTTGGTCTCGTTTTCGGTGATGAACACGCGCTCGATGGGCAGCGCTAGGCGGGCAAAGCTGGCCGCATCGAGCGCGATGTCGGGCAGCGCCGCGCTGTGGGGCAGGCCGGGCAGGCTCGGCAGGGCCGGGTCGAGCAGGCGAAAACGTATCCGCAGTGGCTTGTCCAAAAAACCGTAGCGGCGCGCAAACTGCGCCACGCCGCTGGCTTGGGGGGCTATGCAATCGGGCGGCAAGGCCAGATCCAGCAGCTCGGACAGTACGCCGCGGTGCGCCTCGATGAACTTGCTGTGTACGCCGGATGCGTCCACCTGGCGCAGATAAACGCCCGGTCGTGGGTGCGCCTGCAGCCACGCCACCACGGCCAGCAGGCGCTCCCAGCGCTCGGCCAAGTCCAGCGCCTGCAGCGGGCGCTTGTGCAACCACGCCAGCAGCGCAGGCTGGGCCGCGGCCGTTTGCTGCCACAGCGCCTCAAAGCGCTGGGTTTGGCGCCCCTTACCGATGAAGGCCAAGGCCGCTGGCAGCGAGTCGACCCACACCGCCGCTGGCAGCCGCTGCGCGCCCTGCACACGATGGTTCCAATCGCGCCACTCGATGCGCACCTGTGCCGTGTCGGAGAGGGCGCGCACCCAGTCGCGCACGGCCTCGAAGCGCCCGGACAAATCGGCCGCGTTCGGGGCTTTCAGGCTCAGGCGCAAAGGCCAGACCACGGCATCCGAGAGCACCGCCGCACGCAGCAAATCGCCGCGATCCCACAGGCGCTGGACCTGGGCGCGCAGGTCGGCAGGCAAGGTCCAGCTCATGCGGGCGCGCCGCCAGTGGCCGCGCTGGCTTCGCCGGGCGGGGTCTCGGCCGCTTTGTGCGCCCGGTACTCCTCGATCGACAGGCAGCGCAGCCGCGAGTCGCGCCCGCCCTCGTTGTGCACGAAGCCCACACTGGCCACGAAGGGCTCGATGATGTGGATCTTTTGCAGCGGCGTGACGATCAACAACTGCAGGTTGAGTTGCTGGAACAGGCGCAAGCCGTACTGCGCCGACTCGTCCGAGCCGCGCCCGAAAGCCTCGTCGATCACCACAAAGCGAAACGAGCGCGAACGCACCGCCCCCCACTCCAGCCCAAACTGGTAGGCCAGGCTCGCGGCCAGCACGGTGTAGGCCAGTTTTTCTTTCTGGCCGCCCGACTTGCCGCCCGAGTCCGAGTAGTGCTCGTGCTCGGCCCCGTCGGCGCGCCAGCGCTCGCTGGCCGAAAACAGAAAGCCGTTGCGCACATCGCTGACCTTGGCGGTCCAGCGCCGGTCGGCGTCTGCCAGGCCCTCGCGGCCCCGGAAGCGGTCGATGATGGCCTTGACCTGCAGAAACTTGGCTTCCGAATACTGCTCGTCGGCCGAGGCGGTGAGCGCGCCTTCGGTGCAAGCGCGCAAGTCTTGCTGGAAGTCGCGGATTTCGGCATCCGGGCTGGGCTGCGCCAGCAGCTTGATGGTGCGGCCGGGGTTGTAGTCGATCGCCTGCAGCGACTGGTTGATGAGGTTGACGCGCTCCTTGATGGTCTCGCGCTCGCGCGCCAGTTGGGCGTTGAAGTGGGCGATCTCGTTGATGGTGTTGACGTTGAGCAGCTCCTTGAAGCGCGCCTCGAAGCGCGGCAGGTCGTCGCCCTTCAGGCCGCTGAGCATGCGCTCGTACTCCGGCAGGGCCGCCAGGGCCACGTCGATCTCGCTGGTTTCGGCCTTGAATTCCTCTTTGACGCCGCGCATGGCGTTGATGATGCGCTCGCTCAGGCGCGCCAGGCGCTTGTCCTCGGCGTCGATGCGGTCTTGCAGCCACTTGCGCAGCTCCTGCTCGCGGTTGTCGCAGGACTCTACCGAGAGCTGATGCGCACCCAGCGCTTGCGCGCGCCAGCCGTCCAGGCGCTCGATCTGCTGCGCATCGAGCGGCATGGCCTGGCTGGCTGCGCTGGCCTGATCGCGCAGCTCTTGCGCCGCCGCACGCTTGGCTCTGGCCTCCCCGCGCTTGCCCAGCGCCTCGGCGCGCTTGTTTTCGGTATCAGCCAGCCGGCCTTGCACCGCCTGCAACTGGCGCCCCAGCTCTTGCAGGGTGTTGGATGCGGCTTCGAGCCGCGCCCGCTCCTCGGTGAGGGCGGCCATCTCGCGCGCCAGGCTCATCCAGTCGATGTCGGCAAAGCGCGTGAACTCTTCCAGCTTGCTGAGCGCATCCAGCCGGCTGCGCAGCTCCTTGCGCGCCTGTTGCAGTGCGGCGATGCCCTGCCCCAGCGTGGCGAGTTGCTGCTCCAGGCGCTGGCGTTGGTCGCGCAAGGTGCGCAGCTTGTAGTCATTGCTCCAGCCCAGCACGTAGCGGCTGCGGTCGTCGATGCGGCTGCGATCGTCCTTTTCGTGGCGGCCCGACGGGTCCTTGATCTGGCCGGCGCGCGTGATGGCGCGGGCCTCGCGCCGAAACTGCTCATCGGAGTCGCAGCAGGACACGTCAAAGCGGTTGCGCAGCTCCTGCTCCAGCCACTCGGCGTGCGGCGAATCGGGCTTGATGAGGAGCTTGCGCAGCAGCGATTGCGGCTGCGGGCTGGCCGCGCCCTGCGCGGCCTTCCGCTGCCGCACATGAAAATACACCAGCCGGGCACCCAGATGCTGGCGCTCCACCCATTGCGCCAGCGCCGGGTAGTGTGCCTCGGGCACCAGCAGCGCCAGGCCAAAGCCGCGCAGCAAGCGCTCGGCAGCGCCTTCCCAATCGCGCTCGTCGTCGCGCACCTGCATGAGCTCGCCCGCAAAGGGCAGTTCGTCCGCGTCGATCGCCAGCGCCGCGCACAGCGCCTCGCGGATGCGAACCTGGGCGGCGTCGATGTTGCTCTTGCGCCGCTCCAGGCTCTCGATCTCGTCGGACAAGGCGGCGTGCTCCTCACGGCCCTTGCGAAACGCGAAGTCCTGCTCGCGTTCGCGGTTGTCCAGCTCGGCGATTTGCTCGCGCAAGCCTTCGGCACGCTGGGCGATGCCCTGCTGCTGCGCCAGAAAACCGGCTTCATCGCCGGGGGCCGCCTCGTCGATGCGGGCCAGCAGCTCGTGCAAGCGGTCAGACCGCTTTTGCCGCTGCACCTTGTCCTGCTCCAGGCGGCGAATCTGCGCCGCCAGTTCCTCCAGCCGGTCGCCGCCGTTGTCGCGCAAGGCGCGCTCCAGTTGGCCCACTTCCAGGCGCTCGGCCTCGCGCTGCGCGTCCAGGCGCTCGATCTGGGCTTCGAGCCGGGCGGCATCCTGCGCCAGCAAGGCCAGACGGTGCTCCAGCAGCTCGCCCTTGAGCCGGGCAAAGTAGGGCCGCAGCGCCTCGCGCCCCTCGCGCCAGCCCTGGATTTCGGCCAGCAGGGCCTTGTGGCGCTGGCCATCGGCAACCAGCGGCGCCAGCAACTCGACTTGGCGCTTGGCCTTGAGCACGGCCTGGTGCGCGCGGTCCAGGTCGTCGAAGTGGCGGATCAGGGCCTCGATGCGGCTGGCCACATCGAAGGGCTCCAGCATGTGGCTGCGCACGAAATCGGTGAGGTTGCCCACCGACTTCATCGACACGGTCTGATGGAACAGCTCCAGCGCCTGCTCGTGCTCGATGCCGAAGCGGCGGCGAAACCAGGCCCCGTAAGGCGGGAAGCCCTCGAACAGCTCGCAGCCCGCGCCGCGCAGCTTCTTGCGCAGACCCGAGATGTCGCTGCCAAAGCCGCCGAAATCCTCGGCGATCGACAGCGCCCGCTCGGCTGCCACGTACAGGCGCGCGGGCTGGCCTTGCGGGTCTTTGAGCCAGAATACTTGGGCCAGCGTCACGGCCTGGTCGTAGCCCTCGTTGCGAAACACCGCCAAGATGACTGAGTAGCTCGACGCATCGCGCAGCGCCACCGGCTTGCTGCTGCCCGTGACCTCGTTGCGCTCGCTCTTGTAGTGGCCCAGCACGTAGGAGCGCAGGGAGCGCTCGCGGGCATCGGCCCCGGCGGCCTTGTTGTAGGCCACGCGCTGCGCCGGCACCAGCAAAGTGGTGATGGCATCGACCAGGGTCGATTTGCCCGATCCGATGTCGCCCGTGAGCAGGCCGTTGCGGCCATCGAGCTCGTAGCGCCAGACGCGCTGGTCGAAGGTGCCCCAGTTCAGCACCTCAAGCCGCTGCAGCCGAAAGCCCACCCGGCTCTCATCAGCCACGAAGTCTAGGCCCAGTGTGGGTGCTTCAAGCATCGCTGGCCTCCCGCGCCGCAGCAGGTTCGCTGCCCGCGCCCGAGAGCGCGCTGCGATAGACCTCCAGCCGCGCCTCAAACTCGGCCAGCCACTGCGCATCCACAAAGGCTTTGAGGATGCGTCGCACCTCGTAGTGGCCACGCTCCTGGCGCATGGGCTGAGCGCTGCCAGCAGTGGGCTTGAGGCGGCGCAAAAAACCCAGCTCCACCACCTTGGCCAGGGTCGCGTCCACCTGGTCGATCAGGCGGGCCTCGTTCGTGCCATCGGGCAGGAACACGCGCATCAGCTCGGCGATCTCGTCGCGCGAAAGCACCAGCCGCGTGTCGCCCGCGCCCGCGTCGAACTCGGCCATGCGCTTTCGGAGCAGGGCCAGCATCAGGCTCACCGGGTAGGAGAGCGGCCGGCGCGCCACCAGCCGGGGCAGGCGCGGCGCGCCCTCGGATTCATCCGGGTCGGGGCGGCTTTTGAGGAAGGCGTGGCCTTCGGATTCGTCGAGCACCAGATCGAGCAGCAGCACCGCGGCCTGCTCCCGCACCCGCGCCTGCAGGCGCAGCAGGCTGGCCCACAGGCGCTCATCTTCTTCGCGGTAGAGCACGCCCTTGAGCAAATGCAGCAGAAGTTGCGACAGTTCAGGCGCTGCGGGCGCTGCGCTGGGCGCGGCCAAGGCCGTATCGTGATCGAGTGGGTCGTCGAGTGGGTCGTTATGGTCTGGGTCGTTCATGCTCAAATGCTCTCGATTCCCGCTCCTTCAGCGCGTGAAGATCATACGCGGCAAGCGCGCCTGGCGCGTCACGGTTTCGCCCGCTGCGTTGCTGGCCTGCCAAGGGATCGGCTCCAGCACGCTTTCGTCCACCACGGCGCGCAGGCCGCCCAAGGCGTCGGTGCCGGCATCGGCATGGGCCAGCTCCAAATAGGCCACCAGCTCGGCCAAGCCTTGGCGCAGCGGCTCGGCGTGCAACAGCTCGCGCAGCGTGATCTGGGCCTGGCGGCGCAAGGCGCGCTGCACCGCCGCGCGCAGGCGCGCCTTGTCCACCACGATCTGGTCGAACAAGCGCGCGGTGTCGATCGCGTCCGCGCCCACCTCAAGCGCCAGTTGGGCCAGCAGTGGCTTGGCGCTCGGCGTGTGCAAGGGGCGCTCCAGCGGCAGCTCGATCTCTGCGCCCATGGCGTCGATGTGCATCACCGTGCCCATGGGCAAGGCCGCGCGCAAGCTAAGCGCCCGGCTCTCGATGCCGTGCAGCAGGTCCAAAATGCGGCGGTTTTCCAGAAAGGCGCGGTCGTCCAGAAAACGGCGCATTTGCTGCGACAACTGAGCCACCGTGCGCTGCGTGTGTTCGCCCGCCTCCAGCCAATCGTGGTGCACACGGCGCATGCGCGGCTCGGGCTTGAGCGCAGCCACAGCAGGCAGCGCCAGCGCCCGATCGAGCCGCTCGGCCAGCTCCTCTTGGCGCCGGCTGGACAAGAGAAAGTCCCAGAATCCACGAAAACTGCGGCCCTGGTCCGAATCGCTGATGGCATCGCGCTCGCCCATGATCTGGTCCAGCAAGGCCCCTTTGCTGCCGTCCCAGAGCGCGATTTTTTCGCGCACCTTGCGGTCGAGCAGGCGAAAATTGTGCTCCACCTCGCGAAAATCGGCCAGCAGCTCACGCGCCAGTTGCTGAAACTGCTGGAAACGGTCCTTGACCGCCGTGTCGTCGAGCAGCGGCACCTCGCCCGCCTGCACGCTGGCGATCTCGGCGTCGAGTGCGTCGCGCTTCTTGCGCAGCTCGTCCAGACGCTTGACCGGGTCGGCCTCGGTGCCGTCGCTGATCTGCTCCAGCAGCGCAAACAGCGTGAGCAAGCGCGACTCGGTGCCCACGAAGGGTCGCTCGGTGAGCGAGAGCAGCCAGGCGATGGCCTTTTCGGTCGCGGGCGTGAGCTCGAACTGCGCCTCGTCGGTGCCCGGCTTGTAAAACTTGCGCAGCCAGCCCTTGTCGGGCGCAGCCCAGTCATTGAGGTACTCGCTGGCCACCTTGGGGTAGGCATCGGCCCCGATTTGCTCGCGCAAAGCGTACAACTCGTCCTCCAGCGCCTCGGCCAGGTCGGCCTCGTTCATCACCCGCACATTGGGTGCCACAAACACCCGGTGCAAAAAGCTCGCCAGCAGCGGTGCGTGCGGCGAGGCCAGCAAGCGCCAAGCCGGGTGGCGCTCTCGCAGCAGCGTGAGGGAGGTGTGTTCCATGGTCATCGAAGGACGGTGCGTTAAGGCAAGCGACTGCCCCGGGCCCAATGTCACTCCCACTCAATTGTTAATGAGCGGAAAAACACAGGCAGTGACGGGAAACGACAGGAAGTCCGGCCATTGATGCCATGAAAAGTACCGTGTCCGATTTTAGTGCATGGCAGCACGGGCAGCCTCCGCCAGAAAACCCGAACGGGTGGAGCCGTGTGCCTTGGCATAGTCATCGATCTTTGCCAAGAGGCGACGCGGCAGCGTGATGTTGATTTTTTCTGCCTTGCCTTCAAAGCGCGTCACATCGACATCGACCAGCGCCCAAACCCACCCGGCGTACTCTGGATCGCGCTGCCACTCGGCCAGCGGACGAGGAACGGGCATGTCCACGTTGTCGTCTGCGAGAATTTCGCAGTGCGCTTCAATGGCCTCGACCGCATTGGCGAAGGCATCCTCAGCCGTGTCACCCGCAGAGAAGCATCCGGGGAGATCGGGCACCACCACGCCCCAGGCCGTGCTTTGCGTGGCAGGTTCAATGGCAATCGGGAATTTCATGGTGTTCTCCTTCACTTCAATCCAGCTTGCCCGCCCCATCACTCCCACTCGATCGTCGCAGGCGGTTTGCTGCTCACGTCGTAGGTGACGCGGTTGATGCCGCGCACTTCGTTGATGATGCGCCCCGAAACGCGCTTGAGCAGGCTGTAGGGCAGTTCGGCCCAGTCGGCGGTCATGAAGTCGCTGGTCTGCACCGCGCGCAGCGCCACCACGTAGTCGTAGGTGCGGCCGTCGCCCATCACGCCCACGCTTTTCACCGGCAAAAACACCACGAAGGCCTGGCTGGTGAGCTCGTACCAGCTCTTGCCGCTGTGCGGCTCGATGGTGGATCGCAGTTCTTCGATGAAGATGGCGTCGGCCCGGCGCAGCAAGTCGACGTACTCGGGCCGCACCTCGCCCAGTATGCGCACCCCCAGCCCCGGACCCGGGAAGGGGTGCCGATAGACCATGGCGGGCGGCAAACCGAGCGCCACGCCGAGCTCGCGCACCTCGTCTTTGAACAAATCGCGCAGCGGCTCCAGTAGCTTGAGGCCGAGCTGCTCGGGCAGGCCGCCCACGTTGTGGTGGCTCTTGATGCTCACCGCTTTTTTGTTCTTGGCCCCGCCGGATTCGATCACATCCGGGTAAATCGTCCCTTGGGCCAACCACTTGGCAGCGGTTTTTGAAGCACCACTTGAAGTGAGTTTGGCGGCCTCGGCCTTGAATACCTCGACGAACAATCGGCCGATGATCTTGCGCTTTTGCTCTGGGTCGGTCACGCCGGCGAGCTCGCGCAAGAACAACTCGCTGGCATCGACGCGCAGCACGCGCAGGTGCAGCCGCTCGGCGAACATCTCCATCACCTGATCGCCCTCGTGCAGGCGCAGCAGCCCGTGATCGACGAAGACGCAGGTGAGCTGATCGCCGATGGCGCGCTGGATCAGGGCCGCCGCCACCGAGGAATCGACACCGCCCGAGAGGCCCAAGATCACCCCTTCGTCGCTCACTTGGGTGCGGATGCGCTGCACCGCTTCTTCGATGTGATCGCGCATCACCCAGTCGGGCCGGGCGGCGCAGATCTCGAGCACGAAGCGCTCCAGCAGGGCGCGGCCCTGCACCGTGTGCGTGACTTCGGGGTGAAACTGCACGCCGTAGAAGCGCCGCGCCTCGTCGGCCATGCCGGCTATCGGACAAGAATCGGTGCTGGCCATGAGTTTGAAGCCCGGCGGCAGCGCGGTGACTTTGTCGCCGTGGCTCATCCAGACCTTGAGCATGCCGTGCCCTTCGGTGGTGTGGAAGTCGGCGATGTCGCGCAGCAAGGCGCTGTGGCCGCGCGCGCGCACCTCGGCGTAGCCAAACTCGCGCTGCGCCGAACCTTGCACCTGGCCGCCCAACTGCTGCGCCATGGTCTGCATGCCGTAGCAAATGCCCAGCACCGGCAGGCCGAGATCGAACACGGCTTGCGGCGCCCGGTCTTGGGTTTCATAGACGCTGGCGTGGCTGCCCGAGAGGATGATGCCCTTCAAGTGGCCGCTGGCGGCGTGCTCGCGCAGCCAGTCCTCGCTCACGTCGCAGGGGTGGACTTCGCAATACACATGCGCTTCGCGCACCCGGCGCGCGATCAGTTGCGTGACTTGCGAGCCAAAGTCGAGGATGAGGATGTGGTCGTGGAGCATGGTTGTAAAAAATCTTCAGCGAGGGGGCAGCTTTGCTGCAAAAACGTGCGCGGTCACGATCCGGAACGGGTGCTGCGCCGAAAGCGCATCGTTAAGGATCAGCAAGTCGGCATCGCCGCTCACCAAATAGTCCGCTTGCGCGCTGTGCGCCAAGTCGAGGAATTTCTGGTCTTGGGGGTCGCGGCACAGCGGCAGCGGGGTCGGAGCGGGCAGTAGGTTGGTGTGGGTTTCGATGTAGGGCAAATAGTCGGTCAGCAGCTTGTGCTGCTCGGGCGGGCTCAGGCGGAACTTGGGGTAGGCCAGCACACGGGTCAGCTCGGCCGCCGTGTCGCGGTTGCAAACAGGGACGAAGCGGCGCAACTGCCATGCATGGCGCAGCAGCGCCATTTTTCCGTGGCTAAAAACCAGGGCAGAGAGCAGCACACTGGTATCGATCACTGCGCGCAGCCGCCGGTCTTGGGGTGCGCTCATGCCGCCTTGGCCTGCCCATCGTCTGGGCTGCGGGCCCAGCGCAGGGCGTCTTCGATGTCTTGCTCGGCTATCCCTAAGGCTTCGAGTTTGAGGCGCACCGCATCGGCGCTGTGCACTTGCACGGGTGTGAGCACGATGCGTCCGCCCTCAGCGGCCACTTCGTAGTACTCGGCCGGCGCCACTTGCGCCAGCACGGCCTTGGGCAGGGTGATCTGGTTTTTGACGGTGATTTTGGCGAGCATGGCACAGCCCTCAAGTAAGGAATCCTTACTTTAGCAGCAAATCAATCGGCCCGGTAATTCGGCGCTTCTTTGGTAATTTGCACATCGTGCACATGGCTTTCGCGCACGCCCGCGGTGGTGATCTCGACGAATTCGGCCTGCGCGTGCAGCTCGGCGATGCTGGCGCAACCGCAGTAACCCATGGCGGCGCGCAGGCCACCGGCCATTTGGAACAAAATCGAGATCACCGAACCTTTGTAGGGTACGCGGCCTTCCACGCCCTCGGGCACGAGCTTGTCGGCGTTTGGGTTGCCGGTGCTGGACTCTTGGAAATAGCGGTCCGCGCTGCCCTGCTGCATGGCGCCGATCGAGCCCATGCCGCGGTAGCTCTTGTAGCTGCGGCCCTGGAACAGCACGATCTCGCCCGGCGCTTCCTCGGTGCCGGCGAATACGCCACCCATCATCACGCTGCTGGCGCCGGCGGCGATGGCTTTGGCGATGTCGCCGCTGTAGCGCACGCCGCCGTCGGCGATCAGGGGCACGCCGGTGCCGAGCAGCGCCGTGGCCACGTTGTCGATGGCGGTGATCTGCGGCACCCCAACCCCGGCCACGATGCGCGTGGTGCAGATCGAGCCTGGCCCGATCCCCACCTTGACACCATCGGCCCCGGCTTCCACCAGCGCGCGCGCCGCCGCCCCGGTGGCGATGTTGCCGCCTATGACCTGCACCTGCGGATAGTTTTGCTTGACCCAGCGCACCCGCTCCAGCACGCCGCGGCTGTGGCCGTGTGCGGTGTCAACCACGATCACATCGACGCCGGCGCGCACCAGCAGCTCGACGCGCTCCTCGGTGCCCGCGCCCACGCCCACGGCGGCGCCGACGCGCAAATGCCCGGCGGCGTCGCGCGCGGCGTTGGGGAAGTTGAGCTGTTTGCGGATGTCTTTGACCGTGATCAGGCCCTTGAGCTCGAAGGCCTCGTTGACCACCAGCAGGCGCTCGAGCTTGTGCTTGTTGAGCAGCGCCTTGGCTTCTTCGGGCGTGGTGCCGTCGGGCACGGTGATGAGGCGCTCGCGCGGCGTCATGATCTCGCGCACCGGCAGTTCGGTGCGGGTCTCGAAGCGCAGATCGCGCCCGGTGACGATGCCCACCACCTTGCCGCCGTCGAGCACCGGAAAGCCCGAAATGCCGAGCTCTTCGGACAGTTGCAGCACATGATAGACCGTGGTCTCGGGCGTGATGACTACCGGGTCGCGCAGCACGCCGGACTCGTAGCGCTTGACCTTGGCCACATGGGCGGCCTGGTTTTGCGGCGTCAGGTTTTTGTGTACGATGCCGATGCCGCCTTCTTGCGCCAGCGCAATCGCCAGCCGGGCTTCGGTGACGGTGTCCATGGCGGCCGAAACCAGCGGCAAGTTGAGGGTGATATCGCGCGTCAGGCGCGTGGCCAGCGAGGTGTCCTTGGGCAGGATATCCGAGTAGGCCGGCACCAGCAACACATCGTCGAAAGTGAGCGCTTTTCCGAGCAGGCGCATAGTAAAACTCCAAAAGCGCTATTGTAGGCGGGCAGGCGAACGGTTATATTTCGCATCCACTATGCACAAGTTTTTCTTTGCTTCGGCCCTGATCCTGCTGCTGTCCAGCGCCGCACAGGCCGGCCCCACTTGGGTCTGGCTCGATGAGAACGGCCGCCGTGTGGCCAGCGACATGCCGCCACCCGCCACAGTGCCCGATCAGCGCATTTTGCGCCGGCCCGTTGCCTCGGTTTCAACCGCAGCGCCCACCGCCGCTCCTGCCGCCCCAGCAGCAACGGCCACCCCGGCCCGCCCTGCCCCTGTGGGCGGCACGGCAGCGGGCCGCCTGACCGACGAGCAACTGCGCCAGCAGGTCGAGCAACGCAACACCCAAATTCGGGCCGACAACTGCCAGCGCGCCCGCACCTCGCTCGAAAGCTTGCAAGCCGGGGCCAGCCAGCCCCTGTACATGGTGAATGAACAGGGTCAGCGTGTAACGTTGGATGAGGCCATGAAGCGCGCCGAAACCGTGCGCCTGCGCCAGATTGTGCGCGACAACTGCAATCCTTTGCCCTTGCCTGCGGCCGCCAATCAGGCCGGGGCCGCTGCCGCTGCACCTGCGGGCGCGCCAGCAAGCAGCCCGACTCTGACTCGGCCCTGAGGCCCCCCCCGCGCCAAGCCCCCCTCCGCCCCCCGCCTGTGCGGGCCTCGGCCTGGCCTCGAATTCAGGTCGGATCGGGTTTGGCGAGCGGTTTTTTGCCTCGCTGCCGATAGCGTTCGCGCCGCGCCACTTTCGGGTCCACGCGCAAGGGGCGGTAAATTTCGATGCGGTCGCCGTCGTGCAGAACGGTTGTGGCGGTAGCTGCGCGGCCCCAAAGGCCAAATTCACCTGCGGCCACGGGAGCAGAGGGCCAAGCGCCATCTTGGATGCCGTTGCAGCCATTGGCACCTTGCGCGTGTGAGGCACCCCATTGCAACCGAGCCCGCTCCAGCGCCTGCGCCAGCGTGCTGCCTGCGGGCAACTCGAGCGCAATCTCCCGCACCTGGCGCGCCGCGCTCGAATAGACCAGTGTGAGTTTCAGCGTCATGAGCAAGCTCAGCTCAAGCCCCATAGACTTGATCAGCCCGTTTGACAAAGGCGTCAACCAAGTTGGCGGCAATCTTGTCAAACACCGGGCCCACCAAGGCCGACAGGGTGCTGCTGGCAAAGCCGTATTGGAGCGTGAAATCGATGCGACAGGCGCGCTGGCTGCCGTCGCCCACCGGCTTGAAATCCCACGTGCCCTCGAGGTGCGAAAACGGGCCATCGACCAAGTCGAGGTGAATGCGCCGATCCTCCACGTGGGTGTTGCGGGTGGTGAAGCTTTTTTTCAGGCCACCGATCGACATCCCGATCGCGGCCACCATCCCGTCCAGGGTTTGCTCCAACACCTGGCCCGACTGGCACCAAGGCAGAAATTCGGGGTAACGCGGCACGTCGCTGACCAGCGCGAACATTTCGTGTGCGCTGTGCCAGATCAGGACCGACTTGTGAACGCTTTTCATACAATGCATGCTTGTGCCCGGATTGTAGAGGTCTGGGCCGCCCCGTTTGCCCCTGCCCCATGTCCACCCAAAGCAAAAACACCGCCGCCACCACCGCCGCCCGCATCGCCGAAAACAAAAAAGCCGCCTTCAACTACTACGTCGAGGAGCGACACGAGTGCGGACTGGTGCTGCAAGGCTGGGAGGTGAAGGCGCTGCGCGCCGGCAAGGCGCAGCTCACAGAAGGCTACGTGGTGATCCGCGACGGCGAGCTGTTCCTGATCGGCTGCCTCATCAGCCCGCTGCGCAGCACCAGCAGCCATTTGCCGGCCGACAGCGCGCGCACGCGCAAGCTCTTGATGCACAAGGCCGAAATTCAGCGCCTGATCGGCAAGGTGGAGCAAAAAGGCTACACCCTGGTGCCGCTGAACCTGCACTGGAAAAACGGCTGTGTGAAATGCGAGATTGCGCTGGCCAAGGGCAAGGCCGAGCACGACAAGCGCGACACGCTCAAAGAGAGAGAGGGCAAGCGCGAAGTGGAACGCGCCATGAAACAGCGCCAGCGCTGAAGCCGCCCGCGCCCAAGTGAACCTTGGGCAAAACGGCCGCAGCGCACCCCAGCATCAGGCGAAATTGGTTTCGGCAAAGCGCCAGTTCACCAGCTTGTCGAGGAAGGTCTCGACAAACTTCTGGCGCAGGTTGCGGTAGTCGATGTAGTAGGCGTGCTCCCACACATCCACCGTCAGCAGCGCGGTGTCGGCCGTGGTCAAAGGGGTGCCGGCGGCGCCAGTGTTGACGATATCAACCGAGCCGTCGGGCTTTTTCACCAGCCAGGTCCAGCCGGAGCCGAAGTTGCCGACCGCGCTTTTGACAAAGGCTTCGCGGAACGCGCCATAGCTGCCCCACTTGGCCACGATGGCTGCGGCCAGGGCCCCGCTGGGCTCACCGCCGCCGCCGGGGCACATGCAGTTCCAGAAAAACGTGTGGTTCCAGATCTGGGCCGCGTTGTTGTAGATGCCGCCGCTGGATTTCTTGATGATCTCTTCCAGCGACAGGGCCTCGAATTCGGTGCCCTTTTGCAAGTTGTTGAGGTTGACGACGTAGGCGTTGTGGTGCTTGCCGTGGTGAAACTCGAGCGTTTCTTGGGAGTAATGCGGCTGCAGGGCATCGAGGGCATAGGGCAGCGGGGGCAGGGTGTGTTGCATGGGCAGAAGGCTCCAGTTGAGGGTAAACGAGGCGCGTGCCGCACGCCTGCGCCTAGGCGCTTGATGCGGCCACCTGTGCATTGTAGGCAGAGGCGCTAGTTCCCCTTGGCCGTAACGGTCAAATCCAGGTGCCCATCGGCCAGCCGGGCGCGCAGCGCCTGCCCCGGCTCGACCCCGCGGCAGCGCAGCACCGGCTGGCCGCTGGCGTCGCTGAGCAGGGCGTAGCCGCGCAGCAACACGCTGTGCGGGTCGAGCGCTTGCAGCCGCGCCGCCTGGTGGTCAAGCCGCAACTGGCGCCGCTCCAGCTCGCGCGCCGCGGCCGCCGACCAGTCTTGCTGCCAGCGCTGCAACTGCGTGCGCTGCTGCACCAAGTGGCGCACCACGCCTTGCTGCAAGCGCTGCGCACAGCGGTCGAGGCGGCTCAGTTGGGCGTCGCGCTCGGGCGCGCAGAGCTCGGCAGCGGCGGTGGGGGTGGGGGCGCGCAGGTCGGCGGCAAAATCGGCCAGCGTAAAGTCGGTCTCGTGGCCGACGCCGCAGATCAGCGGCATGGGCATCTGGGCGATCTGGCGCACCAGCGCCGGGTCGTTGAAGGCCCACAAATCTTCCAGCGATCCGCCCCCGCGCACCAGCAGCAGCACCTCGCAGCCACAGCCGGCTTCAAACTGCGCCGCTGCGGCCTGCAGCGCTTGGCACAAGGCCGCTGGAGCGCCCTCCCCTTGTACCCGGGCTGGGTAGAGCCGCACCGGCAGATGCGGCACGCGCCGACTCAGAGTGGTGCTGACGTCGCGCAAGGCGGCAGCATCCAGCGAAGTCACCACGCCGATGCGCGTGGGCCAAGTCGGCAGCGGGCGCTTGCGCGCCGGGTCGAACCAGCCCTCGGCCTGCAACTGCGCTTTGAGGCGCATGAACTGCTCGAACAGGTCGCCCTGGCCCGCGAGGCGGGCCGCCTCGACGATCAACTGCAACTCGCCCCGTGCGCCATAAATGTCGATTCGCCCTTGCAACTCGACCTGCACCCCGTCGCGCCAGTCGAGCGCTGCGGCCGCGGCAGCGCGCCGAAACAACGCACAGCGCAGTTGCCCGCGCTCGTCCTTGAGCGTGAAATAGCTGTGGCCGCTGGCGGCGCGCACATAACCCGAGACCTCGCCCTTGACGCGCACCGGGTTGAACTGCGCCTGCAAAGCCTGCGCCAGCGCCGCCAAGAGCTCCCCGACCGCCCACAGCGGCGAGGCTGCACCCCCCTCAAAGCGCCCTTGAGCGGCAGACATACCACCGCGGGGATGGAAGCTATCCACAAGCACGCCCAGCCTGACCAAAAACGACAGAACCCTTAGAACACTTTTGATTCATTTTTCAACCTTTTGTTTTGAATAGATTTTTTAATTAATTCGGCAGACTTGAAAAAAATACCAGAATCACAAGGCCGGGCAAACCTCCAAGCTTCCATGGAATTACCCACAAACTTATCCACAGGCCAGCAAGGAGTTACACATCGTTTTGCTGAGTGATAATCAAGGCCGTCGCAAGCACCGCGCCGCGGCTGCAAGGAGACCCGCATTGTTTTCGATCATACAAGCCGCTGGCTGGCCCATTTGGCCGCTCATTGCCTGCTCGATAGTGGGTTTGGCCTTGATCATCGAGCGTTTTTTGAGCCTGCGCGCCGTGCGCGTGGCTCCGCCCCTGTTGCTCGACGAAGCCATTTCGGTCTCGAGCCAAACCGTGCCCACGGCCCAGGTGGTGCAGCAACTGGCCGGCAACTCGGTGCTGGGCGAGCTGCTGGCTGCGGGCTTGCGCCAATTGCAACAGAAACCGTCGAGCACCGAAGCCGAGCTGCGCGCCAGCCTTGAAGCCGCCGGGCGTTTTGCGGCGGCCAAGCTGGAAAAATACCTCGGAGCGCTGGCCACCATCGCCTCGATTGCACCGCTGCTGGGTCTGCTGGGCACGGTGGTGGGCATGATCGAGATTTTTGCCTCCCAAGCTGGTCCGGGCGGCCTCACGCCGGGTGGCGGCAACCCGGAGCAACTCGCGCACGGCATTTCGATCGCGCTCTACAACACCGCCTTTGGCCTGATCATCGCCATTCCAGCGCTGATGTTCTGGCGCTACTTTCGCGCCCGCAACGAGGTTTGGCTGCTGCAGATGGAGGTGGCGGCCGAGCGCTTCGCCCAGCACCTGCTGACGCTGCGCCGCCCCTGAAGGCCAGGAGCCAAACATGGCCATCCGCTTTAGCCGCCGCGATCGGGGAGAGCCCGAAATCAACCTGATCCCGTTCATCGACGTGTTGCTGGTGGTGCTGATTTTCCTCATGCTCACCGCCACCTTCAGCCGCTACACCCAGTTGCAGGTGCGCCTGCCCGAGGCCGACGCCGACGCCGCGCAGGCGCAGGCACGCGAGATCGTGGTCGAGGTCGGGCACGATGGCCGCGTTGCCGTGTCTGGACAAATGCTGGCCGCATCCAGCGTGCAGGCACTGACACTGGCGCTGCAACAGGCCGCGCAAGGCCAGAGTGATCCGGCACTGGTGATCAACGCCGATGCGGCTGCCACCCACCAATCGGTCATCAATGTGATGGAAGCCGCACGCAACGCGGGCATCCAGCACATCACTTTTGCGACCCAGCAGCCGCGTGGGCGCTGAGCGCGAGGGCCATGTGGCGGCTTGCGTGCGGGCCTCCTCCACCCCCTCATCCACACCATCCTCCACCCCCTCCGCTTGGGTGCAGACGCTGCAACGCGCCTGGCTCGGTCGTGGCCCGCTGGCCTGCCTGCTGTGGCCGCTTTCCCTGCTGTATCGGGCCGCGTGGGCGCTGCGCGCAGCGCTGTACCGCAGCGGCCTCAAAGGCTCGACCCGGCTGCCGGTGCCGGTGCTGGTGGTGGGCAATGTGGTGGTGGGCGGGAGCGGCAAAACCCCCACGCTGATCGGGCTGGTGCAACACCTGCAGACCCTAGGTTGGCGCCCGGGCGTGCTCTCGCGCGGCCATGGCCGGCGCAGCACCGCATGCCTACCGGTGCTGCCAAACAGCCGCGCCGAGCAAGTGGGCGACGAACCGCTGCTGATTGCCCAACGCACCGGGGTGCCGGTGTACGTGGGGCGCGAGCGCGCCGCCGCCGGGCAGGCGCTGCTGGCGGCTCACCCCGAAGTCAACCTGCTGCTGTGCGACGACGGGATGCAGCACTGGGCACTGGCGCGCGACCTCACCGTGCTGGTGTTCGATGCGCGCGGCCGCGGCAATGGCTGGCTGCTGCCGGCCGGGATGCTGCGCCAACCGTGGCCGGCACCGGTCTGGGGCGGTGGGCCGCTGATCGTGCTGCAAACCGGGCTGCCTGCCGGCTCCCATCCCGATCCGGCGCTGGCCGCCGGAGCCCCGGCTTTTGCCGCTACGCGCCGTTTGGCCGAACAGGCTTATGACGCCGACGGCCAGCGGGTGGCGCTGCAGCGCTGGCCGTCGCCGACGCCCGCACCCGCACCCGCCAGCGGCGCGCCGTGGGCGGCTGGGGCTTCTGTGCCAGCGCCAGCGCCAGCGCCAATGCCAGGGCTTGGCGCCGCGCGCTGCGCCGCGCTGGCAGGCATTGCCCAGCCTGAGGCCTTCTTTACCCTGTTGCGCCAGCGCGGCCTGGTGCTGCAACACACGCTGGCGCTGCCCGACCACGCCGACGCCAGCACCTTGCTGCAGGCACTCGCGCCCTACCCGAGCGATTGGGACTGGCTGTGCACCGAAAAAGACGCCGTCAAGCTGTTTGCTGCGCTGCGCCTGGGCAGTACCCCACCGCACCGTGTCTGGGCCGTGGCACTGGAGCAGGAACCCGCCAGCGGTTTTTATAGCGCAGTTGCACAAGCCCTTGGCCGCACCGAGGTCTGAGCCAAGCACTGGAAGACAGAAAGCGCCATGGTGGCCATTGAGCCCGTCCGCAACCTAGGCCGAACCCCTAAAATCCGCGCATGAGTTCCCGCCCTGCCCCACCCACCCCGCCCAGCACCCAGCCAATCGAGGCTGCCTCCCCAACCGAAGCCAAGCCCAGCCACTTCCTGCGCCAGATCATCGAGCACGATCTGCACGCCGGCACCTACGCCAGCCGGCGCTGGGGCGGCAGCCCGGGCGATGCGGCGCACCACGCGGCCGGGCAGCCGGACCCGGCGCGCATCCGCACCCGCTTCCCGCCCGAGCCCAACGGCTACCTGCACATCGGCCATGCCAAGAGCATCTGCCTCAACTTCGGGCTGGCGCGCGATTACGGCGGCGTCTGCCACCTGCGCTTTGACGACACGAATCCCGAAAAAGAGGAGCAAGAATACGTCGATGCCATCGACGCTGCGGTGCGCTGGCTCGGCTTCGACTGGCAATCGGGCCCGTCGGGCCACACCGAGCAACACCGCTACTTTGCCAGCGACTACTTCGACTTCATGTACCGCGCCGCCGAATACCTGGTGCAGGCCGGGCACGCCTATGTGGATGAGCAAAGCGCCGAAGCCATGCGCGCCAACCGGGGCGACTTCAACCGCCCGGGCTTGGATAGCCCCTACCGCAGCCGCAGCCCGGAGCAGAACCTGGAGCGCCTGCGCCAAATGCGCGCCGGCCAGCACCCCGACGGTGCCATGGTGCTGCGCGCCAAGATCGACATGGCCAGCCCGAACCTGAATCTGCGCGACCCGGCGCTGTACCGCATCCGCCGCGCCACGCATCACCGCACGGGCGATGCCTGGTGCATCTACCCCATGTACACCTACGCGCACCCGATCGAAGACGCGCTGGAGCAGATCACGCACAGCATCTGCACGCTCGAATTCGAAGACCAGCGCCCGTTTTACGACTGGCTGCTGGAGCGCCTGGCCGAAGGCGGCCTGCTGCAAACCCCGCTGCCGCGCCAGTATGAGTTTGCGCGCCTCAACCTCAGCTACGTGCTCACGAGCAAGCGCAAGCTGGCGCAACTGGTGAGCGAAGGCCGCGTCAGCGGCTGGGACGACCCGCGCCTGCCCACCCTGGCCGGGCTGCGCCGGCGCGGCTACACCCCGAGCGCGATCCGTTTGTTTGCCGAGCGCATCGGTGCCAGCAAGAGCGATTCCTGGATCGACTACGTCACGCTGGAGGGCTGCCTGCGCGAAGACTTGGAGCACAGCGCGCCGCGCGCCATGGCGGTGCTGGAGCCGCTCAAGCTGGTGCTGCAAAACTGGGCCGAGATTTATGGCAACCCCGACGCCACCGAAAGCTGTACCCTGCCCGCGCTGCCGCACACGCCCGAGGGCGCTGAGGCGCTGGCGCCGCGCCAGTTTCTGCTCGGGCGCGAGCTCTGGATCGAGCGCGACGACTTCGCCGCCGTGCCGCCCAAGGGCTACAAGCGCCTTTATCCGCCGCAAGAGGCGGGCGGCCCCGGCAACCGGGTGCGCCTCAAAGGTGCCTACGTGATCGAATGCACCGGCTACCGTGCCGACGCCAGCGGCCAGATCACCGAGGTACACGCCGTGCTGCTGCCCGGCACCAAGAGCGGCAGCCCCGGTGCAGACAGCGTCAAGGCCAAGGCCGCCATCACCTGGGTTGCCGCCGCCGACGCCGTGCCCGCCGAGGTGCGCCTGTACGAGCGCCTGTTCAACAGCGCCCAGCCCGAGGCCGGTGGGGCCGATTTTCTGCAAGCCCTCAACCCTCACAGCCTGCAGACCGTGCAAGCCTGGCTCGAACCCACGCTGGCGCAGGCGCAGCCCGAGCAGCGCTTCCAGTTCGAGCGCCACGGCTACTTTGTGGCCGACCGGCACGATCACGGCCCGGCGCGGCTGGTGTTTAACCGCATCACCGCGCTCAAAGACTCCTGGGGCAAGTGAGGGGCGGCATCGGCGACAATCGACTCGATGCACCTGCCCCTCGCCGCCGAATTCCTGCTCCTGGCCGCCCTTTGGGGCTCTTCGTTTTTGTTCATGATGCTGGGCGCGGCCGAGTTTGGGCCGTGGGCCACCGCCGGCATGCGCGTGAGCGTGGCGGCGGCGGCGCTGCTGCCGCTGCTGCTGCTGGCCGGGCACTGGCGCGTGCTGCGCCAGCATGCCGGGGCAATTTTTGTTTCCGGGCTGCTGAGTTCGGCGCTGCCGTTTGCGCTCTTTGCCTGGGCGCTGCTGTCGATCTCGACCGGCTTGTCGGCGATATTGAACGCCACCACGCCGCTGTTTGGGGCCGTGGTGGCTTGGCTGTGGCTGCGTGAGCGCCTGCCCGCCGGGCGCGCACTGGGGCTGGCGGTGGGTTTTGGCGGGGTGCTGCTGCTCTCATGGCCCAAGGCCGATTTTGGCGGCGGCGGCACCGGCTGGGCGGTGCTGGCTTGCCTGGGTGCTACGCTGTGCTATGGGCTGGCGGCCAGCCACCACCGGCGCTACCTGAGCGAGGTGCCGCCGCTGGTGATCGCGGGCGGCAGCCAGGTGGCAGCGGCACTGACGCTGGCGCTGCCCATGGCCTGGTTCTGGCCGACGCAACCTCCCAGCGCATTGGCCTGGAGCGCGGTGGTGGCGGTGGGGCTGCTGTGCTCGGCGCTGGCCTATCTGCTGTTTTTTCGCCTGATCGCGCGCGCCGGGGCCAGCAAGGCGCTCACCGTGACCTTTTTAATTCCGATTTTTGCCCTCCTCTACGGCGCGCTGCTGCTGGATGAGGCGGTCACGCTGAGCATGGTCGTGGGCGGCGGCGTGATCCTGCTCGGGGTGCTGCTGGCCACGGGAGCCTTGCACTGGCCGAGGCAAAAAAACAGCGCACAATCCGGGCCATGAAAAAAATCCTGCTCCTCAACGGCCCCAATCTGAACCTGCTGGGCACGCGCGAGCCCGAGCTGTACGGGCACACCACGCTGGCCGACGTGGAGGCGGCGTTCCAGCACGCCGCAGCCAAACTGGGTTACGCCGCCGAATGCCTGCAGAGCAATTGGGAAGGCGCGCTGATCGACAAGCTGCACGAGTATGGCCGCTTGCAACGCGCTGGCCTGGCGCTGGGCTGCGTGTTCAACCCCGGCGCCTACACCCACACCTCGGTCGCGCTGCACGATGCGGTCAAGGGCGTGCCGCAGTTGCCGGTGATCGAGTGCCACATCTCGAACGTACACGCGCGCGAGCCGTTTCGGCAGCACTCCTACCTCTCGCCAGCAGCGGCCGGGATCGTGATCGGCTTTGGCGTGCTGGGCTACCAGATCGCGCTGGAGGCGCTGGTGCGCAAATACGGGGCAACTGACGGGGCCTGACGGGGCTTGCGGGGCTTAAACCCCGGCTTCAGTCCGGTGCCGCAGCCGCAATTGGTGCCTGTGGCAGCCGCACATCGCCGCACTGAGCGCGCTGGCGCAGGGCGTGGTCCATCAGCACCAGCGCCAGCAGCGCCTCGGCAATGGGCACCGCGCGCAGGCCCACGCAGGGGTCGTGGCGGCCTTTGGTAATCACCTCGGTGGCCTGGCCTTGCAGGTCGATCGAGGGGCGCGGCAGCAAGATCGAGCTGGTGGGCTTGATCGCCAGCGCCACTTCGATGTCTTGCCCGCTGCTGATGCCACCCAGCACGCCACCGGCCTTGTTGCCGACGAAGCCCGCGGGTGTGAGCGCGTCGCCATGCGTGCTGCCGAGGTCGGCCACACAGGCAAAACCGGCCCCGATCTCGACCCCCTTGACGGCGTTGAGGCCCATCATGGCGTAGGCGATATCGGCGTCGAGCTTGTCGTAGATCGGCTGGCCCAGACCGGCCGGCACCCCTTGTGCTGCCACGCGCAGCCGCGCGCCGCAGGAGTCGCCGCGCTTGCGCAGGTCGAGCAGATACTGCTCCAGCGCCGACACGTCTGCAACCGGGGCAAAAAACGGATTGCGCGCCACGTGCTCCCAGCCCTCGAAGGGGATTTCGAGCGCCCCGAGCGCCGTCAGGCAGCCCCGGAAAGCGATGCCGTGTTGCTGCTGCAACCATTTTCTGGCCACCGCCCCCGCCGCCACCGTGGGCGCGGTCAAGCGCGCCGAGGAACGCCCGCCGCCGCGCGGGTCGCGCAGACCGTATTTGCGCCAGTAGCTGTAGTCGGCGTGGCCGGGGCGAAAGGTCTGGACGATGTCGCCGTAGTCTTTGCTGCGCGGGTCGGTGTTGGGAATGAGCAGGGCGATCGGGGTGCCGGTGGTCTGGCCCTGATAGACGCCGCTGAGGATTTGCACCTGGTCGGGCTCTTTGCGCTGGGTCACGAAGGCGCTGCTGCCGGGGCGGCGCCGGTCCAGCTCGGGCTGGATGTCGGCCTCGCTCAAGGCCAGCCCGGGCGGGCAGCCGTCGATCACGCAGCCTATGGCCGGGCCGTGGGATTCACCAAAGTTGGTGACGCAAAACAGGGTGCCAAAGGTGTTGCCGCTCATGCGACCGGATTATCCCAGATCCCCTAGGTTTGGCACCCTCAAGCCTTGTCGGCTGCCTGCGCCTCTTCCTCGGGCCAATCGCGGATGTAGGCTTTGAGCATTTTGTTCTCAAAGTTTTGCGCTTCCACCACTGCCTTGGCCACGTCGTAAAAGCTGATCACGCCCATGAGCATGCGATCGTCCATCACCGGCATGTAGCGGGTGTGCTTTTGCAGCATCAGCGGGCGCACCTGCTCCAAGTCGGTCTGGCTGGTGCAGCTCATGGGGTGGTCGTCCATCACGGCGCGCACGCTGCCGCTGCCGCAATTGCCGCTGTTTTGAGCCAAGGTGCGCAGCACCTCGCGAAAGGTCAGCATGCCGACCAGCTCGCCGTGCTCCATCACCGCCAGCGAGCCGATGTCGAGCTCGGCCATGGTCTGCACCGCCTGGCTCAAGGGCGCGTCGGGGGAGACGGTGTAGAGCGTGCCACCTTTGACACGCAAAATATCGCTGACTTTCATCGCTAAACTCCTGTAAGGGCCGCGCACGGCATAGGCTCAAATATAGCCCACAATGGCAGGGCTATCACACCACACAAACCCGACACCCAGGAGCACCCCATGAGCGGCTTTGCCGACCCCGGCTTCGACACCCTGGCGCTGCACGCTGGTGCCACCCCCGACCCCAGCACCGGGGCACGCGCGCTGCCGATCCACCTGAGCACCTCGTTCGTATTCGAGTCCTGCGACCACGCGGCAGCGCTGTTCAACCTGGAGCGCGCCGGGCACGTCTATAGCCGCATCAGCAACCCGACCAACGCGGTGCTGGAGCAGCGCGTAGCCGCGCTCGAAGGCGGCGTGGGCGCCATTGCCACCGCCAGCGGGCAGGCGGCGCTGCACCTGGCCGTGGCCACCCTGATGGGGGCCGGCGGGCACCTGGTGGCCTCCAGCGCGCTCTACGGCGGCAGCCACAACCTGCTGCAGCACACGCTGCGCCGCTTTGGCATCGAAACCACTTTCGTGGCCCCGGCCGACCTCGATGGCTGGCGCGCCGCTGTGCGCCCCAACACCCGGCTGTTGTTTGGTGAGACGCTGGGCAACCCGGGGCTGGATGTGCTGGATGTACCCGCCGTGGCGCAGATCGCGCACGAGGCCGGCCTGCCGCTGCTGCTCGACAGCACGCTCACCACCCCGTGGCTGATGCAGCCGCTGGCGCTGGGGGCCGATCTGGTGCTGCACTCGGCCACCAAGTTCCTCAGCGGCCACGGCACCGTGATCGGCGGCGTGCTGGTCGATGGCGGCAGCTTCGACTGGGAGCGCGCCGGGCGCCACCCGGAGCTGTGCGCGCCCTACGCCGGTTTTCACGACATGGTGTTTAGCGAGGAAGCCAGCGTGGGGGCCTTTTTGCTGCGCGCGCGCCGCGAGGGCCTGCGCGACTTTGGCGCCTGCCTGAGCCCGCACAGCGCCTGGCTGATTTTGCAAGGCATCGAAACCCTGCCGTTGCGCATGGCGCGCCACGTGGGCAACACCGAACAAGTGGTGCAATTTTTGGCGCGCCACCCCTTTGTCGGCCGGGTCGGGCACCCGCTGCTGGAGTCCCACCCCAGCCACGCACTGGCGCAGCGGCTGCTGCCACGCGGGGCCGGCAGCGTGTTCAGCTTCGACCTCAAGGGCAGCCGCGCCCAAGGCCGCGCCTTCATCGAGGCGCTGCAGATTTTTAGCCACCTGGCCAATGTGGGCGACTGCCGCAGCCTCGTCATCCACCCGGCCAGCACCACGCACTTTCGCTTGAACGATGCCGAACTGGCGGCGGCCGGCATTGGGCCCGGCACGATCCGGCTCTCGATCGGACTGGAAGACCCGGCCGACCTGATCGACGACCTCAAGCGCGCCCTGAAAGCAGCCGAAAAAGCCGGAGCCTAAACACCATGCGCATAGCCCTGCCCGACGGCCCCCTGTACGCTTACACCGGCGGCCGCGCCTTCGACCCAGCCCGCCCCACGGTGCTGTTCATCCACGGTGTGCTCAACGACCACAGCGTTTGGATTTTGCAAAGCCGCTACCTCGCGCACCACGGCTACAACGTGCTGGCCATCGACCTGCCCGGCCACGGCCGCAGCGGCGGCGCGGCCCCGGAAAGCGTGCAGCAAGCCGCCACCAGCGTGCGCGCGCTGCTCGATGCGCTGGGCATCGAGCGCGCGGCGCTGGTCGGCCACAGCTGGGGCTCGCTGATCGCGCTGCAAGCCAGCGCCGAAGCGCCAGAGCGCGTGCACCACCTGGCGCTGGTGGGCAGCGCCTACCCGATGCGCGTCGCGCCCGCCCTGCTGCAACTGGCCACCGATGAGCCGCTGCAAGCCATCGAGCGCATCAACCAATACAGCCACTCCAGCCTGGCCAGCGGTCCTTCGGTGCTTGGCCCTGGCACCTGGCTGCGCGGCAGCGCGCGCGCCCTGATGCGCCAAGTGCTGGCCAGCAACGCGCAAGTCAATCTGTTGCACCAAGGCTTCACGGCCTGCGACCGCTACGACCAGGGCTTGCAGGCCATGCAGCAACTGAGCATCCCGGTGCTGTTCGTGTTGGGCAACCTAGACCAGATGACGCCGCCCAAGGCGGCGCAAAGCCTGGTCGATGCCGCCCCGCCCGGCAGCCGCGTGCTGCGCCTGCAGGCGGGCCACGCCCTGATGAGCGAAGCGCCAGACGCGGTGCTGCAGGGCTTGCGCGGGTATTTGGCGCAAGCCTGATCAGAGAATAGGGGGCGGCAGCAGATCGGCCAGCCGCGCCTCGCTCCAGTGGCTGCGCTGCCACAGCGCCAGCGTGCCGGGCTCGACCGGCAGCAGCAGGCTTTGCAGCAGCGGCGAAGCGGCGGTCTGCGCCGGGTCCACCAGCAGCACGAAACGCTCGCCGCCTTCGTCGAGCCGCCCGACCCAGTCTAGCGCCTGCAGCGCCTCCAGCGGGGCTTCGAGTTGCAGCGCATCCACACGCAGCCGCGCCGCCAGCGCCGCCAGCGCCAGCCCGCGGCCACCGGCCATGCGCTCGAGCTGCAACTGCGCCAGCGCCTCCAGCGCCAGTTGCATGCGCCAGCCGGGTGTGTCGCCGCGCCGCGCTACCCCGGCCAGCAAACTGGGCAGATAGGCCGCCACCACCGCGCCCAGCAACACGATCGACCACACCAGATAGACCCAGAACAGCAAAATGGGCAGCGTGGCCAGCGTGCCGTAGAGCAGCGAGAGCGTGGGCATGGCCACCAGATACCAGGCCAGCAGCCTCTTGACCAGCTCCACCCCAAAAGCCGCAAACAGGCCCCCGGCCAGCGCATGGCTCCAGCGCACGCTGGCATTGGGCACGTAGCGAAACATGGCCCCGATGGCGAGCACGATGACCCCAAACTCCAGCCCCTCCAGCAGCGTGAACATCAGCCCGTGCATACCCACCACCCAGCCCTGCGAAACCGAGAGCGCGTAAGAGGTGAGGCTCAGGCTCAGGCCGATGAGCAGAGGCACCAGCGTGAGCAGGCTCCAGTAGATCAGCAGCCGCTGCATGAAGGAGCGCATGCGGCGCACGCGCCAGATTTCGTTGAGCTTGAGGTCGATCGACCAGACCATCACCAGCACCGTGATCAGCAGACCGATGGCTCCGACCCCGCCCATCTGCGCCGCGTGCGCCGAAAACTGCGACAGATAATGCGCCATCGGCTCGGCGATGTGGGGCGGAATCAGACCGCTGAGCAGCCACTCGCGCACCTGCAACTCGATGCGCGCAAAGGCCGGAAACAGGCTGAACACCGCCAGCGCCACGGTGATGAAGGGCACCAAGGCAAAGGCGGTGGTGAACGAGAGGCTGGCGGCGGCGTTGCTGAGGTCGTCGGCGCGAAAGCGCTCGCGCAGCGTCTGCACCGTGGTGCGCCACGGAAAATGCAGCAGCCCATCCCACAGGGTCTGGGCTGGTCGGCGCAAGATATTGGCCGCGCCCATGGCCCAAGTTGATAATTTGGATGCCTGCATCCGGCTATCATGCCACGGTCTTTGCCCCCATCCATGAACCACCCGACATCCACCGATTACGCAGGCAGCGCCGACCATTTGGCGCTCACTTCCACCCCACCCAGCGCCGCGGCCAAGCGCACCCGATTCATCGCGGTGGCCAGCGTGCTGGGCTTGATCGTGCTCGGCCTAGCCTGGGAGCTGTGGCTGGCGCCGCTGCGCGAAGGCGGCTCGTGGTGGGCGCTCAAGGTGCTGCCGCTGCTGCTGCCACTGCCAGGCCTACTGCGTTTGCGCATGTACACCTATCGCTGGGTGAGTCTGCTGGTGTGGCTATACGTGCTCGAGGGCGTGATGCGCGCCACCACCGAAACCGGCTGGTCGCAGGCACTGGCTGCGCTGCAGGTGCTGCTGTGCGTGGCCCTGTTCACGGCCTGCGCCATGCACATCAAGCTGCGGCTGCAAGCGGCCAAGGCGCTGCGCGAGGTGGCGGCGGCGCAAGCTGCGGCTGGGGCTGCTGGCTCTGGCGGCCGGTCTGCGCCATGAGCCGCACCCCCGACCCCCTGCTCGAGGCGCTGCGCGCCTGCGTTGGCGCCCCCTACGTGCTGGCCCCCGATGCGCCCGCAGCCAAACTCGAGCCCTTCGAGCGCGACTGGCGTGGGCGCCAGCGCGGGCGCGCGCGCGCCGTGGTGCGCCCCGGCAGCACAGCCGAAGTGGCGGCGGTGGTGCGCGCCTGCGCCGCCACCGGCGCCCCCATCGTGCCCCAGGGCGGCAACACCGGGCTGGTGCTGGGCGGCGTGCCCGACCCCAGTGGCACCGAGGTGCTGCTGTGCACCCGGCGCCTGAACCGCATCCGCGCGCTCGATGCGGCCAACCTCAGCCTCACGCTCGAAGCCGGCTGCGTGCTGCAAGCGGCGCAGCAAGCCGCCGCCGAAGCCGGCCTGTGGCTGCCGCTGAGCCTGGCCTCGGAAGGCAGTTGCACCATCGGCGGCAATCTGGCCACCAACGCCGGCGGCACCCAGGTGCTGCGCTTTGGCAACGCGCGCGATCTGTGCCTGGGGCTGGAAGTGGTGTGCCCCGATGGTCGCATCTGGCACGGCTTGGGCGGCCTGCGCAAAGACAACACCGGCTACGACCTGCGCCACCTCTACATCGGCAGCGAGGGCACGCTGGGCATCCTCACCGCCGCCACGCTCAAACTCTACCCGCAAGCGGCGGCGCAAGGCTGCGCCTGGGTCGGCCTGCCCACGCTGGAAGCGGCGCTGGATCTGCTGGCGCTGGCGCAGCGCCAGCTCGGGCCGGGCCTGAGCGGCTTTGAGCTCATGGGCCAGTTGGCGCTGCAACTGGTGGCGCAGCACTTTCCCGATCTGCGCCCGCCGCTGGCAGCGCAGTGGCCCTACTGCGTGCTGATCGAGCTCAGCGAGAGCGCCGCGCCCGAGCAGGCGCACGCCTTGGTGCAGGCGCGCCTGCAGGCGCTGCTGCAAACCGCGCTGGAGCAAGGTTGCGCCGCTGATGCGGTGCTGGCCGAAACGCTGGCACAGGCGCAGCGCCTGTGGCACATCCGCGAGTGCATTCCGCTGGCCCAGGCGCAGGAAGGGCTCAACGCCAAGCACGACATCAGCCTGCCGATCTCGCGCATCCCGGCCTTTTGCGTCGAGGCCGAGGCGCTGCTGGCGCAAGCCCTGCCGGGTGTGCGCTTAGTCAACTTTGGCCACTTGGGCGACGGCAACCTGCACTACAACGTGCAGTGCCCGGCCGGGGCCGATGCCGCCGCCTTTTTGCGCCAGCACGAGGCGCGCATCAACGCGCTGGTGTTCGATTGCGTGCAGCGCCACGGCGGCTCGATCAGCGCCGAACACGGCATCGGCCGCTTGCGCGCCGCCACCCTGCCGCGCTACAAAGACGCGCAGGCGCTGGCCCTGATGCGCCAGATCAAACAGGCGCTCGATCCGCAGGGTCTGTTCAATCCGGGGCGGGTGCTGGTGCGCGCCTGAGCGGCGCTGCTCTGTGGGTTCGTCAGCGCTCAGGGTGAAGCGGCTCTGCTATCCTTTGCCAAGAAGCAGCCTCCTATGTGATCAAGAGAATCAACCCGGATTACAAGCCCACACCCTGCACCCAAATGGAAGCGCTACCCAATCACACCTGCCCCCTGTGCGGGGCACCCAACCGCTGCGCGGTCGCGGCCGAGGGCAGCTTTTCGGTGGATTGCTGGTGTGCCAGCGTGAGCGTGAGCGCGGCGGCGCTGGCGCGGGTGCCCGAGCCTTTGCGCGGCAAGGCCTGCCTGTGTGCCGCGTGTGCGACCGCCAGCGGGGCCGGGGCTGAGCCCAAGCCCACAACGCTGTCAGATAATCCACCCCCATGAACCCGCGCCCCATCCGCACCCAATACGAAGACCTGCTGCGCCACGTGTACACCCACGGCGTGGCCAAGGGCGACCGCACCGGCACCGGCACGCGCAGCGTGTTTGGGCACCAAATGCGCTTTGACCTGAGCGAAGGCCTGCCGCTGGTGACTACCAAAAAGGTCTTCCTCAAAGCCGTGATCGTCGAGCTGCTGTGGTTTTTGCAGGGCGGGCGCAACGTGCAGTGGCTGCAACAGCGCGGCTGCAGCATCTGGGACGAATGGGCTGGCCCCGACGGCGATCTGGGGCCGGTCTATGGCGTGCAGTGGCGCAGTTGGCCCACCCCCGGCGGCGGCCAGATCGACCAGATCTCCGAACTGGTGCAGCAGCTCACACACAAGCCCGACAGCCGCCGCCACCTGGTGAGCGCCTGGAACGTGGCCGATTTGCCGCAGATGGCGCTCATGCCCTGCCATGTGCTGTTCCAGTTCTACGTGAGCCCGGCCACGGCGCAGCAGCCGCGTCCGCGCCTGAGCTGCCAGCTCTACCAGCGCAGCGCCGATTTGTTCCTCGGCGTGCCCTTCAATATCGCCAGCTACGCGCTGCTCACGCACATGCTGGCGCAGCAGTGCGGCTACGATCCCGGCGACTTCATCTGGTGCGGCGGCGACTGCCACATCTACGACAACCACCTGGAACAGGTGCAACTGCAACTGAGCCGCGCGCCCTACCCCTACCCGCTGCTGCGGCTGGCGCGCCAGCCGGCCTCGATTTTCGACTACGAACTGGCCGACTTCGAACTGCTCGACTACCAGCACCACCCGGCCATCAAGGCGCCGGTCGCGGTCTAATCCCCCTGCCGTCAAAACGCCCCCATGCTCAACCGCCAGCAACTGGTCGGCTTGATCGCGCTCACGCTCATGTGGGGCGTCAACTGGCCCATGATGAAGCTCTCGCTGCAAGAGCTGACGCCGCTGTACTTCCGCGCCTTCACCATGACCGGCGGCACGCTCTGGCTGGCGGTGTTTTTTTACCTGCGCGGGGTGCGCATGCTGCCGCAGGGCAGCGAGTGGCGCAGCGTGGTCGTGCTCGGCCTGCCCAATTTGCTGGGCTGGCACACGCTCTCGATCTTTGGCGTGCAGGCGCTGGCCAGCGGGCGCGCCGCCATTCTGGGCTTTACCATGCCGGTCTGGACGGTGCTGCTGGGCGCGCTGTTTTTCCGCCAGCACCTCACAAGGCGCAGTGTGGCGGCCGCGCTGGCGGTGCTGCTGGCGGTCGCGCTGCTGCTGGCCGACGAATGGGGCAACCTGGCCGGCAGCCCCTTTGGCGTGGCCGTGATGCTGGGCGCGGCCATGTGCTGGGCCATCGGCACGCTGATGATGCGCCGCGCCCACCTGACGCTGCCGGTGGAGGCGCTCACGGTCTGGATGATGGCGCTCACCAGCGTCTGCATGTGGCTCATGGCGGCGCTGTCCGAGCCGTGGCCGCAGTTCCACTTCAGCGTGCCGATGTGGATCAGCCTGGCTTACGGCGTGGTGTTCAACTACGGCTTTGCGCAGATCATCTGGTTTTCGCTCGCGCGCCACCTGCCGCCCGCCACCAGCGCCATGAGCGTGATGATGGTGCCCCTGATCGGCACCGCCAGCGCCACCCTGATCATGGACGAATGGCCGCGCTGGCAAGACGGCGTGGCGGTGATCTGCGTCATGGTCGCGATTGCAGCGGTGCTGCTGCCACCGGGCAGCTTGCGCCGGGCTTGGCCGCGCTAAGCCATACACGGCCACTGCATCGGGCTGCGCGCCTGCGTGCGGCTGCCCTTGATGGAAGCGCCCTACTCCACGATCACATAAACCTTGAGCACTGCTTCGAGCACCTGAAACGAGCCGGTGAAGCCGGGCGGAATGTGCAGCGTCTGCCCCGGCCCCGCTTCTTCGTGGCTGCCGTCGTCGCGCCGGATGCGGCAGCGCCCCTCGAGCACGGTAAACACCTCGCGCTCGGTCGGGCCAAAGGCGATCGCCCACTCGCCCACCTCGCTGCGCCACAGGCCGGCGCTGAGCACGCGCGCACCCTGCAGAGGTGCATCGAGCAAGTCCCAAGTCTGGCGCAGCGGCCGCCCTTCGATGATGCGGTCGCGGCGCGGGTAGGAACGCTCGGGCTCGCCGCTGGGCAGCGGGCCAAAACTGAACAGATCAAGGTCGGACATGGGGCTTGGGGGGCTGGGCTGGGTGGGCGCTGCGGGCCGCGGGGCAAGTGGGGTGGCTCAGGCGCGCGGCAGCGTCACCCCCTGCTGGCCCTGGTACTTGCCGCCGCGGTCTTTGTAGGACACCTCGCACACCTCGTCGCTCTCGAAAAACAGCACCTGGGCGCAGCCCTCGCCGGCGTAGATCTTGGCTGGCAGCGGCGTGGTGTTGGAAAATTCCAGCGTCACATAGCCCTCCCACTCAGGCTCGAAGGGCGTGACATTGACAATGATGCCGCAGCGCGCGTAGGTGCTCTTGCCCAGGCAGATGGTGAGCACGTTGCGCGGAATGCGGAAATACTCCACCGTGCGCGCCAGCGCAAAACTGTTGGGCGGGATGATGCAGTGCGGGCCTTCAAAATCGACGAAGCTCTTGGCGTCGAAGTTTTTTGGGTCCACCACCGTGCTGTGGATGTTGGTGAACACCTTGAACTCGCGCGCGCAGCGGATGTCGTAGCCGTAGCTGCTGGTGCCGTAGCTGATGATCTTTTGGCCATCCGCCTGGCGCACCTGCCCCGGCTCGAAGGGCTCGATCATGCCGTGCTGCTCGGCCATGCGGCGGATCCATTTGTCGCTCTTGATGCTCATTGCTGCACTCCGTTTGCCTTGGATTGTAGGGTCGGCGCAGTGCACGCTTCCAAAGAACCCGCTACAATACCCCCACCCGTTTTTTAGGAGTCTCTCATGCTGCGTTTCGACGTCCCCCGTGTCTGGTCCAACGTGATCCGCCTTGAAGCCTTTATCACTGCCGCCGTGGCCGCGCTGGCGCTGGCGCTCAACCTACCGTGGCTGATGGCGCTGCTGGTGGCGCTGGGGCTGGTGCGCGGCTTCATTGGGCACCACCGCTGCCCTTCGCACTACGCTTTCAAAGCGCTCATGCAGCGCCTGAACTGCGCCGGCAAGCTCGAAGACGCCGGCGCCAAAATGTTTGCCAACAAGGTGCTGTTCATTGCCAGCAGCGTGTCGCTGGCGCTGTTCCTCTCGGGCAGCAACCTGTGGATGGTGCCGGCTACCGCGTTGGTGATTTTTGCCACGCTGGAGTGGGCGTTCTCGTTTTGCGCCGCCTGCTGGGTCTACGGGGCTTGGTACCGGCACTTTCCGCCAGCCGGGGCCTGAAACCCCAGACTGATTACCCCGTCTGCCCCAGCCTTGTTCAGAGCGGGGCAAGCGCAGTCGGGAGCGGGCGCAGCTCCCGCTCAAAAGGCGGCAGGCCAGCCAGCAACTGCTGACCAAAGCGGCTCTGGTGTAGGCGGCGGTCGTAGCAATAGACCCGCGCCTGGTCGTCTTCGGTGCGTATGGCGCGCCCCACCCACTGCGCCAGCCGGATCGCGGCGGCTGGCAAAACCAGCTCCTGAAACGGGTCGCGCCCGGCAGCGCGCAGCCACTCGGCGCGCGCCTGGCCCACCGGGTCGTCGGGCGGGGCAAAGGGCAGCTTGGTGATGAACAGGTCTTCGCACAGTCGGCCCGCCAAATCCAGCCCTTCGCCAAAAGACTGCATCCCAAAAATGATCGAGGGCTGCCCGGCCGCCACACGCTCGGCGTGCAGGCGCAGCAGGCGCTGACGCGGTCGCTCGTTTTGCACCAGCACGCGCTCGCGCAGGGCGGGCGGCAGCGCCTCGCAAGCCAGCCGCATCTGCAGGCGCGAGGTGAACAGCACCAGCGCCCCGTGGCGCACGCAAGCCAAATCCTGCATCAGGCTGCACACCAGCTCGGCGTTAAAGGCGCTCGCATCTTTGGGATCGGCGCGTGTGCTGGCCAGCACGATGCGCCCTTGGCGGCTGAAATCAAAGGGGCTGGGCACTTCGAGCGCGCGCACGTCCGGGTCGAGATCGAGGCCGGATTCGCGCAAAAAATAATCAAAGCGGCCCGCGCTGCTCAAGGTGGCCGAGGTGAGCACGGCCGCCCGCACCGAGCCCCACAGGTGCTGGCGCAAGGTGCTGCCAGGCAGGGTCGGACTGGCGTGGGCCAGCAGCGCCGCATCCGCCCCCGCCGACTGCCAGCCAAACCACTTGGCCACCGGCTCGGCACCCTCGGTCGGTTGTTGCAACAGCAGGCGCGCGGTCTCGTGCGCAGCCTCCAGGCGCGGCGTCAGGCTGCCCAACTGGGCATATTGGGTCGCCAACTGGCGCGCCTGCTGCGGCTGATCGCGCATTTCGGCGCGCAAGGCCTTGGCCAGCAGCCGCAACAAATCGATGAAAGCGCCCGAACTGCGCAGCAACGCGTTCAGGGGCTCGAGCAGCGCTGGCGGCGTTTGGCCTGCGCCAAGGCGGGCCACGCGCTCGGCCGCAAACCCCGTGCCAGCCGCCCCTGAGGCCGCTAGGGTAGCTTGGCGAGCGCCCGGGCTGACTGGTGCATTTTGTGAAAACGGCATGCCACCCAGTTCGGCGCCAAACTGCTGCACCACCAGACGCGCCAGCTCTTGCATCGCCGCACGCAGCGCCGCCGCATGCCCGGGCACGGCGGCCAACTCGGCCAGCCCCAAGGCGGCACCCGTGCGCAGGGCGCGCTGCGCCAGGCGCTCGATCCAGCCCAGGCGGCTCAAGTCCATGCGGCTTGCAAACTGCTCCAGAGCCACGGCGGGAAGGTGGTGCGCCTCGTCGATCACCAGCAGACAGTTATCGAGCTCGGGCAAGGTGCGCGAGCCCAGGGTGCTGAGCAACAAGTCGTGGTTGACCACAATCACCTGCGCCCCGACCAGTTCCTTGCGTTGCTGAAAATAGCTGCATTGGCTGTAGACCGGACAATGGCGCGCCGCACAAGAGCTGGCTTGCACCGCCACCGACTGCCACACGAGGCCCGCCGGGGCTTGCTCCAAGGTGTCGATGTCACCGTTCCAGCGGCCGCTGGTCAATTCGGCTTGCAGGGCCGACAGGGCGCTCAAATCGTCGGATTTGCCCGGCTGGGGCGGCTGCGCCTCGAGAAACCAGTCGTCTTCGTGCGCATCCTCATCGGCACCGCCGTCGCTGCTGCGCGCACCCCCTAAGCCAGACAAGCGCCGCTCCAGCTTGAGCTTGCACACGTAGCGCCCGCGCCCCTTGGCCAAGGCAAACCGAAAGGGCTGCTCCGACTGCGCCGCCAAAGCGGGCAAATCCTTGTGCACCAGTTGCTCCTGCAAGGCCACGGTGGCGGTGCTGATGAGCAAGCGCGTGTTGCGCTCGAGCGCCAGCGCCAGCGCCGGTGCGCAGTAAGCCAGCGATTTCCCCACCCCGGTGCCGGCCTGGATGACAGCCAAGGCACGCTGAGGCTGCACCCCGGGCAGCGCCTGCGAGGCCTCCAACGGCCCCAGATCGGCTTGGCTAAAGGTCTGCGCCACTTCTTCGGCCATCAGGCGCTGCCCCGGTCGCGGCCGCAACCCGGGGTCGAGTTGCAGCAGCCGGTCGTAGCGGGCCAGCGCCTGGCGCGCCAGTTCAGGTTTGTCCATAAGCGCCAGAGTGTGGCACAAGCGCCACCACGGCTGTATTTGGTTGCATAATCCGGCTCCATGTCGAAGGGGAGAAACCACCGCACCGGGTCCGACCCAGTTTATGCCCCCACTTTCGCTCTTGTCCTTGGCTCGGCTGTCCCGCCTCAATGCTGGTCTGGACCGTTTGCTGCTGGCGCTCTCGGCGTTTTGGCTTCCCGTTTTGTTCGGCCTGCTGTCGGTGTGGGCACTCTGGAGCTGGAACAGCCACTACACCCTTGGCCAAGGAACCGCCCTGAATTTTCAGGTGCTGCACGACCCCCGGGGAACCTGGCAAGCAGCCGATGCCTTGCAGCAACTCAAGCAAGCCGCGCCGGCCCCCGTTCGACAGCAAGACACCGATTTACAGGAGTCGCCCTTTTGGCTGCTGCTGCAACCCCTGCCAGCGACACAGCCTGTCCGGATCGAATTCCCCTCACGCCATAGCTATAGCCTGAGTTGCTGGAACGCCAGCACCCTGCAAAGCCTGGGCGCTGCTTCGCGCACCACGCCGCCACAAGGATCGATCCTGCCGGTCCGCGCCGGCTTTGCCATCGACCCCAGCGCGGCACCCGCCCTGTTGTGCCGCACCATGCTGATAGGGCCGGGGCGCATCAGCGCCCTGCAGTGGGACGCGGCCGACCTGTCCTCGCGCGAATTGCAATTTCACCGCGGCTCGGGGCTGCTCGACGGCGGCATTCTGGTGCTGGCGCTCTTTACCCTGATCGCCGGCCTGATCAACCGCAACCGCACCTACATCCTGTTTGCTGCCTGGCTGGTGGTGAACCTGCGCATGGCTGCGCTCTCGATGGGCTGGGATCTGCAATGGCTGGGGCAGACCATCCCGTTTGAATGGCAGCAAACCATGAGGCCGTTGACGCTGGCTTTGTACGCAGTAGTTACCTTCACTTTGTTCTCCAATCTACTCAAGGATGAACTCAACAGAGTGGGCTACAGCGTGCTGGTGAAAACGGTCAAGTGGGCTTGCTTTCCGCTGCTGTTGTTGTCCTTGCTTCTGTCTTACGCACACTTCTTGCCAGTTATCTGGGTCACTGCGGTCATAGGCGGTTCGGTGTTGTTGTTCATGCTCGCACGGATCTTGTTACTCGCCCGATCCCGGGTCTCCCTGTGGTACACCGGATCGATTGCCGTGGTGTTGTTTGCTAGCCTCTACGAAGTGTTGGCAGCCTCGTTTGGCTTAAAAGGCTGGATTGACAACTTTAATAGTTTGACCGCCGCATTGGCCTCCAGCCTGCTGGCCTCGCTGGCGATTGCCGAGCAGATACGCCTGGCGCACGCACAACGGCTGGCGGCGCAAGCCGAGCTGCAACACACCTATGAAGTGATCCCAATCGGCCTGTTCACCCTTGATTTGGACGGATGCCTGAGCAGCGCCAATCCGGCCTTGCTGCACATGCTGGGCTCGACCGAAGCGGGGTTGCGCGCACAGACTTGGCCGCAGCACTTCGGCGCCGCCCACTGGCAGGCCCTGCTGGAGCAGGCGCGCAGCCACGGCACCGCCGAGCTTGAGCTGCTGCGCCAGACCGGGTCAGAGCCCGCGCGCCGCTTTCAGGTGCGCGCCGCCTTGGCCGGCGACAAGCTCGAATGCACCTTGCAAGACATCACCGAAAAGGCCCAGGCCACCGAACACCTGAAGTTTTTGGCCCACCACGACCCCCTGACCAAGGTGCTGAACCGGCGCGGCATCGAGCAGGTGCTCGGCAGCGGCCTGGCCGATCTGGAGCGCGGGCATCCGCTGGCGGTGGCCTACCTCGACCTGGACCGCTTCAAACTCATCAACGACCTCTACGGCCACGCCGCCGGCGACACCGTGCTGCACACCGTGTGCCAGCGCGCCCAAAGCCCCTTGATCGGGGGCATGCGCCTGGGCCGGGTTGGCGGCGACGAGTTTTTGATCGTCATGCCGCACACCCCGCTGACACAGGCCGAGGCCGTGTGCCGGGAAATCCTGCAGCAGATCGGCGGCAGCGCCTGCCAGGTCGGGGAGCGCGCGTTCCAGGTGCGCGGCTCGATCGGGCTGATCGAAGTCGCTGCGGGCAGCTTGGCCAAAGACGTGGTCGCCACCTCCGACCACGCCTGCCGCATGGCCAAAAAGGGGCATGGCAACACGCTGGTGGTGTTTGAACGCAGCTCCGGCGTCTTTAGCGATCACGAAGCGCAGTTGCACCTGGTCGAACAACTGGCCAGCCAGCAGTCGGTCGAGGGTCTGTATTTGGAAATGCAGCCCATCATGTCGCTGCACACGCCGCATGGATCGCACAACTTCGAGGTCTTGCTGCGCATGCACGACGAACACGGCCAGATCGTACCGACGGTGCGCCTGATCCAGGCCGCCGAAATAGCCGGTCGCATGGGCGTGATCGACCGCTGGGTGCTGGCCCAGACCTTGGCCTGGCTGGAGCAGCATCAGCAGGCCCTGGTGCAAAACCGCTTCGTCTGCGTCAATTTGAGCGGGGCTTCGCTCAACGACGAGCGCTTCATCGACGATGTGTTCGCCATGTTCGAACGTTACCGCAGCGTGGCGCCGCGGATCTGCCTGGAAATCACCGAAAGCGTGGCGCTGCACGACATGAACAACACGCGCCGCTTCATCGACCGGGTGCGCGCCGCCGGGGCCAAGGTGGCACTGGACGACTTCGGGGCCGGCTACACCTCGTTTTCCTATCTGAAAGAATTGTCGGCCGATCTGCTCAAAATCGACGGCAGCTTCATCGTCAACATGAACCGGCACCCGGCCAATGTGGCCATTGTCGAAGCAATCGTCAGCCTGGCGCAAAACCTAGGCATGAAAACCATCGCTGAGTGGGCCGAAGATTTCGAAACTGTGGAAACGCTGGCCGAAATCGGGGTCGATTACGTGCAAGGCTTCGTGGTGGCCCGGCCCCAGCCGCCGCAAGCCATTCTGGCAGCCCGCTCGGGGGCCGATTTCATAAGCGACGCGAAACTGAAGGCCTACCTCAGCACCCTAGCCCCGAGCGAACTGGACCACGTCGATCTGGTGCTCGGTGCCGACCCACCTGCGGCCACACAGCCTCGTTCCTGATTCCCCCTGGCTTCATCAAGCGCCGCATTGCAACTGCAGATCGGGGTGGTGTGTGTTGCACATGAAATCGAGCATCGGATGCGATAATTCCTCCCCCTGCTGGCGCACGTTTTGCACATCCCGGTACAAAACCCGGTGCGGCAAATTGAATACGTGGGACAACGGCATGTAGCCCAGATGCGGATACACGTCTTGAAACAGCATGCGCTCGTACTGCCGGTCTAGCGGTGACCGGGCCGTGATCACCATGTAGCGGATGCCGGCCTGCAGACAATACAGGTAGTAGGCCTTGAACAGGGCGACTTTAACCAGTCGCGCCGAGCCCTCTAGGCCCACGCCCAAGCGCGTGGCTTCGGCCAGCGGCAGGCCCTGCATCCACTGCGGCAATGGCACCGATTGCTCCAGCGCCAGTGGCTGCGCCCGGTTGGTCTGGATGCGCATGGTCCCCATGGGCGAGCCGTCGAGTTTGGACTCGGCCAGCAGCATCACCACCCCGTCGGCGCTATCCATCGCCTCGGGCTGGCGCAGCGCAGCGCTCAAGGTCTCGGGCAAATGGCGGGCGTAGGCGCTGTGCCGAATCTCCAGCACCTTGGCCATGTCCTGCGCACCGCTGGCCAAGCGCAGCGTAAAGGGCCAATATTCGGTGCGCTGGACCGACGCGTCGGCATGCACCGGAAACGGCCTAGGCTGTTTGAGCGCATTGGCTTGGACGCCTGTGGCGTCGCTGATCATCACCATGTCATGACCTCCAGCATTTGCGGGTGCACCATGCGCCCTGCTTGGTTTTGACTGTAGGCCGCCAGCGCCGTGTCATGAGTCAGAAAATGGCTGGAGATGACGTCAGAAAATCCCTGACAGGCCGATACCCTGCCTACCCCCTGCTACCTGTGCGCCCTCCTGCCTGCGCTGCCTGCCAGCGCCCTTGGCAGCTTACAATCGCGGGCTGGGTGTCAAGCATCGGGAAGCGTGGCAGAGTGGTCGATTGCACCGGTCTTGAAAACCGGCAACGGGCAACCGTTCGTGAGTTCGAATCTCACCGCTTCCGCCAGCGGGCGCATGGGCTGCACCAAGGCGCTCAATCGAGCGCCTTGGTGCAGCCCCGTGGCGCCGCATCGGCAGCCTGGTCCGGCACGGCAGGGGCGGCTCCGTGTGCGGCCAACGCCCAGCGCACATGCTCGCGCACCAGCGGGCTGGGGTCTTCGATTCGTTCATGCAAGGCTGCCCTGATGGCTGCTCCCTGATGCGCATCTAGGTCGTCACTGGCCAGCGCATTGCCCAAGGCCACCGCCACGTTGCGCAGCCAGCGCTCGTGGCCGATGCGCCGTATCGGGCTGCCCTCGGTGTGGTGCTCGAACTCGGCGCGGCTCCAGGCCCAGACGCGCAGCAGCTCGGGCGCCTGCAAGGCGGCGCGCGGCTCGAAATCGGGCACGCGTGCGCGCTGGGCGTACTTGTTCCACGGGCAGACCAGTTGGCAGTCGTCGCAGCCGTAAATGCGGTTGCCGATCAGGGGCCGCAGCTCGGGCGCAATCGGCCCGGCGTGCTCGATCGTCAGGTAGGCAATGCAGCGGCGCGCATCGAGCCGGTACGGGGCCACGATGGCCTGCGTCGGACACACATCGAGGCAGGCTTGGCATTGGCCGCAGTGGGCGCTGGTTGGCGCCGTGGGAGGGAGCTCGAAATTTAGAAAAATCTCGCCCAAAAAAAACATCGAACCGGCCTCGCGGCTCAAGGCCAGCGTGTGTTTGCCACGCCAGCCCAGGCCGCTGCGCTGCGCCAACTCGACCTCCAGCACCGGGGCCGAGTCGGTGAAAACGCGCCAACTTGGGGCTTGCTGCCCAGCCTGGTCTGCGACCGCAAGCGGCGCCGCGTTAGGCCCGCCCTGCTCCAGCAAGGCCTGCTCAATGCGCTCGGCCAGCCGCCGCAGCCGCTGGCGCAGCACCTTGTGGTAGTCGCGCCCTCGGGCGTACAAGGCTACGTTGGCCTGCAGGGGCTGCTGCAAGAACTGCCATTCTTGCTCGCGCCACTCGGGGCTGCGGCTGGCGGGCAGATAATCCATGCGCGCTGTGATCACGCTCAGGGTGCCGGGAACCAGCTCGGCCGGGCGCGCGCGCTTGAGGCCGTGCGCGGCCATGTAGTGCATCTCACCGTGAAAGCCGGCCTGCAGCCACTGCAGCAACCCGGCTTCGGCGTGGCGCAAATCGACACCGGCCACGCCGATTTGCGAGAATCCCAATTCCCGGCCCCAGCCTTGAACCTGTGTAACGAATTGAGCCGCATCAAACATACCCCGCCGATTGTAGGAACCCCAGCCGCCGCAGCGCCGCCGCTGGCCTGCACGACCCTGCTGCTCGCCGACGAAAGCGCCACGGCGGCGCTCGCCGCCCGGCTGGCTGCTTGTGCACATATTGACCAGGCCCACCTACACTGGCATGGCGATTTGGGCAGCGGCAAAACCACTTTTGTGCGCCATTTGCTGCGCGCTTTGGGCGTGACGGGTCGCATCAAAAGCCCCAGCTACGCCATCGTCGAGACCTACCACCTCGAGGCGGGCCCCCGCTGGGCTGCTGGTCTGGATGCCGTGCATGCGGATTTTTATCGATTTATCAACCCTCAAGAGTGGGAAGATGCGGGACTGCGTGAACTTTTTTCCGAACCCGGGCTCAAGCTGGTGGAGTGGCCCGAAAAAGCCGCTGGATTGTTGCCCATGCCCGACCTCGACCTGCACCTCGAAACCCTGCCCGACGAAACACGCCGGCTGCGGCTGTGTGCGCGCAGCACGCCAGGCTTGCGCCTGCTGGAGGCTTTGCAGGCATGAAACGCCGCAGCGCCCTGCAGTGGCTGGGTTCGAGCCTCGTGCTCACCCTGGGCCCACACCAACTGGCCTGGGGTGCCAGCATCGTGGCGGTGCGCTTGTGGCCCGCGCCCGACTACACCCGCATCACCATCGAGTCCGACGCCGCCCTGCAAGCCACGCCCCATTTCCTGGCCGACCCGCCCCGCGTGGCGCTGGACCTAGAGGGGATCGAGCTGGCGCCGATGTTGCAGCAGTTGACGGGCAAGGTGCGCCCCGACGACCCCAACGTGGCCGCGATTCGCGTTGGGCAACACGCCCCCCGGGTGGTGCGGGTGGTGGTGGACTTAAAGCGCCCGATCAACCCGCAGGTGTTCCAACTCAGCCCGGTGGCGGCCTTCCAGCACCGCCTTGTGCTCGACCTGTACCCTGCGCAGGCGCGCGACCCCTTGGATGAACTGATCGCGCAGCGGCTGCGCGAACTCGAGGCGGCGCCCACTGCGGCCCCTGCCCCTCCCGGCACAGGCAGCATGAGCTCCACAGACACCGCCGGCGGCGGCGGTATCGCCCCTCCCACGCCTGCCGCTGCCCGAGCGCCCGACCCGCTGGGCGAACTGATCGCCCGCTTGCCCGCCCAAGGCAACCCAGCCACGGCGGGCTTGGGGACCATCCGACTTCCGCCCCCTCCCGCGGCAAACGCTGCCACTACCACCGCGCGTCCGGCCCCACCGGCTGCACCCATACCTCCCACGGCCACGGCCACTGCCCCAGCGCCCGGGCAAGCGCGCACCCCACCCATTCAACCTCCGCCAGCGACCGCAGCGGCAGCGGCGCGGCCCCGCACCACTCAAGGCAGCACTGGCGGCCGCAGCGACCGCCTGATCGTGGTCGCCATCGACCCCGGCCACGGCGGCGAAGACCCGGGGGCCATCGGCCCCGGCGGCACACGCGAGAAGGACGTGGTGCTGTCGATTTCCCGCAAGCTGCGCGAGCGCATCAACCGCACCCAGGTCAACGGCCACACCCTGCGCGCCTTCATGACGCGCGACGGCGACTATTTCGTGCCGCTGCGGGTGCGGGTGCAAAAGGCGCGCCGGGTGCAGGCCGATCTGTTTGTGAGCGTGCACGCAGATGCGTTTTTCACCCCCAGGCCCCGAGGCTCCAGCGTTTTTGTGCTGAGCGAACGCGGCGCCACCAGTGCCGCGGCCCAATGGATGGCCGACCGCGAAAACGCTGCCGACCAGGTGGGCGGCGTGAACCTGCGCGAACAAGAAACCGTGCTGCAACGCATCTTGCTCGACATGAGCACCAGCGCCCAAATCAACGACAGCCTGCGCTTCGGTGATGTGATGCTGCGCGAAATCGGCCGCGTCGGCCATCTGCACAAGCCGCGTGTCGAACAAGCCGGCTTTGCCGTGCTGCGCGCCCCCGACATCCCCAGCCTGCTGATCGAAACCACCTTCATCAGCAACCCTGAAGAAGAACGCCGCCTGCGCGACCCGCGCTTTCAGAACCACATGGCCGATGCCATGCTGCGCGGCATCGTGGCCTATTTCGAGCGCAACCCGCCGCTGGCGCGCCGGCGCGAGGTTTGAGGCCGCACACGGCCCAAAGCTCCAGACTCACCCGGCCCCAATCGGCTATGGTTCAGAAGCACCTGCGCGTGGGTGATGTGCTCAAGGAAGCACCCGCACTGGCCCCAGCGCATGCACAGCCGGGGTGCTGGCGCTGCTCGCAAGGTCCGCCACCCAATCGGCGGTTCCGGCCGAGAGCGTCCAGCCTAGGTGGCCGTGGCCGGTGTTGTAGTACACGTTGGGCTTTTTGCCCCGGCCCACGCGTGGCATCATGTCGGGCATCATTGGGCGCAAGCCGGCCCAGGGCACCACCTGGCGGGTATTCACCCTTGGGAAACACTGGTTCACCCAGTCGATCAGCGGCTTGATGCGGTCGGCCCGGATGTCTTTGTTCACGCCGTTGAATTCGGCCGTGCCCGCTACGCGAAAACGGTCCTGACCCAGACGGCTGGTCACCAGTTTGGTTTCGTCATCCAGCAGACTGACCCAGGGCGCGGCTTTCTGGCTCTGTTCGTCCAGCAGGTTTACCGTGATGGAATAGCCCTTGACCGGGTAGATGTTGACGCGGTCGCCGAGTTGGGCGGCCAAGTCGCGGCTGTCCACGCCGGCACACACCACCAGGCCATCAAAGCGGTGGGTGGCCACGACAGCATCTTCCTGGACCGTCACCCAGGCGGTCTGTCCATCGCTGTGCAGGCGGCGCACCTGCTGTCCGTAGCGGATGGTCGCGCCCAAGCGCTCGGCCGCCGCAGCCAAGCCGACGGTGTATTTGTGGATGTCGCCGGTGGAGTCGCTTTCGGTGTAGTAACCGCCGTAATACTGGCCGGCCAGGGTGGGCTCAATGGCGCGGATTTCGTCCGGCGTCACGGCTTGGCGCTGCAAGCCACCCGCTGCCAGCAAGCGGCTCACGCGCCCCGCGTGGTCGAAACCCTGCTTGTCGCGGTAAATGTGCAGAATTCCACGTTTTTCGCAGTTGAAGTCTAGGCCCTCAGCATCGGCCCAGGCAAAGAAATGCTGGCGGGCGGCAATGGCCAGCTTGGCGGTTTCGGTGGTGTTGCGCTCGTAGTGCGCAATGTTGGTCATAAACTCCAGAAACCACGACACCTTGTGCCAGCTGGGCTTGGGGTTGACCAGCAGCGGCGCATCGCTCTTGAGCATCCACTTCAAGCCCTTGAGGATTGTGGACCAGTGCGTCCATACCTCGGCGTTGGAGGCAGACAGTTGACCCCCGTTAGCGAACGAAGTTTCCATCGCGGCGTACCGGTTTTGCTCGAACAAGGTGACGTCAAAGCCCCTTTTAGCCAAGGCATAGGCGGTAGTGACCCCGGTGATGCCACCACCAATGACTGCGATCGATTTCATGAAAGGCTCCAAAACGTCGGAAAGGGAAGCGCCAACGCCGGATGCGTGAGACGCGCCCCTCTGTTTGGAACCTGAGAGATTCATGGCCCGATACAGACCACTTGCTCCTGCGGTGGGCCGACTGACTAAGACGGCCACTTTTCAGAAAAATACCTCACACACGCCGGTCCTTTTGCCTGAGAGTTTCCGGGGCGGTTGCACCTTCGGCGCCCGGCTGCAATCAACCGAGTCTCTCCCGACGTGTGAGCAAAGTCATCTTAGCGCTTTCGGCTCACTTTCTCAAGTCCAGTCAGGCAGTTTGTGTGTCTATCAGTCGGGGGAAACCGGAGCGCGCATACCACGGGCCAGCGGAACTGCTGCGCCGTTGCGCCAGACAGGGTCATGGGCAGCGGCAGAAGGCAGAACGGGCTTATTGTGCCGCTTGGGCTTGGAGGTTGATGCTCCTGGCAATTGCGCGGTAGCGCTCAATCTCTCTCTGATAAAAGCCAGCCAGTTCGGTCAGGCTGCGCGGGCTCATGACATTGTTGCCCGTTGCTTCGAGCGAGTTGCGCACCTCGGTATTTTGCAAAGCAGTGTAGAAAGCTTGGCTGAGCCGCTGGGAGATGGCAACGGGGGTGTCCTTGTGCACCAGTACGCCAGCCCACACCTCAAATTCAAAATCTTCCAGACCTGGCATGGCTGCCAGTGCCGGGTATCGGCTAAACAGCGGATGCGGCTTCTTGGCTGTCACGCCCAAGCCGATCATCCGGCCTGCACTGACAGACTGCATGGTGGTACCGGACATGGGCAGAAACGCCATATCGATCTGCCCTCCCATGAGGTCGTTCATGACGGGAGCGATGCCGCGGAAGGGCACGTGAGTGAGCGGGATGCGAGCATCTTGCGAGAGCTTTTCGCCAATCAGGTGATAGAGTGAACCATAGCCCACGCTGCCATAGGTCAAGGGCCTGCTGGCAGAACTTCTCGCCAGTGCGATCAGTTCGTTCAGATTGTTAACGCCCAGGTTGCTGCGTACCACCAAAATAGTGCTGGTGGATACCAGATGAGCCACCAGCGTCATGTCTTCAGATTTGTAAGTAACACCCTGCAAGGCCAGTGGCGACATGATGAGCTCCATCGGCGAGCCCAGAATCACGGTGTGGCCATCGGCGGGCGCTGACAAGGCCCGGGTGATGCCGATGGTACCGCTGGCACCGCCGATGTTTTGCACGATGATGTTCTGACCCAGGTTCTGGCTGGCCAGCGGCTGCACCTGCCGGGCAATGTGGTCAGAAGGACCGCCCGCCGGATACGGAATGATCATGTTGATGGGCCTCCTGGGGAAGGTCTGGGCCTGTGCGGCACCGGTCACGGACAGCAGGACGCCGGCGGCGAGGGTGGCGCCCAGGGCTCGAATGCGGATGCGTGGGTTCATTTTTGTCTCCTTGCGGGTGGTGGGTTGAGGGTTCAGGGGGCGGGGGAAAGGTAATCCTGCGTAAGCGCCACCCAATAGGCTGCGCCGATTCCGATGTTGCGGTCGTTGAAGTCATAAGCCGGGTTGTGCACCATGCAGGCACCCGGCTCGCCATCCGCGCCATTGCCGATGAACAGGTAGCAGCCGGGCACCCGCTCGAGCATGAAGGCAAAGTCTTCACTGCCGGTCAGCATGGGGCCGTTGGGGTTGACGCGCTCGCTGCCAAAATGCCGCAGGGCCACGTTCAGGGCAAAGCGGGTTTCGGCCTCGCTGTTGACGAGCACCGCGTAGCCGGGCCGCCAGTCGATGTCGGCTTGCACGTTAAAGCTTTCGGCCTGGGCATGCACCAAGGCCTTGATGCGCGCTTCGGTGGCTCGGCGTACGGCCGGGTCCAGCGCGCGCACGCCAATTTCGAGCTTGGCGGTGTCGGGAATCACGTTGTTGGCGTGGCCAGCGTTGAAGGCGCCCACGGTGATCACCACGGGCTGCAGCGGGTCGGTGTTGCGCGAGACAATGGTTTGCAGCGCCATGACGATGGACGACGCCGCCACCAGGGGGTCGTCGGCGCGGTGCGGCATGCCTCCGTGGCCACCGCGCCCGCGCACGGTCACCGTCACGTAGTCCGACGAGGCCATGGTGGGCCCGCTGCGGAACACCAGCTGCCCTTGCGGGTAGCCCGGCATGTTGTGCATGGCAAAAATCGCGTCGCAGGGAAAGCGCTCGAACAGGCCGTCCTCCATCATCTTTAAGGCGCCGCCAGCGCCCTCTTCCGCCGGCTGGAAAATGAGGTTGAGCGTACCCTCGAAAGCGCCGTGCTGGGCCAGGTGCTTGGCCGCCGCCAGCAGCATGGCGGTATGGCCATCGTGGCCGCAGGCGTGCATGACGCCGTGGTGGCAACTGCTCCAAGGCAGGCCGGTTTCTTCGACAATGGGCAAGGCGTCCATGTCGGCGCGCAGGCCTAGGCGTTTGCCGCTGTGCCCACGCACCAACTGGCCCACCACGCCGGTGCCACCCAGCCCGGTGGCCACCCGGTAGCCCCAGCTGCGCAATTGCTCGGCCACCAGCTGGGCGGTTCGGTGTTCATCAAACGCCATTTCGGGGTGGCGGTGAATGTCGTGCCGCACCGCAATGAATTCATCCACTAGGGCCGGGGCCAAGGCCACCGGGCCGGTTGCTGCTTCGGGGGCTGCGGATGCGAGGGACATAACGGCGCTCCTGCGGTATGTGAGGTTTGGCGCATGCGATGGGTCGGCTGCATGCATTCAAGTGCATGCTAAATGCCCCTGCATCCAAAGTCCAATGCATTGTTGTATGCTATTCAATAACTTCAACTCATGGAAATGCCATGACACTGGTTCAACTCCGGCACTTCATTGCTCTGGCAGAACTGGGCTCGTACGCCCGGGCGTCGAAAGCGTTGTTTTTGACCCAGCCGGCTCTGACGCGCAGCATTCAGGCGCTAGAAGCCGAGCTGGCGCAGCCGCTGTTCGACCGGGTGGGCCGGCGCATTGAATTGACGGCCATGGGTCTGCAGCTGCTGCCGCGGGCTAAAAGCCTGACGCAGGAGGCCGACGCCCTGAAAACCCTGGGCAAACGCATGCAGGCCGGCGTGACGGGCCACGTGCGCGTAGGGCTGAGTTCAGGACCGGGGGCTGTGTTGTCGGTGCCCATGCTCCTGCACATAGCGCAGCACCACCCGCAGCTGCATTTCGAGGTGTCGCGCGGCAACACCGATCTGCTCATCCACGCCCTGCGCGAGCGCCGGGTTGACGCCGCTGTGGTGGATATTCGCGCGCTGCGGCCCGCCACCGACCTGTGCATCAGCCTCCAGGTAGAAATGGCGGCAAGTTTCATGTGCCGCCCGGGCCACCCCCTGTGCAGCCGAGCCGGCCCGGTGCCGTTCAACGATGTGCTGGCCTACCCGATTGCGTCCACCCCCTTGAGCGACGAGGTGGCGCGCATCCTCACCGAACGCTACGGTGCCGCCGCCAACCCAGACGACATGGTCACGCTGCGCTGCGACGACACGTCCACCTTGGTGGAAGCGGCGCGCCACAGCGACGCGGTGGTGCTGACCATCAAGGCCGCCGGGAGCGACCTGGTGCACCTGGACACCCACCCACCGCTCAAGGCCACAGCGCGTTTCGGTTTTGTGACCCTGGCCAAGCGGGCCGAGGTGCCGGGCTTGTCCATCGTGCGCAAGCTGGTGGCCGAGTTGATGACCGGATAAGCCGGCCTGCAGGCGTGCTCGCGCAGACCTACCAAGGCTCTACATCGCATAGAATGCGCGTCAAGCGGGCGTCGTTCAATGGCAGGACCTGAGCTTCCCAAGCTCAAGACGTGGGTTCGATTCCCATCGCCCGCTCCAGTTGCGCACAGTGAACCAGCGCGCTGCTGCGTTGCCAGCACACCCGCCATGCACCAAAGCCGTCTGAACAGCCCCTTGGGCGAATTGTTGTTGGTGGCGCACGCCGACCGCTTGGTGGGCTTGTGGTTTGCCGACCAATCCAGCATTCCAGCCTGGGCCACGGGCGCCGCCGCCAGCCCCGAACATCCTCTGCTGCGGCAAGCTGCGGCCCAACTGGACGAATACTTTGCCGGCGCGCGCCAGCGCTTTGAGCTGCCACTCGACTGGGGCCGTGGCAGTGCCTTTGAACAAGCGGTCTGGGGTGCCCTGGAAGGCATTGGGCCGGGCCAGACCTGCAGCTACCAGGCACTGGCCAGCGCCATCGGGCGACCCCAGGCGGCGCGGGCCGTGGGTGGCGCGCTGGGGCGCAATCCGCTCGGCATCGTGCTGCCCTGCCACCGCGTGCTGGGCCGCAACGGCAAGCTCACCGGCTACACCGGCGGGTTGGCGCGCAAACAGGCTTTGCTGGCCTTGGAAGCGCGCTGGGCCGCCTAAAAAACCCACTGCAGCAAACCCAGCCGCTCAAGAGCCACTCAACAAGCCGAACTCAAGGCCCCAAGCCCTTGCTCAATGCGTTCAGCGCGGCTAGGGTGTGCTCAGTCGCTGGCGGCTGCGCCCTCGTCCAAGACCCGCCCCGACTGCACCGCCTCCTTGAGCTTGGGGCTGGAATGGAAGGTCACCACGCGCCGCGCCGCAATCGCCACCTCCTCGCCGGTGCGCGGGTTGCGACCAGGCCTGGGGGCTTTGGTGCGCACCTGAAAATTGCCAAAACCCGACAGCTTCACGTCGTCGCCCTGAATCAGGCGCTCGGCAATCTGCTCAAAGAAGGCATCGACCAGGTCTTTGGACTCGCGCTTGTTGAAGCCTATTTGTTGGTACAACAACTCGGCCAGTTGGGCTTTGGTCAGGGTGTCGGCGTCAGGCGCAGGCTCGCTCAGATCGGTGTCGGGCAGGGGGTGGCTTGGGCTCACAACAGGGGTCTCCAGCGGATGGGGTAATCAGGCGCGCAAGCGCGCTTGCAGTTGCGCCGACAGCGCAGCCAGCACCGACTGCACCACCGACTCGATCTGCGCATCGGTGAGGTTGGCGTCGTCGCGCTCCAGTGTCAGGCGCAAGGCACAGCTTTTCTCGCCTTCGGCCACGCCGGCGGCACCCGCATTGTGCCCCAGCTTGGGGCGGTAAATGTCGAACAGGCGCACGTCTTTGAGCCAGCCGCTTGCGTCGGCGCCGCGCACCACGTCCAGCAATTCGTCGTGCGTCACGCGCTCGGGCAGCACCACCGCCAGGTCGCGCTGCACTGGCTGGTGCCGGGGCACCGGCTGCGCCTGCACCAGCTCGCGCTGCAACAGCGGGGCCAGATCAAGCTCAAACAACACCGGGGCCTGCTGCCAGCCCTCTTGCTGGCGCCAGCGTGGGTGCAGTTCGCCGATAAATCCGATCGCTTGCCCGTCTAGCCAGACTTGGGCGCAGCGGCCCGGGTGCAGCGCCGGATGCGCCGCGGGCTTGAACCGGGCTTGGCGCGGGGCCAGCAGGGCCTGCAAATCGCCTTTTAGGTCGTAGAAATCGACGCTGCGCGCCGCCACGCCCCACTGCTGCGGCTGGGCATCGCCCCAAGCCAGCGCTGCCACGCGCAGCGGTTGCGCCACGCCAGCCACGCTGTAGGGGCCGTCCGGCACTGCGGCGTCGTGGGCAAACACGCGCCCGAGTTCGAACACGCGCACGCGCTCGGCCTTGCGGTCGGTGTTGAATTTGAGCACCGCCAGCAAGCTGCCCATGAGCGAGGAGCGCATCACGCTCATCTGGCTGGCGATGGGGTTAAGCAGGGCAATCGGCGCCGGGTTGCCGGCCCAGTCGCGCTCCCAGCGCTCTTGCACAAAGCTGAAGTTGATGGTTTCTTGGTAGCCCCGTTGCGCCAGCAGGTGCCGCAGCGCGTAGGGCCCACGGCGGCGCTCTTGGCTAGGCTGCGCCGTCACCGGGGCCTGTGGCGGGGTGTGTGGCAGGTTCTGGTAACCGATCAGGCGCGCCACTTCCTCGATCAGGTCTTCTTCGATCTGCAGGTCGAAGCGGTGCGTGGGCGGTGTCACGCGCAAAACACCCTGCTCTGCGCCCTGCTCTGGCGATTCTGCTTGAGCCAGCTCCTGCACCTCCAGCCCCAGGCGGCGCAGCGCCAGCGCGCATTGGGCTTGTGTGAGCGGCATGCCGATCACCTTGGCCGCGCGCGCCACCCGCAGCGTCACGGCTTGCGGCTGCGGCAGCTTGAGAATCTGGTCGGCGATCGGGCCGGGCTGGCCGCCGCAGATCTGCACGATCAGCTCGGTGATGCGCTCCAGGTGCTGCACCGTGGTGGCGGGGTCGACGCCGCGCTCGAAGCGGTGCCCGGCGTCGGTGCTGAAGTGGTAGCGGCGCGAGCGCCCGGCGATGGCCTGCGGCCACCAGAAAGCGGCCTCCACGAACACATCGCGCGTGGCATCGCCCACGGCAGTAGCCGCCCCGCCCATGATGCCCGCCAGCGACTCCAGCGCCTGCGCGTCGGCGATCACGCCCACGGTTTCATCCACGCTCACGCTCTGGCCGTTGAGCAGTGGCAAAGTCTCGCCCGCACGGCCCCAGCGCACCTGCAAGCCGCCCTCGATTTGCGCCAGATCAAAGATGTGCGAAGGGCGGCCGAACTCGAACATCACGTAGTTGGAAATGTCCACCAGCGCCGAGACGCTGCGCTGGCCACAGCGCGCCAGCCGCTGCACCATCCAGCCCGGTGTGCGTGCCTGCGGGTCGATGCCGCGCACAATGCGGCCACTGAAGCGCCCGCACAGATCGGGGGCCTGCACCTGCACCGGCAGCACATCGGTATGCACAGCGGCCACCTGCGGCCAGGCCGGGGTGTGCAGCGGTGCCCCGGTGAGCGCAGCGAGCTCGCGCGCCACGCCATAGACGCTCAGGCAGTGCGCGAGGTTGGTCGTGAGCTTGAGGGTGAAAATTTGATCGTCGAGTTGCAAGTACTGGCGCAAGTCCTGCCCCACGGGGGCCGCGTCGGGCAGCTCCAGCAAGCCGCTGGCGTCGTCGGCAATGCCCAGCTCTTGTGCTGAACACAACATGCCGTGGCTGGGCACGCCGCGCAACTGCCCGAGCCCGATCTGCAGCGGCTGGCCGTCGGCACCGGGGGGCAACACCGCCCCCACGAGGGCGCACGGCACCACCAAGCCGAGGCGCGCATTGGGCGCACCGCAAACAATTTGCAGCCGCTCAGCAGCCCCCACATCCACTTGGCAGACGCGCAAGCGCTCAGCCTGCGGGTGCGGCTCCACGTGCTCGATGCGCGCCACCACCACCCCGGTAAACGGCGGCGCGGCGGGGCGGCATTCTTCCACCTCCAGCCCGGCCATGGTCAGGGTGTCGGCCAGTTGCTGGCTGCTCAGCGGCGGGTTGCAAAACTCACGCAACCAGGATTCGGGGAATTGCATCGTGTGCTCTCGTGCGGGGCATGGAGTGGATCAACGGTTCGATCGATGGGCCGGGTTCACTGGAACTGGCTCAAAAAGCGCAGGTCGCCATCGAAAAACAGGCGCAAATCGTTGACGCCGTAGCGCAGCATGGTGAGCCGGTCCGGCCCCATGCCAAAGGCAAAGCCCAGGTAGCGCTCGGGGCACAGCCCCATGTGGCGCAGCACGTTGGGGTGTACCTGGCCGGAGCCCGCCACTTCGAGCCAGCGCCCGGCCAGCGGGCCAGACTGAAACTGGATGTCGATCTCGGCGCTGGGCTCGGTGAAGGGAAAAAAGCTGGGGCGAAAGCGCAGCACCAGATCGTCTGACTCGAAAAAAGTGCGGCAAAAATCGGTGAAAATGAATTTCAGGTCTTTGAAGCTCACGTTCTCGCCGATCCACAGCCCCTCGCACTGGTGAAACATGGGTGAGTGCGTGGCGTCGCTGTCAACGCGGTAGGTGCGCCCGGGGGCAATCACGCGAATTTCGGGCATGGCGCCGTCAAACAGCGCCGCAGCACTCGCCCCCGCTTGCTGCTTGTGATGCTGCACGTGCTGCAGCGCGTGGCGGATTTGCATCGGGCTGGTGTGGGTGCGCAGCAAATAGGGCTCGGGCTGCGTGCCAGCGCGCACGTAAAAGGTGTCGTGCATCGAGCGCGCCGGATGGTCGGCGGGCGTGTTGAGCGCGGTGAAGTTAAACCAGTCGGACTCAATCTCGGGGCCGTCGGCCACCGCAAAGCCCATGGAGCCAAAAATCGCCTCGATGCGCTCCAGCGTGCGGCTCACCGGGTGCAGGCCACCGCCGCCGCTGTGGCGCCCGGGCAGCGTCACGTCCAGCGCCTCGGCCTGCAACTGGCGCTGCAACTCGGCCTCGGCCAGTTCGGCGCGGCGCTGGTTCAGCGCCGCCTCCACCGCTTGCTTGGCCACGTTGATGGCCGCGCCACGGGTTTTTTTCTCGTCCACACTCAGGCGCGCCAAGCCCTTCATCTGCTCGGTCAGGCTGCCGTTCTTGCCCAGGTACTGGGCCTTGGCGTTTTCCAGCTCGGCGGGGCTCTGGGCCTGCGCAAACTGCGCGCGCGCCGACTGCTCAAGGGCATCGAGTTCGTTCATCGAAGTATCCGTACCTGGGCTCGCGTGGCGGGCTGTGAAAAAACAAAATAAAAGGGCCAGTGCCGTGCAGCGCTGGCCCTTAGGGGCAAGGGGCTGGCTGGGAGAGCCTAAGCACCCCACTCGCCCCTCAAACCCACGGCGAGATCAGGCCGCCGCCGGGGCCGCCGGGGCCGCAGCAGCGCCCAAGTGCGCGCGCGCCTGCTCAACAATGCGGGCAAAGGCGGCCTTGTCGTTGACGGCCAGATCGGCCAGCACCTTGCGGTCGATGGCGATGTTGGCTTTTTTCAGGCCGTTGGCGAACTGGCTGTAGCTCAGGCCCAGCTCGCGTGCACCGGCGTTGATGCGCGCAATCCACAGTTGGCGGAACACGCGCTTGCGAGTGCGGCGGTCGCGGTAGGCGTACTGGCCGGCCTTCATCACCGCCTGTTTGGCGATGCGATAGACATTGCCGCGGCGGCCGCGGAAACCTTTGGCCAAAGCCAACACTTTTTTATGACGGGCACGTGCCGTTACACCACGTTTAACGCGAGGCATCGTTGATTCCTTATTCGTCGGGTTGAATTACAGGCCAGCGTAGGGCAGCATCTGTGCCATGTGACCCATATTGGTCTCATGCACATTCACTGCACCGCGCAACTGGCGCTTGTTCTTGGTGCTCTTCTTGGTCAGGATGTGACGCTTGAAGGCCTGACCGCGCTTGACGGTGCCACCCGGACGAACGCGAAAACGCTTTTTCGCACTGCTCTTGGTCTTCATTTTGGGCATGGTGTGCTCCTTCTTGAATTGTGCTCGTGAGGCGCCGCGATACCCACCGCGAACTTGATGGCCCCGAGCCACGAATAAAACCGTGCGGGCGACCCACCCACACGGCCTTTGCACCCTGCGCGGCGCTTAAGCCGGTTGGGTGTCGGCAGCCGTTTCCGGCGCCGGTTTGGCGACCCCGACCTTTTTGCGGCCGGGGGCAATCATCATAATCATCTGGCGCCCTTCGAGCTTGGGGAACTGCTCCACCACGATCAGGTCACCGAGTTCTTCGCGGATGCGCTGCAACAGCGCCAGCCCGATTTCTTGGTGTGTGATCTCGCGGCCCCGAAAACGCAGCGTCACCTTGCACTTGTCGCCTTCTTCGAGGAAGCGGCGGATGTTGCGCATTTTGATGTGGTAGTCGCCGTCGTCGGTGCCAGGGCGGAACTTGATTTCCTTGACTTCGATGACTTTTTGCTTCGACTTGGCTTCAGCGGCCTTCTTTTGCTCCGCGTACTTGAACTTGCCGTAGTCGATCAGGCGGCACACCGGCGGCTTGGCCACGGCGGCGATCTCGACCAGATCGACATCGAGTTCGCCGGCCATGCGCAGCGCCTCTTGGATGCTGACGACGCCAATCGGCTCGCCTTCTGGGCCAGTCAGGCGCACTTCGGGCACCAGAATCTCGCGGTTTAGGCGGTGGGCGCGTTCTTCGCGGTGGCGGCGATCGCGAAAGTTCGGAGCAGTCGTAGCGATGGTGAAATCCTTTGGTTCTAACGAATGGAGGCTTGCAAAAGCCGCAGCCCAACAGCCTCAAGCCAGATCAGATCAGGTGGATTCAAGACTTGGTGGCCAGCTCGTGTTGCAGGCGCTCGACAAAGGCGTCGAAGGCCAGCACACCGAGGTCTTGGTTGCCGCGCGCACGCACCGCAACCGTCCCGGCGGCCTTCTCTTTGTCGCCCACGACGACGAGGTAAGGCAGCTTTTGCAAAGAATACTCTCGGATTTTATACGTGATTTTCTCGTTGCGCAAATCCAGCGCCACTCTAAAGCCCAAGTCCTCGAGTTTTTTGGCAATTTCGCGACAGGTATCGGCCTGTGCGTCGGTGATGTTGAGCACCGCCACCTGGCGCGGGGCCAGCCACAGCGGCAGCGCACCGGCGTGCTGCTCGATCAAAATGCCGATGAAGCGCTCCAAGCTGCCCACGATGGCGCGGTGCAAAATCACCGGCGCGCGGCGGCTGCCGTCTTCGGCCACGTACTCGGCGTCCAGCCGCTCGGCCAAGTTGAAATCGACCTGGATGGTGCCGCACTGCCACTCGCGCCCGATCGCGTCTTTGAGCGTGTACTCGATCTTGGGGCCGTAAAAAGCCCCCTCGCCGGGCGAAATCTGGAACTCGCAACCGGCGTGGCGCAGGCTGTCTATCAGCGCCTGCTCGGCCTTGTCCCACTGCGCCTCGGAGCCAATGCGCGCCGCCGGCCGGGTCGAGACCTTGTACAAAATATCGTGAAAACCGAAATCGGCATAGACTTGACGCAGCACCTGGGTGAAGGTATCGCACTCGGCCAAAATCTGCTCTTCGGTGCAAAAGATGTGGCCGTCGTCTTGCGTGAAGCCGCGCACGCGCATGATGCCGTGCAGCCCGCCCGAGGGCTCGTTGCGGTGGCACTGGCCAAACTCGCCGTAGCGCAGCGGCAGGT
>Ga0208100_100022_pt1 | contig 83135 bp, 68 predicted proteins | sample SubbioR11_8A_Aug_FD_184817 | JGI IMG/M metagenome (GOLD analysis project Ga0208100, IMG submission 184817) | Serpentinite rock and fluid subsurface biosphere microbial communities from McLaughlin Reserve, California, USA - CR11_8A_Aug (SPAdes) | ecosystem: Environmental > Terrestrial > Deep... | reverse complement strand
CCGCCAGCGTTCAATCTGAGCCAGGATCAAACTCTATAGTTCGATCTTGATTTACTCAATTCAACGGAATTGAAGTGTTTCCACTCCAAACTGTCTCATGAGCGTTTTTTTGTCGTTCCGAAGAACTTGTTCCGAAGAACTGTCCTCGCGTAACCACATCCAAACGCCCACGCTTATCGGCTGTAACTTGTTAACGATCAACAGTAAAATATAAGCACCGTCAGCACCTTGGCACCAACTTCGCTTCTCTTTCACCTCAGACTCGCTGCGATCAGCGAAGCCTCGAATTATGACACAGTTTTGTGTGTCTGGCGAAAATTTTTGCAAATTTTTTGCCACCTCACTGTAACGAGCTTGTCATGCTTGTAGGCTAGAGTGTGAGCAGGCTTGTACCTGCCCTTGCCCTGCATCTAGCTGCCTTGCCTGCGCTCTCCGTCCAGCGAAGCCTTGAATTATGGCACGTTTAGCGTGGCAGTCAAGGCTTTTCCGTGGTTTACTCGAAAAATTTTTTGCACCACTCCCCCCTTCCTGTCTGAAGCTGGCCCCGTGTGGGTGCGGGCTTGGTCGGCTGCTGGTGGTCGTGCAAAAGCCGTGTCGGCCGCGCCGGTGTGGCTGTAGATGGGTTGACGGCGTCTGATCTTGGCACAATGCCAAGCTTGTCCACTTGGAACGGGTCTGTCCGACCCTCAAGCCACCCATGAATCACACTGCCCACACTGCCCACACTGCCACACCCGCAGCCCAGAGCTCCTACACCCTGAGTGACTTTGATTATGCACTCCCGCCCGAACTGATTGCCCAGCATCCAAGCCCTGAGCGCAGCGCGGCGCGTTTGCTCGATGGCACTGGCGCCGCTCCACTGGACCGGGTGTTTCGTGATCTGCCTTGTCTGCTAGACGCAGGCGACTTGCTGGTATTTAACGACACGCTGGTGGTGAAGGCACGCCTGTATGGGGAAAAGCCCAGCGGCGGCCGCTTTGAGCTGCTGCTTGAGCGCGTGCTCGGAGGCCCGCGCCACGAGGTGATCGCGCACATGAAGGTGAGCAAGAAGCCGCCTGTGGGCACCCAGTTGCTGCTTTGGAACCGCGCTGGCGATGCGTTGGCTGCCAGTGCAACCTTGCTCGGGCGCTGGCCCGATGCGCACGGGGCTTTGTTTCGCCTGAGCTTGAGCGAGGAGCCGCAGGCTCTGATGGCGGCCCATGGTCACGTTCCTCTGCCGCCCTATATAGATCACCTCGACAGCGATGAGGACGAAGCGCGCTACCAGACGGTGTTTGCCAAGAACCCGGGTGCGGTGGCGGCACCAACAGCGGCGCTGCATTTTGACCAAGCGGTGCTGGACGCACTGCAGGCACAGGGTGTGCAGCGCGCCAGCGTGACGCTGCACATCGGGGCGGGCACGTTTCAACCCTGCAAAAGCGAGAACATTGCCGAACACGTGATGCACAGCGAGTGGTACCAGATTCCACAAGCGACGCAAGACGCCATCCAGGAAACGCGCGCGCGCGGTGGGCAGATCGTCGCGGTCGGCACCACTTCGGTGCGTTCGCTGGAGAGCTGGGCGCGCACGGGAGAGGATACGGGCGACACGGCGCTCTACATCACGCCGGGCTTCGAGTTTGCCTTGGTTGACCGGCTGATCACCAACTTTCACCTGCCCAAGAGCACCCTGATGATGCTGGTGACGGCTTTCGCCGGTTACGATCACGTGATGGCGCTGTACCGGCACGCGGTGGCGCAACGTTACCGTTTCTTTAGCTACGGCGACTCGATGCTGCTGCAGCGCCCGCGCGCCTGAGCGGCCTTTCAACTACCCCTTCGCCCACCCCATGAACGCTGTCCAACGCTCCGAAGTCGTATTCAACACCGAAGACCTGCTGACCAGCCTGTGCAACTCGGTCACCAAGGTGCTGGGTGTGGCCACCAACAGCCCGGTCAGCTACTCGGGCATGGTGCAACGCATCCACAAGACCTGCCTCAAGCCCGACATCGGCTGCTTCGTGTTGTTCGACGGCGGCTTTTCCGGGCTGGTGATCCTCAACTTCAGCGCCCCGGCAGCGCTGGAGATTTACCACAGCTACCTGCTGAGCATGGGCATGGCGCGGGCCGATCTGGCCAACTCGCACACCTCGGACGAAGTGAGCAACGTGATGGGCGAGCTGATGAACCAGGTGCTGGGCGATTTCACGAGCAAGGTGCAGCGCGAGCTGCACACCTACATTTCCCAGAGCCAGCCCAAGATGCTGGTGCTGAGCAAGCAGGTGGTGCTGAGCGTGGATGCGCACCTGGACCAGCCCGAGGCGCGGCGCGTGACTTTTTACACCAGCAAGAACAACATTTTTTATCTGGAGCTGGCCACCGACCGCACCGAGTTCGTGCAGCTGTACGATTTTGTTCCACAAGAAGCCCCGAACCCGGACGAACTGATGGAACAGAACGCGGCCCCGCACGCTGCACCGCCAGCGCCGCCGCTCAGCAAGCAGGGCAGCAACAGCGACACCGACGCCTTGCTGCGCTCGTTGGGCATGTAGGCAGCCGTTTCAGCGGTTCCAAGCCTCTCGCGGCAGGTGTCGGCGCGCATTGTTGGCCACCAGCAGCGCCAGCAGCGCCGAAGCCACGCGCGCCTGCGGCCCATCGGCGCGGCTGGTGAGCGCAATCGGAATGCGCGCCCCCAGCACGATGCCGGATCCGGTGGCACCGGCCAGGTATTCGAGCTGCTTGGCCAGCATGTTGCCGCTCTCCAAATCGGGCACCATGAGGATGTCGGCCCGGCCCGAAACCGGCGATTCAATGTGTTTGATCGCAGCCGCCTGCGCCGAAATGGCGTTGTCAAAGGCCAGCGGGCCGTCGAGCACGCCGCCCTTGATCTGCCCCCGGTCGGCCATTTTGCACAGCGCCGCCGCATCCAGCGTGGAGGGGATGTTGGGGTTGACGGTCTCGACCGCCGACAAGATCGCCACCCGTGGCTGCTCCACGCCCAGGATGCGCGCAAAGTCGATCGCGTTTTGCACGATATCGACCTTCTCGCTCAGGCTGGGGCGGATGTTGAGCGCGGCGTCGGTGATGAGCAGCGGCTTGCTGTAGAGCGGCACATCGAAGCGAAACACGTGCGACATGCGCCGCCCGGTGCGCAACTCTTTGCGCTGCAACACGGCCGCGATCAGCTCGTCGGTGTGCAGGCTGCCTTTCATGAGCATCTCGACTTCGCCCTTGGCGGCCAGGTCGGTCGCGATCTCGGCCGCTTCGTGGCTGTGCGCGGCGGGAACGATCTGGAACGGCGACAAGTCCAGCCCGGCTTCGGCAGCCACGCGCCGCAGCCGCTGCTCGGGCCCGATCAGCACCGGGATGATCAAACCGGCCAGCGCCGCATCCACTGCTCCTTGCAGCGAACCGGCGTCGCAGGGATGCACCACGGCGCAGCGCGCTGGGGACATGCCTCGGCCCAGCGCCAGCAGCTCGCGCAAGCGCGCTTCGGGGTCGGACAACTGCAGGCGCGGCAGATCGGGCCGACGCAGGCGCAGCTTCAGCGCCGGGGCCAGCACCCGCGCCAGCCCCTGCAACACCCGCACCCCGTGCTGGTTGATGGCCGTGCAGTCGAGCTCAACGCGCTTTTTGGCTTCGTCTTTGGAGGCAACCGTGAGCAGCACCTCCAGCGTGTCACCGATGTGCACCGGTTGCAGGAAGGTGAGTTGCTGCTCGAGGTAGATGGTTCCCGGCCCCGGAAACTGGGTGCCCAGCAGCGCCGAAATCAGCGCCCCGCCCCACATGCCGTGCCCGACCACACCGTGCAAACGGGTGTCGGCCGAGTATTGGGGGTCGAGGTGCGTGGGATTGGTGTCGCCCGAGACGGCGGCGAAGGCCTGGATGTCTTGCAGCGTCAGGGTGCGCAGCAGGCGCGCACTCTGGCCGAGCGCGAGTTCGTCGAAGGTGTGGTTTTCTAGCCAAGCGGCTGCCGACGGGTGCAGATCGTTCATAAGACCAGATGGGTTGGATGCGCGCCATCACAGCATAGCTTGCCGAGCGCTCAATTGGATGATTGGGTGGAAACCCAATGCGCTCGGCTGGGCGACAATCGCGCCCATGCTGCAGTTTGAACGCCTTGCCACCGACCCCGCCAGCCACGCGCGCCGTGGCCGCCTTACCCTGCGCCACGGCGTGGTGCAAACCCCGATTTTTATGCCGGTGGGCACCTACGGCACCGTCAAGGGGGTGCTGCCACAGAGCCTGCAGCAGATGGGGGCAGAAATCATTTTGGGCAACACCTTTCACCTCTGGCTGCGCCCGGGGCTGGAGGTGGTGCAGACTTTTGGCGGCCTGCACCGCTTCGAGAACTGGCCCGCGCCGATCCTGACCGATTCGGGCGGTTTCCAAGTCTGGAGCTTGGGGGCGATGCGCAAGATCAGCGAGCAGGGGGTGCAGTTTGCCAGCCCGGTCAATGGCGACAAGCTGTTCCTATCGCCCGAGGTGAGCATGCAGATCCAGACCGTGCTCGACAGCGACATCGCAATGCAATTTGACGAATGCACGCCCTACTGGCAGGGTGAGGGCGCAACCAAGGGCGGCAGCGGCCACATAACGACCGAGGCCGAGGCCCGCGCCAGCATGGAGCTGAGCCTGCGCTGGGCACGGCGCTCGAAAGCCGAGTTCGAGCGGCTGCAAAACCCGAACGCCTTGTTTGGCATCGTGCAAGGCGGAATGTTCGAGCACCTGCGACACGAGTCCCTGCAGGCGCTGGTGGAGCTGGATTTGCCCGGCTACGCCATTGGCGGCGTGAGCGTGGGCGAGCCCAAGGATCTGATGCGCCAGATCATGGCCCACACCCCGCACCGGCTGCCAGCGCACAAGCCGCGCTACCTGATGGGGGTGGGCACGCCCGAAGATTTGGTGCAGGGCGTGGCCGACGGGGTGGATATGTTTGACTGCGTGATGCCCACCCGCAACGCCCGCAACGGCACCCTGTTCACGCGCTACGGCGACCTGAAAATCCGCAACGCGCGGCACCGCCACGACCCGCAGCCGATCGACCCCTCGTGCACCTGCAGCGCCTGCGCCGGCCCCGATGGACTGAGCTGGGAGCAAGGCGGGCGCGGCGGCTTTTCACGCGCTTATTTGCACCACCTGGAGCGCTGCGGCGAAATGCTGGCCCCGATGCTGGCCAGCATCCACAACCTGCACTACTACCTCAACTTGATGCGCGAGGTGCGCGCGGCGCTGGAGGGCGGCGCTTTTGCGGCTTGGCGCTTGCGCTTTGCGGCGGATCGCTCGCGCGGGGTGTAGCCTCGGGTTCGGCCACGGCGCTGGCCGGTGCCACGGCCACGGCCGCTTGTGCACTGGCCATGGCCTCGGTGCCGGCTTGCACGCTTTGCGCCATCTGCTCGGCGGCGCGGCTGGCGTGTTCGGACATATCGCGCAGCGCGCCATTGGCGATGGTCTGAAACTGCTCCGTCAGGGCGCTCCACCACTGCATGGGATCGACGGCGGGGGGCGTGGCCTCGGCTGCCCCCGGCGTTTGCGCTGGACTGCCCTCTTGCTGGCGCGTCTCTCTGTCGCTGGTGCGGGCAGCGGCTGCAGGGGCTGCGGGCACGTCTGGCGCGGGCGGCTTGACCGTGAACGCCTCGGCCATTTCCTGCATGCTCACGTTCATGCTTTTCAGCGTAAGCAGCGTCATTTTTTGCAGCTCCAGCGCCTGGATGGTGGCGGCCAACGCCTTGGTGTTCTGGTCGAGCCAAAAATGCACCGTGCGCAAGTCCTGGATGCGCTTGTCGAGCTCCTCGGGGTCGAACACCGGGGCAATCCAGTGGCTCATGGGCGGCATACCCGGCACGGCGCTGGCTCCGCTGCCCAAACCGGTGGCGCTGGCGGCACTTTGGCGGCCCAGATTGCTCAAAAACTCAAAGCCCGGCATGCTTCGGGCAAATTCAAAGGCTTGGGGTTGCGTCATGCGGGGCTCCTCGTTGTGGCCAGCCCACAGCATGCCACAGCTTGGCGCCTTTGTGTGCATCTAGCAGCCTGTCGGACTTGGGGCGTCGAAAGCGAAAATCGGCCCCAGCGAGTACAGTTTTCGCCGGATTCGCCGCCCCATAGCCCAGCTATGGGGCCAGAAGACGGTGAAAAATGGGCCGCTGCGGTCGATTTGCAGCCGACGATTCCCAAGTCCGACAGGCTGCTAAGCGCGTCTGGTGCCAGAGATTGACCGGGATCAAGGCCATTGCGCAGCGTTTAGCCTCACAATGAAGCCATCCAAGCAGGAGACCGAACCATGAGTCAGAACATTTCCGATACCTTCTCGCTTCAGTTGCAACACATGCGCACCGAGGTGATTGCGCAACTGCGCGCCCAGCGCGGCGGCAAGATTGGCCGCGCCGAGGCGGCGCAAGACCGGCACGACGTACAAAGCGGCGATCGGGCACAGAACGAGGCCGAGCGCGACCTCGCGATGTCGATCGACGTGCGCGAGACCGAGGCCCTCACCGCCATCGACGCGGCGCTCAAGCGCATCGCAGCCGGCAGCTACGGTTTGTGCAGCGCCTGCGGGGTCGATATCCCGACCGCGCGCCTGCACGCCAACCCGACCGCAGAACGCTGCGTGGTCTGCCAAAGCCAGCTTGAGCAGGCCCGGGGCGAGACCCACCATTCGATGTAAGCGCCGTGCAAACCCATCCTGCCCCCCGCCCCGCTGCCCAGCCCACTCGCCGCCAGTGCCTGGTGGCGGCGCTGGCTTTGGGCGGTGCGTGGAGCGGCGTGGCCCACAGCAACCCCACCTCCCTTTTAGGCAACCGCGGAGCCACCGCTTGGCCGGAACGCTTGGCGCTCGACTACGACGTGAGCGCGCGCATCAGCGGCATGCCGGTGCGCGCCAGTGGCCACCTGCAGTGGCTCTTGCGCAGCGGCCAGTACGAGGCCAGCTTGGCGATGCGCTTGCCCTTGGTGGGTGCGCGCACCCAGCGCTCGCGCGGCCGTCTGCTGCCCGATGGCCTGCAGCCGACCGAGTTCAGCGACCAAACCCGGCGCACGCGCCGTTTCGAGCTCGACTGGACGGCGCTGCGCTATCGCCACCAGCGCGACTCCGAGGCTGTGCGCGTCGGACCCCTGCAAACCGGCACCCAAGACCGGCTCAGCTTGTTTTTCGAGCTCGCCCGGCGGCTGCGCCAGCAGACCCCGGTGCCGGATACGGTTTGGAGCGTACCCGTGCTGAGTCCCTCCGGGGTACAGCCATGGCTGCTGCGTTTGCGGGCGCTGGAACAAATCGAAACCCCTGCGGGCACCTTGGCGGCTTGGCGGCTGGAGCGCCATGACACGCAGCCTGACGACTCGCGCTTGAGCCTGTGGCTGGCCGAAGCGGTGCACTACCTGCCGGTGCGCATCTTGCTGCAGGAACCCGATGGCGACTGGGCCGACCAGCGCCTGCTGCGCCTGCCTGCGGCTTGAACCAAGGCGCAGCAGCCCCATCTAACACACAAGGAGACTGCGAACACGGCCGCAACCCGCGGTCTTGCAAGGTTTCCCGATTCGGCGCATAGTACATCCATGCAAACCCTCTACGACTCAGACACCTTTGTGGTGGTCCACATTTTGGCGCATGCCGATTCGGTGCGGTCGGATGTGCTCGCGCCAGCGGGCCCAGATGGGAAAACGGCAGGGGCTGTGAACCCGCCCACCACGCACCAGATGCCGCGTCACGGCTTCGAGATCGTGGACAAGCGCTCCGGCAAGGAGGTGTACCTAGACGGCTCTTGGGCCGAGCTGTTCCAGCAGCAAATACACTCGTGGCAGCGCGACACCCCCACGCAAGAGGAAGTGGAAGACACGCTGGAGGGTTACGCCACCTTGGCCCAAACACCCGTGGCGGTGCATTGAGGGGCGCGCTAGCGCCGCCGCCCCCCACCCAGCAAGCCACCCAGCACGCCGCGCACCAGTTGCCGGCCCACCGAACCGGCTGCGGCGCGCAGCGCCGTTTGCGCCACGGTCTGCAGCATGCTTGCACCTTGGCTTTGGCGCGGCGCGGCGCGCGCTGGGTTGGGTGCGCTGCCGCGGCTGGCGGGCGCTGCCTGCACCTGCCCGGCCAGGGCGTGCTGACGCAGCATTTCATATGCGCTTTCGCGGTCCAGCACCTTTTCATAGACCCCCGCCACGAGCGAGTTTTGCAGCAGGGCTTGGCGCTGCGGCGGCGTGATCGGACCGAGTTGGCTTCCCGGCGGCAGCACATAGGCGCGCTCGGTGGGGCTGGGGCGGCCCTTGGCGTCGAGCAGGCTCACCAGCGCCTCACCCACCGCCAGCTCGGTGATCGCGGCCTCGATGTCCAGCCCCTCGTTGGGGCGCATGGTCTGGGCGGTGGCACGCACCGCTTTCTGGTCGCGCGGGGTGAAGGCGCGCAAGGCATGCTGGATGCGGTTGCCCAACTGGCCCAACACCGAATCCGGTATATCGAGCGGGTTTTGGGTCACGAAGTACACCCCGACGCCCTTGGATCGCACCAGCCGCACCACCAGCTCGATGCGCTCGATCAGCACCTTGGGTGCGTCTTTGAATAGCAGATGCGCTTCGTCGAAAAAGAACACCAGCTTGGGTTTTTCGGGGTCGCCGATTTCGGGCAGTTGCTCGAACAGCTCAGACAGCATCCAAAGCAAAAAGGTGGCGTACAGGCGCGGTGCGTTGAGCAACCGGTCCGCCGCCAGAATGTTGATTACGCCTTGGCCACCCACGGTCTGCATGAAGTCGGACAAATCGAGCATGGGCTCGCCAAAGAAAGCCTCACCACCTTGCTCGCCGATTTGCAACAGCCCGCGCTGGATCGCGCCCACACTGGCGGCGCTGACATTGCCGTACTCGGTGGTGTACTGGCGCGCGTTCTCGCCCACGTGTTGCAGCATGGCGCGCAGGTCTTTGAGGTCGAGCAGCAGCAGGCCCTGGTCGTCGGCGATCTTGAACACCAGGTTGAGCACCCCGGCCTGGGTCTCGTTGAGGTCGAGCATGCGCGCCAGCAGCAGCGGCCCCATGTCGCTCACGGTGGCGCGCACCGGGTGCCCCTGCTCACCAAACACATCCCAGAACGTGGTGGGGCAAGCCTGCGGCTCGGGCAACGCCAGGCCGCGCTCGGCCAGCACCTGGGCCAGCTTGGCGCTCACCTGCCCGGGCTGGCTGATGCCGCCCAGGTCGCCCTTGACGTCGGCCATGAACACCGGCACCCCGATGCGCGAAAACTGCTCGGCCAGGCTTTGCAGCGTGACCGTCTTGCCGGTGCCGGTGGCCCCGGTGATGAGGCCGTGGCGGTTGGCCAGCCCTGGCAGCAGGTGGCAGGCCGTGGCCTGGTTTTGGGCAATGGGCAAAGGATCAGGCATGGCGGGGCTCCCGTTTGAAGGTGTCAAATTCTAGGGGATCGACGCCGCAGCATAAAAGCAGCGCATAGACGCCTCAACGCAGCGCTGCGATCGGCACCAACCCAGACCGCGGGGCGCCCTGTAAGCAGCGCCAAGCCCGGACGCCAAAACCCTAGCTGATAAAGCTGCTTGACACCCCGCCGCTGCAGGCGTAGAGTGTCAACTTGGATGCGGCCACTCCTTTCGGCCGATCCTTTATGGAGATCACACTATGAAAATCTACCTTAAATCGCTGCTGGTCGCACTGACCCTTTTCTGGCTCGCCGGCACCGCGCTGGCGCAAAGCTACTACGTGGACATTACGAACCGCACCGGCTTCGTGATCACCCACATCTACGTCAGCCCGGCCAATTCATCGAGCTGGGAAGAAGACGTGCTGGGCAACAAGGTGCTGGCCAAAGGGGCCACCCAGCGCGTCACGCTCACCGGCTACCGCAGCCCGATTTTCGACATCCGGCTGGTCGATGAAGACGGCGACACCTACACCTACTGGAAGGTCGATGTGTCCAAGCGCGACATCGTGGCGCGCCCGGAACACCTCGATTGAGCCACGCAGGGCTGCCAAGCCACTGCGCCAGCGTTGTGCTGGCGCTGCCGTAACCGCCACCGAGGCTGTGCCAGAGGGGCGGGCAGATTGATTAGTTGACCGGTTGCAGCGTTTTCACCCACAGGTAGCGCCCGCGCAAACCTTGGTCGATTTCGCCGTGCAGGCGCACTTGGGTTTCAGGGCCGATGCGGCGGCCCTGCCAGACCGCGGGCTCGATTTCGACCCGCAACTCGCCGCTGGCATCGCGGAACAGGTAGTAGTGCTCGCGCTGGTGCGCCACGATGTGGCCCGTGAGCGTGAGGTAGCTGCCCAGCCGCGCTTGCTGCGCCTGCTGCACCGTGCTGGCGCTGCCCGCCACGCTGGGGCCGGTGAACTGGGCGCTGGCGTGTGCCATGAACGCGCCCAAGATCGCGGCGAGCAGGATTTTGCGACCGTTCATGCCCTTACTCCACCGCCTTGACCATCTCTTCGACCACCTTTTTGGCGTCGCCAAAGACCATCAGGGTTTTGTCCATGTAGAACAGCTCGTTGTCGAGCCCGGCATAACCCGCGGCCATGCTGCGCTTGTTGACGATGATGGTCTTGGCCTTGTAGGCCTCCAAGATCGGCATACCGTAGATGGCGCTGCCTTTTTGCAGCGCCGCCGGGTTCACCACGTCGTTGGCCCCGAGGATGATGGCCACGTCGGCCTGGCCGAATTCGCCGTTGATTTCTTCCATCTCGAACACCTGGTCGTAGGGCACTTCGGCCTCTGCCAGCAGCACGTTCATGTGGCCCGGCATGCGCCCCGCCACCGGGTGGATGGCGTATTTGACCTTGATGCCTTTGTCGGCCAGCTTGTGCGCCAGCTCTTTGACTGCGTGTTGCGCCCGCGCCACCGCCAACCCGTAGCCGGGGACGATGATCACGGTTTCGGCGTTGCCCAGGATGAAGGCGGCGTCTTCGGCACTGCCGCTCTTGACCGAACGCTGCGCCGAACTGGCGGCAACCACGCCCTCTTCGCCGCCAAAACCGCCCAAAATCACGCTGATGAAGCTGCGGTTCATGGCCTTGCACATGATGTAGCTCAGGATCGCGCCCGAGGAGCCCACCAGCGAGCCGGCGATGATCAACATGCTGTTGTTGAGCCCAAAGCCGATGCCCGCTGCGGCCCAGCCCGAGTAGCTGTTGAGCATCGAGACCACCACCGGCATGTCGGCGCCGCCGATGGGGATGATGATCAGTACCCCGATCACGAAGGCCAGCGCGGTGAGCACGAGGAAGGCAGTCCAGTTGCCGGTGAAGGCAAAGTACAGGCCCAGCGCCACGATCGCGATCCCCAGCACCAGGTTGATCTTGTGCTGGCCGGCAAAGGTCACGGGCGCGCCCTGGAACAGGCGGAACTTGTACTTGCCGCTGAGCTTGCCGTAGGCGATCACGGAGCCGCTGAAGGTGATGGCCCCGATGGCCGCGCCCAAAAACAGCTCGAGCTTGTTGCCAAAGGGAATGTCACCGCCGCGTTCGGCGATGCCAAAGGCCCAGGGCTCGGCCACCGCCGCGATGGCGATGAAAACCGCCGACAAGCCGACCATGCTGTGCATGAAGGCCACCAGCTCGGGCATTTTGGTCATCTCGACGCGCTTGGCCAGATACGCGCCGAAGCTGCCCCCGACCACGAGCCCGAGCAAAATCCAGCCTGCGCCCTGGGTGGCGCTGACGCCCATTTGCTGCGCCACCGTAAAAATCAAGGCCAAGGTGGTGAGGATGGCAATCCCCATGCCGGTCATGCCAAACACGCTGCCGCGCAGGGCGGAAGTGGGGTGGCTCAGGCCCTTCAAGGCCTGGATCAAACAGACCGAGGCCACCAGGTACATCAGTACAACCAGATCCATGCTCATTTGGCGCCCCCTTGCGCAGCCGCGCTGGTCTTGCGTTCTTTTTTCCTAAACATTTCCAGCATGCGGCGCGTGACCATGAAGCCACCAAACACGTTGACTGCCGCCAGCGTCACCGCCAGCACGCCCATGGTCTTACCGAGCGTGGTTTCGGTGAGTGCCGCTGCCAGCATGGCACCGACGATGATGATGGCCGAAATGGCGTTGGTGAGCGCGATCAGGGGCGTGTGCAAGGCCGGGGTGACGTTCCAGATCACGTGATAGCCGACGTAGATCGCCAGCACGAAGATGATCAGGTTAAAGATCAGGGGGGAGACGGCTTCCATGGTGGGGGTTCCTCTTATTGGGTGTGGGGCGGGGCGGCGCGGGGGTGCAGGTGAGGCCTAGCCTCAGGGCTTGCGCCGCACTTCGCCGCCCTGGGTCATGAGGCAGGCGGCGACGATGTCGTCGTCCAGCGGCACCTGCACGGCGCTCGCGTCTTTGGGCAGCACCAGCTTGAGGAAGTCGAGCACGTTGCGCGCGTACAGGGCCGAGCTGTCGGCCGCCACCAGTGCGGGCAGGTTGGTTTCACCGATCAGGAACACGCCGTGCTTTTGCACCGTGCGCCCAGCCTCGGTGAGCGGGCAGTTGCCGCCCACGCCATCGGGGCCCTTGCCGGCGGCCAGATCGACGATCACCGAACCCGGCTTCATGCTCTGCACCATGGCCGCGCTGATGAGCTGCGGCGCCGGGCGGCCCGGAATCAAGGCGGTGGAGATCACCACATCGGCCTGCGCCACCCGCTTGGCCACCTCGACCTGCTGGCGCGCCAGCCACGAGGGCGGCATGGGCCGGGCGTAGCCGCCCACGCCTTCGGCGGCTTCTTTTTCTTCGGCGGTTTCGTAAGGCACCTCGATGAACTTGGCCCCCAGCGACTCGACCTGCTCCTTCACGCTCGGGCGCACGTCGGAGGCTTCGATCACCGCCCCCAAGCGCTTGGCCGTGGCAATGGCCTGCAAACCGGCCACGCCCACGCCCAGAATGACGACCCGCGCCGCTTTCACGGTGCCGGCCGCAGTCATGAGCATGGGGAACAGGCGCTGGTACTGGTTGGCCGCCAGCAACACCGCCTTGTAACCCGCGATGTTGGCCTGCGAAGACAGCACGTCTAGGCTCTGGGCGCGCGTGGTGCGCGGCGCTGCTTCGAGCGCAAAGGCGGTCAGGCCGGCCAGCGCCAGCGCCTGCAGGCCGGCGGCGTCGAAGGGGTTGAGCATGCCGACTAGGGCACTGCTAGGCTGCATCAGCGCGAGTTCGGCAGCTGAGGGGCTGCGCACCTTGAGCACCAGTGCACAGCCCAAGGCGGCTGCGGCATCGACCACTTCGGCCCCGGCGGCCTCGTAGGCGGCGTCGGTGGCGCTGGCGGCTAGGCCAGCACCGGCTTGCACCCACAGTGTGTGGCCTTGGGCCACCAGTTTTTTGACCGTCTCGGGCGTGGCGGCCACCCGCGTTTCGCCTGCCGCGCTTTCGGCGGGTACACCTATCAACATCTGTGACTCCTGCGATTCGATTTGAAAATTTGCTCTTGCCCGTAGCTTACCGCCATTTTGCTGCCTTTCCGAAACGGCAGCGGACTGAAAATGGGCTGGACTGGGCAGGGCTGTGGCGTCGATAATGCGACCCAAAGAAGCATCGCAAGGCTCTCTAGGGGGCCTTGTCCGCCTTCATCGAGCGCTGCCGCGGCCATCCATCGCGGCCCTAATATACACCAGTGGGTATCAACCCAGTTCCATGGCCCTCAAATCCACCATTTTCAAAGCCAGCCTGCAAATCGCCGACATCGAACACGGCTACTACGCCGACCACGCCCTGACGCTGGCGCGGCACCCGAGCGAGACCGACGCGCGCCTGATGGCGCGGCTGGCGGCGCTGGTGCTCAATGCGCACCTGATCAAGGATTGGTGTGGCGGCGACGCCACGCTGAGCTTTGGCGCGGGTTTGTCGGACCCGCAGGACCCGGACGTGCACCTGACCGATTTCACCGGACGCAAGCGGCTGTGGGTGGAAGTGGGGCAACCCGAGACCAAGCCCTTGTCCAAGGCCTGCAGCCAGGCCGATGCGGTGCGCGTCTATGCCTACGGGCCCGCGGCCGAGGTCTGGTGGCAGGGCGCGCAAGGGGCGCTGGCGCGGCTGCAAAAGTTGCAGGTCTGGCGCCTGCCCAGCGCCGAGATGCAGGCGCTGGCGGCCATGACCGAGCGCAGCATGGCGCTGCAAGCCACCGTGCTCGACGGGGTGCTCACGCTCTCGAGCGCCAGCGCCACCGTGGCGCTGGAGCCGCTGCGCTGGCAGTGAGCGCGGTGTCCTAGCCCGCCAGCGCCAAAGCCAGCGCCGCCAGCGCCGCCGTTTCGCTGCGCAGCACCCGCGGCCCCAGGCTGACCGGGGCAAAGCCGTGTGCCAGCAGGGCTTGTTCCTCGTGCGCCGCCAGCCCCCCTTCGGGCCCCAGCACCAGACACAGCGGCCGACTAAGCGGCTGCACCTGCGCCAGCGCGGCCGGCCAGGGCTGGCTGCCCGGCGCCAGCGACAACACGGCGCGCCAAGGCGCTTCTGGCCCTTCAAGCCGCGAGGCCGCGCCGCCCGCAGTGGGCGCAAGCCCCTCGGCAGGGGGCGCTGGAGACAGCGCCTGGGGTCGCCCAACGCCCGCCACAGCTTGCTGCAGCAGCCACGCCGGCAGCGACTGCACCGGGTGGATGAGCGGCACCCGGTTGCCGCCGCACTGCTCACAGGCGCTCACCGCCACCGCCTGCCAGTGCGCCACTTTTTTGACGGCGCGCTCGGCCTGCAGGCGCAGCACGCTGCGCTCGGTGTGCAGCGGCTGGATGCTGGCCACGCCGAGTTCGGTGGCTTTCTCAACCAGCCAGTCCATGCGCTCGTTGGCTGGCATGCCCACGGCCAGATGCACCGGCCGCTGCGGCTCGCGCGCGCCCTCGTGCAGCGCCCGCACCTGCACTTGCACCCGGTTGCGCCCCATTTGCAGCACCTCGGCCTCGCACTCGCCGCCGTGCTCGAAACCGCCAAAGAGCGTGAGCGCGTCGCCCGGCTGCAGGCGCAGCACCTGCACGTGGCGCACCGCCGCCGCGCCCAGTTCGAGCGTCTGGCCAGCTTGCAAGGGTTCGGGGTGGTGGATGCGCGGCATGGTGCGGCCAGGGCGGTGGCAGATCAGACGCGGCCGTAGGCGAAACCGCTGGCCCCCTGCCAGCCCTCGACCTCGTCGATCAGGCGCAGCAGCGGCGTGAGTTCGCGGTAGCGCAAGGCGGTGCTGCGGATGTAGTGGATGAAGCGTGGCGCATCGGCGAGGTATTTGGGCTTGCCGTCGCGCAAAGTGAGGCGCGCAAATATGCCCGCCACTTTCAGGTGCCGCTGCAGCGCCATCCAGTCCACGGCGCGGTAAAAGCTGCCGAAATCTTGGCCCCAGTCTTCAAAGTCGAGCAAGCCGGTGCGGCGCGCTTGCTCCCAGTAGCGCACGGTTACGTCCAGCACCACGTCTTCGTCCCAGCTCAGGAAGGCGTCGCGCATCAGGCTGGCGATGTCGTAGCTGAGCGGACCATACACGGCGTCCTGGAAATCGAGCACACCGAGGCGGCGCTGCGGCTCGCGGGCGTCGAAGCCGGCGTGGGGCAACATCAGGTTGCGCGGCATGTAGTCGCGGTGCACGAAGCCCTGCGGGGCCGCCAGGTTGCGCTGCACGATCAGATCGAAGCTCTGCGCCAGCGTCTGCGTTTGGGCCGGCGTGAGCGCCCAGCCTTTGTGGCGCCCCAGATACCAGTCGGGGAACAGTTGCAGCTCGCGCCGCAGCAGCGCGGCGTCGTAGGCGGGCAGCAGGCCCGGCCGGCTGGCTTGCTGCCAGGCCAGCAGGGCGGCGATGGCGTCTTTGAAGTAGGGCAACGCGGCCTCGGGCTGCTGCGCATCCAGCACCTCAAGCAGGGTCTGCTGGCCCAGGTCGCTCAGCAGCATGAAGCCGAGCTCGGGCTGCCAGGCCAGCACCTCGGGCACGCGCACCCCAGCCGCGCGCAACAGCGCCGCCACTTGCACGAAGGGGTGGCAGTCTTCTTGCGCCGGTGGGGCGTCCATCACGATCGCAAAGCCGCCGCCCATGCGATCGAGGCGCAAATAGCGCCTGAAGCTGGCGTCGGCCGAGGCCAGGCGCAGGCTGGTGGGCACGAGGCCGTGCGCACGGGCCTGTTCGGCCAGCCAGAGCTCAAAGGCGGCGGCGCGCTCTGGGTCGCTCCAGGCAATGGGGTCGCCAGCGGAGTGGGGGGCAGAAGTCATGATCGCTTGAGGCACTCAGGGTGGGTGATAATCACCGCTGATTCTACGCAGCCCTTAGCGACGGCCCGATTCGGCCGCATGGCCCTGAACCTGTTCCTCATGCCCATTATGCTGCGCCCTTGGGGCCGAACCGTCACCCACCAGCCCGCTTTGGCTGGGCAGCACCCGGTCGGTGCGCGCCTGCGCGCCTGGGCGCAGGCCTGCCTGCTGGCTTGCATGGCGGCACCGGCTTGGGCGCAACCGCCCAGCCCCGCTGCGCTGGCGCTGCAATCGAGCGAGCGGCTGCAAGAGACACTACCTGCTGCGGCCTTGGCCGAGTCGGCGCTGCTGCTGTCGGCCGAGCGCATGGCCGGGCAAGCCGGTCAGTACATGCAACTGGAGGGCCAGGCCGAGCTGCGCCGCCACGACCTCGTGCTGCGCGCTGACAGCTTGCGCTACGAGGCCGCCTCCGGCACCGCCTATGCCAGCGGCCAGGTGCGCATCAACCGCATGGGCGATGTGTTCGAGGGCCCGGCCCTGACGCTGCAACTCGACACCCGCCAAGGGCATTTCGAGTCGCCGCGTTTTTCCTTGTTGCGCCACGGCGGCTACGGCGAAGCGAGCCGGGTTGATTTTGACGGTCCGGGCCGCACCGTGGCGCACCAGGTGCGCTACAGCACCTGCCCGCGCCCGCGCGCCGCCGACTGGGAGCCCGACTGGTACTTAAGCGCCAACCGGATCGTGTTCGACCAACAGACCGACACCGGCACCGCCACCGGCGCCGTGCTCAATTTTCAGGGGGTGCCGATCCTGGCCGCGCCATGGATCAGTTTTCCGCTCTCGGACCAGCGCAAATCGGGTCTGCTGGCACCGACCATCAACCTCGACAACGTCAGCGGCGTCGAGCTCACGCTGCCCTACTACTTCAACCTGGCGCCGAACCGCGACGCCACCCTGTTCCCGACCCTGATGAGCGAGCGCGGCATCGATCTGGCGGGCGAGTTCCGCTACCTTGAGCCGCGTTACGCCGGCCAGGTGCGCGCCGCCTTCATGCCCGACGACCGCCTGCGCGACGCCGACCGCTGGGGCCTGTCGCTGCAACACCAGCACCTGCTGCCCAGCGTGGCCGGACTGAGCAACCCGGCGCTGCGCTTGGACCTCAACCGCGTCAGCGACGACAATTACTGGCGCGACTTTCCGCGCACCAGCACCTCGCTCACCTCGCGCCTGTTGCGCAACGACATCGAAATCAGCGCAAGCCGCGGCAACTGGGCCTTTAGCGCCGGCGCCTACACCTGGCAGACCCTGCAAGACCTCGATGCCCCCATTGTGGCGCCCTACGACCGCCTGCCCTCGCTGACGGCCAGCTACCGCAGCGGCCCCTTCGGCTGGGCTGGCACCGAGGGCTGGAGCGTCTCGCTGCTGACCGATGTGACGCAGTTTCGCACCGACCGGCAGCCGCTGATCGGCGCCTTCAACCAGCGCACCGACGTCAATGGCACGCGCTGGCTGGGTGTGCTCAACGTGGACAAAACCTGGCAGTCGCCCAGCGGCTACCTGCGCCCGGGTCTGCAGTTGCACGCGCGCCAGTACCAGCTTGAGCAGGCTGTGGGCCCCTTGGGTGCGCGCGAACGCAGCCCGGGCCTGCTGGTGCCGACCTTCACCTTGGACTCGGGCCTGGTGCTGGAGCGCGATGCGGTCTATTTTGGCCGTGCGGTGCTGCAAACGCTGGAGCCGCGCCTGTTTGTGGCACACACCCCGTACCGGCGCCAAGGCTATCTGCCGGTCTATGACAGCTCGGCCTTTGACTTCAACCTGAGTTCGATCTTTGCTGCCAACCCCTTTGGCGGCCACGACCGCATCGCCGACCTGAGCGCAGTCACCCTGGGCGCCACCACGCGCCTGCTCGACCCGGCCACCGGCACCGAATGGGCCAACCTGAGCCTGGCGCAGCGGCTGCGGCTGCGCGACCAAGAGGTGGTGCTGCCCGGGCAGCGACCCATACGCGAGCAGCTCAGCGACGTGCTGCTGAGCGGCTCCTTTAACTGGAGCCCGCAGTGGGCCTTTAACGGCACGCTGCAATACAACCCCGAACTCGGCCAGACCGAGCGCACCACGCTGGCCGCCCGCTACAGCCCGGGGGACTTCCGCGTGCTCAGCGTGGCTTACCGCTTGCAGCGCGACACCAGCGAGCAGATCGACTTTGGCTGGCAATGGCCCTTGAGCGATTTGCTGCGCGGGCCTGCCATCCCGGCGCTGGGACCGGGGCGTGGCCTCGGGCCGGGGCACTGGTACAGTGTGGGCCGGATCAACTACAGCTTCACCGAGCGCCGCATCGTCGATCTGATCGCCGGCTTCGAGTACGACGCCGGCTGCTGGATCGGCCGCATCGTGGTCGAGCGGCTGCAACAAAGCCGCACCCAAGCCAATCAACGCATTATGTTTCAACTCGAATTCACCGGTTTTGCGCGCATTGGAACCAACCCCTTGCAGGCGCTCCAAGACAACATCCCGCGCTACCAACTGCTGCGCCAACAAATCAACCCACCGAGCCGCTTCCAGCGCCATGAATAAGTTCCCTTCAAGCCACCGGGCTCGCCCTGCACCCTTGCCCCTGCTGCTCTGGGCCTTGGCGGGCTGCCTGTGGGTGCCCGCCCACGCGCAACTGCAAGCGCCAGCCCAAGCACCCGCAGCAGCCCCGCAGGCCGCGCCCGCAGCAGCCCGCCCGGCACCGCCGCCCAGCGCCGTGCCGGTGCGCGACCTCAACCGCATCGTGGCCTTGGTCAACTCGGAGCCGATCACCGCGCGCGAGCTGCGCACCCGCATCGAGCGGGTGCAAGCCACACCGGGCGCCCAACTGCCCCCGGCCGCAGAGCTGGAGCGCCAGGTGCTGGAGTTGCTGATCGTCGAGCGCACCCAAATCCAGTGGGCGCGCGCTTCCGGCATTCGCATCGACGCCGCTGCGTTGGCCGAAGCCGAGGCCACGGTGGCGCGGCAAAACGGCGTCACCGTGGCGCAACTGCACCAGCGCCTGCAAGCCGACGGCCTGAGCCTGAGCGGCTTTAGAGCCAACCTGGAAAACGAGCTGCTGCTGCTGCGCGTGCGCGAGCGCGAAGTGGCGGCGCGGGTGCGCATCACCGAAATCGAAATCGATTCCTACTTGCGCCAACACAGTGGCGCGGCGGCCTTGGCGCAAACGGCGCTGCACCTGGCCCACATCCTGATCGCCCTGCCCGAGGGCGCCGACGCCGCCACAGTAGACGAGCGCCAGACCCGGGCAGCCGACTTGGTGCGCCGCGCCCGCGCCGGCGAGGACTTCGCCGCCTTGGCGCGCCAGCACTCCGACGGCCCCGAGCGCGCCGCCGGCGGCCAGATGGGCCTTCGCAGCGCCGACCGCTACCCCACCTTGTTCGTCGAAGCGGTGCTGGGCCAGCCGCGCGGGGCCGTGCTGGGGCCGCTGCGCAGCGGGGCCGGCTTTCATGTGCTGCAGGTGCTGGAGCAGCGCAACCTCAACCTGCCGCCCACGCACCTGACGCAAACGCGCGCGCGCCACATTTTGCTGCGCCCGGCCCATGCCGCCGAAGAGGCCGCCGCGCTGCAGCGCATGAACGAATGGCGCGCCCGCCTGCTGGCCGGCACGGCGCGCTTCGAGGATTTGGCGCGTGAGTTCAGCCAGGATGGCTCGGCTCCCGAAGGCGGTGACTTGGGCTGGGCCAGCCCGGGCCAGTTTGTGTCCGAGTTTGAGCAAACCATGAACCGACTCGCACCCGGTGAGGTGGCGCCACCGCTGCGCTCGCGCTTTGGTCTGCACCTGATCGAGGTGGTGCAGCGGCGCGAGGTCGAAACCAGCGCGCTGGAGCGGCGCAACTGGGTGCGCGCGCGCCTGCGCGAACAACGCGCCGAGCAGGCCTACGAGGAATGGGCGCGCGAGCTGCACGGGCGTGCTTTCGTCGAGCTGCGGCTCAGCGAGCGCTGAGGCCCGGGTGTCCGCACGCCGCCCCCCCCACAGCGCCCCGACGCGGCACGAAGGCCACCGGGCGCGCAAGCGCTTGGGCCAGCATTTTCTGTCTGACCCAGCGATTGTCGAAGCCTTGGTGAGCGCCATTGCGCCGCGGCCGGGCCAGTTTGTGGTGGAGATCGGCCCCGGCCTAGCGGCCCTGACGCAACCGCTGGTCGAGCGCCTGGGCCACCTGACGGTGATCGAACTGGACCGCGACCTGGCGCAGCGCCTGCGCGCCCATCCGCAACTGCAGGTGATCGAATCCGACGTGCTGCGGGTGGATTTTGCCAGCTTGCTCCCCGCGTCCCAGCACGCGGGTGCTGATGGCGCCACCGCGCCACCGCGCCTGCGCATCGTGGGCAACCTGCCTTACAACCTCTCAAGCCCGATCTTGTTTCACCTGCTGCCTTGGGCCCAGGTGGTGCAAGACCAACACTTCATGCTGCAAAAGGAAGTCATCGAGCGCATGGTGGCCAGCCCCTGCAGCGCCGATTATGGCCGCCTGAGTGTGGTGCTGCAGTGGCGCTACGCCATGGAAAACGTGCTGTTCGTGCCGCCACAAAGCTTCATACCGCCGCCGCGTGTGGACAGCGCGGTGGTGCGCATGGTGCCGCGCGCGCAAGCCGCCGCGCTGCATTGGCCCACGCTGGAAAACACGGTGCGGGTGGCGTTTTCGCAACGGCGCAAGCTGCTGCGCCACAGCCTAGGGCGCTGGCTCGGTGAACAAGGCTACGGCGGGCAGTTTGACCTGCAACGCCGGGCCGAAGAAGTGCCCGTGGCCGAGTACGTGGCGCTGGCGCAGGCCCTTACAGGCAGCGCAGCCGCAACGCAACCGCCTCCGCCTCTTTAGGCCGCGCCGAATTAGGCCGCCGAGAGCCAGTAGCCGGCGTTGAAGGGGCTGCTCATGCGCAGCGCCTGCGGACTCACATCGACCAGCTTGTCGGTGAGCTGCGGCTCCAGACCCGCCTGCAGATCGGCCGCCTTGGGCGCGCGCGCCACCGAGAAGGAGTAAAAGCAGCGAAAGGGCACCTTGCGCTCGCTCCAGTAGTCGGCCACGTCGCGGAAAATGTCGAGCAACTGCTCGCGCGCTTCCTTGTCGAACTTCGGGCCGGTCGGGATGTGTTCGAGCACCACGATGAAGCCGGTTTGCGGGCCCGACTTGTGCAAGGCATCGGTGAGCTTGTCGTGCAAGGCGTCAAAGTTTTTGGTCGCTTGCACCGGCAGGTTGGGGTGCTGGGCCACGAGGTCGAGCACGTCTTGCTTGCTCAGGGCAGGGGCAAGGTCGGCGTACAAGAAGCGGTGCCCGAGCTGCTCGGCTGCCGCTTGTAAATCTTTGACCGTGTGGGCACGGATCGATTGCACGATGTTGGTTCGCACGTGACGAAGGGGGTTATCCATCTCGGCGCTGGTCCAGAAAATAGAAAAAAAGAATCAAGACAAGCCAAACGCTATGCGGCAGCGGCACAGAAAGCCCGTCCGGCTATTTCGTCGAGCGTGATAACAAGCGCTTGGCTGCGTGAAAAAACACCATACCCAGATCAAGGCAAGGGGCGCACCGCGGATGCAGAACGCCGCCCCTGCCTCGAAACGATCTTGCGATTTTGCCTCAAGCACCCCGAAAATGCAAGCAAAATCCGCCTGCACAAGTGGGTATCAAGCGCCTGCGGCACCCGCCGCGACCGCACGCGGCCCGACATTGGCCTCGGCCACGCACAGCGCCGTCATGTTGACGATGCGCCGCACGGTGGCGCTGGCGGTGAGCACGTGCACCGGCTTGGCCACCCCGAGCAGCATCGGCCCCACGGCGATGCCGCCGCCGGCAGCGGTCTTGAGCAGGTTGTAGGCGATGTTGGCGGCGTCCACATTGGGCAACACGAGCAAATTGGCCTCGCCCTCGAGCGCATTGCGCGGCATCAGGCGCGCGCGCGCGGCGGCGTCGAGCGCCACGTCGCCGTGCATTTCGCCCTCCACCTCCAGCCAGGGCGCGTGCTCGCGCAGCAGCTCCAGCACCCGGCGCATCTTGAGCGCCGAGGGCTGGTCAGAGGAACCAAAGTTGGAATGCGACAGCAGCGCTGCCTTGGGCGTGACGCCAAAGCGCTGCATCTTGCGCGCCGCCATCTGCGTGATTTCGGCCAGTTGCTCGGCGCTGGGGTCGTAGTTGATGTGGGTGTCGACCATGAACACCTGGCGCCCGGGCAGCATGAGCGCGTTCATGGCCGCGTAGCAGCTGGCATGTGGGCGTTTGCCTATCACCTGATCGATGTAATGCAGATGAATTTGCGGCGTGCCCCAAGTGCCGCAGATCAGGCCGTCGACATCGCCCCGGCGCAGCAGCATGGCGCCGATCAGGGTCAGGCGGCGGCGCATTTCGATTTTGGCGATCTGCTCGGTCACGCCACGGCGCTCTTGCAAGCGGTGGTAGTCCTGCCAGAGCTCGCGGTAGCGCTCGTCGTGCTCGATGTTGACCACGTCGAAATCGCGCCCGACCTGCAGGCGCAGCCCAAATTTCTCGATGCGCTGCGCGATCACGGCCGGGCGCCCGATCAGCGTGGGGCGCGCCAGCCCCTCATCGACCACGATCTGGCAGGCGCGCAGCACGCGCTCTTCTTCGCCTTCGGCAAAAGCGATGCGCTTGTGCGGCGCCTGTTTGGCAATCGCATACACCGGCTTCATGATGGTGCCAGAGGCAAAGACGAAGCTTTGCAACTTCTCGCGGTAGGCATCGAGGTCGGCGATCGGGCGCAGCGCCACGCCCGAGCGCGCAGCCGCCTCGGCCACCGCCGGGGCGATCTTGATCATCAGGCGCGGATCGAAGGGCTTGGGGATCAGGTACTGCGGCCCGAAGGACAACTGCTCGCCCACGTAGGCCGCCGCCACCACCTCGTTTTGCTCGGCCTCGGCCAGTTCGGCGATGGCGTGCACGGCAGCGATTTCCATTTCATCGCTGATGGTGCGCGCCCCGGCGTCGAGCGCACCGCGAAAGATGTAGGGGAAGCACAGGACGTTGTTGACCTGGTTGGGGTAGTCGCTGCGCCCGGTGGCCATGATGGCATCGGAGCGCACCGCCAGCACCTCATCGGGCAAGATTTCGGGCGTCGGGTTGGCGAGCGCAAAAATCAGCGGCCGCGCCGCCATGGCCTGCACCATGGCGGGCTTGAGCACGCCGCCCGCCGACAGGCCCAAAAACACATCGGCACCCGCTATCACCTCGGCCAGCGTGCGCTGCGCGGTCGGCTGGGCAAACTGGGCTTTGTCGGGGTCCATGAGCTCGGTTCGGCCCTCATAGACCACGCCGGCCAAGTCGGTGACCCAGATGTTTTGGCGCGGCAGCCCGAGCTTGAGCATCAACCCCAGGCACGCCAGCGCTGCCGCCCCAGCACCGGAGGTGACGAGTTTGATCTCGTCGATGCGCTTGCCCACCACCTTGAGACCATTGAGCAGCGCCGCCCCGACCACGATCGCGGTGCCGTGCTGGTCGTCGTGGAACACCGGAATCTGCATGCGCTCGCGCAAGCGCCGTTCGACATAGAAACAGTCCGGGGCCTTGATGTCTTCGAGGTTGATGCCGCCAAAGGTGGGCTCCAGCGCGGCGATGATTTCGACCAGACGATCGGGGTCTTTTTCGTTGATTTCAAGGTCGAAGACGTCGATGTCGGCGAACTTTTTGAACAGCACACCCTTGCCTTCCATCACCGGCTTGGCCGCCAGCGGCCCGATGTCGCCCAAGCCCAGCACCGCCGTGCCGTTGGTGATGACGGCCACCAGGTTGCCGCGGCTGGTGTATTTGTAGGCGTTCACCGGATCGGCCACGATCTCCTCGCACGGGGCCGCCACCCCGGGCGAGTAGGCCAGCGCCAGGTCGTGCTGGTTCGTGAGCTGCTTGGTGGCGCGAATGGCGACCTTGCCGGGTGTCGGGAACTCGTGGTATTTGAGTGCCGCGAGGCGCAATTCGGCGCGCTGGTCTTGGGTCGGGTTGGACATGGATGCGGTCTCCGGGCTGGTGCAGGGGCAATGACACTTTGGCGCCGCTGGCAACTGAAGCTGGCAGCGGATGCAGCTGGCATCCATTGTAGGGCGGTCGCTTGGGCAACGCAGCTTGCGGGCAGTCAATCGCCGCGGCGGTGCATCAGCCCGGTGGCAGGGTGTGCAAGGGCAGATCGTGCGCTGCGGCCAGTTGCTCGAGTTGCGCACGGGTGCGTGGTGCCATGAAGGCGGCCACGGCCTGGTGCGTCAGCGCGCTGCCCCAGTCGGGCAAACTGGGCGCATCCAAGCCCACCAGCTGCGCCAGCGCGGCGGCAAAGTGCGGCTCCAGCGCCGCCAGCGCCACGCGCCCGTCCAGGCAGGGATAGACCCGGTAGCCGGCGTGCCCACCCCCCAGCAAGGCCCCCGCTTGGGTCAAGCCCCACTGCCGCGGCAAGGCCAGCCAGTGCGCGGCCTCGGTGAGCGCGACTTCGCGGTGCGCGCCGCTGCCGCTGCCGCTGCGCTGGCGCTGCGCCAGCACCTGCAGCACCGCCTCGCTGGCCAGCAGAGCCCCGGCCATGTCGGCCAGCAAACTCACCGGCATCTGCAAACCGGGCACCAGTCCAGCCTCGGACTGATAGCTCAAATCGTGACCGGGTTCGTCGGCGCGGGCACCCGGCGCGCCCACAATGGCCACGGTGCACAAAGCTGGGTAGCGCGCACGCAAAGACTCGGCATCAAGCCCGAGACGGCGCAGGGCGGCGGGCCTGAAGGATGTGAGCAACACATCGGCGCGCCCCAGCAGGGCATGCAGTCGCCGCTGCCCGTGCGTGCTTTTCAAATCAAGCGTGGTCTGCCAGATGCCTTGACCAAGCTGTTGTTGCGCCTGCGGGCTGTATTGCGCCATGGGGTCGCCACTGGGCGGCAGCACCTGGGTGCAGCGCGCACCCAAGGCGCGCAGCCGCTGCAAGGCTGCCGGCCCGGGCAGATTCAGCGCCAGACTGAGCAGGCGCGTGCCGTGCAAGGCCTTGAGCTTGGGGCTGCTGATAGGCACAGCTTGCAATCAATGCGGCTCGTGGCCCGGTTTCCACTTGATGTTGCAACCCAGGCTGGGGCGTTGCTCGACCACCGGGGCGTGCCCGGTCAGCACGGCCTCGATGGCGGCGCGCAAGTCCTGGCCGGTGACCGGCACCCCGTTGCCGGGCCGGGCGTCGTCGAACTGGCCGCGATAGACCAGCCGGTGCGCCGCGTCGTAGAGGAAAAAATCGGGCGTGCAAGCGGCTTGGTAAGCCTGCGCCACCGCCTGGCTTTCATCGTGCAGGTAGGGAAAGGCAAAGCCCTTGTGCTGCGCCATTTGCGCCATTTTGTCGGGCGCATCGTCCGGGTAGCGCGCTGCGTCGTTGGCGTTGATCGCCAGCACCGCCAACCCTTTAGCTTGGTAGCGATTGAGCACACGCACCAGTTCGTCGAGGATGTGCAGCACAAAGGGGCAGTGGTTGCAAGTGAATAGCAGCAACAGCGGCTGGCCGCTGAAATCGGCCAAACGCACGCGCCGACCCGTAAGCGGTTCGGGCAAATCGAAATCGGGCGCAGCGCTGCCCAGCGCGCGCATGGTCGAGGGAGTGCGGGCCATGTGGTGTGGAGCTTCAAAAAAAAGGGGGGTTAGGGGAGCAAAACGGCCCTTGGTGCCCGACCCCGGCGCACCGGTTTGTTCTTGCACATTCTAAACCCACCCGGATGAGGTGCCGCAAGGTGCAAGCCGGGGCATGGGCCAGCGCAAGGCACGCTGCCCCTTAGGGCGCCACAGAGGGGCACCGCCCACAAACCAAAAAATAATTAACATTAACCTTAGTTGAGTATAAATTATTTGTGACTTTACCTGAACGATCATCGTCGGTCTAATCCGCATCTGCCCCTTAGCCACACGCGAAAGTGACCATATGCCCGGCTTCGACCTGCTGATTGCCAACCTGATCCAACCCATTATCCTGGCCTTCGTCTTGGGGGCATTGGCTGGTTTTTTGCGCAGCGAACTGGAACTGCCTGCGGCGGTGATCAGCCTGCTGGCGATCTACCTGCTGTTTTCCATTGGCCTCGAGGGCGGGCGCGAGTTGGCGCAAGCCGACTTGGGCGGGCTGCTGCCGCTGCTGGGGCTGACCCTGTTCATGGTCGTGGCCATTCCGCTGCTGGTCTATTCGGTCACGCGCTTGCTGGGGCGCTTTGACATCAGCAACGCGGCGGCGCTGGCGGCGCACTACGGTTCGGTTTCGACCGCCACCTTTTTCTCCTCGCTCACCCTGGCCACCGCCATGGGCACCCCGGCCGGGGGCTATATGGTGGCGATGGTGGCGCTGATGGAGTTTGCGGTCATCTTCTCGCTCTTGATTGCGCGCGTGGCGATGGCGCGCGAACTTGCCGCCAACAACCAGGCCAACCCGAACCAGATCCACATCGGCGAACTGCTGCTCGACACCCTGCGCGGGCGCGGCATCATTTTGCTGGGCGGCGGGATGGCGATCGGCTTTCTCACCTCCGATGCGCAGTGGCAGCAGATCAAGCCTTTTTACGACGACCTGTTCCGCGGCATGCTGATGCTGTTTCTGCTCGAAATGGGCATGACGGCGGCGCGCCACATCCGCGCTTTTCGCGACGTGGGCTGGTTTATGCTCGGCTTTGGCACCCTGATGCCGCTTTTCAATGGCATCGTTGGCGTGTCGCTGGGGCAAGCGATCGGGCTGGGCTTGGGGGGCTCGTTCGTGTTTGGGGCCCTGTGCGCCAGCGCCTCCTTCATCGACGCCCCAGCGGCCTGCCGCGCTTCGCTGCCGGAGGCCAATCCGGGCATCTACCTGACTTCGTCGCTGGGTATCACGCTGCCGTTCAACCTCCTGCTCGGGCTGCCGCTGTATTACAGTTACGCGGTCTGGCTCCATGGCCTTCTTGCCTGATGCAGCCCAATGACTTGGGGTGTGCGCGGTTTTAACCCTGCACACCCTCCCCCACAGCGCCGCCCCCCAATTGCGCAAGCAAGTCGGATCTGCTGCGGTGCGCCACCCTGAACCTGTACACCCCTAGCCCCGGAGAGCCGCCATGAAAAGACAACTCGAACAGAAAAAAATGCTCACCTTGATCACCGCCAAGCCCTTGCAGCGCATGGTGATCGAGACCCTCGCACCGCGTGGCATCGGTGGTTACACCATTGCTTCGGTCACCGGGGCAGGTACCTCCGGGCTCAACACCGGCACCCTGCCCAGCGACAGCAATGTGATGATCCACATCATTCTGTCTGAAACGCGGCTGCTGGGCGTGCTGGAAGACATCGACGCGCTGATGGAGCGCGGCTACCGCATCAAGGCGATCGTGCAAGACATCCAGATTCTGCCGCGCAAGATGCCTGACGCCGCTGCCGCAAGCACATAAAAAACCCCGCCGTGTGGCGGGGCTGCGGTGCGGCGCGGGGCTTCTTAGCCGATCAGCGGCTTGAGCTCGCCCTTGTCGTAGCGCTTTTGCATCGCTTCCAGCGTATAGATGCTGCCGATCTTGTCCGCCATGCCGGCCGAGCCGAAGGCGCGGTAGCGGTCTTCGCAGATCGCCTGCATCGCTTTGGTGGCTTCTTTGAGGAACTTGCGCGGGTCGAAGTTTTTGCGGTCGGTGGCCATGTGCCTGCGTATGGCGCCGGTGCTGGCCATGCGCAGATCGGTGTCGATGTTGACCTTGCGCACCCCGTTTTTGATGCCTTCGACGATTTCCTCTACCGGCACGCCGTAGGTCTGGCCCATGTCGCCGCCGTGCTGGTTGATGATCGCCAGCCAGTCTTCGGGCACGCTGGAGGAGCCGTGCATGACCAGGTGCACATTGGGGATGCGCTGGTGGATTTCCTTCACGCGGTCGATGCGCAGCACCTTGCCGGTGGGCTTGCTGCTGAATTTGTAAGCGCCGTGGCTGGTGCCGATGGCAATCGCCAGCGCATCGACCTGGGTTTTTTGCACAAAATCGGCGGCTTCGTCGGGGTCGGTGAGCAGCATCGAGTGGTCCAGCTCGCCTTCGGCCCCGTGGCCGTCTTCTTCGCCCGCCATGCCGGTTTCCAGCGAGCCCAGGCAACCCAGTTCGCCCTCAACCGAGACGCCGCAGGCGTGCGCGAGTTCGACCACTTTGCGCGTGACTTCCACGTTGTACTCGTAAGAAGCCGGAGTCTTGCCGTCTTCGCGCAGGCTGCCGTCCATCATCACCGAGCTAAAGCCAGACTGGATGGAGCGAAAGCACACCCCCGGCGCGGCACCGTGATCCTGGTGCATACAGACCGGGATGTGCGGGTACATCTCGATCGCGGCAGCGATGAGGTGGCGCAAAAAGGGCTCGCCGGCGTAGGAGCGCGCCCCGGCCGAACCTTGCAAAATCACCGGGCTGTTGACCGCCGCCGCGGCCTGCATGATGGCTTGCACCTGCTCCAGGTTGTTGACGTTGAAAGCCGGCAGACCGTAGCCGTGTTCGGCGGCGTGGTCCAGCAGTTGACGCAGGGAAATGAGGGCCATGAATGTCTCCGTTGCTGTAAAAAAGGATCAGGCGGCGCGGCGCGCCAGCACCTCGAAGGCCGGCAGGGTGCGGCCTTCGAGCACTTCGAGGAAGGCCCCGCCGCCGGTGGAGATGTAGCCCACCTGCGGTTCGATGCCGTATTTGGCAATGGCCGCCAGCGTGTCGCCGCCACCGGCGATGCTGAAGGCCGGGCTGGCCGCAATGGCGCGCGCGATGGCCTCGGTGCCATTGGCGAAAGCATCGAACTCGAACACCCCCACCGGGCCGTTCCAGACGATGGTGCCCGCGCTTTCGAGCATGGCCGCCAAGCGGGCGGCGGTCTCGGGGCCGATGTCCAGGATCAGGTCGTCGGCGGCCACATCGGCCACCGCCTTCACGGTGGCCTCGGCGTCGGCGGCAAAGCGCTTGGCCACCACCACGTCGGTGGGGATCGGCACCTCGGCCCCGCGCGCCTTCATCGCGGCCATGACGCTGCGCGCCTGGTCGAGCAAATCCGGCTCGGCCAGGCTGTTGCCGATCGGCAGCCCGGCGGCGAGCATGAAGGTGTTGGCGATGCCGCCACCCACGATCAGCCCATCGACCTTATCGGCCAGGCTTTGCAAGATGGTGAGTTTGGTGGACACCTTGGAGCCGGCCACGATCGCCAGCAGCGGGCGTTTCGGTGCAGCTAGGGCCTTGCCGATGGCGTCCATTTCAGCCGCCAGCAGCGGGCCGGCGCAGGCCAGCGGCGCGGTTTCGGCGATGCCGTAGGTGGTGCCCTCGGCGCGGTGTGCGGTGCCAAAGGCGTCGTGCACGAAGATGTCGCACAGGCGCCCGAGTTTGGCTGCCAGTTGCGGGCTGTTTTTCTTCTCGCCCTGGTTCAGGCGGCAGTTTTCCAGCAGCACCAGTTGGCCGGGCTGCACCTCAAAGCCCCCATCGACCCAATCGGCGATCAAGGGCACCGGTCGGCCCAGCAGCTCGCTCAAGCGCGCCGCCACCGGGGCCAGCGAATCTTCGGCGCGCCACAGGCCCTCGCTTGGGCGCCCCAAGTGCGAAGTCACCATCACGGCGGCCCCGGCCTCGAGCGCCATGCGGATGGCGGGCAGGCTGGCGCGGATGCGCGTGTCTTCGGTGATTTGCAGGGTGCCGCTTTGGGGGCTCGCCTCTAGGGGGACGTTGAGGTCGGCGCGGATGAACACCCGCTTGCCCGTGGCCTGACCACTGGCGCAGAGATCGGAAAAACGCAGGAAGTTCATCGCGCGCCCTTGCTTTATGCCGCAGCCTGGGAGACCACGCGTGCCATGTCTAGGCACTTGCAGGAGTAGCCCCACTCGTTGTCGTACCAGGCCACGACCTTGACGAAGGTGCTATCCAAAGCGATGCCGGCGTCGGCATCGAACACGCTGGTGCAGCGCTCGCCGCGGAAGTCGCTCGCCACCACCTTGTCTTCGGTGTAGCCGAGCACGCCCTTGAGCGCGCCCTGGCTTTGGGCCTTCATTTCGGCGCAGATTTCGGCGTAGCTGGCTGGGCGCTCGAGTTCGACCGTGAGGTCCACGACCGACACATCGCTGGTGGGAACGCGAAACGCCATGCCCGTGAGCTTGCCCTTGATGGCCGGAATCACCACGCCCACCGCCTTGGCGGCGCCGGTGCTGCTGGGGATGATGTTTTCCAGAATGCCGCGGCCGCCGCGCCAGTCTTTGTTGCTGGGGGAATCAACCGTTTTCTGGGTTGCGGTGGCGGCGTGCACGGTGGTCATGAGGCCGCGCTTGATGCCCCATTTGTCGTTGAGCACCTTGGCCACCGGGGCCAGGCAGTTGGTGGTGCAGCTCGCGTTGCTGATGATGGCTTGGCCGGCGTAGGACGCGTGGTTGACGCCATAGACGAACATCGGCGTATCGTCCTTCGAAGGGGCCGACATGATGACTTTTTTGGCCCCAGCGTCGAGGTGTTTCTGTGCGCCTTCTTTGGTCAGGAAGATGCCGGTGGATTCGATCACAACCTCGGCCCCGACTTCGCCCCATTTCAGGTTGGACGGGTCTTTTTCGGCGGTCAGGCGGATGCGCTGGCCGTTGACGATCAGGTCTTTGCCATCGACTGCGATTTCGCCCTTAAAGCGGCCGTGCACGCTGTCGTATTGCAGCATGTAGGCCAGGTACTCGGGCTCCAGCAGGTCGTTGATGGCGACGATTTGTATGTCTTTGAACTCGGCGATGGCGGCGCGAAAAACCATGCGTCCGATGCGCCCGAAACCGTTGATGCCGACTTTGATGGCCATGATGAAATTTCTCCGGAGTTAAAGCTCAAAATTGTAAGGCTGGAGCGGGTGCCAGCAAGGCCCCGATGTGGTCGATCACCCGATCGGGGGCGCTGGCCTCGATCGGCTGGCCCATGTTGTAGCCATAGGGCAGCACCCAGACCGCTAGGCCGGCGTTGCGCGCCGTGGCCACGTCGATGGACGAATCACCCACGAACAGCGCACGCTCTGGGGCCACGCCAAACTGCTCCAGGCAGCTCTGGATGCAGGCCGGATTGGGCTTTTTCACCGGCAGCGTGTCGCCGCAGATCACGCGGTCGAAAGCCGCGCTCAACTGGTGCGCTTGCAGCACGGCCTCGGTGTAGCGGGTTTCTTTGTTGGTCACCAGCGCCAGCCGCACCCCAGCCGCGCGCAGCGCCACCAGCGTCTGGCGCACCTGCGGGTAGAGCTGGCTGCGACTGCCGCAGCGCTGTAGGTAGTGCTGGCCGAAGCGGGCTTCGATGGCGGCAAAGCCGCTGCTCTGGCGCTCGGCTTGCACCTCGCTGCGCCTAGCCTGGGCCAGCGCCTGCAACAGCAGCTCGCGCGTACCGTGCCCGATCCAGTCGGTGATCTGCTGCTGCTCGGCGGGCGCGTACCCGAGCTCGCGCAGGGTGTCGTTGACGGCATCGGCGATCTCGGGCGCGGTCTCGATCAGGGTGCCGTCGAGGTCGAACAGGATCAGGTCGTAGGGGTGGGCAGGGTTCACGGGTTGGATGCTGGGCTGAATGGATGGGCTGGGGTCGAGGGCCACGATGGATTCAATGGCCGACAGGGGCGCGACTCAACAAAGCGCGCACGGCTTGGGCGGCGTGCTCGGCGGTGAGGGCGAAGTGGCGGTACAGGTCTTTGGCCGGGGCCGATTCGCCATAGGTGGCCATGCCCAGCACGGTGCCGCTGCGGCCCACGTATTTGTGCCAGAAATCGGGCTGCGCAGCCTCGATTGCCACGGCTGGCAACGCGGGTGGCAGCACCTTGTCTTGATACGCCCGCGGCTGGCGGTCAAACACGTTGGTGCAGGGCATGGAGACCACGCGCACGCGCACGCCCTCGGCCGCCAGCGCGGCCTGGGCTTGCAGCGCGATCTCGACTTCGGAGCCGGTGGCCACGATCAGCGCCTGCGCGTCGGCCACTTCAGCCAGCACGTAGCCGCCTTGGCGAATGGCATCCACTTGCGCCAGGCTGCTGACGCGCGGCAGGTTCTGGCGCGATAGGCACAGCGCGGCCGGGCCGTCGCGGCGCTCGATGGCGCTGGCCCAGGCCACGGCGGTCTCGAGCCCATCGGCCGGGCGCCAGACGTCCAGCCCCGGCATCAGACGCAGACTGGGCACGTGCTCTATCGACTGGTGCGTGGGGCCGTCTTCGCCCAGGCCGATGCTGTCGTGGGTAAAAACGTGGATCACGCGCTGCTTCATCAGCGCCGCCATGCGGATGGCGTTGCGCGAGTAGTCGCTGAAGGTGAGGAAGGTGCCGCCGTAAGGCAGGTAGCCGCCGTGCAGGGCGATGCCGTTCATGATCGCGGCCATGCCGAACTCGCGCACGCCGTAGCTCAGGTGGTTGCCCCAGGTGTCGCGGCCGGCCTTGACGCAGCCTTTGAAGTTGGTGAGGTTGGAGCCGGTGAGGTCGGCGCTGCCGCCAAAGAACTCGGGCAGCAGCGGCGCCAGCGCGTCGAGCGCGTTTTGGCTCGCTTTGCGGGTGGCTATAGCCTCGGGCTTGGCGGCGATGGCTTCGAGCAGCGCGGGCAGCTTGGCGGCAAAATCGGGCGGCAACTGGCCCGCCATGCGGCGCTCGTACTCGGCCGCCAGCTGCGGGAACTCGGCCCGGTAGGCAGCCCAGCGGCCCTGCCACTCGGCTTCGGACGCAGCGCCGCTGGCGCGTGCGTCCCAAGCGGTGGCGATGTCGGCCGGAATCTCGAACGGTGGGTGCTCCCAGCCCAGCGCGGCGCGCGTGGCCGCCACTTCGGCGGCCCCGAGCGCGGCGCCGTGTACGTCGTGCGTGCCGGCCTTGTTGGGCGCGCCCTGGCCGATCACGGTCTGGCAGCAGATCAGGGTCGGGCGGCCGTCGGCGGCGGCAGCCTGCTGTTTGGCTTGCAACAGCGCCGCCTCGACTGCCGCCGGGTCGTGCCCATCGACGCGCGCGATCACGTTCCAGCCGTAGGCCTCGAAGCGCTTGGGCGTGTCGTCGGTGAACCAGCCCTCGACGTGGCCGTCGATCGAGATGCCGTTGTCGTCGTAAAAGGCGATCAGCTTGGGCAGGCGCAGGGTGCCGGCGAGCGAGCAGACCTCGTGGCTGATGCCCTCCATCAGGCAGCCGTCGCCCAGAAAAACGTAGGTGTGGTGGTCCACCACGGTGTGGCCGGGGCGGTTGAATTCGGCCGCCAGCAGTTTTTCGGCCAGCGCCATGCCGACCGCGTTGGCCAAGCCCTGCCCGAGCGGGCCGGTGGTGGTTTCCACGCCCGGGGTGACGCCGACTTCGGGGTGCCCGGCGGTCTTGCTGTGCAGTTGGCGAAAGTTTTGCAGTTCGCTCAGCGGCAAGTCGTAACCGGCGAGGTGCAGCAGCGAATAGATCAGCATCGAGCCGTGGCCGTTGGAGAGCACGAAGCGGTCCCGGTCTGGCCAGTGCGGGTTGAGCGGGTTGTGCTTGAGGTGGCGGTTCCAGAGCACTTCGGCAATTTCGGCCATGCCCATCGGGGCGCCGGGGTGGCCGCTCTTGGCTTTTTCCACGGCATCGACCGACAGCATGCGGATCGCGTTGGCCATGCGGCGGGCCAGTTCGGGGCTAGGGTTTTTCATGCAAGCATTCCAAATCAGGACGGGGGTTCAGGCCAAGCCGAGCGCGCGCTTTTTGCGCTCCATCATGCGCCAGATGAAGGGGGTGAAGATGAGCTGCATCGTCAGTTCCATCTTGCCTCCGGGCACCACGATGGTATTGGCGCGGCTCATCCACGACCCGCTGATCATACTCAGCAAGTACTGGAAATCGATGCCCTTGGGCTGGGCAAATCGCACCACGCACACGCTTTCGTCGGCGCTGGGGATGTCGCGCGTGATGAAGGGGTTGGAGGTGTCCACCACCGGCACGCGCTGGAAGTTGACGTGCGTGAGGCCAAACTGCGGCACGATGAAGTTCACGTAATCGGGCATGCGGCGCAAAATGGTGTCCACCACCGCGTCTTGGCTGTAGCCGCGCTGGGTTTTGTCTCGAATCAGTTTTTGGATCCACTCTAGGTTGATGGTGGGCACCACGCCGATGAGCAGATCCGGGTAGCGCGCCACATCCACGCTTTCGGTTTTCACCGCACCGTGCAGGCCTTCGTAGAACAGCAGATCGGTGTCGGGGGGCAAGTCTTCCCACGGGGTGAAGGTGCCCGGCTCCTGCCCGTAGGGGGCCGCCTCAAGCTCGTTGTGCAGGTATTTGCGGCTCTTGCCACTGCCGCTGGCGGCGTAGTCGCGAAACAGGGCTTCGAGTTCTTCGAAGCGGTTGCCCTCGGCCCCGAAGTGGCTGAAGTGGCGGTTGCCGCTGCTTTCTTCTTCGGCCATGCGCTGCTTCATGGCTTTGCGCTCGAAGCGGTGAAAGCTGTCGCCCTCGATCACGGCGGCGCGCACGCCTTCGCGGCGAAAGATGTTCTGAAAGGTGCGCGTGACGGTGGAGGTGCCGGCACCGGAGGAGCCGGTGATGGCGATGATGGGGTGGCGTTCGGACATGGGGGCGGTCTCCTGAATTTTGTCGTCTGGGGCGGGGGTGATGCGGGCGCTCAGTCGCGAAACAGCGAGCGCGTGGCAAACAGCGGCTCGCCTTCCTTGGCCAGCGCGGGCTCGCGGTGGTAGCGCTCGATGCGCTCGACTTCGTTCTTGCTGCCAAACACCAGCCCGATGCGCTGGTGCAGCGAGGTCGGCAGCACGCCCATCATCGGCTCGCGCCCGGTGCTGGCGCGGCCACCAGCCTGCTCCATGATCATGCCGACCGGGTTGGCTTCGTAGAGCAGGCGCAGGCGGCCGGGTTTGAGCGGGTCTTTGGTGTCGCGCGGGTACATGAACACACCGCCGCGCATGAGGATGCGGTGCGCCTCGGCCACCATGGAGGCGATCCAGCGCATGTTGAAGTCTTTGCCACGTGGGCCGGTCTTGCCGGCCAGGCATTCATCCACATAGCGCTTGACCGGCGCTTCCCAGAAGCGGCTGTTGGAGGCGTTGATGGCGAACTCCTGCGTGTCGGGCGGGATTTTCATGTCGGGGTGGGTGAGCATGAATTCGCCCAGATTCGGGTCCAGCGTGAAGCCGTTGACGCCGCGGCCTACGGTGAGGATCAGCAGGGTGGTGGGGCCGTAGAGCGCATAGCCGGCGGCCATCTGGGTGGCGCCGGGCTGCAAAAAATCGGCCTCGACCACGTCGCGACCGCTCTCGATCACCGCTTGCGGGGCGCGCAGCACCGAGAAGATGCTGCCCACCGACACATTGACGTCGATGTTGCTGGAGCCGTCCAGCGGGTCGAACACCAGCAGGTAGTGGCCGCGCGGGTACTGCGCCGGAATCTGGTGCGGCAAGTCCATCTCTTCGGACGCCATACCCGCCAGGTGGCCCGACCACTCGGTGCGCTGGATGAAGACCTCGTTGCTCAGCACGTCGAGCTTTTTCTGGGTTTCGCCCTGCACGTTCACGCTGCCGCCTTCTTCGGGCGCGTGGTTGCCCATGGCGCCCCCGAGCTCGCCGTAGGCCACGGCACTGGCGATGGCCTTGCAGGCCAGGGTCACATCGAGTATGAGGGCGTTGAAGTCGCCGGTGGCCCCGGGGTAGCGGCGCCGCTCTTCAATCAGGAACTGCGTGAGCGTGGAGCGGTTGGTTTGGAGCATGGTTTGTCTCGGTGGTTTTTGAATTTAGGGACACAGATGGGGGGCTGCGATGACCGTGCCTGGGCGCTGGCACGAACTCAGCGCCCGGCTGCAGCACGCGGTCTGGCCAATGGCTGCGGCCTGGTGGGCGCAGCCTGGAGTTCGCTCAGCCACTGGCGCAACAGCTCCAGCCTGAGGTGGCTCAAATCGGGCAATACCCGCAGCGCGGCGCCAAAGTCGTGCTGCGCGGTGTAGCTGGTGGGGGTGATGACGGTGGCCAAACCCGCCGCCGTGGCCGCTTGCAGGCCGTTGGCAGAGTCCTCGAAAGCCACGCAGTGCGCCGGATCGAGGCGCATGTCGGCCAGCACCTTCAGGTACACCTGCGGATGCGGTTTTTTGATGGGGGCGTTGCTGGCGTCGCCAATGGCCAGAAAAAAGCTGCGCCAGTCCGGCCCGATGGCGCTGCGCAGCAGCGCCGCAATATTGACCGGCGAGGTGGTGGTGGCGATCGCCAGCTGCACCCCTTGCTCGTAGGCCGCCTGCATCAGGGCCAGCACCCCGGGCCGCAAAGACAGCGCGCCGGCGCTGACCACCTGCTCGTAGTAGGCGGTCTTGATCTCGTGCAGGCGCGCCACGGTGTCGCGCACGGCACCGCTGTCCACCTCTTTCAGCTCGGGCTGCACCATGCGCCAGTAGTGCAGCAGGCGCTCCTTGCCGCCCGAGATCTCGAGCAGCCGGGTGTAGAGCGGCACATCCCAGTGCCAGTCCAGCCCTTCTTGCGCGAAGGCGTGGTTGAACGCCTCCAAGTGCACGCTTTCCGTGTCCGCCAGGGTCCCATCGACGTCGAAAATCAGGGCTGTGAGCATGGAAGGCGGCAACCAAAAATATGAGTGGAAACCGCAATATAGTTTCGAAGCGAGATAAGGTAAATTTACGATTAATTCACACCTGATTCAGGAGAACCTTATTGAAGAACACCACCTTTCGCCAGCTTAGGGTTTTCACTGAGGTGGCGCGCCACCTGAGTTTTGCCCGCGCGGCCGAGGCGCTGCACCTCACGCCGCCCGCAGTGACCATGCAAATCAAGGAGTTGGAAGACAATGTGGGGCTGCCTCTGTTTGAGCGCAGCGGGCGCAAGGTGAGCCTGACCACGGCTGGCGAGTACATGCTGGTCTATGCGCGCAAAATCTTGGCCACGCTCAAGGACGCCCAAGACGCGGCGGCACGCCTGAAACGGGTCGAAGTCGGGCAACTAACGATTGGCATGGTGGGCACGGCGCAGTACTTTTTGCCGCACCTGATCGGCCAGTTTCGACAGGAGTACGCGGGTGTGGAAACGCGCCTGGTGCTGGGCAACCACGACCAGTTGCTGCGCATGCTGCAAGGTGGTGAGGTGGACATCGCCGTCATGGGCATGCCGCCCAAAGAGCTGGCCACGCGCACCGAACCCTTTGCCGCCAATCCGCTGGTGTTCGTGGCCCCGACCGACCACCCCTTGCTCAACATCGGCCACCCCACGCCGGCGGCGCTGGAGCCCTATGGCTTCATCGTGCGCGAGCGCGGCTCCGGCACCCGGGCCGCGATGGAGAAGTTTTTGCAAAACACCCGCTTGCAACCGCGGGTGGTGATGGAGATGTCGAGCAACGAAGCCATCAAGCAGGCGGTGATGGCCGGCATGGGCTTGAGTTTTTTGTCGCTGCACACGATCGGGCTGGAACTGCAACATGGGCTGATCGCGCGGCTCGACGTGGAGGGCACCCCGATGGTGAGGGCATGGAACCTAGTCCACACCCTGTCCAAGGTGCTCTCGCCGGCGGCCGAGGCTTTTCGCTACTTTATCCTGGAGCGAGGTGAAGGCTTTTTGGCGCAGCGCTTTGGGCAACTGCTGCCCTTTGCTACTCCACCCGGGAAATCCTGAGCATGTTGGTGCCGCCCGGGGTGCCCATCGGCTCGCCGCAGGTGATGGCATAGACATCGCCCGCCTGCATGATGCCACGCCCGATGAGGTGCTGTTCGGCTTGGGCCAGCGCGGTGTCGCGGTCGGTGCTGGAGTCCACCAGCAGCGGGTGCACATTGCGATACACCGCCATGCGCCGCTGTGCGCGCAGGCGCGGCGTGAGGGCGTAGATGGGGATGCGCACCTTGTGGCGGCTCATCCAGAGCGCGGTCGAGCCCGATTCGGTCAGGGCCACGATGGCTTTGGCCCCTAGGTGCGAGGCGGTAAACAGCGCGCCCATGGCGATGGATTGGTCGATGCGGGTGAAGGTTTTGCCGCTGAAGTCGGATTCTAGGTCGTGCTGGTCGGCGCGTTCGGCGGCTTCGCAGATGAGCGCCATTTCGCGCACGGTTTCGAGCGGGAACTTGCCGGCGGCGGTTTCGGCGCTCAGCATCACGGCGTCGCTGCCGTCGAGCACCGCGTTGGCCACGTCGCTGACCTCGGCGCGCGTGGGCATGGGGGCGTGGATCATGCTCTCCATCATCTGGGTGGCGGTGATGACGAAGCGGTCGTGCGCGTGCGCCAGCCGGATCATGCGCTTTTGCAGCGCGGGCACGGCCGCGTTGCCGACTTCCACCGCCAGGTCGCCGCGCGCGACCATGATGCCGTCGCTGGCCAACACGATGCTCTCCAGCACCGGAATGGCCTCGGCGCGCTCGATCTTGGCGATCAGGGCCGGTTGCGCGCCGTAGGGGTTGGCCAGCAGGCACAGTTGGCGCGCCAGCTCCATGTCGGCGGCGTCTTTGGGGAAGCTCACCGCCACGAAATCCACCTCCAGCGCGATCGCTACCTTGAGGTCTTCCATGTCTTTGGCGGTCAGGGCCGGGGCGGTGAGGCCGCCGCCGCGCTTGTTGATGCCCTTGTGGTTGGACAGCTCGCCGCCTTGCACCACTTCGGTATAAACCGCCGCGCCTTCGATGCGCAGCACCTGCAGCACGATCAGGCCGTCGTTGAGCAGCAGCACGTCGCCCGCCCGCACCTCGTCGGGCAGGTTTTTGTAGTCTAGGCCCACGGCCGCTTCGTCGCCTAGCTGGCTGCGTGCGGCATCGAGCACAAAGGGCTGGCCCGCTTGCAGCGTCACGCGGCCCTGCTCGAACTTGCCGACGCGGATTTTGGGCCCCTGCAGGTCGGCCATGATCGCCACTTCGCGCCCGGCGCGCTGTGCGGCGGCACGCACCATGGCGGCGCGCTGGCGGTGCTCGTCGGCCGTGCCGTGCGAGAAATTGAGCCGCACCACGTTCACGCCGGCCTCGATCATGGCGTACAAAATTTCGGGCGTGTTGGAGGCCGGCCCGAGGGTGGCGACGATCTTGGTGGCGCGTGGGTTCATGGGGTGCTTTGCAACAGGGTGGGGGAGGATCGGAACATTATTTCAGATCGCCCCGACGGGGCCAAGACAAATCGCCGCACGGGCACCCTTGCGGCGCGCGGACGGCTTCAGATCTTCTGCACCGGCGCTTCAGCCAAAGCTGAGGCGGCCTGACCCAGCCAGGCTTTGAAGGCCAGCGCCGCAGGCGACAAACGCTTGCCTTGCGGGTAAACCAGGTACCAATGCCGCATCAGGGGAAAACCTTGTACGTCGAGTTGCACCAGTTCGCCCAGCGCCAGTTCGGCCGCCACCGCGTGCGCCGACAGCACCGCCAGCCCGAGCCCGCCGGCCACGGTCTGCTTGATGGCTTCGTTGCTGCCGACTTCGAGCCGGTTTTTGATGCGGATGCCCTGGTTGGCAAAAAACTTCTCGCTCGTCAAACGGGTGCCCGAGCCGGGTTCGCGCAGCACGAACGGCTGGTCTTGCAAGCGCTGCGGGTCGATGGCGCGCTGGCCCACCAGCGGGTGCCCGGGCGGGGCGAGCAGCAGCAGCGGGTTCTCGGCAAACACCTCGCTCACCAGCGCCAGGTGCTCGGGTGGCTGGCCCATGATGGTGAGGTCGTCGAGGTTGTGCGCCAGCCTGTGCAACAGCATTTCGCGGTTGCCCACCTGCATCGCAACCTCGATGCCAGGGTGGGCGCTGCAAAAGCGGCCCAGCAGCTTGGGCACGGTGTACTGCACCGTGGTCAGGATGGCGAGCTTGAGGCTGCCGCGCTCGACCCCTTGCAGCGCCGCGAGGTCTTGGCCCAGCCGCTCCATCCGACCCGCCACATCCTGGCAGGCATCGGCCAGCGTGTGGCCCGCGGCGGTGAGGTAAATCTTTTTGCCGATTTGCTCAAACAGCGGCTGCCCGATGGTTTGCGCCAGTTGCTTGACTTGCAGCGACAGCGTGGGCGGCGACAGGTGCAGCGCCTCGGCGGCGCGGGCAAAGCTGGAATGCCGGGCCACCGCCAGAAAGATGCGCAGTTGGTGCAGGGTGAGGTGACGCAGGTTCATGGTCACAAGTTTACCAAAATAAAACGTTACGGTCAAAACAATTTACTTGCATAAAACTAAAGCCAGCCGAACAATTCAGCTCATCGGATCAGCACCCCACGCAGCCAGGGCGCAGATTTTTGGCTCAACCCCACATCAATCAGGAGCAAGCATGGCCATCAAGTCTTACAGCGCCGGTGTCAAAGAATACCGCCAAACCTACTGGATGCCGGATTACATTCCGCTCGACACCGACCTGCTGGCGGTGTTCAAGATCACCCCGCAAGCGGGTGTGGATCGCGAAGAGGCCGCCGCTGCCGTGGCCGCCGAATCGTCCACCGGCACCTGGACCACGGTCTGGACCGACCTGCTCACCGACATGGACTACTACAAGGGCCGCGCCTACCGGATTGAGGACGTGCCCGGCGACGACTCCTGCTACTACGCCTTCATCGCCTACCCGATCGACCTGTTCGAAGAGGGCTCGGTGGTCAACGTCTTTACCTCGCTGGTGGGCAACGTGTTTGGCTTCAAGGCGGTGCGTGCGCTGCGGCTCGAAGACGTGCGCTTCCCCATTGTCTACGTGAAAACCTGCGGCGGCCCACCGCACGGCATCCAGGTCGAGCGCGACATCCTGAACAAGTATGGGCGCCCGATGCTGGGCTGCACCATCAAGCCCAAGCTCGGTCTGTCGGCCAAGAACTACGGCCGCGCCGTCTATGAGTGCCTGCGCGGTGGCCTCGATTTCACTAAAGACGACGAAAACATCAACAGCCAGCCCTTCATGCGTTGGCGCCAGCGCTTCGACTTCGTGCAAGAGGCCACCCTGAAGGCCGAAGCCGAAACCGGCGAGCGCAAAGGCCACTACCTCAACGTGACGGCCCCGACGCCCGAGGAAATGTACAAGCGCGCCGAGTACGCCAAAGAGATCGGTGCGCCGATCATCATGCACGACTACATCACGGCCGGTTTCTGCGCCAACACGGGCTTGGCCAACTGGTGCCGCGACAACGGCATGTTGCTGCACATCCACCGCGCCATGCACGCCGTGATCGACCGCAACCCGCACCACGGCATCCACTTCCGGGTACTCACCAAAATTCTGCGCCTCTCGGGCGGCGACCACCTGCACACCGGCACCGTGGTGGGCAAGCTCGAAGGCGACCGCGAGTCCACGCTGGGCTGGATCGACCTGTTGCGCGAATCGTATGTGCCCGAAAACCGTTCACGCGGCATCTTCTTTGACCAAGACTGGGGTTCGATGCCGGGTGTGTTTGCCGTGGCCTCGGGAGGCATCCACGTCTGGCACATGCCAGCGCTGGTGAACATTTTTGGCGACGACTCGGTGCTGCAGTTCGGCGGCGGCACCCTGGGCCACCCCTGGGGCAACGCGGCCGGCGCGCACGCCAACCGGGTTGCGCTGGAAGCCTGTGTGCAAGCGCGCAACGAAGGGCGCCAACTGGAAAAAGAGGGCAAGGAAATCCTCACTGCAGCGGCCGCGCACAGCCCAGAGCTCAAGATCGCGATGGAAACCTGGAAAGAGATCAAGTTCGAGTTCGACACGGTGGACAAGCTCGACGTGGCGCACAAGTGAGCCGCCCTAAGTGAGCCGCATTCGTAGCACCCAATTCTTCATCTGAACCTTTCCTGCATTCCAAGGAGCCCCATCATGGCCGTGCAAGCTTATCAGCAGTCGCTCAAGTACGAGACCTTTTCTTATCTGCCGCAAATGAAGCCCGAGCAGGTGCGGCGCCAAATCGGCTACGCCATCGCCCAAGGCTGGAACCCGGCGGTCGAGCACACCGAACGCGGCACCACCGCCAACACCAGTTTTTGGTACATGTGGAAGCTGCCGCTGTTTGGCGAGCAAAACATCGACGCCGTGCTGGCCGAAATCGAAGCCTGCCACCGCGATTTCCCCGAGCACATGGTGCGCTTCGTGGCCTACGACAACTACTCGCAAAGCCAGGGCACGTGTTTCGTGGTCTATCGCTGAGTTCAGCCACCCCGAACCACCCCGCCTGAATTCACGAAGATTGAGGAGACCGCCATGGAACCCGCATTGAACCACGCAACCCTGACCCTTTCCGGGCGCGATTTGGCGCGCATGCGCCGACTAGCCATGGCCACCGAGGGCAAGGTCGGGGCGGCCAAGCGCGTTGCGGCGGCGGTGCGCAGCTCACAGGCGACGGCGCAAGCAGTGGCGCAGCGCGAGCAAGCGCAGTGTGGCTGCGTCGGCGCTTCCGATGCGCTTTGTCAGTGCGAGGTGGCGGCCACGGTGTCTGCATCAAGCAGCCAGAACAAGGCCGCCGCCGCTTTACCCAGCGGCCGCATGCTGGCCCGGGCCCGGCGCCAGACCTTGGCCCAAGAAGGCAAGCCGGGCATACAAAAAGTGGCCAACGCCAGCCGCATCGCCGCCACCATGCCGGACCGCGCCGATTGGCAAACCGCCTTGGCGCAAGGCGTGACTGGGCGTCAGTTGGCGATGCAAAAACGCATCGTGCAGTCGCTTGCCGGACGCACCGAAGCCAGCCACGGCAGCGGCAACCGCAGCGTGGCCCGCAGCCGCAGCCGCGCCGTCGCCGAGCGCACCGAAGTCGGGCACACGCTCTCGGGGCAAGAGGTGAGCGGCATCCAGGTCGAGCGCAGCAGCAAGGTCACGGGCCAAGAGCCGGGCACCTGCCGCAACGTCACCGGCACCGAGTACATCGGGATCGAGCAGTACCAGGCTTGGTGCGAATCAAAACCTCAGCCGCGCCCGCCCAAGGTCGGGCTGTCGCAGACCACCGGCCAGCAGCAAAGCATCAGCGGCACCGAAGTGGACCCGCAGCCGCGCGTGACCGGCAACCAAACCGGGGTCTGCTTGGGCATCACTGGCACCCAATACCTGTCGGCCGAAACCGCCAGCTTGTGCCAGGACAAGCCGCCGGCGCAGGGGCCACGCAAGGTCAGCGTGATGTCGAGCCGCGGCCAGCAGACCGTGACCGGGGTCGTGCTCAACGGCGGCAGCTCCGTCACCGGCAGCGAAGCCGGGGCGCAGCGCCCGATCACGGGCACCCAGTATGCCCGCGCGGTGCAATCGGCACCGATCACAATGCCCGCTTCCGAGGCTCGGCAACCGGCGCCGGAGCAAAGGCAGGCGCAGCGCCAGAGCGCCAGTTGGCGCGCCCAGTCGCTCACCGGCGACCGTCCCGGCATCGGCGGCGGCAGCGTCACCGGCGACGAACGCGGCGCGTGTGAAGCCGTCACCGGCACCCCCTTCATCGGGCCGGACAACCAGCACGCCGCCTGCACCATCGACAGCGCCTGGTTGACGCGCCACCCCGAGCTGGCCGTGGAAACACCCCCCGCCGCGCCCAAGGGCTTTAGCATCGCGCGCCCGCAGCGTGGCCAGCCGGCCGGCCGGACGTCGGCACCACAGTCCGAACCGCCGCGCAAGCACGTCACCGGCGTGGCCTGCGGCAACAGCGACCGCATCACCGGGCCGGGCTTCAAGGCCCAGGGGGTGGTCACCGGCACGCCCGAATTTCGCCACGGCGGACAGAGCCTGGTTTCGCGGCGCAGCCCCGGCAGCTTCGTGAGCATGGCCAGCCCAGTGCTTGCCGCCAGCCCGCCCGCCGCCCAGCCACCCGCCAGCGAGCGCCTCTCGGGCGAGGGGCGCCAGCAAGGCTCGCGCCTGACCGGCGACTCGTGGAGCAGCAGCCGCCACATCAGCGGCACCGACGGGGTTTCGGCGCAGTCGCGCAACCCAACCCAGCGCGGCCAAGCGCGCGGCATGGGCATGGATGCGCGCAGCGTGCGCGAACAGCCACGCGCCGAAGTGCCACCGAGCCCGGTCACCGGGTCTTCGGGCAACACCGGCCGCGGTGCCATGGTCACCATTTCGGGTGGTGCGCGCGGCTAAGCGCCCCACGCAGCCACCCACGCAGACCCAGCAAGCGCTCGATCATGAACACGCTCAAACGCCGACAAGCCCAAGCCACGCCAGTGCGCGCTGGGTTGGCGCTGGCTGCCGCACCCGATGCGGGCGCACACCCGCCAAACCAGCCCGGCCACGCCTTGGTCGATGCCGAGCTCAACGACTGCCTGCACACCTACGAGCAGCGCGTGCGCGGCCGCTTTGCCGCCGTGCTCGATGTGCTGCGCACGCTCTCGAGCTGCCAGCACGAACGCGACTTTGCCGCGCAGGCGCAGGCGCTGGCGCTGCAAAAGCTGGGTTTCGAGCTGCCCGCCGACTGGCTTGCCAACGCCTGGGTGGCCGGTGTCGATATGGCGGCGCTGCACGCGCACTGCCTGTTCCAGACCGTGGCGCAATCGGTGCAGCAAGCCGGTTTCGATCAAAGCTGCTGGCGCGCGCGCATGCCGATCGGGCCGCAGCAGTGGCGCGACTGGGGCTACCACACGCTGGACTTCAGCCCCTGCGCCGACGGCCGCCTGCAAGCCCTGCTGCCCTTCATCCTGCGCACCACGCCTGCCGCCCACGTATGGGTCAAAGCCTACGCCGGGGCGCTGTTCGATGTCGAGCACGACGTGGCCGACTGGACGCAGCGCGAACTCGAGCGCCTCACCGGGGCCATCGAAGGCGGCTCGCAGCTCGATTACCTGAAAGTGGCGGTTTATCACTACAGCTCGTCGGCGCCGTGCGAGCAGGGCTGCGCCGCCCATGGTAGCGTGGACGAGCAAGCCGTGCAAGCCGCCATCGAGCGCTTGCTGGCCCTGCAAATGGCGGTGGACAACACCTTCGGGCTCGGCGCTGCGCCGCAGGTGCTGCTGATCGGGGTCGATACCGATTGCGACGCCATCCGCATCCACCTGCCCGACGCCAGCGGGCAGCTCCACCGCACGCGCTTTCTTGACAGCGCCGCGCTGTATCGCAGCACCCATGGCTTGCCGGCGGCAGCAGCGCAGCAAGCGGTAGCGCAAGCGCTGCAAGGCTACGTGGCCGAACTCGGTGGTTTGGCCGCCAAGGGCAATCAAGCCGGCCTGCTGGCGCTGGCGCAGGCGTGGCTGATCGCCAATTTTTCGCAGATCGAGTACGTCAACCGGCACCACGCCGGGCGCTACGCCGTGATCGGCCACGACGAGGCCTTCGTCTGCGCCGGTGAAGCGGTGCCCTTGCTGCACCTGCGCAACCAGTTTTATTTTGCCCACCTCGACACGGTCGAAGAGGGTGCGGCCGACCTCGACGTGGGCGCGCGCATCTTCCAAGGCCTAAACGTGCAGCGCGGGCTGGCGCTGCCGGTGCTGGTGCATTTCACTTACAACGCGCGCGTACCCGGAGCGCGTGCGCGCGCCGTGCAGCGCGGGCTGCGCGTGGCGCAAGCCGTTCGGGGGCGCTTTGCCGATCTGGCCGAACTCGGCCTGCTGCACTGCCGCGTGGCGGTGAGCGAGCGCCAAGCCGGCTCGGTGCTGGAATGGGCCGAGCACGCCGTAAGCGCAGCAGCGCACTGAACGGGCAAGGACCAGCACCATGAAGATCATGCGCGTAGAAAAAACCTTGGTTTCGACCAACCGCATCGAAGCCTTTGGGCACCGGCCCTTGCTGGTGGTGCAAGAGCGCACCGGCGGCATCCGCAGTGTGGCCGTGGATGCGGTGGGTTGCATACCGGGCGACTGGGTGATCTGCGTCGGCTCCTCGGCGGCGCGTGAAGCGGCGGGGAGCCGCGATTTTCCGTCCGACCTGACCATCGTCGGCATCATCGACCGCTGGAATCCGGAAGGCGGTGTTTGATGGAAGTGCTGCAAGTGATCGACGATCTGGTCTGCACCCGGCGCGTGGTCGGGCTCGGTGCGGTGTCGCTGCGCGTGTTGCAAAGCGAGCAGGGGGTGGTTTCGGTGGCCAGCGACCCGGTTGGGGCCCCAGTCGGCAAGTGGGTATTGGTCGCCACCGGCACGGCGGCGCGGCTGGCGATGCCCGATCCGCTGACGCTGACCGACCTGGCGATCTGCGGCATCGTCGATCAATGGGAGCCGGCAGCATGAGGGTGGCGGCCACGGATGCCAGTAAAGATGCAAGCAGGGCCGGCATGGTGCCAGTCCGGTGTGGCATGGGTGGGTTGGGTTCGAGCGCGAACGGCCCGGTTTTTGTTTCAAACTGAAGGAGAAGTGAAATGTCTGCAGCAACGGGTATTGCCCTGGGAATGATCGAAACACGCGGCTTGGTGCCGGCCATCGAGGCCGCCGACGCCATGACCAAAGCCGCCGAGGTGCGCCTGATCGGGCGCCAGTTCGTGGGTGGCGGCTACGTCACGGTGCTGGTGCGCGGTGAGACTGGCGCCGTCAACGCCGCCGTGCGCGCCGGGGCCGACGCCTGCGAGCGCGTGGGCGACGGTCTGGTGGCGGCGCACATCATTGCGCGCGTGCACAGCGAGGTCGAGGGCATCCTGCCCACGACCCCATCGGCTTGATCTGAACTTTATTTTGCAAAGGGGCAGATGATGAGCCAAGCAACAGGGATCGCCCTCGGGATGATCGAAACACGCGGTCTGGTGCCGGCCATCGAGGCCGCCGACGCCATGACCAAAGCCGCCGAGGTGCGCCTGATCGGGCGCCAGTTCGTGGGTGGCGGCTACGTCACGGTGCTGGTGCGCGGCGAGACCGGCGCCGTCAACGCCGCCGTGCGCGCCGGGGCAGACGCCTGCGAACGCGTGAGCGACGGTCTGGTGGCGGCGCACATCATCGCCCGCGTACACAGCGAAGTGGAGGGGATTTTGCCCCTGCGCCCGCAAGCCGACAGCGGCGGCCGCGATCTGGAAATCACCTCCACCCGCAGTTGAGGCGTGCTGAGTCTAGCGCGCTCGCCCCCGCAGCCACCCGTCTGAGGAGACGCAGATGATGGAACCTACCGCCTTGGAATCCAGCAAGGAATCCGCCCGCGACGCGGCCCTGAGCGCCGCCCCGGGCTGGCAGTGGAGCGAGCGCCCGCCCAGCCTGTTTCGGCGCTTCCAGTTTGAGCGTTATGGCCAAACGCGCCAGTTTCTGGACCGGTTGGCCGAGCAGTCGGCCGCGCTTGGGGTGGAGCCGCAAAACATCAATTTCGGCACCACCTACGTGAACGTGACCATCAGCGCCATAGGCCCGAACTTGAGCGAGAGCGAATGCCGCTTGGCGGCTGAATTGAGTCGGCTGGCAACGGCCTGAGCTGGCATGGTCGCCCGCCCTGCTCCGCTCCAGCTCGCCTTGCTCAACCACAAGGGCGGCACCGGCAAGACCACGCTGGCTGTCAATCTGGCGGCGGCCTTGGCCCAGCGGGCCCCCACATTGCTGGTCGATCTGGATGCACAGGGCTCGGCGCTGCAGTGGGCGGGCCAAGGTGGGGTGCCGTGGCCGATGCGGGTGCAGGCGCAAGCCGCGCCGCCGGTGCAGCCTGCGGCCGACGGGCAGCAAGCGGCGTTTGTGGTCTGGGACTGCCCACCGGCGCTCGATGCGCCCCCGGTGCTGGCGCTGCTGGAGCACTTGGATTGGGTGCTGGTGCCGGTGTTGCCGTCACCGGTCGATTTGTGGGCCAGTTGGCACTTGGTGCGGCTGCTGCAGCAGGCCAGCACCGGCAACCCGAGGCTGCGCGCCGCTTTTGTGATTAACCAAGCTGAGCCCGACAGCGCGCTGACGTCGGCCATGCACGAGGCGCTGCACGAGTTTGGCTTGCCGGTATTGGCTACCGTGGTGCGGCGCCGCGCCATCTACCGCAGTGCCGCCTTGGGCGGGCAAACGGTGCAGATGCTGGGCCGCCGCGGTGCCGCCGCCGCAGCGGAATTGGAAGCCTTGATTGAGGAAGTATTGAAATGAGCAGCATCAAAGAACAACTCAGCGCCAGCGTGCGGCGCAGCCAAGGCGGTGCTGCCGAACCGGCGGCAACGGTCGCTGCCGCCCCTACCGCTGCGGCCGCACCCAAGGCCAAGCCGGTGCGCCGTGTTGCGGCCACACCCCCACCACCCCCACCACCCACCCCGACCCACCGCCCAGCCAGCGAACCCGCCCCCAGCGCCAAAGAGCTGTTCCCGCGCCGGGTCTGGCCCGATTGAGCCGCCCAGCCGCACACCACCCGAGCGAGAACGCCATGAACTCCCCTGCCCGCCACTACCCCGCCCGCCACCTCGATCTGGCCGGAATGGGCCGCCCCGGCGCGCCCCTGCCCGCCAGCGCCCGCACCGAGCGCTACGATGCCCCCCTGCGCCCGACCCTGCACAGCACCGCCAGCCAAACCAGCCCGGCGCTGGCCGCCGACGCCTTGGCCAGCTACCGCGTACCAAGCGAACCCTACTACCGCCAGGTGTCCGACGAACTCGAGCTGTTCGAGGCCGCCTACGCGGTGCGCATGCCGGTCATGATCAAGGGCCCGACCGGCTGCGGCAAAACCCGCTTCATCGAACACATGGCGTGGCGCTTGGGCAAGCCGCTCGTCACCGTGGCCTGCCACGAAGACCTCACCGCCTCCGACCTGGTCGGGCGCTTCCTGCTCGACGCCCAAGGCACGCGCTGGCAAGACGGCCCGCTGGCGCTGGCAGCGCGCTGGGGGGCGATCTGCTACCTCGACGAAGTGGTGGAAGCGCGCCAAGATACCGCCGTCGTCATCCACCCCTTGAGCGACGCCCGGCGCATGCTGATGCTGGAAAAAAAGGGTGAGGTGCTGCACGCGCACCCGGATTTCCAGCTCGTGATCTCCTACAACCCGGGCTACCAGTCGCTGCTCAAGGATTTGAAGCAGTCCACCAAACAGCGCTTCGCCGCGCTCGACTTCGACTACCCCGAGCACGAGGTCGAGGTCGAGATCGTGGCGCACGAATCCGGGGTCGATCGCGATACCGCGGCCAAGCTGGTGCACATCGGCGCGCGTGCGCGCAACCTCAAAGGCCACGGTCTGGTCGAGGGCATGTCCACCCGCATGCTGATCCACGCCGGCAGCCTGATCGCGCGCTCGGTGGCCCCGCTCACGGCCTGCCGCATGGCCTTGGTGCGCCCGCTCACCGACGACGCCGACATGCGCGACGTGCTCGACGCTGCCGTAAGCACCTATTTCTGACCCCTGCTGCGCCCCGCCATGACCGTCCACCTGCACCAACACCACGAGCTGCTGGCCGAGCTGCCCAGCGCCGCACACGAGGTGCTGCAAGGGGCGTGGCAGGAAGCGGCGCGCGCCATGTCGCCACGCGGGCTCGACAACTACCTCAAAGGCGCGCTGGCGCTGCACCAGTTGGGCCGGGGCGAGGAACTGGTGCTCAATTTTTTGCAGCAGATGCCGCAACTGGCGCGCGCCGTGGGCGAAGACGAAGTGCCCGGCGTGGTCAACTTCCTGTTGGCCATGGCCTCCAAGACCTCCGGCCAGGTGCTGGCGCTGATCGCCGCCAGCGCCGCCACGGTGGCGCAGCGCTTGGGCGACGCAACGCTGTTTCGCCAATACCTGAACGTGCTCGAACTGCTGCTGGCGCAAGCCCCGCACGGCTTGCGGCCGCTGCTGGGGCAGATCGAGCGCCTGCTGGCGCAGCTCACGCTGGGCGGCTTGCGGCGCTGGGTGCAGTGGGGGGCCAAGGCGCACCGGGGCGACATCGAAGCGCAGGTGCGCTATTTCGGGCTCGACAGCCCGGATGCGCTGGCGCTGCTGCAGCAAGAGCGCAAAGGCACGCTGCTGGTGGATGTGCAGCGGCGCCTGAACCGCTACCTGCGCGCGCTCTGGGGCCGCGATTTCGTGCTGCGCCCCACCGCCGGCGACTACGAGCAGCGCATCGGCCAGCGCCCCTTCATCGACCAGATGGTGATCCACCTTGCCGACGCCTACGACGACCTGCCCGCCAGCGGCACCGACCCGGCTGCAACCGCCATGGAACTGTACCGGGCCGGTGCCGCGCACTGCGCCGCACACCTGGTGCTGGGCGGCGCCGCCTTCGATGAGCAGGGGCTAACTGCGCTTGAACGCGCCCTGATCGAAGCCGTGGAAGACGCACGCATCGAGGCGCTGGCGATCGAGCGCTTTCCCCGGCTGCGCCAGCTCTGGCTGAGCCTGCACCCAGGCACGCCCGAGCCCCCGGCAAGCGCCGGCGACCTGATCAACCGGCTGGCGCGCGCCTGGCTGCAAGCCGAACCCGGCGCATCCGCCGACCGCCACCCTTGGGTGCAACAAGGCGTGGCACTGCTGGCGCAGTGGCCCGATCTGCACGACGCGCAACACAGCCGCGCCAGCGGCATCGAGCTGGCCGCCAGCTTGGCCGAATGGATGGCCATGGCCGGCTGGGCGCCCTTCAGTGCCCGCCTCGACGGCCAACGCGCGCCCTACCGCGACGACAACCGCTATCTCTGGCAGGCCGCGCGCTACGACGAAACGCAGGCCTTGCAGGCGGCATGGGATGCACGCCAGCAGGTGCGGCGCAAAGTCAGCGTGATGGAGATGGTCAACGAAGTCAACAACGAGTACGCAGGCGACGACGCGCAGGAGATCTGGACGCTGCCGACCGAATTCATGCTCGACCAAGAGGGCGTGAGCATCAACTCGCTGCTCGGGCAGGTCTCGTTGCCCGACCCGGTGCACTACCCCGAGTGGGACTACACCATCCAGCTCAGCCGCCCGGCTTGGGTCACGCTGCAGGAGCGGCCCTTAAGCGGTGCCGACCCGACCCCGATCGATGCCGTGCTGGAGCAGCACCGGCCCCTGCTGGGGCGGCTCAAGCACCTGATCGAGGCCATGTCGCCGCAGGGCATGCAGCGCATCCGGCGCCTGCAAGACGGCGACGAGATCGACCTCGACCCCGCCATCCAGGCGCTGATCGACCTGCGCCTAGGCCAGCAGCCCGACCCGCGCATCATGATGCGGCGCCAGTTGCACCAGCGCGATCTGGCGCTGCTGGTGCTGCTCGACTTGTCGGAATCGGCCAACGAAAAGGTGCACGGCCAAGAGCAGACCGTGCTCGAACTCATGCGCGCCGCCAGCGCCATCCTGGCCGAGACGCTCACGCGCATCGGCGACCCCTTTGCGCTGCACGGCTTTTGCTCCGACGGCCGCCACGACGTGCACTACCTGCGCTGCAAAGACTTCGAGCAACCCTTCGACGCCGGCGTGCGCGCGCGCCTGGGGGCCCTGCAGGCGCGCTACTCGACCCGCATGGGCGCGGCGCTGCGCCACGCCGGTGCCCAATTGCGCCAGCGGCCGCAGAAAAAACGCCTGCTGCTGGTGATCACCGACGGCGAGCCGGCCGACCGCGACGTGCGCGACCCGCAGTACCTGCGCCATGACGCGCGCCGCGCCGTAGAAGAGTTGCAGCGCGATGGCATCCAGACCTTTGGCCTCTCGCTCGATCCGCGCGCCGACACCTACGTGGAGCGCATCTTTGGCGCGCGCCACTATGCCGTGATCGACCGCATCGAGCGCCTGCCCGAGCGCCTGCCGCAGCTCTACCTGGGCCTGACGCGATGAGCCGCGCCGCCCCGGCGGTGTCGCTGCGCACCTACGTCATGATCGACTCCTTGCAGCCGCAACTGGCCTCCTACCTGGCCACTTCCTCGCAAGGCTTTTTGCCGGTGCCGGGCGACGCCTGCCTGTGGGTCGAGGTCGCGCCCGGCATGGCGGTGCACCGCCTGTCCGACATCGCGCTCAAGGGCAGCAACGTACACATGGGCGAGCAGGTGGTCGAGCGCGCCTTTGGCTCCATGGAAATCCACTACCGCAACCAAAGCGAAGTGGCGCAAGCCGGCCAGCTCATCTTGAACCGGCTGGGCACGCGCGAGGCCGACCGGCTGCCGTGCCGCATCGCCTGGAGCGAGGTGATCCGCGCCGTCACGCCCGACCACGCCACCCTGATCAACCGCCAGTTCCGCAAAGGCTCGATGCTGCTGCCGGGCAAGAGCATGTTCATTTTCGAGGTCGAGCCGGCGGGCTACGTGGTCTATGCCGCCAACCAGGCCGAGAAAGCCGCCAACGTCACCCTCATCGACGTGCGCCCCTTTGGCTCCTTTGGCCGCCTGACCATGATGGGCAGCGAAGCCGAGGCGCAGCAGGCGCTGGAGGCGGCCGAGCGCGCGGTCGAGACCCTCAACCAACACTGCGCCGCCACCGGGGAGGCCTAAAGCCATGCAAATCGATACCGCCGCCAAGCGGCTGCTGTTTCACACCGTGCGCGTCGATACCGTGCTGGCCGACGGCAGCCAGGGTTCGGGCACCGCCTTCGTGATCGAGCACCAGCACCCCAAGGGGCGGGCGCGCTTTGTCGTCACGAACCGGCACCTGGTCGAGGGGGTGCAGCGCGGCGCGCTGGTGTTCACGCTGGCGCAGGGCGGCCAGCCGGCCATCGGGCAGCGCTTTCAGATCGACATCGAGCAGTTCCCGCAGGCCTGGTTCCTGCACCCGGACGCAGCGGTCGATCTGGCGCTGGTGCCGCTGCGCCCTCTGCTGGAGGCGGCCGAGGCACGCGGGGCGCAGCTCTACGTGCAGGCCATCGACACCCGGCACATCCCCGATGCCGCCGAATGCGCCGCCTTCGACGCGCTCGAAGAGGTGCTGTTCGTCGGCTACCCGAGCGGGGTCTGGGACCAGTTCAACGCGCTGCCCATTTTGCGCCGCGGCAGCACCGCCACCGCCGCCGAGCTCGATTTCGAGGGCCGGCCCGAATTCCTGATCGACGCCGCGGTCTATCCCGGCTCCAGCGGCTCGCCGGTGTTCGTGCGCCGGGGCAACCTGAGCCAAGAAGCGCCCTGGTTCGTGGGCGTGGTGGCGGCGGTGTTTTTCCGCGAAGAAGCCAGCCGCCTAGTGCCGCTGCCGGTGCCGGCCAGCCAGGGCAGCGCGGTCATGGGCAGCGAGATGATCGACCTTGGGTTGGTGATCAAGTCCAGCGCGGTGCGCGAGCTGATCGAGGCCTACCTCAGGCGCTGGCTCGACTGAGCGGCTGCCGCTGCGCGCTGGCAGCGGCGCACCGGGGCGCCACCCGTCTGAAGGCCGGGGACGGCAAAAGCGGCGATACTTGCGCCATGATCCCGCTCGAACAGGCCGTGCGCGCCTCCACCGTGTTGTCTGCCATCACGCAGCGCGTGGCACAGTCGCAGCAGTTGCTGCAACTGACGCTGCCCTTGTTGCCACCCACGCTGCGCGATCAGGTGGCCGCCGGCCCGCTCGACGACGGCGTCTGGTGTGTGCTGGTCAACAACCCGGCCGTGGGCAGCAAGCTGCGCCAGCTCGCACCCACCTTGCTCCAGGCCTTGCAAAGCAGTGGGCAGCCGGTGGCCTCGCTGCGCATCAAGGTGCGTCAGCACGCGGCAGGCTGAGTTCGAACACGGCCCCGGCGTCGGCGCTGTTGCGCGCGCTCAACTGGCCGCCGTGCTCTTGCACAATGCCATAGCTGATCGACAAACCCAGACCGGTGCCCTGCCCCACCGGTTTGGTGGTGAAAAAGGGGTCAAAAATGCGCGACAGGTGTTCGGGCGCAATGCCGGCCCCGCCATCGCACACCCGCACCCGCACCGTTTGGGCGTCAGACTCGGCCTCGATGCGCACCCAGCGCCGCGCGCCGGGCTGCTCTGCCACGGCGTCGCAGGCGTTTTGCAGCAGGTTCGTCAGCACCTGCTGCAAGGGCCCCTCGCTGCCCTGCACCGGCAAGGGCTGGGGCGGGCGCATCCAGTCGATGCGCGGCGGCTGCGGCTGCCCTTTTTGCACCCACAGCAGCGCGCGCTCAAGCACCTCGGCCAGATCGAGGCGCACGCGCTGCTGGCGGTCCATGGCCGAAAAGCGTTTGAGCCCCTGCACGATGTCGGCGGTGCGCTGCGCCCCTTCGAGGGTGCCCGCCATCAAATCGGGCAGGTCACCCAACAGGTGGTCAATGCGCAAGCGCTGGCGCAAGTCGGCCAGTTCGGCCTCGGGCCGCGGCTGGTGCACCGCGTCGAGGTAGCTTTGCAGGCGCTTGCAGTATTTTTGCAGCGCGTGGGTGTTGCCCAGCACGAAGCTGATCGGGTTGTTGAGCTCGTGCGCCACCCCGGCCACCAGCTGCCCGAGCGAGGCCATTTTTTCGGAGTGCAACAGCTGCTGTTGCGCGCTCTTGAGCGCCGCATGCGCCGCCTGCAGTTCGTGGTAGGCGCGCTTGAGTTCGCCGGTCGGGCGCCCCACCCACACCGTGCCCAAGCGGCGCCGCGCGCCACCCAAGCGCGGAGTGCAACTGGCGTCCACCGGCAGCGGCTGCCCGTGCCGGTCGAGCAGGTTGAGTTCGATCACTACACCCTGCCCGGCGCTGTCTTGCATCGCCCATTGCGCCCGCTCTTGGCTGGCCGCATCGGCCAGCAACAGCGCCATCGGCTGGTCGATCAACTCGGCTTCGCTGCGCCCCACCAGCTCGCACAAGGCGCGGTTGACTTGTTCGATGCGCCCACTGCGGTCGCACACCAGCAGCACGTCCGACATCGACGCCATGACACTGGCGATGAACTGCTGCTGCAGCTCGAGTTCGGCGTTTTTCTGCTCCAGCTTGACCTCGTCGTCGATCAACTGGGTATAGACCTGCTCCATTTTCTGGATCACGTCCAGCCAAGCCGTTTCGTCAATAACGTCCATCGGCTCGAAGCGATCGAGGCTGCTGTGGGGATAGGCCAGCGGGCGGGCGGGCAAGGGCTGGCGCGGTGCCATGTACAGGCTCTGTAGGCTGGAGGTGAAGGCGTTTGGCGTTCGGCCTTGGGCTGCAAACGCTTCAGTGTACCGTGCAGACCATGCACGGGTCAAACGAGCGCACGATGTGCTGCACCGCCACCGGCGTGTCTTCGCCCGGGCGCAGCGGCGCCCCCACCAGCGCCTGCTCGAGCGCACCGGGGGTGTCGGCGGCATCGCGCGGCGAGAAGTTCCAGCTCGTGGGGGCCACGATCTGGTAATTGGCGATGCGGCCCTGCTGCAGCACCACCCAATGCCCCAGGCTGCCGCGCGCGGCCTCGGTCAGGCCCATGCCTTGTCCGGCCTCGGGCAGCGGGGCCGGGATGCAAAACGGCTCGCCGGGGCGTATGGCGTGCAGCCACTGTTCCATCTGCGGCAACACCTGCGCCAACTCAAGCGCGCGCGCCAGCACCCGCGTCAGCACGGTGCAGCCGTGTTGCGCCACCGCCTCACGCAGCAAGGGCTGGCCCGCCACCAGCTGGCGCGCCAGCGCCCCCGTCTCCACCACCTGACTGTCCCAGCGCGGCGCCTTGTTCCAGGTGTAGGCATCGGCCTTGTCGGGCGCCGGGCGCGTCAGCCCACTCCAGGGGTGGCGCGCCACCGGCTCGCCGGCCCGGCCAGATTCAAGCCAGCTGCGGGTGGCGTCTTCGCTGATGGCCTCGGTTTGCAGCGCCCGCACCTGCGCGCCCCCGGGCTGCATCTGCCAGACCCCGGCCGGCAGCGCCAGCGTGCCGTCGGGCTGCGGGTAGGTGCCGTAGCTCAGGCAGCGCCCCGGGCCCGGCCCCAAGCCAGCCAGCCCGGTATCGAGCGCCAGCGTGAGGAAAAAGCGCAAATCCCCCGCGCCGGGATGCTCGGCGTGCCAGCGCCACAACGCCTCCAGGCTGTCGATGGCGTGGATCCGCTCCAGCGCGTCGGCAAACAGGTGCTGCTCCAAAAAGACGCGCCATTCGCGCAGCTTGGCGCGCAGCCGCACCCGCTCGGCGGCGTCGATGGCGCGCGTGCTGCCACCGGGTTCGATGGCTTGGGTGTGCGGCCACTTGCCGCCCAAGGTGCCCAGCAAGGTGAAGGCGCGCTGGCGCGCCGCCAGCGCCTGGCGCGTTTGCACGCCGTGCCCGGGCAGGAAGCGGCGCAGCGCCTCGCTGTGCCAGGCGCGCTCGGCGTACACCGGCCGGCAGAAATCGGGCATGAAGAAGGCGTAAAAATGCGTCAGGTGATCGGCCAGGTTTTCGGTCGCCAGCATCAGGTTGATGGCGTGCTGGCCGTTGGGCGGCGGCCTCACGCCTGCCAGATCGGCCAGCGCCCGCGCCCCCGCCACCGACTGCGACACCGAACAGATGCCGCAGATGCGCGGCACGAACACCAGCGCATCGTGCGCCAGCTTGCCCTGCAAAATCTGCTCGAAGCCGCGGTACATGGGCGCGTTCACGTGCGCCGCACGCACCACCCCATCGGCGATGTCGAGCGTGACCTCGAGATCGCCCTCGACGCGGTTGAAGGGGCCTACGATCAGGCGGCTCATGCTTGGCCCATCCAGTGGCGCCCGGCCGCCCGAAGCCACTGGATGCCTTGCAGGCCGCGCGGGTGCCACAGGCACCCGCTCTTCTGGCCGTCCAAGCCGACGCAGGTCGGCTTGGAGCCGCGGCCCTCAGCCCCCTCGGGGGGCAGCGAGCGCAGCGAGCGTGGGGGCTTCATTTCAAGCCTGTGCGCCGCAGCGCCGGCTTTTGCACCAGGTGGTCGGCCACGGCGTTGTCGCGCACGCGCTTGGGTGTGGCGCTTTTGGACAGCGATGCCAGCGCAATGAACCAGGCCTTGGGCATGTCGGTGGGCAGCCCGATCGGGATGCCGGCGAACTTGGGCGTCTGGTCAAAGGCGTGGCCCGGCTCCTGGAAGCCCGGCTCGGTGCAGGCGATGCAGGCGTAGCCGCCCCGGGTGCAACTGCCCTCGCCGTTCCAGAGCCGGATGTTGCAGTCGGCGTGCACCTGGGTGCCCTTGCAGCCCATGTGCTCCATCAGGCAGCCGAGGTCGGAGGGTTTTACCGCGCTGGCCTTGAACTCGTAATACTCGTTGCGGGTGCAGCCGTGGTGCACCAGTTGGTCGGCATAAAAGCGTGGCCGCGCCAGCGTGTCGAGATCGGTGGCGGCCAGGCTGTCGGCAGCCAGCGCCGCCAGCGTGTCGAGCACCCAGCTCGGGTGCGTGGGGCAGCCGGCGATGTTGATCACCGGCAGGCCGCTGTGGCTGCGAAAATCAGCCCCCAGCAAGCCGCCGACCCGGTCGTCTTCGTACTGCAGGCCGCAGGCGTCGGTGGGGTTGTCGCCCGCCGCCGTGATGCCGCCCCAGGCCGCGCAACTGCCCACCGCCACCACATGGCGCGCGCGCTCAGCCAGGCGGCGCACCCAATCGATCATGGGCACGCCCGTGCCCGCCAGCACATGAAAACGCCCCGTTCCGTGCGGGCCGCGCAGCAACGAGCCTTCGATGCACAGCGCATCGAGCGGCTGGCGGCCGTCGGCGCAGCGCTGCAGCAATTCCAGCACCTCGGCCCCGCTGGCGAGCGAGAGCGAGGGGTGCCAGAGCAGCTCGATGTCGGCGGCGCGCAGGTGCGCGTGCAAGTCGGGGGTGTCGGCGCACAGCAGCGACATGCTGCAGCCGCCGCAGCCGCCCGCCTGAAGCCAGAGCACATTCATGGCGCCGGCTCCAGCCCGAAGCGCTGGATTTTGCTGCGCAAGCCCACGCGCGACAAGCCCAACTCTTGTGCCGCACGGGTTTTGTTCCAGCGCTGGCGCAGCAGCGTTTCGCGCAGCAGCATGGCCTCGATCACTTCGAGCCGCTGCACCAGGGTGCCGCTGCTGGGCACCAGCGCCGCCAGTTGGGCCGCCGCGCTGCCCGCGCCGTGGCCCTGCAGCACGCGCGGCGAAAACGCCTCGGGCAGCAGCCGCTCGCCATCGTGCAGCGCCAACGCGCGCGCAAGCTCGTTGCGCAGCTCGCGGATATTGCCCGGCCACGGGTAGGCCAGCAAGCAGGCCAGGGTGGCATTGGGCAAATCAGGCGCGGGGCGGCGCAGCTCGAGCGCCACCTGCTGCAGCAACTGGTGCGCGATCGGCCCGATGTCGGCCACGCGCTCGCGCAGCGGCGGGACGGTGAGCGTCACGGCCGCCAGGCGGTAGTACAAATCTTCGCGAAACAGCCCCTCGCGCACGCGCTGCTCAAGCTCGCGGTGCGTGGCGGCAAGCACGCGCACATCCACCGGCAACGGCCGCGCCGCCCCCACCGGGCGCACCTCGCCCTCTTGCAGCACGCGCAGCAGCTTGACCTGAAAAGCGGCCGAGGTCTCGCCGATCTCGTCCAGAAACACGGTGCCGCCGTGGGCGCGCTGAAACAGCCCGATGTGGTCTTCGTAGGCCCCGGTGAACGCGCCGCGTTTGTGGCCAAACAGCTCCGACTCCAGCAATGTGTCGGGGATGGCGGCGCAGTTTTCCACCACGAACGGCCCGCCCGCGCGCGGCGAGGCGTAGTGCATGGCGCGTGCCAGCAGCTCTTTGCCCGTGCCCGATTCGCCCAGCACCAGCACCGACAAATCGTAGCGCGCCACCCGCGCCGCCATGGCGCACACGCCATCGAGCGGGCTGCCGGGCGCGCGCACGATGCGCTCGAAACCAAACACCTGCTGCACCTGCTGCTGGCGCTGGCTGGCGCGCTGGCGCAGCGCCGGGGTGCTGGTGCGCAGCTCCAAATCGAGGCGTGCGGTCTGGCGCTGCAAGCTCTGCGCCTCAACGGCGTTGCGCACCGAATCGAGCAGGTGCTCGGGCGCCCAGGGCTTGAGGATGTATTGATAGATGCCGGCCTCGTTGATGCCGGCCACGATGTCTTCGCTCTCGGTATAGCCCGAAACGATGATGCGCACCGTCTCGGGCCAACGCTGACGCACCTGCTTGAGAAAGGCCACGCCAGTGGTGCCGGGCATGCGCTGGTCGCACAGCAGCACCGCCACCGGCTCGCGCTCCAACACGGCGAGCGCCTGCTCGGCGCTGCCGGCAGTGAGCACCCGAAAATCTTCGTCTAGGGTGCGGCGCATCGCCTCTTGCGAGCGCAATTCGTCATCGACCACCAGCACGGTGGGCTCTGGGTTGCGGGGCGAAAGGGGCGAGTTCAAAGCACGGAGCCGATCGGGAAAAAATAGGTGCGCACCAGCCATTGTAGGCAAGCGCCAAACAAGCGCTCGCAGCAGGGTCAGCGGCGCTGGTCGGTGCCGGCATCGGCTCCAGGCCGTGGTTTGAAATGCTGCACAATCCTTCGGGTCCAACCTTCATACAACCCTCAGAGAGGAGCACCCGCGCCATGGCATCCGTCAACAAAGTTATCCTGGTCGGCAACTGCGGCCGCGACGCCGAAATCCGCTACCTGCCCTCGGGCCAGGCGGTGGCCAACGTCACCCTGGCCACCACCAGCCGCCGCAAAGACCGCACCAGCGGCGAAATGGTCGAAGACACCCAGTGGCACCGCATCACCTTCTACGAGCGCATGGCCGAGATCGCCGGTGAGTACGTCAAAAAAGGCCGCCCGATTTACGTCGAAGGGCGGATCAAATACGGCAAATACACCGACAAGGATGGCGTCGAGCGCAACACGGTGGACATCATTGCCACCGAACTGCAGCTGCTGGGCAGCCGCGAGGGCATGGGCACTCCCACCTCTGACGAGTCTGGCACCGCACGCGGCGCGCCCCCGGCCAGCAGCCGGCCCGCTCCAGCCTCCAGCCGCCCGGCCGCACCCAGCAAGCCAGCCGCCGCCTCGACCGACTTTGACGGCATGGAAGACGATATTCCGTTCTAGAAGCTACTTTTTAGTATTCGTCAACAAAATGCCCAAGACCTCTGTGTTTTGGGCATTTTTTCTTGTTGACATTTTTTCCGTGCGCCGTTAAGATTCGTCTTATCTGCTACTTTAAAAAGTGTCAACATGGCTGCCTGGTATCGTGTCGAAAGGGTGAGATTCTTGTCCGGTGAGCGGCTCCCATTGCTGGTAGCCGCCGCTACTGGCATCCCGCTCTGGAACCCTACCCTGTTCGTTGTTTCAGAGCTTCGCGCCACCAATCGTGCTGCATCCACGCTGCAGCAAGCGACACGCGCCATCATGGTGGCTCACCAAGTACTCGACCACCTTGGCATCGACCTCGATGCACGGCTGGGAGAAGGTCGGCTGCTCGATATCAGTGAACTCGACACGCTGGCCAACCATGCCGGAATGACTCAGGAAGGGCTGGATGGCTTGCTGACAGCGGAGTCAAAACCCGTGCGCAGCCGGAGCGTGGCTTCCCTCGAGAAGGCACGAATGCGCACGAAGCCGTCTGAGCAGCCACCCCAAGTCGCCGCTCAGACCAAGGCCATACGTCTGATGTACATCCGCGATTACATCGCGTGGCTTGCGCGACGTAGGCTGCTTCGCCTTGACTCCCGGCAACCGGTTTACCAAGCTCTATCCGAGACCGCCCGGCTCGTCGTCGGACAGATGAATGCTCGCATCCCATCCTCGCCCACGAACAATGACCTAGACGCGCGGCAAGGGGTCAGCGACGAGGTGCGGGCGCGTATTGTGGAAGTCACGCACCCTGACTCCCCTGAGAACCCCTGGAAGAACGAGCACGTCCGCATCCGCAACCAGCTCATATTCACTTGGCTACTAGAGCTTGGATTGCGCAAGGGAGAATTCCTTGGAATCCGGCTGGAGGACCTCAATCTGCGCGCTGGGGAAGTGAGGATTTGCCGTCGGGCGGATGACCCAGACGACCCCCGAACGGATGAACCCAACACCAAGGGCAAAGCCAGACTCTTGGCGCTTGGGGATGGGCTGGCTGAGCTAACCAGAGCCTACGTGCACGGGGCACGTAGGGCTATCACGGGCGCGCGCAGGAGCCCGTTTCTCGTGGTAGCCACTGGTACTGGCAAACCTCTATCAAAGGCAGCTGTGTCCAAGATCTTCGTCGAGCTGCGTCGCAAGGTGCCCGGCTTGCCAGAAGAGTTGTGCCCGCACGTTCTCCGGCACACTTGGAATGACCATTTCTCCGCATTTGCGGACAAAAACGGGATATCGCCAGAGGAGGAGGAAAAGCTGCGCAAACAGCAGATGGGGTGGTCCGACCGATCCAAGATGGCGGCCGTTTATACGCGGCGGCATACGCGCCGCAAGACCAATGAAGCATCCCTTACCATGCAGGCTGCGGCATTCGACGCCACGAAAGGCAAGAAGTGACCAATCCCATCCGACAGGGGAAGTGCCTTGAGCAGCCCAGCGAAAGCCGCGCATGGACGAAAAGCGGCGTCGAATTCAATCCGACTGCTGAGCGATGGGAGTACCAAGATGGCGTCCACAACGTGGCACTGGACTTCAATGGTCTGGATGGGTTCTCGGCCAAGCTGCTTGACGGCGCCAAGGCCGCCCTCAAGTGGTATGCAGAAAACCGGTCTCCCGACCACCTTGCCAACCTGCACACGAGGCTACAACACTTCGCGCGAACCACTGCGGCCAGCGGCAATCGCCTCAGCGGCATAGCAGCTGAAGACCTACTCAACTACCGGGCGATGCTCGACAGATCGACTGAGTGGTACCTAGGTACGCTAACCGGGTTCCTGAGGAAGTGGCACAGCCTTGGTTACTCGGGCGTCGAGGAATCAGCCATTTTGTTGCTCAAACAACTACGGATGAAGGGCAACGCCAAGGGCGTTGCCGTCATGACAATGGACCCCGAAGACGGTCCGTTCACTCACATCGAGGCAGAGGCCCTGCAGGCGGCCCTGAACTCCGCGTACGCGGCAGGAGCGGTCGACACCGCCAACTTTGTTCTGGCTTGGCTCTACATGCTGCTGGGACAGCGAAACCTGCAATACGCCTCGCTGAAGGTGTGCGACGTCCACACGAAGCAGGACGAACACGGCAACCGAAGCTACTCGGTACTGATGCCCAGCGCAAAAAGGAGAGGCGTGAGTGCTCGGCAAAGGTTGGTGGAGCGACCACTCGTCGAGCAGTTTGGGGAAATTCTGGTCGAATACGCCCAGGGCGTACGCACCACCTACAAAGGACTGATTCCCGACGTGGAGCAAGCACCCTTGTTCCCAAGCACAACCGGCCGCAAAGGGTCGGAAGGGTACGAGCATCACGCCACCTCCGCCAACATCGGACTGCGGCTAAAACTGACGCTGGAGCGGCTAGCCATTCACTCTGAGCGCACAGGCAAGCCAGTCAAAATCAATGCGCGCCGGTTCCGAAGCACGCTCGGCACCCGAGCCGCAGAAGAGGGCCACGGCCCGCTTGTCATTGCCGGGCTCCTAGACCACACCGATACCCAAAACGTCGGCGTCTATACGGCAAGCTCACCTGCCATCATTGAGCGCATTGACCGAGCGGTCGCCATGGAAATGGCACCTTTGGCGCAAGCTTTTGTTGGTATCATCAAAGATGGCCAGCAAAGCGGCGGGGACCCGGGCCAGCGAATCATTGACCTGCGAATCGACAGAAGCGGCCAAGCGATGGGTGAATGCGGAAAGCACGGCTTCTGTGGGTTCGCAGCACCCATTGCTTGCTATACCTGTCGTAGCTTCGAGGCTTGGCTGGACGGGCCGCACGAGGCGGTCCTGAGTCACCTCATCGAGCATCGAGAGCGACTACTAAAGTCCTCTGACAAGCGCATAGCGTCCATCAATGACCGAACCATCCTTGCAGTAGCTGCAGTCGTCCAGCGCTGTAGCGAAATCAAAGCTCAGTCTCTGAGGGGTATCGATGGCTGATATTGTTCTATTCCGGCCTAGGCGCGAACTCGGGGCGCAGGCAAACCTTCAGGCGTTCATTGAGTTTTGCCGCAACAGGCTGACGGTCTTCGGAGAAGTGCTGCAGTTCGACTTGGACATGTGGGACGTTACCGACTTCATTCCCCTGAAAGGTAAAAACGGGGCATTGAGAGCGGTGTTCAGTTCTTGGGCCACGGCCAACGAGCCCGCTCCCACATCCATGCCAGAACCGTTCCTAGGGTTCGCCAAGTCCTACTTTCGGTACAAACACGGGCTTCAGCCGACGAAGTCGATTGGCTTCCGCATCTCGGCGCTTCGAGCACTGTGCGCGGCTCTTGAGGAACACGGCACCGCCAACCCTGTTGCAGCGGATGCCGGGGTGTTCAATCGAGCTTCGCAGCTTCTGGCGGCGCACTACAGCAAAATCTCCGCGTACCGTGTCGGGCATCAGTTGGAGCTAGTGGCAACGTTCTTGGATGATAACAGCCTGTGTGCTGTTCCCCTGCAATGGAAATGCACCATAACCCGCCCGCCCGAATCGGGCGGGCGGGTTGGTGAGGTGTTTGACAAGCTCCGCAACGACAAGCTGCCCTCAGCCCTTGCACTCGACACACTGGCACGTGCGTTTGTGGCGGCAACCGAGCCGCCAGACGTGGTCATCACTTCGATTGCGGCCATCCTCTGCTCCGCTCCAGACCGGATAAACGAGGTACTCAGCCTTCGAGCTGATTGCGAAGTTCGCCAGGAACGTCCTGGATTGCCAACAGCCTACGGTCTGAGGTACTGGCCGTCAAAGGGTGCCGATCCCATGGTCAAGTGGGTCGTGTCGTCAATGACGGACGTCGTTTCACGCGCAATCCAACGTTTGCGACAACACTCGGAAGATGCCAGAGCGGTGGCCGCTTGGTACGAGGCCCACCCTGCTGCTCTGTTCCTTCCGCACCACCTAGAGCATCTGCGCAGCCGGCCTCACCTCTCCATGTCAGAGGTGATGCAAATCCTCTTTTTCGAACCAACCCTCTGGGGCGCCGCGTGGTGCAAAATGAATGCGGTCCCAATACAAAGGCGCGGGAAAAATATGGTCGCCTCTTTCGCGGACTTGGAGCGAGCAGTTGTGGCCAAGCTACCCCGTGGCTTCCCCGTCATGAACCCGGAGGTCGGTCTGCGATACAGCGAAGCGCTTTGCGTCATGTTGCGCAACGCCTTCCACGGGCAGAGAGGCACGTATCGGTGCCTAATAAATGCAGTTGACCAAGGAATCGTCAGCACGGGGCTTGGCAACCGTTCCAAGCACGGATTCCCCTCGGTGTTCGACAGGTTGGGCTTCTTTGAAGCCGACGGGACGCCAATCGCAATTCGGAGTCACCAGTTCCGGCACTACCTCAACACCCTCGCCCAAGCGGGTGGCATGAGTGATCTGGACATCGCCAAGTGGTCAGGCCGTCTCGACGTCCGGCAAAACAGCGCCTACAACCACGTCTCGGACAGAGATATCCTGGCCCGCATCGAAGAACTCAAAGCCGATAGCCCCCAGTCGTCCACCCAACTTACCGCGCAGGTAAGGGTCAGTCACTTGCCTAGGGCGAGGTTCGCCGAACTGAAGATTCAATCCGCGCACACGACGGACCTTGGCTTCTGCGTGCACGACTACGCCATGTCTCCCTGTCAACTGCATATGGATTGCGTGAACTGCAATGAGCAGGTCTGCGTTAAAGGCCACGAGGTCACTGAAGCCAATGCACGGGCCAAACTGGAAGAGACAGCCGCCTTGCTGAAGGAAGCACAAGTCGCCGACGCCGAGGGGTACTACGGTGCATCGCGGTGGATTCAGCATCAGCAGATGACGCTCGAACGGCTTACCCAGCTAGTCAGCATTCTTGACGACCCTCGGATACACCTAGGCGCAGTGATTCGCTTGGCGCATATCAGGCCAGCTTCACGTCTTCAGCAGGCAACCGAAGCACGGAAAGCGCTCACGAGCAATCAACCTGACGCGCCGATGCTTGGCTGGCTCGTTGACGACGTAGGGACCTCTGCATGAGCCGCGCCAAGAACCTCCTCGACGATGACATTGCCAAGATTGTCGAGGTCTTGGATGGGTGGGCTGGAAAGCTCACGTGGGAGCTGCTAATCGATGCCATCGAAAAGCGCTTCCTCGCTCGGTACACCCGGCAGGCCCTACACAAGCACACACGCATCAAGAATGCCTTTACGCACCGCAAGGACGCATTGTCCAACGGAGGAGGACGGCCTCGCAAGGCTGCTTCATCTCCGGAGCTCCAGCTTTCCCTCGACCGCATCGACCGCCTCACCGGCGAAAACGAGAGGATCAAGGCTGAAAACCAGCGACTGCTGGAGCAGTTTGTCGTGTGGGCCTACAACGCCCATACGCGCGGACTAGATAAAGACTTCTTGAGCCAGCCGCTGCCACGCGTGAACAGGGACCAGACAGTAAAACGACAGTAGGTTGCGCCAGCCCCCTGCCAACCCTCAGTCTCCAGCCCAAGTTGGGCTGCTTGGGTTTTGGGTTTTGGGTTTTTGGTTTTGGGTTTTGATTTTTTTTATTTCCGCCCCCCGCAGGGGCCGCCGGAGGCCCCCCCGGTTGGGCCATGTACTCATGGCTCAACCCCTCCTGCTGCGCTGTCGCTCGGGCGCAAGCATCCAGCCAACCCATCTTGCTGATCACCGCACGTACTGAGACTGAGAGGCCCTCCCCGCCGACCATCGTGTGACCGTCCATCTAGGTTCAATGGCTGATCCGATCGGGGGTGGAGCAGTTTGGGTGGCCGCCGGGGGGGCGGTCAGGGCATTCATACAGCCGCGATCACTTTCGTGACGACCAGCGATTGCAAGTGATCTGCGAGCAATTTCGGAATCACACCCCCAGAAATGAGCACGCCAGCCTCCATGTTCTTCTCCATCGCATGCCCAGTCAGGTTCGCGCTGGTGATGAAACACACCCTGCCGTCGGCTACAGCGACTTTGGCGTGGACACGCCCGTCGGAGAACGGATCGGCCTTTTCCCTCCAAGCATAGAGCCTCGCAGCCGGAACAAGCGCGCTCATCTTGCCTATTGCATCAAAGGAGATACTGCCGCCGTGATCTTGGGATAGCTCAAGCAGCATCGATATCGCCACACCCCTTGCGGCAGCTGCATTCAGTGCCTTGACGATGGTCGAGACGTCGTAGGCAACGAAACTGGTAATGAATAGCGTCTGCTCGGCGGCGTTGATGACTTGCAGCAGTGCCTGCTCCGTTCGACGCGCCGAAACGAAGGGCGTGGTTGGCCCCGTCCACACGAGTTCAGTGGATTGCTGGTTCGCCACCTCGGTGAAGACATGTCCGGCGGCGAGCAACATCGACGCAAGTTCATCAGCCCCGACACTGGTCGTTCGCCATGCGTCGACGAGCTGATCCACGACCCCGGCGGCAGCAGGCGTGCCGACCACGCTCGACAGCGATCTGGCTGCTTTACTGATGCCGACCTGACGAATCCGGTTGGCGATCGACTGAACCTTCTCAGGAGAGACCAGACAGACCACGGCTGCCACGGCGTCCAAGAGCTTCTCCATGTCACAAGCCCTTGAAGAAAGCGGCGTCTACACGCTCCAAGGTCGGCACCAGCAATGACCGATCGAGGTAACGGTTTCCTCGCTCACACGATGTCTCTGCGACGAGGCTACAGGCATGGCATGCCGCTGCGTGGAGTGATCTGTCCTTTTGCGGGTCGTGCTCGGAGCAGAGCGGGTCCGAGGAGCAGATCTTCGAGCGGTTCAAGGCTTGCTCCAGCAGACGCCCGAGATTTTCTGGTTTACCGAGATCCACGAGGCCACCCAGCGTGCCGTCAGAATCGGCGGCTGCCGTGTAGATGAGGATGCCGGCCTGCGGACTCTCGCCCGAGGTGTCGGCATAGATTCGCTCGCGGATGCTCGCAGCGTTGTAGCCGCACTCCAGCGCCAGCTCACGAATCAGCAAGTGTGAGAGCGTGTGGAGCATGGCGTACCTGATGCCAGGGTAGCCCTCATCAGGGTCGAGATGACGTGAGTTGCGCCATCCCCTGTGGCCGCCGCGCAGCATCCGGTCAACCTTGTTGACCGCAGGCAGCGCCTCCCAGGCGCCGAGTGCCTGTTCGTCGAACTGTATGAAGATGCCTTCGCCATGCACTTGGTTCGCAGGCACCCAGTCCGGCTTGCTGCGTGACAGGCTGGCCATCTGTGGCCGCTCATTGGGGTCACCCGTTTCTTCGGGCGCCTCCACGCGAGTGAAACCGAGCAAGGCATTGACCTCGCGCAGTCGCTCCAAAAGCAGCACTCTGCCGATGTGCTTCGCAAAGGCCGGTGGCGTACCGACCTTCTTGCTCATGAAGTGCGGGTAGTCCGTGGGCGGATTCGCCTCTGTCAGCACGTCCCACTCGGGGCCCTTGATGTCGGCCTCACCCACGACCTCCTGTCCGCCACCGGTACGGTGCGCCTCGATGGCCGACCAGATCGCCGCCGCTGGATATTTGTCGATCCCTGGCAGCGCCCCGGTCTTCTTCAAGGTCTTCACCGACACCGACACTTCGGCTTCGGATTCCAGTTCCTCGAAAAACTCCCACCCATCCCGGATCAGCTGACTGAGTGGGTCCTTGGTCTGGGGAATGGCTAGCGCCGAGAGCGTGATCGGGAACCAACTATTCGTGGCGCCCAACAGAACCGCTCGCGCTTGCTCGTCGCACTCGTTGTCGAAGTGATCGAGGTGGGGATGTCGTCCGCGACAACCCGGCAAATTTTCCTTTCCGGCCTTGCCGAAGGCGTGCGCCATGCTCCTCGAAGCACCGCACGCATCGCATTTCGCCCACAGGTTCTCGGTCTGCAACGAGGCGCCGCTCTCGAAGAAGCGCAGTGTGCCCTTGCAGGAACTGTTGCCGCCGTGGACGAAGTAGTGCCAAGGGAAGTCGTCCAAGTGGCCGTCGCGGCAGGCCAACAGGAAACGGGCCGGTACGGCGTCGGCGTCTTTGGCTGGTTGATCGCCCTTCGAACCCCGACAGCCTTTGTGGACGAACCGGGTACGCTCGGGCCTGAAACGATTCTCCTTGATCTCGAACAATCCGGCATCGAAGGGCGACAACAAGCCGCATTTCACGCAGCGCATCCAGCGCGGGAATGGCCGGACTGGAACGCCGATGTTGGCCTCGGCCGACCAGACATCGACGAGCTCGCTTTTCTGGAACGGTGGCATGCGAAGGTTCTCAACCTGCGCGCCTAGGACCTTCCGAACGGCAGCGAGCAGCCGTGCCTCTTGAATCGGCTGGCAGCGATCCTTTTCCCATCGGTCGATGCCGAGCGTCACGACGGACAGGCTCGGCAGATCGATCAGCGCACCGGGCCCATAAGTCCACAGCAACTGGCTAGGCCGAACTTCTCCAACTGGGGTCTTGTTGTTGATGATCATGTTCAATCCTCATCCTTCGTCGCGGGACGAGGCTTCCAGTCGTGGTCATCCGTGATGTGGCTGGTATTCATGATCAAGCGCACGCCGGGCTCCACCTCACGCATCGACATGGGTACGGTCCAGTTGTCCCAGGCTTGAAGGCCGGGCAACTTGATCAATGCAACGGTCTTGTCCTTCTCGGGGCCGCGCTTCTCATAGGCTAGGATGCGGCCGCCTTTGCCTACTTCCTTGGCCCACTCGTCTGCGCGTTCCTTCAGTTCCTGTTCGGCCAGGCTCTTGGTGCTGGACAGCTCGCTGACGTTCCAAGCCCGCTTGACCAGCACATCGATGGCCTCGGTGATCTCGCTCTGGTCTGACTTGTCCAACTTGCCTGCCCCCTCGTTGGGGCTGAACGCATCGTTCTCGAGGCGCATCAGGCTCAGCAGCGAGCCGGTCAGGCCACGGTCCATGGCGCGCGGCGAGAAGGGTGTCACCGATTGCGCCTCGACGTGCTTGTAGAACGTGGCGTGGTAGTGCTCGAAGGTTTCGTAATGCGACAGGTCGCGTGGCCGTGCCCATGTGAGCACGGTGCAGACCAAGCCCGGGAAGGAACGCCCCACACGGCTGGTGGCCTGAATGTATTCGGCCGTTCCTTTGGGTTGCCCGTTCACTGCCATCAGCCCGAGTCGATTCACGTCGACCCCCACGGACAGCATGTTGGTCGCCAGCACCACATCGATGGCGCGCGTGTCGCCCTCCTGCCACTTGGTCACGTACTTGCCGGCTGCGGCGTCGAACTCGGACTTGAACTTCACTTCGAGGTTGTCGAGGTACTTCGGGATGTCCTGGCTGGAGACCCGTGAGGTCAGCTCGCGAATGTTGCTGACGCTGCGTTGCGCCAGCGCAGGCCGCTCGACCATGCTCATTTGCACCCGGTAGGAACGCGTCTGCACGTCGTCCTCGGCCAAGCGCTTCATACCCCCCAGCTCTCGCAGCGAGTTGAAATAGCCGACCATGGTCATGTAGGGGTCTGCGGCCTCGCCAAAGTGATCAAACAGCGCTTGAGCAGCAGTCAGGAATGCCGTGTAGACGCGGATCAGCATCGCAGGTCGTGAACTTCCGGGAGAGCAGACCCCGAGGTAGCGCCGTCCCGGTTTGTCCTCGATCGGTCGTTGGACAGAGAAGTAGTTGTCCTCCACGTCCAGCCCATGAGGCGGGAACACCGACACTTGGCGCATGAAGACGTTGTTCACCTGCTCGCGGGCCTTACGCACCGTGGCGGTCGACGCGATGATCTTCGGCTTGACCCTATGGTCGTCGAGCTTCCAGCTGCACAGCTCGTCCACGGCCGTCTCATACAGGCCAACCATGGTGCCGAGCGGCCCACTGATCAGGTGGAATTCATCCTGGATGATCAGATCCGGCGGACGGATCGGGCTTATATTCTTGACCTTGGTCGCATTGAGCCCCCTGCCCGCCTGGTGGTTGCCATTGCAGTCCGCGCCTTGCCATAGCAGACCGTGCCGCTCGCATTCCTGGCCGACCCGGCCGAACAGCGTGCGCACCTGGCCCCGCCACGCCATCATGGCAAATTTGTCCACGGTGGCGATCATCATCGTCGGGGGGCGGTGGTAGATCTCCTCGTCCACCACGAGCACCGGGATGCCCGGGTGAGGGAGCTTGCTGGACTTGCCCTTCGAGAAGTCGCAACGGCCCTTCTTGTCGCCGCAGTAGACGAAGGTGCGCCCACGCCCCTTGTCGACCTCCACGTCGCGCCCTGGGGTAACTTCCGAGCCACACCAGGGGCAACTGGTCAGTTGCGCGGGAGACGCCGCCCCGGCGTTGTACTTGCCGGGGTTGCGGATGTCCTCGATGGCCCGATGGCTGTCCTCGGTCGTGCCGGGGGTCACCTTGTTGCCCACCCACAGTCCGATGGTGAAGGGCTCGGTACCGAGCGATTCGTCACCCTTGGCCAGCGCCTCGCGTCGCAGCACCTCCATTGCACAGATCAATGCCGTGGCACGCTGGAACTGCTGCAGCGTCAGCAGCCGCAGGGTGTAACGCATGATCACGGCCAGACCGCGCGAGCCGTCGTAGCCGCCCAGATTGCCCTGCATGCGCCGAATGGCCATGGTGAAGGCGGCGACACCCAGGTACGCCTCCGTCTTGCCACCGCCGGTGGGGAACCACAGCAGGTCGGCATGGGCTTCGACCGGTTGCACGCGGTCAGGGTGCGTCGGGTCGGCCAGTGAAGGGATCGAAAGCAGCAGGAAGGCCAACTGGAACGGACGCCAGCTGCGGTTCTTAAGCACGTCGAACTGGTCGACGGTGACGTCCTTGCCGCGCCGAATTTCGAGGGCGTACTGGCTGCGCACGCGCTGAGTTGCCATCGCTTGGTTGGCGAAACGGAAGGCCGCCAAGGCATTCGCATCGCTCTTCAGCGTATCGATTCCCTGCTGCAGGCGGGTGTGGATCTCCTGGCATCGATCCATCGCCTGTCGGGCCTGCGCGTCGTAGCCGGGCACATCTACGCCGACCCGAGTACGCTGCTCGTCGATCCACGCAGCGTAATCCTTGGTCAGCAGATTCAGGGCATCGACCAGTGGATCGATCTCTAGGCTGGCGAGGCGCTGCATATCGAGCAGACCACTGCTCACCATCTCCTTCATCGCCGGTCGGTCGGCGGGGTCGAGCCCCGGCGTCTCGGTGACCTGCACCTCGTACTGCGGCATGACGGTGGTACGCACCTCGGTGGCCAGCGTCACGTCATCCGCCGTTTCGGCATGGACGGCGACGCCATGACCCACCGCGAACTCCACCCGGTTGCGGTAGATCATCTCCAGCGATTCACGCTCTGGGTCCATGCCGTCCGCATCCAGCACGGGCCGGCGACGGAAGATGGCACGCTTGGGGGCGTCTGCTTCCGAGCGAACGATCAGCTCCGGCTGGAACACCCAGGCGGAATCCCGGTTGGTGTCGGGTTCCTCCTGCGCATTGACCAGGAACAGCGTCACCAAGCGATCGCCATTCGCATTTTTGGGGCGCACGGAACCCTGCACCCGCACCTCGGGGTAGGTCTTGTCCGGCGCCTGATGGGGGATCACGCCTTCGCTGAGCGGCAGCACCAGCTTTCCGCCGCAGGGGATGCGCTGCCATACCTTCGCCTTGGTCTGCTCCTCGGCGCCGGTCTCCTTGTTCTTGCGGGTGCGGTAGATCTCGTGCTCGTCACTGCGCTCATAGCGACCCCAGCGCACCTCTATCTCGATCCGCTCGGCATCGCCATCCACGCAAAAGGTCATGCCCAGACTGCTCGGCACCAGCGACTGATTGCTGGCCGCGTCAATCTCATCGGCTGCGTCGGATTCGGGCTCTACACGGCCCGTCGCCGTGCCGAACTCCGCACCGGGTTCATGCTGGCCGGGCGCCTTCGGGTCGGTGGGCTCTTCGACCTCGTCGTTCGCCAGTGGCCCTTCAAGCCCTTCGATGCCACCCTGTGCCGCCTCACGCGGAGCGAGCTTGCCCACCAGATAGCGATCCCGCACACCCATGTCGACGATACGCTCATGAGGACCGCCAGCCGGGCCGAGCAAGTCGTCCATCACGGCCAGTTGCAGCAATTCGCGGATGTAGGCGAGTTCCTGCTGATGCTGGGGTGCTCGGGCGTCAGACCCGACCGTCGGCACGTCGGCGATGGTCTTATGCAATGCCTTGGGCAGGGCTTCGACGAAATCGGTCCACTGGACCCGACCAATACTTCCCGAAGACGGTGGCGTGAGTGCTGTGAGGCCGATCGAGACGGGCCCGGTGACCGACAGCAGTCGGTCGAAATAGAGCGTGGTGGTCTCGAGATCGGAACGAACCCGCAGCACACGGCCGACACGGGTGATGCTACCAACGGGGTTCAGGACCAGAACCCAGTCGTCCTCCTCGATGGCCTGATAAAGGGAGCGTTCGCCCCTCAGAACCAGGGTGTAGGGCTCGAGCCTGTGGTCGGTGCCGAGGCCATGATCGATGGCGATCCATGCGTTTGGGGCTTTTGTGTTTTTCTCGTCAGCCATTGGTTTCTTCCTCTTCGACCATGCCGTCATCTTTGCGTGCAGCGTTCCACCAGGTATTGAATACCAGCCGCACCCCTAGCCACCACGCGTAAATGGCAAACGGTGAATGGCAAGCATCCTCGTCGATCAGGCCGTGAGCGAGCTCGTTGCGCAGGTTAGGTCCGAACGCATCGCAGAAAAGCGTCTTCAGCTCGAATGCCAGGTCTTTGCCGAAAACGGTTCCCGCTTCCGGCAGATCCATCAACGTGCTCAGCCCGTTCTCGTTCTCGATACCGTCCTTGTCCAGATTCGTCGTCTTCGCACCAGCCTGTTTAAGGTGAAAGCGCACCATGTGCTCAATCTGCGGGATGAGCAGATGCAGCGCAGAAACGAAATCTCGCTCATAGCCCTGGAATAGGGCCTTGCCAAAAAGCCCCTCCCGCCCCTTCGGAACGATGGGAGACTGGCGCGCCAGACCAACGAAGTCCGCTTCGCGCAAGCGGTGCTCCAAGAGCATCGTCTCGAGCGCGGGCCAAACGTCTCCCTGCACGACGATGCTGACGAGGATTCCGTAGTCTCGAACCATTTCGGCTCGAATGGCGATCTCGTCGGAATCTGTTAATTCGCCACTGAGACTCATGGCAGGGCGTTTGGCGATGACTCGTCCATCCCGGCTCATGACCGTCGCGGCGAACAGGGATTGCAAGGGGAACTCCCGCATCCGATCGAGGGCACTCTTCCGCAGCTCATCCACCCTCGCGCCTCGGTGTAGGTTGGCGAACGCTTTCAACGCATCGACTGGCGATTTGCCGCTGACAGCCTTGCGCGCGTTCTCAACGAGTTCGGAGATGTCGACACCCGGTGTGCTGAGCACGCCCATCTCGTCCAGCGCCTTCTCACCCGAATCATTGAGGTGCGTCCGCAGCTCAGCGATCCGCTCGTCCACCCTGTATGCGGCCCGCTCCGCCCTTGGAACCGTCCGATAGGTCTGAATGGCGTTCTCGTAGAAGCTCGAAGCCACCATGTGACTCGGGGCGCTTGATGAGGTCCGCGCGATGGCTTCTTTCACCCACCCTTCGGCAACGGACACGGTCATCTCCGCCGCCTTCGCCTCGTCTGCCAAAACCCTGTACCAATCGGAAGCCGCTGCGAAATACTCACGTGCACGATGCAGATCACCCTCGCCGTCGAACTCCCGGGCCAGGGTCTCCAAGCGCTTCGCCACATCGAACCGGCGATCCCGTGCCATGCCATTCGCTTTTAGCAAGTCGGCGAGCCAGAGCCCGAGGAACCCGTCTGTTCGCGTCGCAGCATCGAAGGCTGTAAAGATCGCAGCCTCCAGCTGCTGCAGCCGATCTCCTGCGGCGGCTCTCACCATCCGAGCCAAGCCGACCGAACGCTCCCAGCACTCTCGGCCACCACGAACCCATGTCTCCGTATCCAGCGGAATGGTCCGATAGGCGTCGATGGCCGTTAGCGCATGGGCTACTACCTTGGGGTTTTGCTTCAACCAACACAGATCGGCCAGGCGGGCCCGCAGCCATATGTCGTCTACTCCATCGACGATCTCGGAAAAGAATCCAATGTCTGTACCGGTTAGGTCGTCCGGGATCACCGAACGACGATCATGAAACACGGCGATGGGTTTAAACGGTTCGTTCTGGCTCGCCGGCACCAGCATCATTGAGCAGGCGTCAGCCAACAACCAGAGCACTTTGCCATGCTCTTTGCGACCCTCGTCCATAGCAGTCCGTGCGGCAGCGGAGAACGCCTGCCACATGGCCGAGTAACCTTCGCGCGAAGTCTGACTCAGCACTTCCTTCCAACCGCAGTTCGCAAAGTCATCGGCTGAGACAGCCAGCTCTACCGGGTAGCGCTCGTTCTCCATCATTTTCCCGCTCCCGCGAAGCGATACCGCGCCCCGCGACGCTCACCCCGGCGTTCCACTCTGCCACTTCCGATCAGGTCGGCAATCGCAGCGTTCCACTGGCCGTCGGTGATTCCCGTGGCAGCAACGACGTCGGACTTGGCGTGCCAGCCGGGATGCGCCCTCAAGTGTTCGGCGATGGCTTGGGCGGGGTCGGCTCCATAGTGGTAGCCGGGTTCTGCGACTTCGAGGTATGCGCCTTCATTGGCCGGGGCAGCGTCGAAATCGAGTGACGGCTGTTGCGTGGGCGTGTTCTGACTGCGCGCAGTGCGAGGTTTGCGGGACTCGGAGCTGGCGGTTTTTCCGTGCAATCCTTGCGCGACCTCTTCCTCATAGCGCAGGCGGTTCAACTCCGACAACCGCCTCAGCACTTCGACGCGCGCGGTCTCCGAGATGGTGAAGCGGACGCGATCGCTCTCCGGAAGATGTGGCACTTCGTGGAAACCATGACCGAGGTCTAGGTCCTTCCAGCCATAGGCGTGAGCCATGGATTGGTCCAACAGGACGTGAAGCTCTCGAAGACGATCCTCCCCGCTAGGTCCTTGGGAGGGATCGTGTATTGCATCCATCATTTCGTTGACAGAGCATTTACACGTAGCTCGGTACCGACTGCGCTCAATCTCAAGCTCTTTCCCTGCAACACCGAGAGAAGCTCTCTGCTCTGGCACAGGTAAGGGGTATGTGTAGAAGCAGTCGGTGTGTGTGTACCTTAGACCAGTACCTATTGACCCGCTGTTCTCGCGCGCCCAGCACTCGTGTATTGACGAGTTTAGGACGGCGTACAACCAGTGATCATTACTCGGAAACACTACGGTAGACTCTGAAAACACAGCTCCGGTGGGGACGAACTGCGGGCACAAATACTTCGTATGACGCGTCTGAACTATCGCTCTGGGAAGCGAATCCAGCAATTTGTAAAGCGCAGGGCGTTTGTCGCCATAGTGCCACCAATAATCGCGATGAGCCTTACGGCTGACCTTCGCCCGAACGGGCATAACCTCCTGCTCAATGATCTCTAGGGGAGCTCGATATTGTCTCGCACGCTCAAGCGGCCAGTCGAAGAAATTGATGACATAGCGCGATGGCTGGAGCGCGGCGGAGTTGAAGATTTCATCGCCAGTGAAGTACGGGAAAATCACATCCTTGTTTTTCGGATCATCCGCAATTAGCCGGCTTGCCTGCAGTGGGTCGAGAATAAATCCCTTTGCCGCAAGCACACTCCCTTGGAAGCAAAGCTCCGAGTTCCCAGGAAGCGGTAGAGCTTTCTCGGCGATTGCCTCTGTGCGGAGCGACGCTGTTATATGATCAACATACTTTCCGCCGAGCCTGCACCTCATTTTACTTTCATGCTTCGTGAAGTTTACGAGCGCAATCGTTACTGCAGCTGTGCCTGGCCAAGGAAAGTCGTCCTCCGCATGGAATATTCGAGCGCCTCTGCCAAGCAAATGTTCGAGCCCAGTCTTCCGTGTATCACCTTCGGCAATCGTGTTTGTAGCTATGAATCCGCATGCGCCGGACAAATTGCACAAGTCGTAAGATCGAAGAAAAAAGAATGCACAGAGATCGGCGTTCCCACTTGCGCCATCGCCATAGTAGCTGACGAGATAGTTAAGAAATTGACCGCCAAGCGCCCCGCGTATTTTTCGCCCGCCAAGGAAGGGTGGGTTTCCAAGAAGGGCGTCGAATCCTGAAGACGATTTGGCAAAAACCTCGGGGAACTCTAACGGCCAATGGAATGGCAAACGCCTAGCCTTTTCAGGCGGGAGATCGGTACTCAATGCCTCGTGTGCTCGCCGAACCATGGCTTCTAGCGCGTCGCGTCTACCTTCGACGGCCTGCCCAGCTTCAATCGCCAGCGCGCCGACGGCACTGGAGAGAGCGTTCGCGTTCCCTCCCGAGAAAAGGACTTCGGCGACGAACGCATCGGCAATACGCTCCGGCACCTCGAGCTTTTGGCGTGCATCGGCATCCAGTCGTGCCATGGCTTCGACGTCATGAATGTCGCGTATTGGCATCGCACGCAATTGATGCCGCAGCTCAATCGCCTCGTGAACCGCCCGTTCGATGTTCTGCCCGAACAAGCGTTGCTGGCCTTTCCCGGTCGGCACCATCGAGAGCTCGGTGAGTTGATCGATCCGATGGATACCGAGCAGGCTGTCGCCACAGCGCAGGTTGTGGTCTAGAAAGCCGAACGGACGCCCTTTGGCCAGTGTGACAAGCCAGATCGAGAGCTTGGCGAGTTCGACCGCCAGGGGATTCAGGTCCACGCCATACAGACAGCGCTCGGCGATGAGGCGACGGGCAATCACGGTGCGGGCCTCGGTGTCGCGAGGCAGAGGCTCCTTGGTGTCGGGCGCATCCAGCACCTCGCCATCCACGCTCACCGTCTTTCCACTGCCTTCGGCCAGTGACCAAGCCTCCACCAAGCGATCTGCCAGCCAGCGGCAGGCCTGCACGAGAAAAGCGCCCGAGCCCATGGCCGGGTCGCAGATCTTCAGGTCGAGCAGTTCGGCGGAAGACTTCAACACCCACTGCTCACGCGGGGTGCCTTCTGCCGGTCCCACGTAGGCGATCGGCGTCAACGTCTCGGTGACGATGGCCTCGGTGAGCGATTTTGGGGTGTAGTGGGTGCCGGTCTCGCGCCGGTCGGAGCCGGTGGTGACGATGAAGGCCCCGGCGGGATAGACCAGCGGATAACCCCATGGATCGGTGCGCACCAGATGGGCAAAGGGCTTGATGCGGTTACGAAGGCTGGTATCCCCATGGCAGGCGGCCAGCAGACGGTCGGCAAGCGTATCGTCGACTGGCTTGGCCAGATCGTTGCGCACACGGCTGGCGGAGCTGCCGGAGCGCTCCTGAAGTAATTCTGTAAGGCGTTCGGCGCCGTCGAGGCGGGCGGATTCCAGTTCGGCCAACTTGACCCAGGGCGCCTTGGCATTTTTGGTACCGTCAAGTTCCAGCGTGACCTCGGCGGTGCGTTTGACGGTGCGTTCCAGCAGGCCCTCGTAGACGTAGCCGATCTGCTCGACATCCAGCGCACGGTAGGACAGCGTTCGGCCCTGGAACTGCTGGATGGCTTCCAGCAGCAACAGCACGGTGCGGTTGTCGATTGGCAGCGGTTTGGCCGTGTCGGTGCGCCAGTCGGAGCCCTTGGCGCGGCCCTCGAGGAAAGGAAAGCGATCCGGGTCGAACAGCGAGCCGCCCAGTGCGGGCAGGCGCAGGTTCTCGTGTTCGATGCCACCAAATACGGCGCGGAAGATGGCCAGCAGACGCGACCAAGCATCCCAGCGGCGTTCGAGGATCTCCTCGGATTCCTTGCGCAACTGCATGCGCAAGGTCGAGAGCGCATAGTTGGCCTCGTAGCGTTCATCGCCGAGCAACAGCAAGCCCCGCTCCTCGGCGGAGAGCAGGAACACCAGCCGCATCATCACCGTCAGCGCGGCTTCGTAAAGCACTGGCTCTTTCACGTCACGCAGCAACTCGCGATCGCGGTCCTGGTCGGCCTTGTCGAGCGCTTGGATCAGCACCTCGACGGCGCGCCGCACCTGCTCACCGAGGGCGTCGGTGACTTCGTCCTGATACTTCAGCGAGCGGTCGAACAGTGCCGGCAGTTGCTCGGCTTCATCGACGAAGAAGCGACGAATGCCCAGCAGGTGCACGAAGGCCTGCAGGGTGATGGGCTCCTGGCTCCAGATTCGGGCGTACCAGCTGGCAAAGGTGGTGACGGCGCCTACTGGCGCGTCGACCAGCATCCAGCGCTCGCCATTGGTCACCAGCCCGAGGCGGCAACCGGTGGCACGGCACAACTGAACCATGCGGTCGGCCGGTGTGGCGGCCCATCCACCCAGTTTCAGGGTGGCATCGAGGTCGACGTCCTGACCGTAGTTGTGAATGAGCATCAGCGGCTTATTGGAGCGCTGCTCATCGATCACGGCGAGATCCGGAGCCAGCATGACGCCATGCTCTGGCAGGGCGGCACTCAGGTTGGCCGCACACCAGTCGGCGCGCTTCAGCACGTCGCCTTTGCCATCCTCATCGAGTTCCAAGCCACGCGCCAGTACCTCATCGATCCAAGCAGCGTGCAATTCGTCGAACTGCGGGTCGTTCGTCTCCAGTGCCTCGCGCCATTCCTCGTAGGCCTGACGCAACCGCTTGCGCTTGGTTCCATCAAGTTCTTCCAGGCCTTGGGGAAAGGCCTCCTTGAGAACGGGAACGGCGAGGAACGGGCCGGAGATCTCGATCAGCGCCAGCCAGTCGTGGTGCAGGTCGTGATTGCTCATGCCGCACCCCCTTTCATGGCTGACTCTGGAACCAGGAAGACGACGGCGACCGGGAAGGTCCGATCATCGAGCTTGGCATATCGGGTCTCGATGGCCTGGACCTCCTGGATGCGCTCGGCCGGAATGCGCGCGAGGCGCGCCTCCAGCGCGGCGGTATCGCGCCTGAGTTGGGTGCGCTCGTCCTCGGAGAACAGCGACATCTGCTCGGGCTGCTGGTCCTTTTTCAGTTCACTCTGGATCGCCTTCTCGAGCTCGTCCAGCACGGCACCGATGTCGTCCATCTCTCGTTGCTTGCGGGTCTGGAGGGTGTTGGCCAGAAACCGGAGGCGATCCTTCGAGCGGGCGTCGACGGTCTGCAAGATGGCCTGCTGGGCACGATCGAAGCGCACCCGTAGTGCATCGAACAGCGAATCGTTCGCAGTGACTGGCTGCGCCTCGTCCAGCCACTGCTGGACACGCGTGACGCCCTCTTCGCGCCGAAACGACTGATCGCGCAGGTAGCCGCCCGAGACCGTCAGCTCCTCGTGAAGGCGATGGTGGTTGCCGCCGGTGATGACCAGCCGCGAGATGACGACCACAGCCGCGCCCTCGATGCTGCCATCCGGCAAGGTGCGCACGGTGACACGATGGAGTTTCTTCACGTCGTCCTGCGCCCAGACCTCGGCGCGCAACAGCCGCAGGCACATCTGCACCAGTCGATGATTCAGGTGGACCAACACGACATCGTCTCGCCCCTTGGCCACGGCGTGGTCGAAGGTGATGGGCCGTATCTGCTGGGTATGCGGGTGACGCAGGCCCTCCAGACAGCGCGCCCATGATCCTGAAAGGGGCGGCATCCTGAATGCGCTGCCTTGGGGTGCATCTGCGAGGGCGACGGGTTCCAGCGGGGGGCGGCCCGCCAGCGCGAGGCCGGTCTTCACCGCCATCTGGATGTGATCGGGCGTGAGGTGAAAATCCTGCTGGGTGGCGAGGAGTCGTTCATGGAGCTTGGCGACGCGCTCTTTCAGCTCGCGTTCGGCGCGCACGAAGCGCCTGGCCTTGGCAATCTTGGCCTCCGCGAGGCGGGTGTCCAGATCCTTCAGCGAGCCTTCGATGAGCCCGGACATCTTGGGCGCGATGACCGGATTGACGCTGCCCATGTCAGCACGCATCGACTCAAGCTTGCGCAGCGCACGCAGGATGTCGTCACCGTGGCCACCGACCGAGGCATGGCTTGTGTCACCGCCGTCGACGGGGTGCCAGATCAGCACCTCTTTCTCGCGTTGTCCGTGACGGTCGATACGCCCGTTGCGCTGCTCCATCACGTTGGGGTTGTAGGGGATCTCCAGGTGGATGAGGCAATTGCAGTGGTTCTGCAGGTCGATACCTTCGGATGCCGCATCGGTGGCGAGCAGGATGCGGACGGGGGAAACCTTTGGGGATGCCTGGAAGGCCGCTTTGATGGGTTCCCGCTCGTCCTGAGTGAGGCCGCCGTGGAGCAGACCGAGGCGTTCGCCGCCGAAACCATGGCTGGCGAGGATCTCGTGCATCCACTGGTGGGTGGTGCGGTATTCGGTGAACAGGATCACCCGGCGATCGTTCCACTGACCTCCCGGTTTCAGATTGGCTGAGAGCCAGTCGAGGACGGCCCTGGCCTTGGAATCGGTCTGGTTCTTGGCGCGCTGCGCCCATTGCCTCAAGTCGGCCAGCATTCGTTGCTGGTCCTGAGTCAGCGGCTGGGCTCGGCGCGATGCCTCCTCGACGGCCTCCGACTGAGCGTTCTCGACTTCTTGGTCGTTGGCGTAATCCTCGTCTGCTTTCAGGATGGCCTTGCGCAAGATGCGCTCGGCCATGACATCTCGGGCCTTGGGCTTGGCGCCATTCGACAGCGAGGCGAAGTGCTTCTCGAGCGTGGAAGCGAACGCGGCGGGCGACGAGAACAGGCGCTTCTTGAGCAGTTGATTGACGAACGAGGTGCCGAATGTGCTGCCGGTCTTCTCCGCGTCTTTTTCGCGGCTGGCACAGTAATCGTTCAGCTTCTGGTGGATCTCCCGCTCCTCAGCCGTGTAAGGAACCGCCAGCGCTTGCAACTTGCGCTGTGCATAGAGCGGCTTGCCTTCGGCATCGACTAGATCGCTCTTCAGGCGGCGGATCATGACCTGACTCAACTGCTTCTCGTCGGGGAGGATGTTGCGGGCGAAACGCTGGTCGTCCAGCAACTCCAGCAGCGAAGTGAAGGATTCGGTGTAACCGTTGTGAGGGGTCGCCGTCAGAAACAAGCGATGCTGGAAGTGCGGGCTGATCGCGCGAATGAACCGCGTGCGCTGGCTTTCGAGGGCGTAGTGGGCGCCAGCGGCGGGGGCGATGTTGTGCGCTTCATCGACGACCAGCATGTCGAACTTGCGCGGGTAGCTGGTGTGTGCGGGCAGGACGTCGCGCATGGCGCGCAGTCCTTCGCCGCTTTTGACCCAGTCCATGGACGCGATGAGGCGCGGATGGGATGTCCATGGGTTGGCGTGGATGCCGCGATCGCGGCGCAACTGCTTGATGTAGGCCGTGTCGACAACCCGGAATTCGAGACCAAACTTTTCCAGCATCTCGACACGCCACTTTTCTTGCAGCGATGCGGGGCAGATGATCAGGACGGTGCGTGCACGGTGCCGCAGCAGCATCTCCTGGATGACGAGCCCGGCTTCGATGGTCTTGCCCAAGCCGACGTCGTCCGCGATGAGCAGGTTGACGCGGGCCATGTCGATTGCCCTCACCATGGGGTCGAGCTGGAAATCCTCGATGCTGACGCCGCTTCGGAACGGCGCCTGCAGGAATCCCCTGTCGGCATTGGTGGCGGCGCCCCAACGGACGGCATCGAGGAAGGCTTCGAGCGTGTCGGAGTCGTCCTGTCCGGTGATGGAAGGCAGGCCGGCACGCTCGATGACTTGTGCGCCGGGTTCGATCTCCCAAATGACCTCCAATTCTTCACCGAGACCATCCTCGTCGATGGATGAGAGCGTCACGCAGTTCTGCGACGCTGAGGATGATTCGAATTTCGAGGAGGCGACATCCGCCACGACCCACTGGCGCCGACGAACCTCGACCAATTGGCCGGGTTCCGGACGAGTACGGTAGGTCTGGAGCCTTTGATCGTTCGAGATTTCCATGCGGTCTGCCATCTTCCTGTTCAGTTCTTCTTGTGCGCGCCAACAGTCGACGTGCAGCGCCTGGCGTTTGCTTTGCCGACTGTCTGCGCGATGGTTTCAGCTGCGTCGATCGGTGACTGGTGTTCCCAGAATCGCAGCACCGTCCATCCGGCATCCAGCAGCCTCGAACACGTATCGGCGTCTCGGTGGCGATTCGACTCGATCTTCTGCCGCCAGAACTCGGCGTTCTGCTTGGGCCAAGTGGCGTGCTCGAGGCATCCGTGCCAAAAACACCCATCGATGAACACGGCGATCCGACGCCCTGGAAACGCGATGTCTGCGACGCGGCGAGGCTTTTTCAGCACCACAAAATCGACCCGGTAGCGCAAGCCTCGTCGGTACAGCTCGCGCCTCACTGCGACTTCAGCACCCGTACTCTTCTGCCTGACCTTCGCCATTCGGCGACTGGCTTCAGGAGATGAGGACAGGATGCGCGCCATCGATCAGCTTTTTCAACTCGTCATCGCGCCGCGACCGACGCGAGGTGCGAGTTGATGCTCCGCGCGATGGCGCGACCGAGGTCTACGGGAACCGCATTGCCGATCAAGCGCCCAAGCGCAGTGAAGCTCACTTCACCATCGTCTGGAACGAAGGCGTAATCGCGCGGGAAGCTCTGCAAGATCGCAGCTTCCCTCAAGGAGATGGCGCGATCCTGCTCCGGATGCCCGAATCGACCATTGCCAAAGCCATAGCACTGCGTCGTCATGGTGGGTGCAGGTTTATCCCACTCCATACGCCCGTAGACACCCGGGTAGGTCTTGCCGCTCGCCGCTTTATGGCAATCGGCCACCAGATGCTCAGGCCAGTCTCGCCACGTCCCGCCAGGCTTCGAGACTTTGATGCGCTGAAGATTTTTCTGGGAGAGCGTCGAAGCCACGTGCAGTTTGTCACACGCTGCGGCTTGGCCAGCATCCAGTGGACGGAGGCTGCCAATAACCTGTCGAACGGTATTCGGCTGTTTTTGTGTCGGTTCGACCATCTTGATTTCGCCGTGCTTCGACGCCAGCAGAACCATCCGTCTCCGCATCTGTGGGACGCCATATCGAGAGCTGTCGACGACGTCAAACCACACGTCGTAACCGAGTCGCTTCAAGGTGTCGACGAAGTCGTGAAACACCTCGTGCTTCGCGACGGTTGGCACGTTCTCCATCGTGATGACGTCGGGCATAGCCCCTTTGGCAAGACGAGCGAACTCATACAAAAGACCCCACTTACCATCCTTGCCGTCCAGCTCGTAACGCTGCGCATAGGTAGAGAATGGCTGACATGGTGCGCAGCCAGCCAAGATCGTCGTGTCGGCGTCACCAAACAGGTTCTGCAATTCATCGACTGTAACTTGGCTGATGTCCCGCTCGATGAATCGGGCTTGGTTGTTGGCCTCGTAAGGAAAGCGGCAGGCGGGGTCTAGATCGATACCAGCGACCACCGGCAGCCCCTCCAAGACAAAACCATGTGTCAAGCCACCTGCTCCGCAGAACAAATCCACACAAGAAATCGCTGTCACACCAGACCTCCTCACAGCGTATGCACCTTCGGATGAGGCAACCCGAGCCAGTCTAGCAGGTTCAACGGCCTTACCCACAACTCCTCCGACGCAAAGTCATGGGGTGGCTGTAGTGTATATTTCCTGCACCGCAAGCAAATGCACAGCCGAATCGTAAACAAACTCTTCTCTTTGCGCCAGTTTGTTTACGTTTCCATCTCCTGAAGTCGCTGTATATAGTGTTTTATGCTGCTGAACGAAGTTTTGTTTACAAATTTTTGTATGTATAACCGTTCTAGTCACCAGTCGCTGCGCCACACTGCCAGGGGCCGGCGCAAAACCCGCGGCGCCCGCCTTGCTGTCAGAGTCGGGTCAGGGTGGTGCACTAGCAAAACCCGCGCTTCATGCCTGCATAATGGTGGCGCA
>Ga0208100_100021_pt1 | contig 84350 bp, 93 predicted proteins | sample SubbioR11_8A_Aug_FD_184817 | JGI IMG/M metagenome (GOLD analysis project Ga0208100, IMG submission 184817) | Serpentinite rock and fluid subsurface biosphere microbial communities from McLaughlin Reserve, California, USA - CR11_8A_Aug (SPAdes) | ecosystem: Environmental > Terrestrial > Deep... | reverse complement strand
ATTCGTAGGGGCGTCGCCAAGCGGTAAGGCACGGGACTTTGACTCCCGCATGCGTTGGTTCAAATCCAGCCGCCCCTGCCAATTTTATGGGCCATTAGCTCAGCGGTAGAGCACCCGCCTTTTAAGCGGGGAGTCGATGGTTCGAGTCCATCATGGCCCACCACTAATGCGAGGATGGCGGAACTGGCAGACGCGCTAGACTTAGGATCTAGTACTCACAAGGTGTAAGGGTTCGACTCCCTTTCCTCGCACCATTCATCTTTTGACAAAAGCTTGCCAAGTGGCAAGCTTTTTAGTTCTTTAGCCCATTTAAAATCCCACCGCCAGTATTGCAATGGCGTTGACCAACATATGGGCGATTATTGGCGTGGCCAATGATCCTGTGTTTTCATAAGCTAAGGCCATACCTATGCCAGCGAAAACAGCCCAAAAACCAATTAAACTCACCCCATGCATAATGCCAAACAGCACACTAGAGATGACAATCGCCTTCCTGACCCCATGTGCCGATCTAAGTAATGGGTAGAGCAAACCTCGATAGAAATACTCCTCAACGACTGGTGCTAACACCACAGCGCGAAGAAAACCCGCAAACCAGGTCGCGCTAAAGACAAGCTGCCCTGCTACGGGATTGTTGCCCGGAGGCAGTTCCGGGGGATGACCAAGCAAAGTCCAAAACAACACGATGACAAGGACCGGCAAGCTAGGTAGAAGCCTGTATGCCAAACCGTACCCAATCCCTTGCCAAAAATTTCGCCTGAAGTCAGCCCATGACAACCCTAGATAGACAGACTGCGGCCAAAATCCGTAATGCCCGACAAATGGCACGACTACTAGCAAAGCGGCGACATAGACCACAAAGAAGGCTACTGCTTCCTCAAGGTAAAATTGCCTTGTTAAAATCTGCGTGAGTAAAACCATCATCACGAGCTGAGCCACAACATACAATGCGGTCAAGCGAAATAGGTCGTGCCAAGTCCAATAGACATTTTTTGCATCGAGGGGAGAATTTTCAACGACAGAAAACAGCCTAATTTTCACGAAATATCCATCCGAACAGAGCTTGCTGGTAAGGCATGAGCTCCGCAGGGGAAAAATAAAGGGCCAGCTCTCTTGCAGCGGCTTCGACGCTGTCTGCGGCATGGACTATGTTGCGGCTCATGGCTAGGCCAAAATCGCCCCTAATGGTGCCTGTGGCGGCTATAGCGGGGTCTGTATTGCCTATGAGGCTACGCACCGTGGCAACCGCCCTGTAGCCCTCTACAGCCAAAGCTACAACTGGGGCACTAGTGATATGTTCGACCAGTGCAGGGTAAAAATGCTTTCCCACGTGGGCCTCGTAATGCACCGCTGCCAGTGCATGATCAATCATGAGCATCTTTAGACCCGCAATTTTAAGGCCTTTCTTCTCCAGGCGCGAAATTACCTCACCAACCAGGCCTCGCTGCACGCCATCAGGTTTTACTAGGCACAAAGTTCGCTCCAAATGTCGCCCCTCCCTTCTCCTGCCTATTTTATTCTCCATCAGACACAACAAAACCCTTCACACAGCAAAAATTATATTAACGCGGGAAGTACACCACATGGGGAAGGTTTATTTTTACCTCGACCTTGGTGCCCACCGGCAGCAAGTTCGCCGACATGCGCTGCGAATGCAGGGTGGTCTGATCAGATAGCATCACCTGATAAATCGCATCGCCTCCGAGAAATTTCACTGCAACAATGGTTCCTGTCCCTTCATTTTCAGGCGCAAGAACCACATCATCAGGGCGCACCATAAGATCTATCTCTCGCACCCCGGCAAGCTGTTGTTCCGCGGTAAATGTTCCAATCGCCGCTACAACCAACCCCTCCTGCAGCACGGCAGGGAAAAAATCCGCCTTGCCGACAAAATTGGCGACAAAGCGCGTTGCCGGTTGATGATAGATATCATATGGAGTGCCCACCTGCTCTAACCGACCGTCATTCATCACCCCCACCCTATCAGATAAGGAAAGCGCCTCCTCTTGATCATGGGTGACAAGTATCACTGTGCTGCCGCTGGCCCTCAGGATTTCCTTGGTTTCCTGGCGCAAAGCATCTCTGAGTTCGGCATCTAAATTGGAAAAGGGTTCATCCAGTAAGACCACGCTCGGACAAGGAGCTAAGGTCCTGGCTAAAGCAACCCGTTGCCTCTGCCCACCGGACAGTTCGTGTGGGTATTTTTGGGCACTACTCTGGAGTCCGACTAAGTCGAGCATCTGCTCTACGCGCAGCTTAATGTCGGCCTTGCCCATGCCGTATAAACCGAAAGCAACGTTGGCGAACACCGAGAGATGGGGAAACAAAGCATAATCCTGAAAAACGATGCCTACCCCTCTCTTTTCGGGAGGCACATTCTTGCCGGCAAGTGCTACTGTCTGCCCATCTATTTTTATCTCTCCACCATCAAGGTCCTCCAGACCTGCTAAGAGGCGCAAGGTGGTGGTCTTGCCGCAGCCAGAGGGGCCCAGCAAGGAAAAGAACTCCCCACGGGCGACATCCAAATCAACATTATTTACGGCATCAATGGCACCAAACTTCTTTTGGATACCTGAAAGAGTCACATATCCAGGGCGAAGATCGCGAATAGGAAGCTGACAATGCATAGTCATCGAGTTGGTCCTTTCTACTAGCCAATGTGTTTTTTATCTCCGGCAGAGCTCGCATCAAGTAAAATCTTAATTGGCACCAACCCTACCAGCACAATGATGAGCGCTGGCAAAGCGGTACTGGTCCAGAGAGATTCGGCTGCCATCTGCCAAACCCAGACGGCCAAGGTATCGTAGCCCATAGGACGCATCATCACTGTAATGGGCAATTCCTTCATGACATCCACAAAAACCAAGACCGCCCCTGCCAGAACCCCTGGCATAATCAGCGGTAGCTGCACATCAAAGAGAACCCGCCTCGCATTTGCTCCTAAAGCCCGCGCCGCAAGTACAGTATTGGGTGTGATTTTCTCCATGCTGGCATCGACACTGCTATAAGCAATGGCCATGAATCTGACAATGTAGGCGTACATCAATCCCACAAGCGAACCCGTAAACAGTAACCCCGGAGCAAAACCCCATAACTCGCTCGTCATGATATTCAGCGAATGGTCAAGAAAGGCCAACGGGAGGAGAATCCCAACGGCGATGACTGCCCCGGGGATAGCATAACCGATAGTGACGAGGCGAGAGAGATTTTGGAGCGTCCTTCTGCCGCTTAACCGCGACAGACTGGCCACTATCAAAGCCAAAAGCACAACAAGCCCGCCGGCCAAGGATGCCAAAGTGAGACTATTGACGGCCAACCGCCAGTAGGTTGCCATCACCGCAGGCGTCAAGATGGCAAATTCGCGAACTGCCCAGACTAATAGTTGGAGAAGCGGTAAGCCAAAAGCGGCGAAAAGTGTCAGGGCACAACAAAGAGTAGCCAGGACTGCTGTCCACCCACCGAGTTTTACGACCGGAATCCCAGGTAATTTGCCTCTAGATTGATAATACTTCATCCTGCCGCGATTGCGATGCTCGATAAGCAACAAGAAAAGAGAGAACAAGGCGAGCAGCCCAGCCAACTCCGAAGCTGCGCCAAGGTCCATCATGCCGTGCCACACGCGCAGGATGCCGTCGGCCACAGTTGGAAAGTTAAAATACCTCACGGTGGCGAAGTCGGCCAAGGATTCCATGGCTGCCAAGGCCACCCCCGCCGCGATGGAAGGACGCGCCAACGGTAAAGCGATGGTAAAGAAAGCCCGCAGTTTGCTACTCCCTAATGCCTTTGCCGCTTCAAAATTAGAACCTGCCTGCTCCTCAAATCCTGCCTTAGCCAGGAGATAGACGTAGGGGTAGAGCGTCAAGGTCATCACCAAGATAGCACCCCAGCCGCTACGAATTTGCGGAAAATAGGCATCTTGCCCCCAGGTAAAGCGGACAAAAGTGTGAAACGGACCTGCAAAATCAAATAGCGCCATGTAGATGAAACCCATGACATAGGCTGGAATGGCCATGGGCAAAACTAGCATCCACCGAAATTGTCTTCTGCCAGGAAAGTCAAAGGCAGTAATTAGCCAAGCGAGCCCAGTGCCAATCACCAGCGTTCCCGCGGAAACACCTAGAAGCAATAGGGCCGTGTTCCCGAGGAGCATAGGCAAAATAGTCTGCGCTAGATGTCTCCATACCACAGTGGAGGGCGTTAACAATGAAGACGCAACTACCACAACAGGCAAAACCACTAGCGCAATAGTAACATACAAAACCAGAGGCAAGAGGCGACTAGGCCTCTTGCTCTGGTTGGTGTTAGGACTAACAACCATTAATTATCAGATCCTTTTTTAGCGATATCCCGCCCGATTCAAAAGCTCGACGGCGTCTTTTTGCAGACGTCCGTATTCACCGATGTTAAGGGGGTCGGTCTTAAACTCACCAAATGCGGCAATAATTGGGTGCGCCGCTACCTTTGGGTTTGCGGGAAACTCATGGTTGGAACCGGCAAATAACTCCTGCCCATTGGGACCACTGAGCCATTCTAATAGCTTGATCGCATTAGCGCGATTGCGCGCATGTGCGGTGATTCCTGCGCCGCTAATATTGACATGCGCTCCCCGCTCACCTTGGTTCGCCCAAAAAACCTTAATGGGGAAGTTAGGATTGCCCTCGAGTAGACGACCAAGATAGTAGTGGTTTGTGATGGCGACATCACCCTGTCCGGCTGCTAGTGCTTCCAGTATGCGGGTATCGCTATCTATGAGGATAGTTTCATTGGCCACAAAACCCCGCACTATTGCTTCGGCTCCGGCATTGCCATGTGCCGCAATTAGGCTAGAGACCAAGGATTGAGTGTAAGAATGGGTCGATGGGCGCATAATGAGACGCCCTTTCCATTTGGGATCGGTTAAGGCCTCAATAGTAGAAAGTTGCTCGGGGGACACCCTGTCGGGATGATACATGATGGTGCGCACTCGCCTCGTCAGGCCAAACCAGCGATTATTGGTGTCGCGCAAGTTAGCAGGGATATTATTCTGCAGTATAGTGCTCTGCACCTCGGCCAGCAGACCGTCTTGACCGGCGAGCCAAAGGTTGCCGGCATCGACGGCTATATACATGTCGGCTGGGGTATGTTTGCCTTCGGCCTGGAGACGCAAGCGCAGCGCCGCGTCACTGCCGGTCGTGAAGCGAACCTCAATACCGGTCTGTTTGGTGAATTCTTGAAATACCGGCTCCACGCCGTAATGCCGAGAGGTGTAGATGTTAATGACCTGCCCTGCCGCTACATCACGGTTATTGGCACGACCGACAAATACGCCTACACCAAATAATACAATCACCAACAGAACAGCCAGCCCGGCAAATAGATGTTTTTTGTTCACAGGTACCCTCCTCTTGTTCTTTCGAACATGATAATGATTTTCATTAACAATATATCAGGGAGGGTAGGGTCTGTCAAGAGCCAATTTGCACTTTTTTTAGTTCGTCATGCCTTCGCTAGTCCGCGTTTAGTTCGGCCATTTTTGCGGCATCCAGTCTCTTGACTAATTCTACAACAAGTTTGACGGCCTGTTCATAATCATCACGGTGAATTATGCCGTAGTGGCTGTGAATGTAGCGTGTGGGCACGGCGATCACCAAGCTCGGCACGCCGCGTCCGGTAATGTGCATGCGCCCAGCATCGGTGCCACCGCCGGGCATTACATCAAACTGCAATGGCATGCCAATTTCCTTGGCCACATCAATGACAAAATTCCTCAGCTTGACATGCGGTACCATGGAGGCGTCGTAGAGCAATATCGCGGGCCCCTTGCCAAGTTTTTCGCTCATTTTTTCCGCTCCGGGGGTATCTCCGGCGATGCCCACTTCCAAGGCGATCCCTATGTCAGGATTGACCACAAAAGAACTGGTGGTCGCGCCACGCAACCCCACCTCCTCTTGTACGGTGCCAACCCCGTAAACCGTATTGCCATGCTCCACCCCCTGCAGGGCCTTGATGACTTCGATAAATAGAGCACACCCAAGGCGGTCATCCCAGGCTTTAGCCATCAAGTACTTTTCATTCTTCATAACCGTGAACTGGGCATCAGGCACGATTGCATCACCAAGACGAATGCCAAACTCTTCCGTGGCCTCTTTTTCATCGGCGGCACAGACATCAATGAACATATCGTCTTTATCTACAACCTTGTTGCGCTCGTCCGCACTGAGTATGTGCGGAGGCTTCGAACCGATAATGCCGGTGATATCACCCTTACCGGTCTTGATGATGACCTTCTGCCCGAGCATCACTTGGCTCCACCAGCCACCAAGAGTCTGAAACTTGATGAAACCTTCCTTCGTCACCTTACTGACCATAAAACCGATTTCGTCCATGTGCCCAGCCAGCATGATGCGAGGACCGTCGGTGGTCCCCGGCTTCTTGCAAATGATGCTTCCCAAACGATCGGTGACGATCTCAGCGTGCCCCTCTAGGTAGGTGCGAATAATTTTACGCACCTCGTGCTCAAACCCAGGCACTCCCGGGGCATCAGTAATTTCCTTGAGTAGTTTTAATGTATTGTCCATGACCAACCTCCTAGCGTTCACAGATTTGCTTGATAGCCGCGAGCATGCCCGCACTGTTTTCACGAACCTTTTTCTTTAATAGGGGGTTAAGAAGCGCCGCGACCATGGGTATGCCAAATTCGAAGTCAACAGTCAGCACAATTTTCACTCCATCAGCGACTTCACTCAACTGCCAATACCCCTCGAACTTTTTCAGGTCGCCACTGACTTGAGTGTATTCGATGCGGTGCTGCGCCGGGTAGAAGAGGTCGCGCTCCTTCCATTTAATGACGCGGCCGTCTACATTGCTCACCCAGCTACTCACGGTGCTGTTGTCGCCACGCTCTTCGACTTTGACACTTTGCAGGTTGGGCATGAACTTGGGGTAGCCCTCCATGTCCATGACGATACTCCATATATGCGAGATCTCACCGGTGACGATAGTAGAAACTTCTATGTACGGCATAGTTTCCCTCCTAAATATCATCCTTCATTTCTGATGCTTGGGCAAAGATTTTCTCCCAAATGCTAAGCGCCGACGCCACTTCCTCTTCGGTAATAACCAAAGGTGGCTCGACCCGGATAACTTTCGGATTGTTAAGTGTGTAAGCCGCCAGCACCTTGTTGTTGACTAACTCAGAAATGGCATAGCCTGCATAACCCGCATCCGCAAACTCTATGCCGATGAGAAGCCCTTGGCCCCGCACCGCCGCCACCACCTCGGGGTACTTTTCTCGTGCGGCGTGGAAAGATTGCAGGAACTTGTTGCCCATGGCCTCGGCCTTAAACGACAGATTCTCCTCAATTGTTACCTTAATGGCCGCAATGGCAGCGGCGCAGGCCAGCGGATTACCCCCAAAAGTCGAGGTGTGCAGGAAGGGCGATTCACTCATACCCTGCCATAAGTGCGGCCTAGCCACAATCGCCCCGATTGGCATTATTCCGCCGCCTAAAGCTTTGGCTAAACAAAGGATGTCCGGCACAACACCCTCATGTTCTACGGCAAACAATTTGCCGGTACGGCCCATGCCCGTTTGCACTTCATCGGCGATAAGCAATACTCCAAAAGCATCACATATCTCTCTTAACTCTCTCAAGTACCCAGGCGGGGGCACGATGACTCCACCCTCCCCCTGGATCGGCTCCACAATGACGGCCGCAGTATCGTCGTCAATGGCCTCGCGCACGGCCTGGGCATCGCCATAAGCCACATGTTTGAAGCCTGGCAACAGGGGCAAGAATGGGTTTCGAAAAAGTTCACGCCCGGTAGCACTCAGTGCACCAAGGGTCTTGCCGTGAAACGCCCCCTGAGTGGATATAATGCCCTGTTTTTTCGTAGCTAACTTCGCGAGCTTAAGAGCAGCCTCCACTGCCTCGGTCCCACTATTGCCAAAAAAGGAGTACTGGAGATCGCCCGGCGTCACCTCGGCCAACAATTCGGCTAAATCGGCCATAGGCTTATTTAGCAAAATCTTGGTCGGCATGGCCATGCGATCAAGCTGGTTCTTGACTGCCGCCACAATCTTCGGGTGGGAGTGCCCCGCGCCAAACATACCGTAGCCGCCAAGCAAGTCAAGGTACTGATCCCCTTTGATATCGGTGACCGTACTGCCCCTTGCTTCCCACTCGACGGTGGCCAAGCCCATGTAACGGAAAAGACGCGACAAACCAGGATTCAAGTAGCGCTCATATTTTTCAATAATCTCTTCGGCCATCAATGTGGCATCTGTATGTACCATGTTTATCCCTCCTACGTCATCCTTACCACATAAATTGTACACTACCTAGTGTACAAATCAAATAAAAAACCACTCCCCCAGCGAATCGCATCAGGAAGTGGTCTTCATAACAAATGGTCGGGCTGACAGGACTTGAACCTGCGACCTCTTGCACCCCAAGCAAGCGCGCTAGCCAAACTGCGCTACAGCCCGTCGCTTGCTTATTATAGCCTAGAGGTGCATGTTTGGCAAGCAAAATGCCTTTTTGCTAAAGAATTATCGCAATCAACCCGCCGCTGCCTTCGTTGACTATGCGCCGTAAGCACTCCCGCAGTTTGCCCTGGGCGTCGTCAGGCATGGTCAAGAGCTTATTCTGAATGCCTTCGCGGACTAGGTGTTGCAATGATTTGCCGAAGATATTGGCCTCCCACAACTTCTCTGGGTTAGCTTCAAATTCGTCAACCAAGTACTTGATTAACTCCTCGCTCTGCTTCTCCGTGCCCACAATGGGGGCGACTTCACTTTCGACATCGACGCGGATGATGTGGAACGAGGGCGCGGTCGCTCTTAGTCGTACCCCAAAGCGATTCCCCTGTCTGATAATTTCGGGTTGATCAAGGGCCATCTCTTCTAAACTGGGAGGCGATATGCCGTAACCGGCCACGCGGGAATCACGATAGGCATGACGAATCCGTTCGTACTCGCGCTTGCTGACAGTTAAAATCTTTAATAAGCGCATAATGGTGTCTTGACCGCGCACCTCTTCTCCGGCGGCCTCGGTGAGAGCATCATAGTAAAGATGCTCGGGCGTGGTCAGCTCTATCTTAGCCACCCCATTGGCTAGGTCTATTTGTTGCAACACGACCTCTTGCACGGCGTCACACATGCTCAATTCTTCGATGAGGCGGTCGATGTCTCTGAGTCGAGTCACTATTTTGACACCATCGCTGACGGCTTCTTCCAGCTTGGTTCGCAAATAGTGCTTTTTTTCTAACACCTCAATCCAAGTTGGCAGAGATATCCTCACATCTTTTACCGGGAATTCATAAAGCGCTTCTTTGAGCACTGTAGCTATGTCTTCCTCGGTCAGCTTGGCGCAATTGAGGGCTAAGACTGTGAGGTCTAATCTCTTCTCAAGTTCATTCCTGAGTTGAAGGGTCTCGGGATCATTGGGGCGACTAGAATTAAGTATGAGTAAGAATGGTTTACCAATCCGCTTGAGTTCATCCACCACGCGCTCTTCGGCTGCGACAAATTCTTCCCGAGCAATGTCGGAAAATGAGCCGTCGGCGGTGATAACTATGCCCACGGTAGAGTGGTCTTCGATGACCTTTTGGGTGCCGATTTCAGCGGCGGCCTCAAACGTTATTGGTTCGTCGTGCCATGGCGTTTGCACCATCCGCGGCCCACTCTCGTCGGCATAGCCACGGGCCCCCTTGACGGCATACCCCACGCAATCTACGAGACGTATTCTTGCTGACAGACCAGGTTTAAGTACTAGTTCAACTGCTTCATCTGGGATGAACTTCGGCTCCACTGTCATAATAGTGCGCCCTGCTCCACTTTGCGGCAATTCATCCCTTGTTCTTTCCCTAACATTATCATCATCTATGTTAGGGAGCACCAAGAGCTCCATGAAGCGCTTGATAAAGGTGGACTTACCAGTGCGCACGGGACCCACAATACCAAGGTAGATGTCTCCGCCGGTTCTCTCAGCCATGTCCTTCAGTAAATCAAACTGAGCCATGAACAACCACTCCCCTCCATTTCTCCAAGCACTGCTTCACGAGTGACCCTGCGTCTTACCTCACACCAAGTTGCAAGGCTTGGTCAGTAATATATATTCAGGGAGCGCCGTGATATACCCATGCAGAAGAAAAACGTGGGTTACCCCACGTCACGGATTTAAAATGGCAACTGTTCCTCTGTCTCATTCTTGCGCTGCCTAGTCATCAGGTCATGAACGGCATCCCGCGGATTGCGCTTTTCATACAACACTTCGTGCAGGGCCTCGGCAATGGGGAGTTCTACTTGATTGTCGCGCCCCAGTCTACAAGCCGCAAGCGTGGCACTCACGCCCTCCACTACCTGCGGTGAACCCTGAAGAATCTCTTCTAACGATTTCCCTTGTCCCAGGGCGAGACCTGTCCGACGGTTGCGGCTGTGCGGGCTGGTACAGGTAACAATTAGGTCGCCCATACCAGATAGACCCGCAAAGGTCGACGGCTCTGCACCAAGCGCTCGCCCTAACCGCACCATCTCGGTTAGCCCCCTGGTCATTAGGGCAGCTTTAGTATTGTCACCGTAACCCAACCCATCAGCAATGCCAGCCGCTAAGGCATAGACATTTTTCAAGGCGCCTCCCAATTCAACTCCCATCAAATCAGCATTGGTATATATGCGGAAATAACCAGTCATCAGCATGTCCTGGACAAATGACCCAACTACAAGGTCACCCGCTACCACCGTTGCCGCAGGCAATCCCTGCGCAATCTCCACCGCATGATTAGGACCGGAAATCACGGCAATGGGATGCCCCGGACCGAGGATATTCCCCAGTAAACGAGACAATCGCGAACCTGATTTCATGTCAAAGCCTTTGGCAGCATTGACAACGGCAGTGCCGGTCCTGAGATGAGGCTTTAACAGCTGTACCGTATCGCCGACAAAGGCCGAAGGCGTAGCCACAATGATCAATTGACAGTCGCCGAAAACGGCAAAGTCACTCACCGGGTCTATGTTATCCGGCAGCTTAATGCCCGGCAGAAATAGATTGTTAGTGCGATCCTGCTCTATTTCTTGGCGCAATCGATCTTCGCGCACCCATAAGCAGACCTTGCGGCAGTTCTCTGCAGCGACCTTCGCCAAGGCCGTCCCCCAACCGCCAGCACCAATGATGCCAACCTTTATGTTTCTATCGTTCATGCCCTCTATTCCTTCTTTCTCGCTATCAGCACAATGGGAGTGCCGACAAAGGCATAGACTTCACGCAAGCGATTTTCTAGAAAACGCTTGTAGCTGAAATGCAACAGTTCGGGTTCATTGACGAGGAAAAGAAATGTCGGGGGTTGCACACTGACCTGAGTCACATAGCCGATCTTCAGGCGCTTCCCTTTTTCGGAAGGTGGCGGTGTCACCAAGGTGGCTTCGAGTACCAGTTCCATGAGGGCACTAGTGGAGATCTTCTTTCTTTGTTCCTCTCGCACCTCATTGACGAGTTCTAAAATCTTCTGCACTCGTTGACCGGTCTTGGCGGAAACAAATAACACCGGAGCATAATCGGCAAACAAAAGCTCTGCTTTTAGTTTTTTAGCAAATTGGTCCGCAGTCTTATGATCTTTTACAATCAAGTCCCACTTATTGACCACATAGATGAGGCCCTTCCCGCGCTCATGCGCATAACCGACAATTTTTTTATCTTGCTCCAGCACACCCTCCGTAGCGTCGATGACCATCAGGCAAACATCCGATTTATCGACCGCACGCAGACTGCGAACCACGCTATACCGCTCAATGTCCTCTCTGACCTTTGACTTCCGGCGCAGGCCCGCTGTGTCAACGATGACATAGCGCTTGCCTTCCCTCTCAAAAAGAGTATCAATGGCATCACGCGTAGTGCCGGGGGTATCACTGACTATTACTCTATTTTCCCCAAGGATACTGTTCACTAGGGATGATTTCCCAACATTAGGTCTGCCAATAACGGCCATCTTAATGACATCCGCACCATAGATCGGTTCTTCATCTTCAGGTAGAGCACTCACAATGGCGTCCAGAAAGTCTCCCAAGTTTAAACCGTTAACTGCCGAAATGGGGATGGGCTCGCCCAAGCCTAGGGTAAAGAAATCTGTGGCGTGAGGAAAAAGGGCTGGTACATCTAGCTTATTCACGACTAACAAAACGGGCTTCCTAGTATTACGTAAAAGTTCTGCCACATCTCTATCGGCTGCCGTCACACCTTGCCGTCCATCCACCAAAAAAATTACCAAGTCGGCTGCTTCGACCGCCATAGTGGCTTGAAAACGCATTTGCTCTAATATAGAATCCTCGGCACCAAAAGTAATCCCGCCGGTATCGATTAGGGTAAAATTTCTTCCGGTCCATTCGACATCAGCATAAATGCGATCGCGAGTGACCCCGGGCGAGTCTTCTACTATCGAAATACGCTGTCCGACCAAGTAGTTAAAAAGGGTGGATTTACCGACATTAGGCCGGCCAACAATAGCAACATACGACATAGTCAATCACTCCTTAAGACCGAGGGTCAACTTCACTAAGTCTTCCCCCGTAGTCCGACAAACAGCAAGAATTAATTCAGGAAACGAGGACTGTAGCTCTAGGAAGGTAGTATCATCCAAAAATTTCCCCTCGCGCAGGGTGATGTCGGGTATAAGAACACGGGTCCTCGGGAAAATCTGAGCCATACTCAAGGCCAAGGCGATATCTCGCCCCCCCAACAAACCGGTAACAGTGACGCCTCCGCCAAACAACAGGTTCGGCACGGTAAGCACATCGACAAAAACTTGGTGCCGCGCATTAATTTCATGCTGCAAGCGCTGCAAACATATGGCCGATGCCATACCCGTCACCCATAGAACTGGGCTTTCCGGCCTGCGGCGCTGCCCAACAGCAGCTAGGGTGCGTAAAAAATCATCTCTGAATAACCTAGATATGCCAACCCCGTTTTCGAGCTGGGGGAAGTCATCATAGGAGCTAGACCTTGGGAAGTCAGTCTCAGCTAAGACGTAGAACTCATCCGCCGCATAAACCAAGGTGCGGCCGAACTTGCGGCGGGCGCGTACACGGAATTTTTCGAGGCGAAGCAATACCTCCCGCGCACTATCCTTGTTGAAACGGTTTAATTCTGGCAACCCCTGACGATGTCCGGTTAGGCCGACAGGCACGACCGCGATGGAATCCACCCCAGGATGAAGCGCCACGAGATCAGCAATGCTACGTTCAAGTTCCGCACCGTCATTTGTCCCGGGGATCAGCACAAGTTGAACATGGACAGAAATACCATGTGCGACTAACTCCCGGACTTGCTCCATGATCATTGCCGCTCGCGGATTTCCCATTATTTCCACTCTCAGTTTTGGATTGGTCGAATGCACCGACACATAGATCGGCGATATGCCTTCCTGCAACAAGCGCCGCCATTCCTCCTCCGGAATATTGGTGAGGGTCACGAAGGAGCCATAGACCAGTGATAGGCGATAATCGTCGTCCTTAACATAGAGAGATTGGCGCTGTCCTGGGGGCATTTGCTTAACGAAACAAAAGAGGCAGTTATTCTCACAGGTGTGTAACTCGTCTAGGGTAGCAGTAGCAAATACAACCCCGATGTCCTCACCTGAACGATGCCGCACTAAGTAAGTTCTTCTTGCACCTGCTACTTCCGCGGCAATCTGCATTGATGGAAAGGCCAATGCTTGCTTCCAGCTGATAATATCTCTAATTTCCATTTCATTGACCTGCACTATTTTCATCCCTGCACGAAGTCCGGCTCTTGCCGCCCTCGAGCCAGGAATTACTTCGATAATAACCCCCACATTATGCCTCCATCATCAGCCTTTACACGACATTATCCCCTACCGTCTCCACGTAGTCAATCCCTTCATATCCTCTTCTACCCTGCTCAGCAGAATTTTGAAGCAGGCAAAATTGGCGACGATGCCATAAGCGCAAAGATGTCTACCTAGGGCAACCAAACCACAGCGTCGGGATAGAAACCCCCCCACCCTAATCGATAAATTTACACATTGCAAGGCGTCAATGATCAGGACATCTTTTTGCTGCATCCCCCTGGCCTGCAAAAACAGGCGGAGCGCGCTTAAAGTGGCTTGCCGTGCGGGACCAAGCGAGACAATGTATACATTGTTTTGTTGGTGGTCTTGCCCGTAAAATAAGACACGGCCCAACGATTTGGCGGGTGTACGATCAAAATGAGGGAGAGAAATAATCTCCCTCAGGCAAGGCTTCTTATTAATCCCGAGCATTCTTAGATGCATGGCAGCCGCCGTCACCGAAGTATGCGCACCTCCATAGCAGCAGTATATTATTTCCAATCGATGCTATGCTCAATCGTCCGCAGTTCGCTAGTGATGAGCCTCCTCTGATGGGGCATCTTACTAAACAAAAATGCTCGCCACTTAGCCAGAAACCCTTCCTGAACATAGATTGCCCTGAGGTGATTTGCGCCCCATACTTCCCCTGCCGTGAAAAAGAGATTGTCCACTATTTCGGGTTTTGCGCCGCTGCAAAAACAGATAACCGTTCCCTTGGGGTGTTTAAGCGACACATACTGACCAGGCGCGACTAATTGTGGCCATAGACGCGCGCACAGGACGGCGACGACCTCTGGATTTTTATGCACAAACGCCAAACCTGCGACTAAGGCAGCAAGCCCCACTTTGCTATGAAACACCATCATTTATTTTTTTTCCCAAATTTCAGGCTAAACTCCTCCGACACAAAGTGTCTCACCTTGCTATTCATTTCCTTGAGGCTCCCCGTACTCAAAAAGAGATAGGCAAACCCACCCACAATTAACAGCCCGAGCACAAAGAAGAGGCTCCCACGGGCCGCGCCCCCCTCACGAGCGATCCCTGCTGCGTCAGCTGGACCTGCCGCGCCTAGATATGCAGCGAGTACTCCAGCCAATAAATTCGCGCCATCCTTGGCTTCCTCTCGCGTACTCTTATGCGTGCCTAACTCTAATAGGAGTGCGCGAGGGTGAAGTTCCTGATTGTAGCTACCCCTCCCGAAAAAAATGTCTCTCACTAACCTTGGATAACGCTTGTTTGCGGCGGCCATTAGTTCTTGAGCGAATTTCTTGTTGGCGCGCATGTTAGGGTTTTGCCTTCCCACTACTAATCTAATCTGCGCCATTTCCCGTCCTTTAATTTTGGCGGTGTAGTACCGGCGCTCGAGGGCATCCCTATGCACATCTAGCAGGGCTTGCGGACTATGCTGCCTGATCATCTCCATAGCAGTGCGCCGCGAGCGCATGTAGGCTCTCTTATCATGGGGGTCGTGACTACGCTTGTTTTGCTCAACTTGGAACCCTTGCTTTTCGAGATTTCCCGTAAAACTTTCCCCCACGATAAAAATACCGCCGTTATCGCGAATGCTTGATGCGCCGTCGGATGGTAGATATGACTCTGCACTATGGGTGTGGTATATCGAAATGCGCACATTTTGACCGGCCTGGGCCCGTAGTGCCTCCGGCAGCACGCCTGTCCGCCCCCACTCCTCGAGAAAAGTAGAAAACCAAGCCGAGGGTTCTCCAACTGATTCCGTTCGCAAAAATCTAGCCTTGCCGATGAGTCCGTCCACTGCTACCACTTCATACAGACGATTATCGGCATTTTGGAACATATCTCCCACCACCACTACCCGCGCCGTATGAAAAATCTCCTCCCCAGTCACTTCATCGACGACCGTAAAGTACTGTCCGTCTAACAGTTCACACATCACCTCGGGATGAATGGCGTCGTTGAGCAAAGCAGTTCTCGCCCAAAATGGTTCGATGGCGAGAGCAAGCAAGATGCTAACCACGGCGAACAAATAGATTTTAATTCCCTTACTTTTCATCGTCATCATTCCCTCCTGGCATCTTCAGACCCTGCGGGCGATCTGCGGTAATTGGTGCCGGTCCGCCGCGTAGTTTTTCGCGGGTTTCCCCAATTAACTCGGCAAGGAGCACCGCTATCAGTCCCGCCAAAACCACGGCATCAAAAATGCCCGCACCCCCAATTACTGTTTTCCCGGTGAAAGGACCCATTAAGAGCAGGATGCCGTAAACAACGTCATTGAGTACAATGCCCAGTACCCCCGCGATAAAGGCGCCTCGACGCGAACGCCCAAACAAATAGGCGGTAATGCCTGCGATAAGCGAGAATGTATAAATTGGATCAAGCAGCATAGTTGCCGGATCTGACGGCAGATACGCCGAGACAAAGTACACCACGCCGGTAGTAGCTACAACTGCCAGCACAGTGCGCCAACGCTCTTTGTGGGTACCAGCCGTAACAAACAGGTACAAGCAAATGGCGATGGGTATAAACCCACCCCCCACATTGATGCTCAGGGTCCGCGCCAAGGGCAAATCCGGCAGCAGTCCTCCGACCAGCATCGCCAGCACAAGCACCAAGGCTGTTCTGTCATCCATCTTCATTCGGTCGAGCACTCGTTGGGCAATCCCCGACAAAATAAGGATAGTTACGATAACTAGAGCCAACAATCCAATGGGTAACCCGAGCATCAAAAGACTCCTTCCTTTTGAGTGACCGTCTCTCACGCTATCTTGCCCGTTTTTGTTTCAGAAAATCAAAAACACGCCGCAATATAGCGGCGTGTTTCAGTAAGATCTACGATTTTTGATCTTTGAGCAAGTCTCCGAATTTATCCCCCAAGGTTACCTTGCTTTCTTCGCGGTAACTCTGGTTGCGATCGTCACGCCCACGTTTCTCGCCACGGTCACGCCGCTCACCCTTGTCCGGGCGTTCTGTGCGCTCCGTGCGCGGACGATCAACCGCCTCTTTTATGGAAAGGCTGACTCGATGTTCTGCGGGAACAATCGAAAGAATCTTCACGGTGACCTCATCACCAGGCTTGACGGCGTCCTCGGTCCTTTCAACCCGCTCGTGAGAGAGTTGAGAAATATGCACTAGCCCCTCAATACCGGGGGCAATTTCGACAAAGGCCCCGAAACTTGCCGTACGCACAATCTTACCTGGAACTACCGAGCCCGGTGTGAACTTCTCGGTAAGCTTGTTCCATGGATCGCCCTCGCCCTGCTTGATACTGAGTGAGACTCTACCTTTTTCGCGGTCCACCCCAAGAACCTTGACCCGCACGGCCTGACCCTCAGTGAGAGCCTCCGACGGATGATTAACTCTCTGCCAGGCAATCTCGGAGACATGGACTAAACCGTCAATCCCCCCAAGGTCCACAAAGGCACCGAAATCGGTGAGTCTTTGGACTGTACCATCGCGCAGACTACCAACGACCAAGGAGTCCCAAGTCTTTGACTTAATTTCCTCAGTCTTCTTCTCTAAAGCCTCCTTGCGCGAGACAACCACCCGACGTCGAGCCTCTTCGATTTCTTTAACCACTATAGAGATGGTCTGACCAACATACGAGGCCAGGTCAGGAACATAGCGTAGGTCAACATGGGAGGCTGGCATAAAAGTCTTGACACCGAGCACCTCGACCATGACGCCACCCTTGACAGCCTCTAAGATCTTCCCTTGCAAGATGCGGCCTGTATCGCGGGCCGTAGCTAAGTCCTTCATGCCCTGCTCCTCCAGCGCCCGACGCCGCGAAAGCAAAACCTTATCTTCCTTCGAGTCGATGCGGAGCACAACGGCCACTACGGTTTCGCCGACCTGGCAAACATCAAGAGGGCTGCGCTCGGGGTCATTGCTGAGTTCATTTTTTGCTATGTAAGCTTCCGACTTGTGACCGATATCTACACCAACACCCTCGGCATCAACGCTAACCACCTTGCCCTCGACTACCTGACCGCGCTTAAGATTCGGGACAGTGATTGTCTCTTGTTGGGGATCTTCCCCAACAACTGTCTCTTGCTCACCTAGCGCTTTGTTCTCCATGTTCTCCATCGCAACGACGACCTCCTTAATGTTCCATTCAGGGGTGGAGGCACCCGCGGCCACTCCGACAAGTTCAATACCAATGAACCAATCGCTCTGTAGCTCCAGGGCTCCCTCTACCTGATAAGTGGGTGTGCCCACCGACCGGCATATGTCAGCTAGATTTCTGGTATTAGCACTATTATTCCCGCCCACAACTACCATTATATCCGCTTCTCTGGCCAATTCATAGGTGGCTTGCTGTCTTTCTTGCGTTGCCCGACAAATAGTTTCTATCGGCTTCACCTTTCGACCTTGTGCCTGCAAACATTCTACCACAGTCTGCCACAGAATAGGAGAGGTAGTTGTTTGTGCCAGGACGGCAACCTCAGCTTTTATGGGAATTACATCCAAATCAGCTGGGGTCTGCACCACAAAGGGGATGCCGCCTGCGTGGGCCAGTACGGCCTCAATCTCGGGGTGATGCCTATCCCCCACTATAACTACATCCATACCTGCTGCAATTGCGTGACGTGTCTCCTTCTGTAAGCGCAAGACGTGGGGGCAGGTAGCATCGATGATTTTTACACCTTTCTCAATGGCTGCTTGATAAACATTCGGCGCAGCGCCATGAGAACGAATGAGCAGGGTGGCTCCCTTCTCTATCTCCGACAAAGAAATTTGCCTAAGCCCGGCTTGCTCTAATCTCTGCACTACTCCGGGGTTATGGACGACGGGACCCAAGGAAAACCCATGTTCGCGCGCCACTTTTTCGGCCTGCACAATGGCGCGCCGTACACCAGCGCACATACCTGTTGGTTCCACGACGATGACTTTCATTGCAAAGAGTCCCTGAGTTTCTTGATATGAGACATGAGGTTCTCAGCGGCCAGTGCTCTACTATATGGCTCAGGAGAGAGGGATGACAGTTCCACGGCCTCGCCAATGACAACCCTTACCCTTTTCCCCAAACGATATTCACCCCAGATAGCTGCAGGAACTATGGGCACTTTAGTCCTCTCAGCTAGTAGGATGACGCCATTGGTCGGGGCTGACATTTCGAGTGTCTTACTCCGCGTGCCCTCGGGGAAGATACCCAGCACCTCACCACCGCTCAGAATAGTTAGGCTACGCTTTATTGCCTGTATGTCCGCACTACCACGCTTGACCGGAAAGGCCCCAGCTTTCTTCGCTAGGAAGCCAAGAAATGGCCAAGAAAAAATCTCCGCTTTCGCCATAAAGCGAATAGGTCGCTCTACCGCCAGGGCAATCAACACAGGGTCAAAAAGGTGGATATGATTGGCGCATACAATGACACCGCCGGCAGCGGGCACCCGGCCACGGCCAACTACTTCCACCCGGAACAGAAGCCGCACTATCCAACCCGCCAGGAATCTTATTATTTTATATGGCATCTTTCTTCCTCGCTATGATATCCAAAATATGGCTAATCACCATTTCCACCTCTAAGTTAGTAGTGTCGACAATAACCGCATCGCTGGCTGGGCGGAGTGGCGAGACCGCACGATGGCTATCGAAGTAGTCTCTCTGCTCAATTTGCAGAACAACTGCCTCGAGATCGACATCATGTCCTAAGGCGCGTAGCTCCACAAGGCGCCGCCGGGCTCGTTCTCGAGGATCAGCAACAAGAAAAATCTTCACGGGGGCATCTTTGAGTACGGTTGTACCAATATCTCGTCCATCCATGACTATCCCTCCGCGCAGCGCTAGCTTCCGTTGCTTTTCGACAATAACTTCGCGCAGTTCTTCATAGCTCGAAACTAACGAGACGGAGACATTAACCAGAGGGGTACGAATCTCATTTCCTAACACTCTTCCGTCAAGGGTCAGCTGCGAATCGGCATTGAGGTCGAAAATCATTTCCCTTGCTAAGCGACTCAAGATTGCCGCATCCTGCAGGTCCACTCCTTGCGAAAGTGCCAACCAAGTCACGGCTCGATACATGGCTCCAGTGTCCAAGTAACGAAGTCCCATCCGGAGAGCTATGCCCTTGGCGACCGTACTTTTACCGGCACCAGCGGGGCCGTCAATGGCTACATTTAGCATGCCGAAGGTCTGTACCCCCACTAGGTCTGGTCGCAGTCCTACGGCGCCCCGCAAATAGATATGTTTCACACTGTCACGGTGTCGACCGTTGTCAACAAAAACCACAACCCGCACACACAGTCTCGGTGCACCGACAACTTCAATTTCCTGAGCCCCCAAAAGTGGAACTGCAGAGAGACCAATTGCACGCGCTGCCTCTGCCGGGAATGCAGCGTTGATATCTGGGGTTGCAGTAAAGATTATGTTGACAATTTCACTCTCGCGCACAGCATTCTCTTTCATTATCAGGGCGAGCATCTCAGTTGTCGCCTCTAAAATGTGAGCCCGTGTATTCTGTTCGCAGGTCGTTGCTCCCCTTATAGCAATAATTATATTCACCCACTTCGCTAGAATGTTGCATTTGTGAAAATACCCTTATTCTTGTTAGTTCTCCATGGAGGCAATTTGTCCTGCCAATGCCCCTGTGCTCCAGGCGATTTGCAGGTTGAAACCGCCAGTATACCCATCAACATCGAGCATTTCTCCGGCAAAAAAGAGGCCTCGAACTAACTTTGACTCCATAGTGCGGGGATCTACTTCAGCTGTGCTCACCCCGCCCCCGGTGACAATAGCTTCGTCTATCGGTCGAGTGCGGGTGACTGTTAGCGAGATATTCTTCAGGAGAAAACTCAATTGTTCACGTTCAAGCCGGGTTACTTGGTTCACCGGTCGTTCATGTGGGATTCTAGAAAGTCTGGCCACGACGGGAATCAAAGAAGCAGGCAATAAATCACCTAGACTATTACCGAAGTATTTTTTCCCATGCAGCGCAAAATCTCGCTGTAATCGCAACTGCAACGCATCCTGGGACAGTGCAGGCTTAAGGTCAAGAAGCAAGGGGACATGACCGGACGCCAGCTTCCCCCTCAGGCGACTGCTGAGGGACAAAACAATCGGTCCACTTATCCCAAAGTGAGTGAACAACATTTCACCAAATTCTTGCCCAAAAGGAGCTGTAAGCTGCACATTTTTTAAACTGAGCCCCTGAACCTCTCGCACCCATGGTTCAGCAACCTCTAAAGGAACCAGAGCAGGACTAATTGGCACAATGCTGTGCCCAAGGGCCTTAGCCATAATGTACCCATCTCCGGAAGAGCCGGTGCGTGGATATGAGGCCCCACCGGTCGCCAATATGACCTTATCGGCCGTTAAAGCACCTCTTCCACCAGTGCATTCAAGCGAAAACTGACCGTTGTCCATTTTATACATATTGCTCACTCGCGAATCTAAGCACACACGCACTTTGAGACGATATAACTCGCCAGACAACTGCTGAATAACCTGTAGCGCCGAGTCGCTAACGGGGAAGACCCTGTTCCCTCTCTCAACGGCAAGCTGCACTCCAATACCTTCAAAAAAGGACATTGTTGCTGGGCTGTCTAGATAGTTGAATGCGCTATACAAAAAACGGCCGTTGGTGGGCACATTGGACACCAGCTCCTTCGCTGAGCAGGCATTTGTAATGTTGCAACGGCCCTTCCCAGTGATAGCTAATTTTACTCCCGCTCGATGGTTTCGCTCTATCACAGTCACCGCTGCTCCTCCGCGAGCAGCGAAGATTGCTGCCATCATACCGGCTGCACCGCACCCAACTACCACCACCTGCCTAGGCATGCCGAACGGTGCCAACAAACTTGTAGAGTTCGTCCACTTCACTAGGCGAGAGATGACGATGCGCTCCCAGTGGTAAATCAGCGAGCGTCAGCGGGCCGATAGACAATCGCTTGAGAAAGATAACGCTTAGGCCCACCGCCATACACATGCGTCGAATTTGCCTATTGCGCCCTTCATAAATTGTCAATAAGAAAGATGTGGCTGATGGGCAATAGCTTACTGAATCTACTCTCGCTGGGGCAGTAGGACCATCAGGTAAGTCCACACCTCCCTGAAGCAAAGCAATGGTTTCTTGGGTGAGGAATCCAGAGACCTCGACATAGTAGGTCTTGGCGATTTGCTGTGAAGGGTGCAAGAGTTTATTGCACAAATCGCCGTCATTAGTTAAGAGTAACAGTCCTTCGGTATCCTTGTCTAACCTGCCGACAGGATACAGTCTCACCTTGAGGTCAGGAAGCAGGTCAAGTACGGTCTTTCTATCATGGGTATCTTTAACCGTTGTCACATAGTCGCGCGGCTTATGCACCAAAATATAGGCTTTTTTCTCAGGCGAGCTGAGGGGGCTGCCATCTACGCTAACCGTATCCCCTGCCCCTACTTTCGCCCCAATGCCCGCAACGTGGCCATTAATCTGTACCCTGCCGGCCAGCACGAGCTGCTCAGCGGCGCGACGTGACGCCACACCATGTTGCGCCAATACTTTGTGAATCCGGCTCATCATAAAGCGAGGTCCAGTACTTGCCACATGTCAAATAGTCCTTTCTGTTGCTTCATTACAAAACGCACCGCCAGTAGCGCCCCCAGGGCAAACGCCTCCCTTGTTTCGGCCTGATGAGTGAGAACGAGGCGCTCTCCGTGGCCGGCAACATGCACCTGGTGCTCACCAACCACCTCCCCTATGCGCAGACTATGGCAAGGAACGGGTCGTCCGATCAAGTCCACTATACGCTTAGCCGTACCACTTGGGGAGTCCTTCTTGTGTTGATGGTGAATCTCGACCACCTCAATACCGTATTCCGGTCCGAAATGTCGACTAAGAGTGCTCACGGCATGAAAAAAGACATTTACGCCACGCGCCATGTTTGGGGAGTGCACGATGGGAATATGCCTAGATCTCTCGCGCAACACACTCAATTGCTCCGGAGATAATCCAGTTGTTCCGGAAACCAGTCTGCAACCAGAGTTTTGCGCTAACAGAGAGGTTTGCAGACATGTTTCGGGGGATGTGAAGTCGATGACGACGTCAACCGAGCCTAAATCTAATTCTTCAAGCCTCTTGATTTGTGGCCGCAGAGAACTCTCTAGGGGTTGTCCACAAAGAGGATGATTAGCCTGCTCAGCAGCTGCGACTACCACCATATCTTTAGTCTGATCGATCAACTTGGCGATAAGTGAGCCCATGCGCCCACCTATACCTACAATGGCTACTCTAATCAACTGCCCACCAACCTTCTTTGTCGCGTTTCATGCTAAGTTCAGTTTAACCCCAAGTTACGCGAAACATCAATTTTGGGCAAATGCCCGCAGGGCATTGGGAGTTTACTGCCCTTTTCTTCTCTAAAAAGCCCCCCGGCTAGGAGGGGCTCGGGTTATTCAACTTCCACGATCATCTCCACCTCTACAGCGGCACCTAGTGGGAGTCCCGAAACTCCGACCGCTGCCCTTGCGTGCACTCCCCTCTCGCCAAACACAGACTGCAAGAGTTCCGATGCCCCATTAATCACCTTTGGCTGGTCGCCAAAGGTGGGCAGACTAGAGACAAAACCTGTCACTTTGACAATGCGCTTGACTTTGTCGAGATTAGGCTCTATGGTTTTTATCGCCGCGATACAGTTGATTGCACAAATTCGTGCGGCCTCATAGGCAGAACCTAGGTCTATCTCCTGCCCGACAATGCCCCTAAACTGTAACTCACCCTTAACCAAGGGGAGCTGACCGGAGACAAAGATCAGGTTTCCGGACCGCACAGCAGGCACATACGCAGCTACAGGTTTCGCCGCTTCAGGAATAACAAGTCCAAGATCGTGTAGTCGGGCGTCAACAGACATGAAATAACCCCCTTGCTTTCATCTAAGCTAATTTTGACATAAGCAAGATACAAAAGCAATTGCCTGTTTCAATTATAGAGATGATGCGTGAGGAGGAGCGCCGCTCCCACGGTAACTAGGTCAGATAAGAGACCAACCAATAGACTGTGCCTAATTTTTTTCACGCCTATAGCCCCAAAGTACACGGTTATAACATATAGCGTGGTGTCACTGCTGCCTTGGATGGCGGATGCCACCATCCCCACGAAGGAGTCTGGACCATAGGTCGAGAGAATTCCCTGCGCCACCACCAGAGAACCGCTACCGGTGAGTGGGCGCAAAATGGCTAAAGGAACGACCTCCTTGGGCATGCCCACATGTTCGGCCAAAACACCCATGCTCTGTTCAATAAGTCGCAACAGACCTGATGCTTGCAAAAGATTTACGGCAATAATCATCGCGAGGATATAGGGGAAGAGACGAACAACAGTAGATATCCCCTGCCTAGCCCCTTCGATGAACTCTTCAAAGACCTGCACCCGCCTGAGCAGTCCCGCCCCCACTATAACCATACAAACAATGAGGATTATCACGGCCTGAAATACCTGCGAAGTGCCCGGTCAGCGATCAAGCCGACAACCAAACCGGCAAGGCTAGCCAACAAAGTCACCCCGATGATGGCCATTGGGTTTTCACTTCCAGCGGCTAACCGAATGCCCACCAAAGTAGCTGGGAATAGTGTGACCCCGGTCGTATTGAGCACTATCAGAGTACACATGGCATCGGTCGCGGTGTCCTTACGGAGGCTACCGGCTTGCATCACTCGCATTGCCTCAAGACCCAACGGTGTGGCGGCATTGCCTAAACCAAAAAGCGTAGCACAGACATTCGACACAATTAGCGAGAGAATAGGCTCATTGCTTCTTAGTGAAGGGAACAGTATGACAAAAATCGGCCGGAAAACTCGCGCCAAAGCCTTGATCAGCCCGGCTTTCTCAGCTATACGATTTATCCCCGACCAAAAAGCGACCGTTCCTGCTAGGCCCAGTGTCAGGGCAATCGCCTGCTCTCCACTTCTAGCCAAGGAATTGGCTACCCCCTCTGCGTCTTTGCCCCCAACGAGGACATAGCCGATGCAAAGAATTACGGTTACTCCCCAGATTGCATTCATCATGTAATGTGCACCAAGGGCCAAAGGACAAACTTAGCGTAACTTACTATGTGACGAGCCAAAAACCGCAACCAAGAGCGTTCGCGTGATGCCTGGTCACTCAGGAGCGGCACACGGCCCACAATTTCGCCGTTAAACTCGATCAACAGCTCTCCTATTTTTTGGAGGGCGAATAGCGGAGGTCGGACACTTGTTGGGAGCTCCACAGTCATAAGAGGAGCGCTCTCCTCACTTTTCGCCTGCACCCACCAGTAATCATGTGCTGCCACCACTCCGATGTAAGCAGGCTGACCACCTACGACGGCAACATAACCTTTGAACAAGCCGCGCTGCACCATCAAATGCGGGCGAAAATTGGCAAACCCCCACTGCAAGAGAGCAAGGGTCTCCCCGTAGTGGTCTGGCGAATTCAGTACAATGCAAAGCAGTTGCCAGCCAGAATATGTGGCCGAAGAAGCCAGACAGTGCCCTGCTGCCCTAGTCCAACCAGTCTTAATGCCATCTGCGCCAGCCTTGATTTGGAGCAAACGATTTTTGTTATGCCAGATGCGCGGAGCCTCGATTGCGTCCTGCCTTACCGCAAAACGCTCTGTCCGCACTACGACACGGAGGAAGGGGTCCTTAAGCACCGCTCGCGCAATTAAAGCTAAGTCATAGGCAGAGGAGAAATGGTCAGGGTGGTGTAGTCCATGGGGATTGACGAAATTTGTGTTCATGGCGCCCAGATTCTGGGCCCGATTATTCATCTGCACACTGAAGTCCGGAAGACTACCCGCAAGGAAGTAGGCAATCGTCTGGGCGGCGTCATTACCAGATCGTAGCATGAGACCATAGACTAAGCTACGCAAGGTAATCATTTCACCGGGGATAAGCCAGATGTTACTCGCCTCAACTGCTATCCATTCCGGTCTTATCGTGATAATTTCGTCTAAGCGCCCACTTTCAGCGGCCAGTAAGGCGGTCATCTTCTTAGTTAGGCTGGCCATGGGTCTCCTCTGGTGAATGTTGTTACCATAGAGGACTCTGCCACTTTCAACATCCATGACTATGGCGGCGGAAGCATCTATGCTGAGGGCAGCAGAGTTCGCCAACGGACCAAAAAAAATCAGCACGATTGCCATGAGGAGAGCCTTTATCCGCAAATAGGTGCACCTCCTTAGCTTCCATAAAGTATATGGAGCGCGGGAAACACCTAGCACATGCACAAAAGAGGCTCAAGGCCTCTTTCTAGAAAACTTGCTATTTATGAGAGATGTCCATTTTTGTTAGACGGTGAAGGTTGTTTTATCAAGGAAGCGATTTGCTGAATTAGCTGCGGCGCAGAATCCATAATGCGGTCAGCTATGGGGTTGGCATCAACAGGTAATAAACGAATATTCCCTCCACCCACGACTAAGAAGGCCACTGGTTGCAATGTAACCCCGGCACCTGAGCCGCCGCCGAAAGGAAAGTAGCCGTCTTTTTGGTCTTTGCTTCCTTCAAATTCACTGCCACCGGCCGCAAAACCAAAAGTCACACGTGATATGGGCATGATGACGCTGCCATCTGGAGTTTCCACCGGATCACCCACAATGGTGTTTACGTCTACCATGTCTTGGATGCTCTCCATGGCTGTTTTCATCAGACCTTGAATTGGATGATTGTCCATCGCTATACCCCCCTTTTTTGCGTTTCCGTTTTTCTCGCCAAAGAACATAAGCTGCACCTATAATGTGTACGACTCGCACGGACAATATGCACTGCAGAAAAGTCTGAAATTTACGTTCCTTAAAACTGGGGAAGACCGCCAAAACCATATCCTTACCCGCAATTTTTTGGCGCGATTGGAGCATGCCAAGCAAAGTTCCTTTTAAGCACCATATTCCCCCAGCTAGAAGGGCTGTCCATGCTGCATCCCCACTGCCGATGGTCGTCTGCCAAGTGAAGGCTCGCAGCAAGGTTCTTTCGAGAGTGTAGTTTATAACCGGTCGATAATCTTGATACAGGCCATGGAGTGTACGCGCCAGAGAAAGCAGCTCTTGTTGATCAAATGTATCGACTTCCATTCTGTTCTCGGGCATCGGTTTTTTTCCTAGCTCCTCCTTAGTCTTCACATTCACTTCTAATCGCCAAGACTTAAGTGTAGGGCTAAGTTCAAGGACGGACATTTCGGTGCGATGAAAAACCACCCCAAAAGGGCCTAGAAGGCGCAGGGTTACGCGATCATCCTCGCCTTTGCGCTCATACTTAAACTCTACTTCTGCCCGCATAGCGAGAAATACGGCTGTTGCAACTAGGCCAGCGATGATAATAAATTCCATAACAGTCCCCTTTGAGCCCTAATGTTCTAGCATGTACAAAAAAAGAGGTGCGCATTCAGCGCACCTCTAGGGTAGCTATCCGGGTAGGGGCAAGTCCTTGAGTGAGCGTAGGTTAAAATGATGAAGAAAGTTTTCTGTCGTTCCATACAGTATGGGGCGGCCCATGGAATCTTTCCTGCCCACCTCCACTATGAGTCCTTTTTCTAGTAGAGTTAGCAAGGCACGTTCACATTTAACACCACGTATTTCCTCAACTTCGGCCCTGGTAATGGGTTGTTTATAGGCCACAATAGCCAGAACCTCAAGCGTAGGCTTGGAAATTTTGTACTGTCTTCCTGCTGTAAGACGCAATACAAGATCTGCGGCCGCGGGCTTGGTCACAAGTTGGAGGCTATCTGCTACTATGCGCAACATGATTCCCCGTGTGGGCTCGACGCAGACATCTTCCATCTGGGCAATAAGCAAGGCCAAGTCCTGATCGCCGATGGATAAAATCTCCATGAGACGCTTTCTTTCGACGGGTTCACCTGAGGCAAAGAGTAAGGCTTCAAACAGCCCTAGCTTGCTAAGCAACCTGACCGGCCTCCCTGCTCTCAAGATAGCACGCCGCTGCATCGTCCCTTAGCAATACCTCACCAAGGCGAACAAGCTCTAGTAATCCTAAAAAAATCATAACTATTTCGAGTCTAGAACAAGCCAATGGAAAGACACAGGAAAATTCGACCCTACCTTGGGCCTCTATCGTCTGACGTACGTAGGACATCCCCCAGGCGAGAGTGCACGCAGGCCGCGAAACTTCTAGAACCATGGGCTGCCGAAGGCGCATCGCCTGCTCGAAAGCCGCCACCAAGGTAAGTAATGAAACTTTTTGCAGCGACCCACCAGCCGATGGCAGGGCTTCATAAGCCACAACCCCTCGAGGGCTGAGGAGGGCAGATTCGGCCGCCAGATTCTCCAGCATATCGACAACCTCGCGGTAACTCTCGTAGGTAAGGCCCTGAACAATACTTAGAAGGGCCGGATCATCGGCATGGAGGGAAGCCTCTGTTTGGCGCAAGTCTTCCACCGGAAGAAGGCGACGCGACTTTAATCTGAGCATTGTAGAGCAGAGCACTAAGTGCGTCCCAGCCTCGTCTACCGCCAGAGGGGTGTGAGCGTCCATAATTGCCTGGACTACTTGTTCCACAACATGCTCCAGCCGTAATGCAAAAATATCCAATTCGGAGTCGAGGAGCAAGCGCAGGAGCTTCGTCAATGAACCGGCGAAGTTTTCGCAATCGATCTCTACCTCCGTCATAAGAATAAACCCACCACTGCAATAACCATCCCATACATCCCTCTATGCAGTAAACTACCGATGGGAATGACCGTCAGCGACGTGATACCGGTAGCTACTAGAAGCAAAATAAGTAACATGCCCCACTGGTTAGTGAAGGACTGAAAACGATAGCTGTACTTACTAGGCAAGAGCCCCGCCAGAATCTTGGACCCGTCTAAGGGTGGGACCGGCAGGAGATTAAAGACTGCTAGAAAAATGTTAAGGGAGACGGCGGTACTGAGCATGCTCCCGATGAAATCGCCTGGGGATGAGGGGAGCATGGCTAGGGCCAGTACATGCATAATTACCAACACAAACGCTGTAACAATATTAGCAGCCGGTCCTGCGAGCGACACCAACACCAGTCCCTGCCGCCGGTTACGGTAGTACTTCGGGTCAATCTCTACGGCCTTGCCCCACCCAAAACGAAAAAACATTATCATGAGGAAACCGATCGGATCAATGTGTGCGACTGGGTTCAGGGTTAACCTGCCTTGCCATTTTGGCGTCGGATCGCCTAAGCGATGCGAAACATAGGCATGGGCAAATTCATGCACGGTTAAGGCCAGTAAAAGCGCCGGAAGCAAAAAGATGAGGTTTTCCGGCAACAAGTCCAGTATATTCATATCAATTTCCTCCTTTTTGAATGCGTTCGAGGAGCCTATCCAAGTATTCCAGCTCATCTTCACGACTTGAGACGCGTCTTTCTAGGTGCGCTTTCTTTAACTCCCTTAGCAATCTGCCGAGTAGCGGCCCTGGAGCAACGCCACGCTCGATGAGATCTTGGCCACTCAAAGAGCCCTTGGCCGGGCCAAGCGCATGCATTAGCCCGAGCTTTTTAGCCCCTTCCTGGCCGGCGAGGGCAGCAATAAGCAGTCTAGATTCGGCATGTAGAACGTCGTACTTGAGGAGGAGGTCAGCGGGAGTAGACTCGGTATCTGTCAAACCGCGCACTAATTCTTCCGCATGCTCCATTACTTCAAGTGCCACATCTCGCGCCTTACGCGAGAGTCTAAGGCTATCAACTAAGGCCGGCCATTCAGATGTCGGCCTGTAGAGCAGCAAAATAACACAGTACACCGCAAGATGGTCCATATTGGAAAGGTCTGCCTGAGAAACGCTACGTAAAACTTCTATCTGCCGGTCGGTTAACCTTAAGTTCGGCAGTATATGGGACCATATGCCGAGCTCATCCATGCGCAAAATAGCTTTGGGGGCCGAAACTTCTGCGAAAAGTAAGCGGAGCTCATCACGCAGTTTCTCTCTTGAGACTTTTTCCAGCACGCCGTTTTCCAAGGCATTCCGAAGAAAGCGCTCAGATTGTTCCTCCAAGGCAAAACCATAGCGCTGTTCAAAACGAACTGCTCGAATAATGCGTGTCGGGTCCTCAACAAAGCTGAGGTTGTACAATACTCTTACTAAACCCAATTTAAGATCTTCTCGACCGCCATAAAAATCGAGTAAATTGCCAAAAAGGTCTGGATTTAGTGGCACCGCCAAGGTATTTATAGTAAAGTCACGGCGATAGAGATCTTGCCGAATTGTGGCATACTGTACATCTGGTAAGGCGGCAGGCATGGCATAAAATTCAGTACGGGCCGTAGCGAAGTCGATTTGTTCTCCCGCTGGCAGAGTCAAAGTTGCCGTACCGAATTTTGGGTAATCCACGCATGTTGCGTTGAGTCTTTTTGCCATAACCTTGGCAAAAGGAATGGCCTCCGGTTCAACTACGAGGTCTATGTCTACATTTGGATGAGCAAGCATGATATCTCTTACCAGCCCACCGACCAAGTAGGCCTTGGCGCCTTGCCTTTCTGCCTCCTGCCCGATCAATAACAATAGCCCCATGGCTTTCTTGCCTAGGTGCTCCTCAAGAAGGGAATTGATATTTGGGGCGGTTAAGTCGTCATTCTCAGGCTGAGACCGATATGTAACCTGGTACCAGTGGGGATAACTCTTGCCATGTAAGGTGCGCAATACATCAGTGCGCGTAACAATGCCAATTACCGCTCCCAAGGCGTCGACAACCGGCAGCCTCCCGATGTCCTTCACCATCATGAGTCTCTGCACTTCATCCATAGAAGAGTCTGCTGATACTGTTACTACGACCGTAGACATGAAGCCTTTGACCGGGGCATTTTGCAAGCCGTGGTGGTTAGCTTTGTCGAGGTCGCGTCGAGAGATAATGCCAATGAGTCGACTGTCCTGCACCACGGGCAAACCGCTGTGACCACTGCGCAGCATGGTGTGCCCTGCCTCTTCCATGGTAGTTTCTGGATTAACGCTCTTTACCGGGGTGCTCATAATATCTTTAGCCCTAAGAGGTGGCTCTATCACTAACGGCAGTATTTGTTCAATTATACCTAGTAGCTCTTCTACCCCCTTTCCTTTGACTGTAGCGGCTGCCGCCTGCCGATGGCCACTGCCACCAAAATGCCGCATCAGGGCATGCATATTTACCCTGTCGTTTTTACTACGTCCCACCAGGTGTACTCGGCCATCCATATTCACTACGACAATGCAGGCGTCACAATCATCTATCTCGGACAATCGTGAAGCCAGCACAGCCAGTCCATCTACATATTCATTGATCTCGCATGAGGTCAGCCTAACTTTCGCTTCTTTCACAGTCATTTCGCGAGATGCCGTGAGTAACTCTTCAAACAGCGAGCGCTGTCCATCGCTGAGAGGGCTGCGCACATAGCTGGCTATGACCTCCAGATTGGCCTTTTGGGCGAGGAGGTAGGACACAGCCTTGGCATCACGAGTTGAAGTCGTCCCGGTCGTCAAGCAACCAGTATCGGAATAAATGGCTACCGCCATGACAGTGGCCTGTGCCGGAGTAAGGAACAAACCCCTTGCTTCTATTTCTTCCACTAACAAGGTTGTGGTAGCGCCGACCTGTTCAACTTGGATTTTAGCCCGGGCTGGAATACTACTGCTTAACGGATGATGGTCAATGATTGTCAGACGAACTTCATCATTTTGAAACACAGGCCTAAACTTCCCGATGCGCTCTTGACTCTGCGTATCAAGCACGACCAAGTGGGATATCTCTTGCACATTGATATGGTCAGGGGAGGTCAAATTTAGGCTGTCTTTGTAAAGAGAATAGAGCTCGCGCACTTTCTTGTTGATATGACCGGGGAAACACACAAGCGCCCTAGGTCTGAGCAATTTTGCTGCTACTAACGACCCTAGGGCGTCAAAGTCAGCATTACTGTGACTTACTACAACCTCCACCCACACACCCCCAGAAATAGTCTACCTAATTATAGCATACAAAAAACACAATCGCGTTTTACATCGAACGCGATTGTGCTAGAAAGCCTACCCCTTGGGATTAAACACTAAGGCCGAGAAGAAACCCATGAGGATGGCCGCAGTGATGCCGGAGCTTGTAAAGTCGAGAATCCCCCCAATCACCCCGTACCAACCGACCATGGCCATTTCACTAAGTGCACCTTGCACCAGTTGATGACCGAAACTAGTTATCGGAACAGAGGCGCCAGCTCCAGACCACTTGACTAACGGGCCATAAATACCCAGACCAGACAATATCCCGCCAGACACCACGAGCACCGTAAGTACATGTGCTGGGGTTAAGGGTGTCAAATCCATAAGTAATTGTCCAATCGCGCAGATTATGCCACCCACGAGAAATGCATAGAGGAATATCATCATCGCTCCTATTCTGCCATCCTATCATGGCACATTTCAATGGCGACGGCATGGGCGACGCAGGGGATGGTTTCGCCTTGCTGAAAGGTGGTGGGGCTTAACAGGGCGCCAGTCCCGACAAGCAGCAATCGCTGCAAAGCGCCGGCACGCAGCAACTCAAAGAGATAGCCGCAAAAAACCGCGGCGCTACAACCACAGCCAGATCCACCTGCAAAAACAGGCTGCACGTTGCGATCATAAATCATGAGTCCGCAGTCATTGAGCCGACTTCCAAGTTCAAGATTAGATTGATGGAGCAATTCCCGTAAAATGTTGTATCCAACATAGGCGAGGTCTCCTGTCACCACTAAATCATAATGTTCTGCCGGAAGATTCAGATCGGAAAAATGACGCAAAATAGTATCCGCGGCAGCGGGTGCCATTGCTGCGCCCATGTCGAATGGGTCCTTTATACCGAGGTCGACTACTTTCCCGATGGTAAAATGGGTAACCCGGGGCATTAACCCCTGATGGTGCAGACCATCGGCTAAGAGTAGCGCTCCTGCGCCTGTCACTGTGTATTGACTATAGGGAGGGCGCTGTCCCCCATACTCTGTAGGGAAACGATACTGCCTCTCAGAGGTAGCATTATGACTCGATACAGCGGCCACGGTGTGGGTTGCGAAACCGCCATCGATGAGGGCTGCCCCTAAACCTGTTGATTCCGCCATAGTAGAACAAGCGCCATACAAACCTAGCATTGGTATGCCCAAATCACGAGCAGCGAAATTAGCCGATGTGCACTGATTAAGTAAGTCTCCAGCTAACAGAATATCGACACTCGAAGATGAGACCGCGCCTTTCCCGAGCACCATTTGCACGGTCTCCTTCAGCATGGCTGTCTCTGCTGCTTCCCAACTCTTAGCGCCGTTAAGCATATCAGGATACACTACGTCGAAACTTCCTTGTAGCGGCCCAGTCCCCTCTAAGGGCCCGACGCAGGTCGCGGAACTAATAATGGCAACAGGTCGTGAAAAAGCTACAGTCTGCAGTCCGAATTTTTTTTTCGCCCTCATAACCCCCTCACTAATCCATGCAAAATGCCCACCACGAGCGCAGTAACTACACCATAGACGATGACCGGCCCCGCTAGCTGAAACATGCGTCCGCCGACACCGAGTATATAACCCTCCCGCTTAAATTCGATGGCCGAGGACACGATGGAGTTGGCAAACCCTGTTACAGGCACTCCTACCCCAGCCCCGGCAAACTGCCCAATGTAATCCCAAACACCCAAGCCTGTCAACACTGAAGCAATCACAATCAGCGTGGCCACCATGGGACTAGCCGCCTGTTCCGCAGAAAATCCTAAACGCATATATAGGAAAATAAGCACTTGACCAAGGACGGATACTAAACCACCTACCACAAATGCCACCATGGTATTGCGGGCCACAGGAATTTTTAGCCGTTTTTGTGCACTCAACCGTTGATAGTCTTTGCGCTGCAACTGTTGACGTTGCTTCGCCTTACTACTGCCCACAGTTTCCACCTCCCCTCCTAGTCTTGACCTGAGCCAGGTAGAACATACAAAAAAGAACGCCCTGTATACAGGGCATTCTCACCTCAACGTTTCGGTTCAACGAGGAAGGCCACTTTCACATTCGCCTTATACTCTACTATGTGTCCTCGCTCTACATTGCCGGTCATATTGTAGACCTCTACTCCCGTAATATTGTCCACCGTGCGAGCTGCCTCGTGAACTGCATTTTCGATCGCATCCTGCCAGCTACGCTGAGAATCCCCGACTAATTCTAGGACCTTCACCACTTGGACCATGACGTACCTCCTCGTGTGTTAATCGCATCCTTACCAACGTTGCACCATGGGGTCTAAGGTCTGGAACACGCTTAGATAACTGCCACCAAGACCAAGCAACTAAGGTGAGCACTGCTACCAGAGCAACCAAGAATATCTGTTTTCGCTTCAGTGGCATGAGACACACCTCTATTGTCATGGTACAACCTTCATGGTTGCTCAAGCATAGTATTTCCGGACCTCGACCGTTCATGCAATTAACCGAGGAGTTGCTTTAAACGCATCAAAATTGCCTTCTCGAGGCGCGAAATCTGGACTTGGCTCACGCCAAATTCCAGAGCTACTTGAGATTGCGTCATGTTTTCAAAATATCGGGCGAAAATGATGCGCTGTTCCTTAGGAGGTAGTCTTGCTAACACTTGCTTTAAGGCCAGCTCTTCAATCAAGGCGTCCCCCTCTGCCGCGGTGGGTTGCAGACGGTCCACCAAGTAACGCGAACTGTCGTCCTCTGAAGAAACCTTTTCTTCGAGGGAAGCAGGTGGCCGCAGAGCCCCGAAAGCCAAGACAATTTCTTCTTCCCGCAAACCGAGGGCGGCTGCGACTTCACTGATTCGCGCCTCCCTCCCCAGTTCAGCCCGCAATTTCTCGCCGCACCTGCGTGCTTTATGCGCTGTTTCCTTAATACTCCGCGAGATTTTTATCGGCCCGTCATCCCTTAGATAACGGCGAATTTCTCCTATAATCAAGGGAACCGCATATGTCGAAAACTTTACATTATAGGATGGGTCAAACCTGTCGATCGCTTTGAGCAAGCCAATGCAGCCAATTTGAAACAGGTCTTCTGGGTCATGTCCAATATTTAGAAATCTCCCGACCACAGAATACACCAGGCGGGCATGACCAAGGAGCATTTTATCTCGTGACGAATTATCGCCAGCGCGAATGCTCGTCAGATAAGCTTCAGTATCTTTTTCGCTCAAGACCGGGCCGCTGGCCACATGTTTGGCATTTATGGTGCTCATTATTGTTTTACGGAAAACGAAAGATACTTGGTCATTTTCACAATAGTACCTTGTCCCGGCGTAGACTCTACTTCTACTTCATCCATGAAACTCTCCATGACGGTAAAGCCTAGCCCGCAGCGTTCTTCATCCGGTCGCGTTGTAAAAAGTGGCTGACGTGCTTCTTCTACGTCGATTATACCGACTCCAAAATCAGAAATCACAACCAAGATACTGCCCGGAGACACCATCCCGCGCAGGAGGATGTCACCGCTCCCTTCGTGATAGCCATGAATAATGGCATTAGTAACAGCTTCTGAAACTGCCGTCCTAATTTCGTTCAACTCGACCAAAGACCAGTCACCCGCCTCTAGGGCGAACTGCGCCACCACTGCACGGGCAAATTGCACATTCTGCGACAAGGCTGGAATGCGTAATTCAAACCAATTATCCATGTATCTCCCCCATTTCGTCTTATCCCTTTAGTGCCGCTAACGCATGCACTTCTGAATCATATGACGGGATAATGCGTGGCAGTCCAGCCATGTTGTACAATCTTTCGACGCTAGGGTGTACGAAACATGCAGCCATACGGCCACCCGCGGAGTTCACGCGGCGATACCTCCCGAGTATAACTCCAAGCCCAGAACTGTCCATAAAAGTTAAGTCTGATAGATTAAACAATACGTGCATAGCAATTTCTTTATCCAGCTCTTTTTCCACATTGTCGCGAAATCGGTCCGCAGAGTGCTGGTCAAGCTCTCCTTTGAGGGTAACAACTAAGACATTCCCGCGATATTTTAGCTCTATCTCCATATATTACAACCTCCCTTTCGACCTACATTCTGCACTTAGCAAAAAAATCCTGCCAAACAAAATGAAAAGCCCCCATTGGGGGCCATAAATTTTGTTTCTAGTTCAACAGACGTCGCCACAAGCGGTGAAAAAATATCCAAGCGGGGGCGCGTGGTACCGTTTGCGTGGCCAAGAGGTCGACGCTAGCCACCACATTGCCGTCTTTTAAGACAGAAAAACGTCCCACAATTTGGCCTACATGGACAGGTGCCTCCACGATAAAGAACTCTCGCTTCGTTTCCCAGACACTTTGGTTACCCTTCGTTTTCAAGATATCGAGATGCTCACGGGCATGGACCTTGACACTTTGGAGAGTGCCCTTATCAATTGGTGCCGCGCCAACTTCCTGGCCTCGCTCGACCACACGCCTCCCCTCATAGGTGGCGAAACCGTAGTCTAGGAGTCGTACAATGTCGGTGTTCCGCTCCGCGGGAGATGTGCCCCCGAGCACAACAGCAATGAGCCGCAAGCCACCCCTCTTGGCAGTTGCCGACAAGCACCAGCCAGCTCGTGTCGTCCAGCCGGTCTTTAATCCATCGTAACCTGGATACGAAGTCAACAGATGGCGATTAGTATTGGCAAGCATGCTCCGCAGTCCAGCCCTCTGGAGATGAGTCAATCGAATGGCAGAGTAATCATGCACGCGCTCGTGATGCAGCAAGGCCCTGGTCATTAGCGCCACATCATAGGCCGATGAATACGCTCCGCCGATATCTAGACCACAAGCAGTAGTGAATTTAGTATTCTGCATGCCAAGCTGCTGTGCTCTATCATTCATCAAGGCAACGAACCCAGGCTCACTCCCAGCTACAAACTCCCCTAAAGCCACAGCGGCATCGTTCGCAGATACAATAGCTACCGCTAAGAACAGCTGTTCTACGGTGAGAGTTTCCCCCTCTTTTAGCCAAATCTGAGAGCCGCCATACTGTGCTGCATGACTACTGATGCGCACCACATCGTCCCAACCAATACGTTCTGTTTCGATAGCCTCAAAAACCAATAACATCGTCATTATCTTAGTTAGACTGGCGATAGGCTTCCTCTCGTGTTCGTCCCTAGCCAGCAAAATTGTGCCGGTGCCCATGTCCATGAGCAAGGCCTGTGGCACGCGCAGGGCCAGAGCTAGGGCCATCGCCGGTAAGCTCGGTTGCGCAGTATGACCAAGTGGTAGATAAACTAAGCAAACGCAAAGAAACAGTACGGCCACTCGGAAAAGTCGCTGTGACACAGTAGGTCCTCCTCAGCACTTTTCTCCTAGCATGCCCCCGTTAAGAACAATTAAATACGAACTAACTCAGGCGTTCTATGTGCCAGTCAGTTACTGAAGGAGGTGCATCACCGAGCAGGAACGCAGAGCGGAGTCGCTCCATAAAATGGGCAGTCAACGGAATACTTGCATGCACAATAAGAATTGGCGCGTCAGACGCCACTTTGTCGCCAACTCGCACCACAAGCTCAAATCCCGCTGCGTAATCTATCTTATCACCCTTCTTATGCCGACCAGCCCCGATCTCTACGGACAGTCCACCAAGCAACAAGGGATCAATTGCCCGGACAAAGCCCTCGCGTTGGGCATACAAGGTCTCGCGATACCTCGCCTGCGGCAGAGCTACCGACAAATCGCCTCCTTGGGCCTCGACCATTTCCGTGAACTTCGCCAGTGCGCGCCCCGAATCAAGAGCCTCCTTGGCCGTTGCATAAGCGGTGGTTACGCTCATCTCGGGGAAGTAATGAAGAATCATCTCGCGCGCGAGGGCCAAGGACACTTCACGCAAATCAGGCGATCCGCCCTGGTTAGCCAAAATATCTAAGGCTTCCCGAATCTCCAGGGCGTTGCCAATTCTGTTGCCTAAGGGGGCATCCATGTTGGTCAAAAGAGCCACTGTCGGACGACCTAGGCGGTTGCCGATGTTAATCATGGTTTGAGCCAAGTAGAGCGCATCAGGAAGGTCCGCCATGAAGGCCCCTCTGCCAAATTTCACATCAAGAACAATGTGAGTTGCGCCAGCGGCGAGCTTCTTGCTCATGATAGAACTGGCAATGAGGGGGATGCTTTCAATGGTGGCGGTCACATCGCGTAGGGCATAAAGGACTTTGTCTGCCGGGGCGATTGATGAACTAGCGGAGATAATGGCCAAACCAATCTTGGTGACTTGCTCCTTGTACTGCTCCATAGTTAACGCGGTAGAAAAACCCGTTATGCTTTCTAATTTATCGACCGTGCCGCCGGTATGCCCTAAACCTCGGCCCGTCATCTTGGCCACTGGGACTCCGCAGGCAGCAACGATGGGTGCTACTATCAAGGTAGTGGTATCAGCAACCCCACCCGTGGAGTGCTTATCCACCGCTTTCGGCAGGCCGATATCAATTTGAGTGCCCGATTTGACCATAGCCATGGTCAAATCGGCTGTCTCCCTTTCATCCATGCCGCGAAAGAAAATAGCCATAAGCAAGGCACTCTGCTGATAATCGGGGATACTGCCATCAGTTGAGCCCCGCACAAAAAAATCGATCTCCTCGGCGGATAAAGCGTGGCCGTCACGTTTTTTCTTGATAATTTCATAGAATCTCATCATCTTAACCCTAGCAACTCCTTAAATGAACTTCCGGCAAACCTCTCCGGCAGTTCGAATAGATCGGCAACGGTGGCTGCAACATCGGCTAAGGTGTGCCGGTCCCCCAGCGAATAGTTACTCAAGGCACTTGGACTATAAACCAACAATGGCACAAACTCTCGCGTGTGATCGGTGCCTGGGTGGAGAGGGTCACATCCATGGTCAGCAACAATAAAGAGGTGGTCTAAAGGCCGCATAAGAGGCAGAAAGCCCCCCAGCCATTGGTCAAATTCAGCCAGGGCATGGCCATACCCAACGGCATCGTTCCGATGACCGTACAGCATGTCGAAATCGACTAGGTTCGCAAAGATCAGACCATGTTCTTGTTTGATGTATTCAGTCGTTATTTTATCCAAGCCTTGTATATTATTGTCGGTCTTCAAGCAGTTGCTGAAACCACGCCCATTGTAAATATCACATATTTTACCAATGCCCGTTACATTCAGACCCTCCTCATATAATACATCCGGCAAAGTTGCTGTGGGGGGCGCCACTGCGTAGTCATGACGATTAACTGTCCGGAAAAATGTTCCAACACCGCTAAAAGGGCGAGCAATTATCCTCGCGACGCGCATTTCACCCTGCATGAGGTCTCTTGCTACGCCGCAAATAGAATATAACTCCATAAGAGGGACAATCTCCTCGTGAGCCGCAATTTGCATGACGCTGTCAGCTGAAGTGTACAGGATGGGTGAGCCGGTTTCTACGTGTAGCTGCCCTAATTGGGTGATGATTTCAGTGCCCGATGCCACGACGTTGCCGAGAAAATTCCGCCCTGTTCTCCTGCTTAATTCTGCCACCACTTGGTCTGGAAACCCATGTGGAAAAGTCACAAAGGGCTCGTCCATCACTAGGCCAGCCATTTCCCAATGCCCCGTAATGGTGTCCTTACCCTTAGACCGGGTCATGGCGCGACCAAATGAGGCCTGCGTTTTATCGGGCGCGGGGAAGCCAGCATGGGGGAGTATTTTTCCCATGCCAAGTCTAGCCAGATTGGGTAGCGCAAGTTTAGGATTGGCATCTAATACATGCTTCAGAGTGTTGCTTCCGGCATCGCCGTAATCACCCGCATCAGGTAGAGCACCCACTCCTAAACTATCAAGGACAATGATTAAGACTGTCTTCTGCAAAACAGTACCTCCTATGCTCGTGGATGCGCCTTGTCGTAGACTTCACGCAGACGTGTTTTGGTGACATGGGTGTAGATTTGGGTGGTACTGATGTCGGCATGACCCAGCATTTCTTGCACCGCCCGCAGGTCAGCACCATTTTCCAACAAATGAGTAGCAAAGGAATGCCTCATGGTGTGGGGAGTTACGTTTACCTGTATATTGGTCTTTTTGGCATGATTCTTAAACAGCTTCCAAAGGCCTTGACGTGTCAACTGTCGCCCATGGTGGTTTAAAAAGAGCGATTGGACGCTCGAACTGCGCTGCAACTTGCTCCGTCCCGAGGCGAGGTAGATCTTAAGGGCGGTGATGGCCACCGAACCAAGTGGAACCATGCGCTCTTTGTCACCCTTGCCATAGCACTTGAGCAGCCCTACCTCTAAGTTCACATCGGTCACCTTTAGAGTGACTAACTCGGAAACTCGAATACCCGTGGCATACAAGACCTCAAACATGGCCCTATCACGTAAAGCAATCGGCGAAAGGTCACTGGTTACAATCAAGAATTTTTCAATTTCATGCAAATTGAGCACCTTGGGTAGACGCTTCTGCACCTTAGGGGCATCCAGGGCAGCAGCAGGGTCGACCGGAATACTCCCTTCATGATAGAGGAAACGGAAAAAGGATCGTATAGAGGAGAGGCACCGCGAAACCGTGGCGCCGGTCTTGCCCTGGGCGCGGAGACGGTCAAGGTAAAGCCGAATTTGCTGGCGATCAAGACACTGCCAGTCGAGAGTCTCTTGCACGAGGTAGATATGGAACTGGGAAAGATCCCGCCCATATGATTCGATAGTGTTGGCGGCAAGTCCCCGCTCTACCTTTAAATGATCGAGGTACTCTCTTATGTACGTCTCCAAGACAATCCACCTTCTTCGCATTCTACAGCTATTATGATTCGGCACAGTTGCTACAATACCTGCGGGGCATTTTGCCTGGCCGCGAAGAAAATCCCCCTCTGCAGGGGGTCAGAATCCTTCGTTGTACCAACTTCGTAAATGTGCTAAAACCCTCGCCAGGAATGTCTCCTGCCTACCCTGCTCCATAGTAGCGGTCGCATCCAAGGCACGTTGTTTCCCCTCAGGCTCCGGTTCAGCAAAATAACCATCTATGAACTGCCAAACCAGGAGAGCCAGTAAGGCGACTACAATCACTAACCCCACAATTTTAATACATTGAATCCTTTTGCCACGAAAGGGCCCTAGAGTAATCACCCACATCCCGTTGTCCTCCCCCCCATTGCTGCCTAAAGATTATCGTTAATACTTATGTGAAGCTGGGGGGGAGTAGAACGTAGAGTCGTTAAATACCCTTTTCCCTTCTATACGCCTCAACACCACTAGCGAGAATGCGCATGGCATGGGTTAGGTCCGAGCTATTCAACACGTAGGCTATGCGCACCTCATCTCTACCCAAAGTAGGGGTAGCATAGAAACCAGCGGCAGGGGCCACCATGGTAGTCGCCCCGTCCAAACTGAAGTTCGACAACATCCATTCGGCAAATACATCACCATCGTCTATCGGGAGCTTGGCAACGACATAGAACGCGCCCTTGGGCGCCTTGCATACCGCCCCAGGAATGCTCATGACGCCGTCAAAGACAATATCGCGACGCTGCTGGTACTCGGCTAACACACGTGCGAAATAAGAATCTGGCACTTCGAGGGCACCTAGTGCGCCGACTTGTTCGAGAGTGGGGGGACAAAGCCTCGCCTGCGCAAAGCGCATGATCGAGTCGAGCAATGCCTTGTTATGGGTAACGACATTGCCGACGCGGGCACCGCAGGCGCTAAAACGCTTGCTGATACTGTCCGCGATAATCGCGTGTTCTGCAATACCATTAAGACTCATGATGCTTGTAAACTCTTCCCCATCGTAAACAAATTCGCGGTAGACTTCGTCCGCAATAAGGAACAAGTCGTACTCTACCGCCAGTTCGGCTAACACCTCTAGTTCAGCTTTTGTATAGACCACACCTGTCGGATTGCCGGGGTTACTAATCATAATGGCGCGGGTGCGAGGGGTAATCTTGGCGGCAAAGTGCTCTTTAGGCGGCAATCTGAAACCGTTTTGGGCTGTGGTGGTAACAGGCACAATTTTGATAGTGCCGTATACTGCAAATCCGTTGTAATTGGCGTAGAAAGGCTCGGGAACGAGTATCTCGTCGCCCGCATCGCAGGTAGCCAGCATAGCGAAGAGCAAGGCCTCACTCCCGCCAGTGGTTACTATTACCTCATTTGGGTCTACATGTACCCCATATTTGGCATAGTACTTAGCCAAGCCCTGGCGAAACTCCGGCAGGCCATTGGAAGGACCGTAGGCCAATACTTTCTCATTGTAGTTCTTGATTTTGTCCCACATTTGTGGAGGTGTTTCTATGTCCGGCTGACCGATGTTTAAGTGATAAACCTTTGTCCCACGCCGCTTTGCTGCATCTGCAAAAGGAACTAGTTTGCGAATAGGTGAAGCAGGAATATCCATACCTCGTTGTGATAACTTGAGACTCATCTTTGACCCCTCCCGCAATTTTACGATGCTATGCCATGAATTATTCTCGGTAGTTAACCGAAATCCTGCGTTTCTCACTATGTTTAGCCCTGGCCAGAAAAATGAGTTCGCTAATCAATTTTGGGTAACTCGTACCTGTAGCCTCCCACATTTTAGGGTACATGGAAATGTTAGTAAATCCCGGCATGGTATTAAGCTCGTTTACGTAGATCTGGCCTGTAGGGGTGAGGAAAAAATCAACCCTCGCTAGGCCTGAGCAATCTAAGGCTTGATACACCCGCAGTGACAGCTCCTGCACTTGTCTAACTTGTTGCGGTGTCAAATTGGCCGGTATGTAGAGTGTAGATGGCTCCTCATACTTAGCGGTGTAGCTGTAAAAATCAGCATTAGGGACCACCTCCCCTGGCAAAGAGGCGCGAGGTTGTTCATTGCCCAGAACGCTGCATTCTATTTCCCGACCCTTGGCCTGTTGTTCTACTATGACCTTGCGGTCATACTTAAAGGCGACTTCAATAAAATGAGCCAGCGCATCATTATCTACCGCCTTATTGATGCCCACACTTGAACCCATGTTAGCGGGCTTAACAAAACAGGGGAAACCCAGTCGCTCAGCAATATTATGGTGGTGCCTGTCAGGCTCTAAGGCATAACTATGATCAGTGAACCATACGAAATCCACCACCGGAATTCCTAGCTGTTTACAAATGGTTTTTTGCAGAATTTTGTCCATTCCTAGGGCAGAGCTCATAACTCCTGAACCAACATAAGGAATATCCAAAATCTCCAGTAACCCCTGAATACTGCCATCTTCCCCATATGGTCCGTGCAGGACGGGGAAAACCACATCCCCTTGCATCAGGATTTCGACAATAGGACCGACCCCCACCTCCCCCTCCGGCTCGACTACAGCAGATTCGTTGCGGGCGAGCATCGCCCGCGGATCAACCCCGGCAATCCACCTGCCGCGCTTAGTTATGCCAACAGGGATGGGGACAAACTCCTTTTCATCTATAGCGCTTATGACCGAGACTGCGGACTGCACAGAAACCTCATGTTCAGCAGATCGTCCACCGAAAAGGATAATGACGCGTTGTTTCAACCTTTCCACCTCCGTCTACCCTTAATTGCACCTAACATCAACAGAAATCCGCCAAACACTGCCAGCAACCGCCCCGTTGTGAACAATGGTATATAGGCAGGGACGGTCAGTCCTACCCGACCAATTTCACCCCCGTCAGCCGTTACTACGGCCTCACCCACTTTTTGCCCGGGCCTGAGGGGAGGCCACAAATTTCTTCTTAGCTGTAAAGTAATCTCCGGAACCGCTTTGCGCAGTTCAGAGATGCGTATAACACGCGACAATTCGCTTGTTGCCACGATGAGCACCTCTCCAGCCAATGGTACACGGAAGAGACCGAGGGCTTGTCTACTGTTAACGAGAACTTGACGAGCGAAATTCGCAAACCCAAAGTCAAGCAGTGCCTGTGAGTCCGACCAAAGACTTCGACCTTCCGACCCCAGCACTACACTAACTAGCAACAGACCATCACGCTCCGCGATAAGAAGCAAGCACTGACCAGCTTCATCAGTATAGCCGGTCTTCCCGCCTAAAGCTCCCCTGTATTCCCCAAGCAAGCGGTTTTGGTTCAAAAGGACACGACCGCTGTTCATCACGAAACGTTCCGTACCGGCAATCTCCATGAACGAAGGTAGTGAGGAAGCGTGAATACCTAGTAGGGCGAGATCGCGGGCAGTGGAATAATGGCCAACCCCAGGCATGCCATGGGCATTCTTAAACTGCGAGTTCCGCATGTTAAGCTCTGCTGCCCGTCTATTCATCTTCTCATTGAACGCCTCCAGATTGCCCGCCAGGTGTTCCGCGATGGCGTTACAGGCATCGTTGGCAGAAATAAGCATGGCAGCGTATAGAAGTTCACGCAGTGTAAACCTATCTCCTGCTGCCGCATTAAGCGAGGAACCACCCACCGCCATGGCTCTTTGGCTCATGATGACTTCGGAATCTAAGTCGCCTTGTTCTATAGCCAAAACCACCGTCAGCACTTTTGTCAAACTTGCCGGTGGATGACGCAAATCTACCCTGTGGCCAAACAGCGGCTCCTCCCGCCCCCTCGCTACAACAATGCCCCGAGTGGCCACAATAGAAACAGCCCCTACCATGCTTGTTGCATACAACATCAACACTATCAGCAAGATAACAGTTTTCGTTTTCCACATGCTAGGACTCCTTGACTCAAAATTCAACGTTAGGGGTCGAAAGAAGTCGGATATTGACCTCTTGGGTCTATTACCCAGGAAATGAGCTAAAGTGCTCTGCCCTTAGTCAATATACCATAAGTCTGAGGTCTAAAACAGCGCTGTTGCGACCCTTATAAACACGGGCGTTATAAGGACTTCGATTAAGCAGGCCAACACCATGAGAAAAATATAGGGGATGGTGTTTAAGGAGAATTTAGCCACGGATGTACCGCCCCGACGCTGGACTGTCCGCTGATTTGCGCCAAATATCACCGCGAAAGAAAAGGCAATCCCTGAGGCGCCCAGTCCCACCATTGCCGGTACTGCTAAGAGGTTATGGGGAATGATGGATGATAAGGCGAACAGGAAGCCTCTTATCCCAAACTCCTCTACGAGGAAACCTACGCTAAACCCAATGATAAATCCACGCAAAAAAAGCAAGAGTAAGATGCCTGGCGCACCAAACACCAAGAGACCGCATAGCCATAAGATTGCGACCACTTGGAAATTCCCCCACACTACACTTTGCCAAGTGGCAGGTACGAGTGTCCCCACCATGATGCTCTCAAAATACGTATTGATGTACCTCACCAAGTCTTGACGCTGGGGCACTGTGACGGCGGTAATGGTGATAGCACCGCTGACGATTCCTACGACAAACATTATCGCAACTAGTACCAGCGCTAGCCACCGCTCCCGCCAGTGCAGAAGCAAAACACTATTTTTCACGCCGCCTGCCCTCCTCGAAAGTACATCAATAATATGTTATGCCGAACACCAGGCTTTCATAAGCACGGACGAGGTGAAGCCTATGTGTATCCAAAGGAAAATCTCCCGGCCAGACATGACCGGGAGATAGAGCAGGATAGCGACTAAAAAACTGTTTAAGCCAAGACAGGTTCGACGGATGCCCTACCTCGGGCGATGGCCTGGAGGTTAATAGGTAGCAGTTCTTGGCGATGCGCAGGCAAAATATTACGGAGGGCCTGCTCTAGGCTTGCCTCGCTGATCAGGCTGGTGGCCTCGAGCAAGGCACCCAGGGCCACCATGTTGGCCACCCGAGGTTGACCAAGCCCTGTTGCTATGTCATTTGCCTCTACGGCAATGATGCGTATATCGGTGCGGGTCGGAGGGCGATTGATGAGCGAACTATTGTAGATCAAGAGGCCGCCTGGCTTTACAATGTCCTCAAATTTATCTAACGATGGCAGATTCAAAGCAACTACTGCGTCCGGACTGGTTACCAGTGGAGATCCAACTTCCTCATCCGCAATGATTACCGTGCAATTGGCGGTACCGCCACGCATCTCCGGACCATAAGAAGGCATCCAAGAAACTTGCTTCCCATCAAGCATGCCGGCATAGGTTAGGAGCTGCCCCATGAGCATGACACCTTGGCCCCCAAAGCCAGCCATAATTACGCCTAGAGTCACTTCTTTTCACCTGCCTCGATGTCTTTATAATCACCTAAGGGGAAGTACGGCATCATATCACGCTGCACTTTCTCGAGCGATTCCTTTGGAGTCAGCCCCCAGTTTGTCGGACAAGTAGACAGTACCTCAACCAAAGTAAACCCCTTGCCGGCAATCTGATATTCAAATGCTTTCTTAATGGCCCGTTTTGCCTTTACGATGTTGGCAACATTGTGCACCGATACCCTAGCGATGTAAGCCGGGCCGTCCAGTGTCGCCAGCATCTCCGACACCCGAATAGGAAACCCTTGCTTCTTGGTGTCTCGGCCATAGGGTGAGGTGGAGGTCTTATCCCCGGGCAGGGTTGTCGGTGCCATTTGTCCGCCCGTCATGCCATAGATGCCGTTGTTAACAAAAACAGTAGTAATTAGTTCACCGCGAGCGGCAGCATGGACAATTTCGGCACATCCGATGGAAGCCAAATCTCCATCCCCTTGGTAAGTAAAGACCACGCCCTCTGGAACAACTCGCTTTATCCCAGTAGCCACGGCTGGGGCTCGGCCATGCGCAGCTTCTTGCATATCACAAACAAAGTAGTTGTAGGCGAGTACCGCACAGCCGACCGGGGCGACGCCCACGGCTTTGTCGGCGATGCCGAGCTCATCAATGACCTCGGCGATGAGGCGGTGAATAATGCCATGGGTACAGCCCGGACAATAATGGGTGGGCATATCGGTCAGGGATTTCGGACAGTCAAAGACCTTAACCATGCTATTTAACCCCCATGATCTGCAATACTTGTGTTGCTATCTCATTAGGTGTGGGTACGATACCACCCATGCGGCCATAAAAATGCACCGGTCTCGCTCCGTTGACAACGAGCTTTACATCCTCTACCATTTGGCCGGCACTCATCTCCACACAAAGGAAGTCTTTGGCCACAGGCATGACCTTGGCAAAAGCATCCTCAGGGAATGGCCACAAGGAAATGGGCCTGAGCAATCCCACACGATGTCCTTGATCTCGCAATTGAGCAATGGCGGTCTTAACGATGCGCGCCGTGGAACCGTAGGCTACAACGACTAATTCGGCATCATCGCAATGCAAGAGCTCTGCCTTTTGTTCCGCTACCTTGATGAGTGCGTATTTTTCCTGCAAGTGTATATTATGGGCTTCTAAATCAATGGCATGGAGCACCAAAGAATTTATTACGTTTTTTTGTCCATTGTGGTTGCAGAGTCCGGTGGTTGCCCAGTCCTTGGCGGGTAACTCACGCGGAGTTGACTGTCTGAACTCCACCGGCTCCATCATTTGCCCAAGCAAGCCATCTCCGAGAATGAGGACGGGATTGCGGTATAAATCGGCGATGTCAAATGCCTCGGTCACCAGGTCGACAGCCTCTTGAAGGTTTGCCGGGGCTAGCACAACTAATCGGTAATCACCATGCCCGCCACCCTTGACGGACTGAAAATAATCGCCTTGTCCGGGCTGAATGCTGCCTAGGCCCGGTCCTCCGCGCACGATATTGACAATTACAGCCGGTAGCTGTGCACCAGCCATATAAGAAATACCTTCTTGCTTGAGACTGATTCCTGGACTTGACGAAGAGGTCATTACTCTCGCCCCCGCGCCTGCTGCCCCATAGACCATGTTGATGGCCGAAACTTCACTTTCGGCCTGAACAAATGTCCCTCCTACCTCGGGTAAGCGCCGCGACATGTATTCAGGTAACTCGTTCTGAGGGGTTATCGGATATCCGAAAAAAAAGCGACAACCAGCTCTAATGGCGGCTTCGGCAATGGCCTCATTGCCCTTCATTAAGACACGTTGTTTCACGGCTCACCCTCCTACTTATCGACTGAAATAACTACATCCGGACAGATGCGGGCACAGGCTGCACAAGCGATGCATTTGGACATATCACTTACCCCGGCAGGATTAAAACCCCGCTTATTAAACTTCTTCTGCATTATAACAATTTTTACCGGACAGACATGGATGCATAATTCACAACCCTTGCATCTCTCTTCATTGAATGTCACCTTGGCCATTATTAAACCTCCCCAGCATAATTGTTTCCCGTCGCCCAAGGGGGCAACATATAGAGCCCAAGCTGCAAAACCGGAACATTTGGCAACATAACGCTTACTGCGGGGGCAATTGCAGGCACACAACTCACGAAGGCTGTGGGCAAACCAGTGCGCACCTCAAGCTCCCCGAGAAGGTCCTGCCCACGCAACAAATCCTCTGGTGTGGTAAACCCCATGAGGTTGGAATTATTGCAGAGAGCGGTAATTCGCAAGCGTGACTTACTCTCAATGGCAGAGATAAGTCGCTGCATGGCATCAACATTATCGGTGTATGGTCGGTAGGGGTTGACCACCAAGATCATGTCATAGGAGCCCTCGGGTAAATCGGCTTGATATCTCCCTAGCACCGTCGCACCAGCCGGATCGCCCCCCACATCGAGGACTACCTGCTGCTGTGTGTCGTGTAAGCTACCGCTGATGCTTGCCGGGAGAGCGGGCAAATCAGCATGGCGCAAATCGCCGGCAGGCGCAATTACGTGAATTCCCCGCTTGGCAAGTTCCTCGAATTTGTCGCGACTGCGAAAGTACAGATTCACAATGTCCACATCAATCAGGGAAACTATGGCTTCGTTCCCATAAAAACTGCGCTTAGCCAGACTTAGGTTTATGGCGACCTCCGTCTTGCCACTGCCGTAGCTCCCAGTAATAATTGAGACACGATGATGCCACAGGCTATTCATAGGTATAGTCTTGCTCCTGACCAGTAAGTACCCTCAGGGCACCTTCACAGAGAGCCGACATCTCCCCTTCTCCCGGCATAACTTCTATTGGGGCAATAAATGAAACAGCTTCAGTGATCCAGGGAATGAGGGCTTCCTTATTGTACGCCAGGCCTCCCGTAAGAATGATTACATCCACTTTGCCTTTTAAGGCAGCGGCCATCGCCCCGATTTCCTTTGCTACTTGGTAGGCGAAAGCCCTAAAAATCAAGCCCGCATACACATCGCCAGATGCCATCCGGCGAGCAACCTCCCGACCGTCATTGGTGCCCAAGTAGGCAACCATGCCGCCCTGACCGGTAATCATTTTCTTAATCTCACCGTGAGAATACTTACCGCTAAAACACAGGCGTGCTAATTCACCCGCTGGCAAACCACCACTTCTCTCAGGGGAAAAGGGGCCATCCCCGTCTAGGGCATTGTTCACATCAATGACACGCCCTTGTGAATGTGCGCCTACAGATACTCCCCCACCCAAATGGGCGACAATTAGGTTGAGAGCTTCATACTTTACGCCCTTGGCGCGCGCATAGCGCTTGGCCACCGCTTTTTGATTAAGAGCATGAAAGATGCTGCGACGGGAAATTTCGGGGTGACCGGAAATCCTCGCCACATCCTGCATCTCATCCACCACCACAGGGTCTACAATGAAGGCGGGTATGCCAAGTTCATCGGCTAGATCCTTGGCCAAGAGTCCGCCCAAGTTGCTGGCGTGTTCTCCGCGTTCCGCCGCGTGCAGATCACGCACCATGGCGGCATTGACTCTATAGGTGCCGGAGGGGATGGGCTTGAGTAACCCGCCGCGGCCAACTACGGCCGATAAACGACTGACCGCAAAACCTTGCTCAGCCAGAAAACGAGTAATGACCTGCCGGCGGAACGCATACTGCTCGGCAATCCTACTAAACGGTGCCAATTCCTCGTTAGTGTGGCTGAGGTTATCCTCCATCACCACTTTGTCATTTTCGAAGAGAGCTATTTTCGTAGATGTCGACCCAGGGTTAATCGCCAAAACATAGTGTTTGGTCATTTTAATACCTCCCCGCTACCACACTGGCGCAAGCAATAGACAATAATTTAGCCTCCGGAGAATCGGAGCGCGATGTCAAGACAATAGGCGCTGCCGCCCCTACGATTAGACCGGCCACTCGAGCGCGAGCCAAATAGACGAGAGTCTTGTATAGAACATTGCCAACCTCGATAGTCGGTACCAACAGAATATCTGCATCTCCCGCCACCTGTGATTGAATGCCCTTGTGCCGAGCAGCATCAAGACTTATGGCCCCATCGAGAGCTAGGGGACCATGGACAAGACAGTTTTTAATTTCTCCCCGCTCTGCCATTAGCTGCAATTCGTAGGCCTCCACCGTGGCCTGCATCTTGGGGTTGACCACCTCTACTGCCGCTAATGCTGCTACTTTTGGCAGGTCAACACCTAGCGCACGAGCTACGTCGACCGCGTTTTGCAGAATGTCCACTTTTTGTGCTAGATCTGGCGCGATGTTCTGTCCTCCATCGGTCATAAAGAGCATTTTGTGGTAGGTCGGCACCTCGATCAGCGCGACATGGCTAAGGACCCGACCTGTGCGCAGCCCGTTTTCCTTGTCTAGCACCGCCCGAAGAATATCTGCGGTACCAATTAGGCCTTTCATCAGCATATGAGCGCGTCCCTCGCGCACTAGGGTCACCGCCACTTTCGCGGCCATGATTCTGTCGGGTACATTGATGATTTCCATGCCGGTAAGATTGAGAGCCGACTCCTTTGCTACCATGAGAATCTTCTCAGCGTCACCCACCAAACACGCCTCCGCCAAACCTGAAGCTTGGGCCGCAGTAAGGGCCGCGAGAACCTCCGCATCCTCAGCAACCGCCACTGCTACACGACGTCTTGGCCCTCGTTTCGCCTGTTCGAGCACTTGGTCAAAAGATTTGATCAACAAAAAACACCCCCATCAATATTGCTTAGCTTGTTCTTCCCCGGCCAATACACGACAGACGCCTTCAGCAAGCGCTAACATTTCATCTTCACCTGGCCAGACCTTCACTGGGGCAATAAATTCTACGTATTGGGAAATATCCCTAACCAAGGAATCCGAGTTGGCTAGGCCTCCCGTCAAGATTATGGCATCTACTTTCCCATGAAGAACGGTAGACATGGCGCCGATTTCCTTAGCAATTTGGTAGGCCATAGCGCGCATAATTAGCTGTGCCTGGACATCACCTCGACCGGCACGTTGATACGCCTCGCGCGCATCATTGGTGCCTAAGTAGGCCACCATTCCGCCCTGTCCAGCAATTTGCTTCTTTATTTCCTGCGCACTATAGCGGCCACTAAAACACAGCGCTGCCAACTCTCCCGCAGGCAAAGAACCTGTTCGTTCAGGAGAGAATGGACCCATTTCGTTGGCGTTGTTGACATCCATGATTCTACCATTTTGGAGGGGAGCCACGGAAATACCGCCACCCAGATGCGCCACCACCAATCGGCTGTTGAAGAACGACAACCCCATCTCGCGACAAACGCGCCTTGCTACCGCCTTAATATTTAGGGCATGACTAAGACTTCTGCGCACAATAAGCGGATGCCCAGAGATTCTCGCTAAATCCGTAAATTCATCCACAGAAACGGGATCAACAACATAGGCCTGTACACCTAAAGATTGGGCGATTCCATGAGCGAGCAACCCTCCTAGATTCGAGGCATGCTGCCCCTGCACGCCGCTTTGCAAGTCTTGCAGCAAGGCATCACTCGTGGCATAGGTACCACCGGGAAGAGGACGCAACAATCCCCCCATACCGGCAACCGCATCAATCTGGCGATCCCCTCCCAAAGCAGAGAGAGCGGTGCCGAGAAACGCTTCGACTGTGGTGAGCCTAAATGAGCACTGCTCAATAATACCCGGATAGACGGCCAACTCCTCCGCCTTGTGGGCAATACTCTGCATCCTGAAGCACTTCGTGCCAAGATACAGAGCTACCTTGGTAGAAGTACTCCCAGGGTTAATGAGTAGCAACACGTAATCCGCCAAGCACATACTCCTTCCTACGATGTCCCTTGACAATAATATAACTTCCACAGAGACATAAAACACTTTAAAAGAAAATTGCGTGTTTTGCCAAAATCAAAAGGCTGTCCAAGGAGGAGCAGCCTAATTATACACCACTATGTTGTTGCCTATACAGCTCTCTCCAACCGCAAGCGATCGGCGACTTTGGCAATAAATTCAGAATTGGTAGGTTTGCCACGGCGATAATCCACAGTATAGCCGAAGAGCCGATTTATGGCCTCGACATTACCGCGGCCCCAGGCTACTTCAATGGCATGACGAATGGCCCGCTCTACCCGACTGGGCGTGGATTCATGCTGCTTAGCAATTTTGGGATAGAGTATCTTGGTGATGCTGTTTAGGAGCTGCATCTCACCCGCAACCAAGACTATGGCTTCTCGTAAGTATTGATAGCCCCTGATATTTGCAGGTATCCCCAGCTCGTGCAATAAGTCTGAGATTTTTTGCTCGAGATGTCTGGCTTGCTGCTTCTCTGTGATATGGACGATGGGCAAAGGTTCGCTGACAACCAGTTGTTGTATACGCTGCGCTAATGTCTCTAAGTTAAAGGGCTTCAATATATAATAGCTGGCACCGAGTTCTAAAACGCGCTTGGTCATTTGTTCTTGTCCAATAGCTGTTAACATAATTGTTTTCGGCCTATCTTTTTCAGGTAGTGCCGCCATGCGTTCTAGCACTCCGATGCCATCGAGATGCGGCATGATAATGTCTAGCACACAGACATGGGGCTTTAAGCTCTGCATAAGTCTTAGTGCCTCGTCACCGTTATGCCCCATTCCTACCACTTGGATTTCTGGCCGCTTTGATAAGAATTCACTCAGAAGTTCACAGAAGTCCCTATTATCGTCGACAATCAAGACCTTAGTCTTTTCCCTCACCGGCAATCTCCTCCCCTGCTCCACCTACACCAGTTAGCTTTCTACAGGCCCTTGCCGTATTCCTGCCAAATATTTTCACTTACTTACTGTATTATAAATATTTTTCACGACTGTTCAGGCAACAATGAGCACTGGCATGCACCAATGCTCACCTCAGTTTTACGAAGCACGCAGACGTTGCCGATAGAAAAAGGTCGGCGCTATTTCCTCCCTGCGCTCTAAGAGCCCCGATTCTCCAACCATCCATTCAATGAACATCCCATACCCTCTGCTGGGATCATTGACAAACACATGGGTCACGGCACCAACAAGCTTTCCTCCCTGTAAAATGGGACTACCTGACATGCCCTGCACAATGCCCCCTGTCTTGGCCAGTAAACGTTCGTCAGTCACTTTCACTACTAATCCCTTTGCTCCCGGGGCAGACTGTTGTCGGGACACTCGCTGCACTTCTATGGCGAACCTCTCGACCTTTTCCCCATCGATGACAGTGTAAATGTACGCCGGACCCTCTCGGACCTGATCGCGCAAGAGTATAGGCACGGCTGGTGAATCACCTGTCAAGTCGTTGTGAATTTCGCCGAAAATGCCAAATTCTGAATTTTTAGTGATTGAACCGACGTTGTTTTCTTCCTTAACGAATACACTGCGCTTTTCTCCGGGCGCTCCTCGCTTGCCCGACTCAATGGACGTCACTGTGGCCCGCACAATATTGCCGCTACCCACTTCTACTGGTCGGCCAGTGTCTATGTCCGCAATGACATGACCGAGTGCGCCATAAATATTTGATTCCCTGTCAACAAAGGTGAGTGTGCCAACCCCAACTACGTTGTCGCGCACGAAGAGACCTAAACGATGCTGCCCAGTTTCACTGCACAAATGCGGAGTTACGAGGATATCCACCGCACGGTCATCTCGACCAACGGTGAGGAGAACCTGTTGCCTTTGTCGCCCAAGCTCCTCAGTAATTTGGTTAAGCACTAATGAGTCAGGGCGCTCCATTCCATGAGCCGATAAGATACGGTCACCGAGGCGAATGCCTGCTTCGCGTGCGGGTGAAAATTCAGCGTCCCGCCCCTGTATATTGGCAAACCCAACCACCATGAGGCCGTCAGAGCGAAGGCTAACCCCTACAGAATGTCCGGCGGGCACCAGCTCTACAACAGGAACTATTTCGATTTTTAAGCGGCGAATGGTAAGACCAAACACGCTGAGGCGCAACTGTGCCGTTCCCTGTTGCAAAGTCTCCAAAGACAGTGGTCTAGACAAGCAAAATTTGACCAATTGTGGACCCAACTCGGTGCCATTGATGCGTACCATACCGGCTTGTTCCAGCGAAACCCCCAGTGAAAAAGGTAGGTGCAGAGGCAAGAGCACCGAACTACCCTCTGTCACGCGCAGGTCCACCGGTAGAAGATAGAGGCTTCTCGCACCTGGACTAAGAGCTACTACAAGCACTATGGCTGAAAAAAAGCAACCCAAGAGGGTTTTCAGCATTCGCTTCTCCAAGGCCGCACCCCTTTCAACAAACAAGTCTGCTTTTAAGTTAACCAACGCGAAAACCAACTATCCTCGCTAGTTAACATAATGACTTGCCTGTTGGTGGGAAGAGCGTTGTTCAGCACCTTAAGCCTAGACTTGCGTTCTCGGTCTCAAGCTGAGCAATTCCTCGGCATGGGTTAGTGCCACTTCGCTTTCTACTCCACTTAACATGCGAGCGAGTTCTATTTTTCTCCCGGTAACATCCAAAGCACGCACCTCGGTGATAGTTTTTTCGCCTTTGATCAATTTTTGCACGCAGAGGTGATAATCGGCAAAAGCCGCAATGGGGGCGAGGTGGGTGATACAGATGACCTGCTTACCATTACTGAGAGTAGCAATTTTCTCTGCCACCGCCTGCGCGGCCTTGCCTCCGACACCACTGTCGATTTCGTCAAAAACCAAAGTCGGAATATCATCAAGGTCACTAAAAACTGTTTTTAGCGCCAACATAACCCGAGAGATTTCTCCACCGGAGGCAATTTTGCTAAGCGGCTTCAAATCCTCTCCTTTGTTAGCGGAGAACAAAAACTCTACTGTTTCCGTGCCCGTGGAACTCACAGCACTTACTTCTTGCGGACGAAACGCCATCTTCAGTTCGGCGTTTGTCATGCCTAGATCTTTAAGATGCCCTTCACAGGCCAGACCCAGTAGTCGAGCCTTTTTTTCCCGTAAAATACGCATATCCGCCGCTAGGGAACCATATCTCTCGAGATGTTTTTTGAGCACCGCCTGTAACTGGGTGGCGCGCTCGGCAGAACTGCTCAGTCGGTCAAAGTTAGCTTGGGCGGTCTTGGCAAAGGATAAAACTTCTTCGATGCTGTGACCGTATTTTCGCTTCAGTTTCCCTATAGCATCTAGCCTTTCCTCAATGCTGCTCTGGCGGTCATGCTCAAATATCAAATTATCCTTAAATCTACCCAATTCGCGACAAGCATCATCAACCAGGTAGGATGCTTGCTCCACCAGGCCAGCGATCGGCAGCAGTTCAGGGGCGTGCCGACCAACCTCCCTCAAGTCGCCTTGTACCCGGCCTAGCACATCTATAACCGCCTTGTTCTTACCTTGCCCGGAAAAAAGGTCGACAAATGATCGTTCCACGGCGCTGCTCAATTTCTCATGATTGAGCAGGCGCAACCGCTCTGCTCGGAGTTCCTCCTCTTCTTCCACACGCAAACGGGCATTTTTTATCTCGCCAATTTGAAAAGTTAAGATGTCGCTCTGTCGAGCCCTCTCTTTATCATCCACCGTCAAATCCCGCAACTCTTCCTTGCAACGACGATAAGCCCCCGCTGCCACGCCCAGACCATCGAGGATGGTCTGCCCTTCACCGCCGGTAAAGCGATCTAAGAGGCCGAGATGTCGAGCAGGGTAGAGTAAGGACTGGTGTTCATGCTGACCATGCATATCGACTAGGTGCTCCCCCAGAGACTTAAGCGTAGCTTGCGTCACCACGCGCCCATTTAACCGACAAACCGATCTGGAATGGCTTATCTCCCGCGTGATAATGACCTCTCTGTCCACAGGGCCCAATTCCCCATCTCCTTCTCCCTGCTCCGTAACAATCTGGAGCGCTTGGGGGCTAGAGATAGAGAAGACGCCTTGCACAAAAGCCTTGTCCGCCCCGGTTCGAATGAGATCGCTCGTGGCGCGCCCTCCCAGCAACAAACTCAAGGCATCAACAATGATAGACTTTCCCGCACCAGTCTCCCCCGACAAGACGGTGAGCCCGGCGTGCAACTCTAGATCCAGCTCTTCGATGACAGCGAGATTGCGAATAATCAGTCTTTCGAGCATAAACGACCTCCTTGTCTGCCTTCGGTCCGGCTAGAAAGCAATCTATAGCTTGTAGCGCAAAACATCATAAAAACTGCGCGGGACGATTTTCACTAAGCGAGTGACGATATCCGAACACTCCACAACTACCTCGTCCTTCGGGTAAACACGCACTCCTTCCTGACCATCGAGGGTCAGGACAACATCTTCATGTATGGAATGAACCTTAACGGCAATGCGGTCCTGCGGCGAAACGACGAGAGGGCGAGCTTGCAGCATGTGCGGGCAGATGGGCGTCAACAACATGAGGCGCATTGTTGGGTCGACAATGGGCCCACCGGCCGACAAGGAATAGGCGGTGGAACCGGTGGGTGTACTGATAATGACCCCATCGGCAGGAAATGTTTTAAAGAAGTTATTGCCAATATGCACCTCAAGGCGAATCATGCGAGCGAATGCGCCCTTAGTAACCACACAATCATTGAGCACCACAGATTCATAGACTTGTCTACCATCGCGATTGACCAGGACTCTTAACATCATTCGCTCCTGCATTACATACTCCCCGCGTCGCAACACCGCCAATGCCGCCAACACGTCAACTTCCTCGACTTCGGTCAAAAACCCTAAGTTGCCTAAGTTGACACCGAGGAGGGGCACGCCCCAAAAAGGCCAGGTGCGGGCCACTGAAAGGAGTGTGCCATCCCCGCCTAGCACCATCACCGCCGAGCATCTGCTAGCTATTTCTTGGTCCGAAAACCCCATTTCCGGAAGACCGATGTGCAGGGCTAGACTGTGCGGCAACATGATTTCCTTGTCGCCATCCTTACATTCGGCCACAATCAATCGTGTTACCCCTTCCGTCAGTGGCTTGCCGAGATTGCCCACCACTCCAATAGGCATATCGCATCCCCTCTCCCCACCATACTAGCGCAAAGCTCTGTGGGCTTCTCTGATGACAAAATCCACGTCAATTGTCTGGCCGTCAGCGGTACCAAGTTTCCACCAAGCTAAAAACTCCATATTGCCCTCGGGGCCAAGCAGTGGCGAAAAAGTCAGTCCCCAAAGACCCCAGCTGAGCTCACGCGCAAACTGCAAGATATTCTCCAAAACTTCGCGGTGCACACTAGGGTCCTTAATTACTCCTCGACTGCGGGTTGCGACCACTCTTCCCGCTTCAAACTGCGGCTTGATGAGAGCAATCACCTCACCCTGTCCTTGCAGCAGTCTATGTAGCACCGGTAGCACCAAGCGCAGGGAAATAAATGACACATCCACAGTGGCCATATTTGGAATATTTAGGAGCATGGCACTGTCTAGGTAACGTATGTTTGTCTTCTCAAGTACGGTGACTCTGGCATCCTCACGCAATCTCCAGGCAATTTGCCCTTTGCCGACATCAACCGCAGTCACGTGGGATGCACTGTTCTGCAGCGCACAGTCGGTGAAGCCGCCTGTTGAGGCCCCGACATCAAGCACATGCTTTCCCGCAAATAGAATCCCGAAATCGGAGACGGCCTTTTCCAGTTTAAGTCCCCCGCGGGAGACATACCGCAAGGGCGCGTCCACTTTAATATCAACAGTTGGCAGGTAGGCATGACCACCCTTATCGCAGCGCTCCCCATTTACCCAAACCAAACCTGCGGCAATGAGCGCTTGGGCTCTCTCCCTAGACTCGGCAAAACCTTTTTCGAGGAGGAGTAAGTCTAGACGCGTTTTCTTAATCGACATGCATTTCTACCAAAGCTACAATCTGCGGTGCATCCAGTCCGGCTAGGGCGAGTTGCCTAGCCCGAGATGCTTGCGCGACAAATCCATCTTTATAGCCTAGCCTGATAATTTTGGCTCGCCCAGTGCCGCCGACACGCTCCGGTGATTCTTCGAGGGAGGAGCCAAAGCCCCCCGACAGGATATTGTCCTCAACCGTCACCACTAAGGGAGTTCTGCTGACGAGTTCTAGTAGGGGTAGAGGTAGTGGCCAGATTTGAGGCGCGTAGTATACCCCCACCAAGAAGCCGTTCGCTCTAAGTACTTTTGCTGCTTTCAGACACTCTCCCAATAAGGGGCCAACGCCGACCAGGAGCACTTCCGGCTCCTGGTCTCCGATACAATGCCCCAGAAGAGTAGATTGCTTTAGACCTAGATGACGCGCTTCATCCCTAGGATACCGCACAGCGACAGGACCCGGTTGCTTGAGAGCCTCCGCCAACAAGAAACCAAAATCATCCTTCCCAACCGGCGCAAAGATTTTCATGCCCGGCAAAGTACGTAGGTAGGAAAGGTCATAGATGCCGTGGTGAGTTTCACCATCCTCCCCCACCACCCCGGCTCGGTCCAAACAAAAGACCACGGGCAGTTTCTGCAGGCAGACATCATGTAGTAATTGGTCATAGGCGCGTTGCAGGAAGGAAGAATAGACAGCTACCACGGGCTTAATGCCACCCGCAGCCAGCCCGGCGGCAAAGGTGACAGCATGTTGCTCCGCTATGCCTACATCGTACAAGCGCCGCGGTAAAGTCTTGGCGAATTTACTAAGACCGGTTCCACCTTGCATCGCCGCAGTTATCGCTACGATGCGAGAATCGGCAGCCGCCAGAGAACATATATTTTCACCAAACAATTCGGTAAAAGTAGTATGCGCACCGTGCCCGTTCCGCTCTCCGGTAGCCTGGTCAAAAGGCGGCACCCCATGAAACTGTTCAGGGTTGATTTCTGCCGGCAAGTACCCTTTACCTTTCTTCGTGACACAATGCAAGAGCACCGGAGTCTCCAGCGTCCTAGCCTGACGAAGGGCGGCGCGCAAATCCGATATACTATGACCGTCTACCGGTCCAAGGTAGGTGAATCCCAGTTCCTCAAAGACCATTCCCCGCACCAAGAGATACTTCATACTGCTTTTAACCCTTAGCGCCAGTGAAGAAAGCAAGGAGCCAAAACGGGGGATGCCGCGCAGCATGCCTTGCACATCTTTCTTGGTTCGCTGATAAAAGGGCAGGGTGCGCAAAGTTGTAAGGTATTTAGCGATGGAGCCTACATTCGGCGCAATAGACATCTCATTATCATTCAGCACTACTAAGAGGGGTTTGTTGAGTTCTGCGGCATGATTGATGGCCTCCCAAGCCATTCCCCCCGTCAAGGCTCCATCCCCTATAACTGCTACCACATGATTTTTATTTCCTTGCAAGCGTGCCGCTTCAGCCAAACCAAGCGCTGCGGAAATCGATGTGGTACTGTGGCCTGTGTTAAAGGCATCGTGGCCGCTCTCACTGCGCTTGGGGAAACCACTGAGGCCACCTTCTTGCCGCAGGGTAAGAAACTGTTCCCGGCGTCCGGTGAGCAGTTTGTGGGCATAGGTCTGATGGCCCACGTCCCAAACAATGCAATCGCTAGGGGTGGAAAATTCACGGTGCAGGGCGATTGTCAATTCGACCACGCCGAGATTTGAACCCAAGTGACCACCGGTGATGGCCACGCCGGCAATAATTTCCTGTCTAAGCTCTGTAGCAAGCATTCTCAATTCACTATCGCCAAAAGCCTTAAGGTCTTCGGGGGATTTAATCTGATGAAGCAAGCTCACTAGTGCCACCCGCCAACCACTAAACCGAGCACCGCCCCCGCTAATACTTCAAGAGGGGTGTGCCCGAGCAATTCCTTGAGTGGGATTTCGGATACATGCCCATTTAAGCGGGACTGTATGATTATTTTGTTCAGGGCCTCAGCATGCTTGCCTGCCGCTTGACGTACTCCTGTGGCATCATACATAACTATGAATGCGAAAATAATGGCGACAGCAGAGTAAGAGCTTGCAAAACCCTCCACCCTGATCACCGACGCTACTAGGGAGCAAACGACTGTTGAATGGGCAGATGGCATACCCCCTGCGCCGTAGAGCCTTTCCCAACTGAAGTAACCAGTTTTACGCCAAGCAAATACCACCTTCAAGCCTTGTGCTATCGCCCAGGCAATCATCGAGCGATACAGTATAGGATTATGCGTCACCAATTCTAGCCAAGGCATAGATGGCCTCCTCGCCTACTACTTAGGTATTGTTAAACAGATATCGGCAGCCTGCCGCAACATGTGGCTACCACCAAAAGTCTTTAAGGCATCATAACATGCTTCGTGACACTTGCGTAACTTTTCTTCGGCACCCCGTACTCCCAAGACCGAGACATAGGTAAGTTTGCCCTTAGCGCTGTCGACGCCACTGGCATCCAAAATGTCGTCTCTAATCTGAAAACCTAGACCTAGGTGCGTGGCATAGCGGGTCAGAAGCTCCAATTCATCCTTAACAGTACCTGCTAAGATAGCTCCCATACGCACTGCGGCTGCAAACAATGCGCCGGTCTTGTGCGTATGGATATACTCTAGGGTGGGCAAGGGTGTCGCTAACTCCTGGTTTTCCGATAAAATATCCACCGACTGGCCTCCAACTAAGCCATAGGTCCCTGCAGCTAGGGCCATTTCGGCCGTGGCCTGCAGTACCTTGCCAGAGCTATAAAACTCCGGCAGGCGATTGACCATGAGCTCAAAGGCCAATGTCAGGAGCGCATCTCCTGCCAGTATAGCTATCGCTTCACCGTACACTTTATGACAGCTAAGTCTGCCCCGGCGGTAATCATCATTATCCATGGCCGGCAAGTCGTCGTGCACCAAGGAATAGGTGTGAATGCATTCGATTGCCGCTGCCGCCGGAAGGAAAGTCCGGGCACTCCCACCAAACATTTCGTGCGTCGCAATGGCTAAAGCCGGTCGCAGCCTCTTGCCGCCACCCATGACACTGTAGTGCATCGCCGCATGGATGGTTGGCGGAAACTCCTTTTCACTCGGAAGGTAGGTTAGAAGGGCCTCATTCACCATGAGGCTGTAGTAACCTTGGTCAAATGTTTTCATCGTTACTCACGGGGCGGAAAGGTTTCTGTTCATCCTTCAGCAGTATCTCAACTTTTTGCTCGGCGTGGGTAAGTGAGGACTCGCACCAAGCAAGAATCCTTACACCCTCGGCATAGCATGATAAAGCCTCCTCGAGGGTTACCTCTCCGCTTTCCAATTTGGCAACGATTGTTTCTAACTCTTGCAGCGCCTTTTCAAAGTTCACCTTTATTCTCCTTTCCCCGTCACAATCGAAACCATGCTCCCCCGCGCCAAGGTTGTGACAACACTTTCGCCACAAGCAACTTGGTCGGCACTCTTGAGGACATCTCCGTTCAGAGTTCGTGTCACGCTGTATCCTCGCGCCAAGACACTGAGTGGGCTAAGGGCCTTTAAACGGCCCGCCCGCTCAGCCACTCGCCCGCGGTCCTTGGCCAGAAGAAAGAGCATGGTCTGTGTCAATCGTCGCCGAAGTTCGTTGGCCTTATGCCGTCCATCAACGACACGCTGCCTAGGGGAGGCCGCAGTAAGACGCGTTGCTAACCAGTCAATTTGTTGTCGCCACTGCAACCTCTTGCTCATTAGGCCCCTTGACAACCGTTGGCCAAGGAGATCTACTTGTCGTTTTACTACTGTTATGTCCGGGACAACCAGTTCTGCCGCCGCAGAAGGGGTTTCGCCGCGGCGGTCCGCCACAAAGTCGGCGATAGTAAAGTCGCTCTCATGCCCCACTGCGGAAACCACCGGACAAGAACAACCGGCTATGGCACGTGCTACGCGTTCGTCGTTAAATGCCCACAAATCCTCAATTGAGCCCCCGCCTCGACCGACAATGGCTACATCGATTTCGGGTCGAGCCTGCAGAGAATCTAGGGCGGCGACTAGGGAAGGAACCGCTTCCGCTCCCTGCACGATGACAGGGATGACCAGCACCGAGGATAGTGGCCACCGGCGAGATAAGACTTTGACCATGTCCCGGACGGCCGCACCGGTTGGCGAGGTCAGGAGGGCTATGAGTCGCGGAAAGCTAGGGAGCTGACGTTTGCGGCTTGGGTTAAACAACCCCTCGGCCTCAAGCCTGGACTTTAATTGTTCATAGGCAAGATAGAGCGACCCAATACCATCCGGCTCTAGCTGCTCAGCGTAAAACTGATAGGTACCGTCCCTCTCAAACACCCCAATACTCCCTCGCGCCAATACCTTCATGCCATCGCTGGGGACAAAGCGTAGGCTCGGTGTCTTGCTGCGCCACATCACGCACCGTACACTGGAGCGGTCATCTTTGAGGGTAAAGTAACAGTGCCCAGAGGAGTGAGCCTTAAAGTTGCTTATTTCACCGGAGACCCAAACATTTTTGAGCAGGGCGCTGCCTTCAAGCAGTTCACGCACCAGCCTAGTCAGGTCATAGACCGTAACAGTGTTAGGCATGCTGCATTTTAGCGGCCAGCAGGGTGTTTTTTAGTAGCATGGCGATGGTCATCGGTCCCACCCCGCCCGGCACAGGAGTGATGTACGAAGCAACCTGTTTCACATCCTCGTAAACCACGTCCCCGACGAGTTTGCTCCCCACCCTATTGGTGCCGACATCAATGACTACAGCTCCTGGTTTGACCATGTCCCCCGTGATGAGATTGGTCTTGCCTACCGCAACCACCAGCACATCGGCCTGACGGGTGTATAGTCCCAAGTTCTCGGTGTAACGATGGCAGATGGTAACAGTCGCATCAGCTAAGAGGAATAGTGTTGACATGGGCTTGCCAACAACATTGCTGCGGCCCACGACTACCACATGTTTACCCTTAAGCTGGTAGTTGATTGATTGCAACATCTCCATTACTCCGGCTGGAGTGCAGGGCAACAGCGCCCCAGACAGACCTAAATTCAGAAGGCCCACGTTCATAGGGTGAAAACCGTCTACATCCTTTTCCCTTCTGATGGCTCCAAAAATAGCCGTTTGGTCCAATTGCCGTGGCAGAGGAATCTGCACTAAAATACCATTTACTGCCGGATCGGCGTTTAATCGCGTGATGAGCATCATTAATTCCCTCTGGGAAACATCCGCCGCCAGCCTATGCGCTTGTGAGGCTATACCTACCTCTAAGCAGGCTTTTTCTTTCATACTAACGTATGTTGCCGAGGCGGGGTCTGTCCCCACCAGCACTACTGCCAAAGTCGGCTGATAATTTAAAGAGCCGATTTCCTTGGCTATATCTTCACGGATGCTTTTCGCCAAGGCCTTGCCATCGATAATCTTTGCCACAAAAAGAACCTCCTCGCCATCGTTCACAAAAATTTTAACACAAACCGCGGCCTAATTGCATTCTGTCCGCGCCTAAAAGTGCTATACCCACGGCATTATCACCGGCCAAATGGGGAGGGGCGAGGATGAATGCGAACCGCTTAAGCCTAGCCTGCAGTCGCCGGCGTATGTGGGTGTTCGCGGCAACCCCACCGCATAATAGAACCTCACCGGCCTTCTCTTGGTGCTCCCGCAGAACTTTCTCGAGGGAGTTACTAATAGAACGGAAGACGCCAAGCGCCACCGCACCGCGTGGCACACCTTGGTCTAGCGCCCGCATCGCCATCGAGGCCGGACCCGAAAAACTAATCGTGCTCGCCTTTACAGAGGAGGTTATGGGGAACGGTTCAAGGCCTTCGTTTTCCCAAGTTGTGGCTAACTCATCCATCGCCACGCCACAGGGGAAAGCCAAACCCATGTGCACCCCCACACGATCAATAAATTGACCGGCATGCAAATCACTACTCCGGCCTAGGTGAGAGATCATAAAGCCGCCCTCGGCCAACGGAGCCACGAATAATATGTCGGTAGTCCCACCCGAGATCTGTACCGCAAGAAATGGTTTATGTAAAGGCCACCTTGCGGATAGTGCTGCCCGGACATGGCCCTCTTGATGAGAAAACTCGAGCAGCGGGACGCCTAACACCGTCGCCACTGTTGCCGCAAAGGCTTGTCCCGCCAAGAAAACCGGCATATAGGAACACGCTATAGGGGATGGCCTGGTGGCCACAGCCACAGCACCAATGTGTAAGCCAGAGAACCGAGGCAGTTTGAGTAACTCCGGCCAGTTTCGCACATGTAAAAAGAGGGCATCAGATTGCCTGAGCCCAACTTCACCCTCACGGACTGACAACAACATTCGGCTGTCAGCAAGCACTTCGCCCAGATCAGACACCAGTGCCGCCGAAGTAGTGTAATTACTGGTATCTATACCAAGAATGCCCCGGATCATGTCTCTACCCATCCTAAGCTGCTCGCTACACTCCCCAAGATACCGTGTATGAACCGACTGGACTCGTCGGTACTGTACTCCTTGGCAAGCTCTAGTCCCTCATCAATCACTACGCCCACCGGTGTATCCGGAGCATTCAGCAGCATCTCGGCGATGGATAGCCTGAGAATAGCACGATCAACACGAGCCAATCTCTCCAGCGACCATTTTTCTGCGTATTCAGTGATCAAGGCCTCTGTCTTTTCCCATTTTTGCACTGCTTTAGCAAGCACTAAACGGGCGTATCCCTCATCTTTTTCCGTCAGGGTAGTTACTCCCAGTGCGTAGGACAGCGCTTCTAAAGCACTGAGCTGCCCAAATTCAAGTTGAAAAAGCGCTTGCAGTGCCGCTTCTCTCGCGTTGCGTCTGCTCACCAAAATGCCCCCTGTTCGTCGTTGTGAGCTAGCATGCCATCAAAAAACCACCGCTAAACAGGTGGTTTTAGTCAACCGGTGGTAGCACTCGCTCTAAGAACCCACGAAAATCTTCGTCGCTATCAAAACGAGCACCGAGGTAGTAACCGATCACGCCGCAAACCAAAATAAAAACCGTTTGCCAAAACCCAAAAATGATCAGCATCAAGGCAAAGGTCACACCTAAAGAAGCGCCGAGAATTCTACCCCGAAAGAGAGTCAATATTTTCCTTATTCTATTATCCATGGCAACACCTACTGCAACCTATGTTTTTGCGACGGGGACATTTCCACTACCAGCACCTTGACCCCAAGGACCTTTACCCCGGTACTTGATTCGAGGTTTTGCTTGACTTCCTCCTGCAACACTGATGTCAAGCTAGGTATGTGGCTCGTCTGACCAACAGACACCTCCAAGGAAATAAGCAACCCATCATTGCTAAGATGCACCTTCGCCTTGGCGTGATGCACACCGCGCACATTCTGGGCGGTACGCAACGCTAAATTGCGCACGGCGCTTACAGCAATGCGCACATCACCTATCTCTCCTTGGTGTGTTATAGCCGCTTTTGACGGTCGATCTCGGCGAATCCCCGAGACTAAGAAACGCACGCTAAAGATAAAGAAAAAAACTGCCACTGGGACAAATTCCCACCTCGTGAGCAAGCGCCCAAGCTCCATGTAGCCCCAGCCTGGGGGGAAATTGACGGATGCACCAACGATTAGGAGTGTGACTACGGCGACAGCCAGGGTGTACAAGGACAACATAATGCGATCAAAAATATTCAACGATTAGCACCCCCCTACCCTGCCCTACGAGATAGCTTCTTCTTTCAATTCTTGAATGATTACCGATTGAACATGCACATTCACTTCTACAACTTGCAGTCCGGTCATGGTCTCAATTGCACTGCGCACGTTTTCTTGTACTCGCTGTGCAACTTCAGGCATTTTTACCCCATACTCGAGCACAATGTGCAAATCAACAATAGCTTCTCGTTCACCCACCGTAACTTTGACTCCCTTGGCAAGGTTACTATTACGGAGCATCCCTACCAGAGAAACCCCACTCATACCTGCTACGCCGGGGACCTCACTGGCCGCTAAGCCAGCAATTGCCGCCACCACATCCGGCTCAATGCGCAATGTGCCCGCATCGTACAAGCCATGTTGGAGAGCTTTCTCCACAGCTAATCACCTCCTATAGGTTACGAGCTCATTATACCAGAAACTGCAAAGCTGTGGCAACGCTATTTCCGAAAGCGCACGCGTATGTTCTGCAGCCTTACTCCGGCCACGGTGCGGATGACATCCGCCACCCCAAGGGCCTCCACCTGCGTAAGGCTCTCCGCCTTCACGATGGCCTCAGCCATGCCTTTACCGAAGAACACCACCGCATCACCGAATCCCTTGCCGACAATGAGGCGTTCGACCTGCAGCTCGGACTCCTGCAGACTACTGATACTAATCAGCTCCATTTGCGCCTTGCCGCGTGCTTCCACAGTGCTGTTCAAATTGCTGACAATCTCACGCAGGAGCTCAATGCGCTCGCTCCTCTCCCTAGCTCGCTCGAGGCGATGTTCAACAAAGAAATCCCGCTGGGGTGGGGTGACCGGGGCTAATACAGGCTTTACCTCCTGCTCCTGCAAAGGTTCTATTTTGCTAATCGAAAGTGGCAATGGAGCGAAGCTCGATAACGCATAGTACCCAATGCCGCCCACTAAACCTACGGTCAACAAAAATCGTGTTAACATTTTTTTGTCAATGAGCACAGATTACACCTCCTATTTTCCTGTTAGGACCTGGACTTTATGCGCGGGTAACGACAAAATCGTCTGGGTCGCCTTGGTTAGCGTTTCTAGAAGACGAGGGTCGACAGCCCCACTGGCGATGACCAGCACCCCATTGATGCGGGGCATCAACTCCGTTGTCGTAACGACGCTATCACCCCCCGTACCCCGAGACATAACCGGCTCTGATGAATGTGTTTCCTCCCTAGACACCGTTGTGACTCCGGCTACGTCTTTCTCCTCCGTAATCCTCGAGGTTTGCCGCACATTAGCCGCCAATTTAACTTCGGAGGTAGTGCCTAAAGTCAACATCACCCGGACTTGACCTGCGCCTTTTACTTGAGAAAGCATCTCCCCCAGTTGCCTTTCTAAGCTTAGCTGATATTGCTGAATACCGGTTAAGTCCGTTGGTGTTCCTTGCACAACTACCTTGGCACCTCCTTCGGGTGGAACATTAGCCGGCAAAAACATCCTGATGGTCACCAGCAGCAAAATAATCGCTAGAATCATCTGGGCCTTTTTACTTGCCGCTAGTTGATGGAGCGCGGTCGTCAGATTCGTGTCTAAGGCCAATGGGCGACTTTCAACCTTTGCCACTAAAAATACACCCCTATCTAGTGAATTCTATTGCCATATGTGCAGGTTTTATGCCGTAGATCCTCGCTAAGCGCTCGCTGAGTGCGGAGTGAATTTGCTGTTCCTCCCTACTTCCCGCCCCTATACCTTGGCGCAATTGCACCTTGAGCAGGACTCTGGTAGGCATGCCATAATGGGCACTGTCTTCTGCTTGCTCTAGTGTCACTTCGGCCTTTGCTTTAACCACGTCCTCGTGCTCTTCACTTAATTGTGCCACCCGGTTCTCTAAGACCAACTTATAGGTCAACCACGTCGATTGCAGTGAGAGTGGATCTAAGCTTTTTAGCCTGCGGCCCCCCATAACCTCGGCTGTAGCCAGCATGGAACTCAGCTCGAGCTCATAATTGATGAAAGTATTGATCGGAGACAGGAGCAGCAGCAACAGCATCAACCCTACCGCATAATCAACATAGCGTTTTACCCCTCCGTTAGGCAGAGCAATGTCTACCACTAGGGTCAACACCAAGAGTACGACAATATCCTGCACCCACCCCCGCAAGAACACCATCATCAGAAACGCACCTCACCTCAACGAATAGATAAAGTCGCATTACCGGTACCAATGACCACCGTAATCAATATGAAAAACATGATGCCCACCGTGATTAAAGCGCCGGCGACCACTGTGAGTATGCCGGCTAAATTAGTGAGCGCATCGGCCACAGGATTTACCCCCATGGGCTGAATAATTGCAGCAGCCAAACGGTAAATAAAGACAACAACCAGCACTTTAATGGCAGGCATGGCGCAGAGAATAAATACCGCCAATAGTCCTGCAATTCCGATGCCATTTTTTAGGAGCAAAGACGCCCCAGCTACCGTTTCAAAAACATCGGCGAACAAACCACCGACCACGGGAACAAAATTTTTCACTGCATACTTGGCCGTGCGCAGGGCTATCCCATCCGCTACACCTGCCGCCGTCCCCTGAACTACACTCAGTCCCACAAAGACGGTAAATGACAATCCCATAATGGCTATGCTTACATCTTTGAGCAGGCTCGACAGCTTGCCGACCTGCAATTTGTCCGAAAAACTATTAAGTAGCGAGAGTACTCCAGCAAAGTACAGGAGAGGCATAACCAGCGTGGCGACAATGCTGCTGACGGTCGTTGCGGTAGCCGCGATGAGAGGGTTCAAGAGGGCGGCAGAGCCAACCGCACCGAGCGATATCAAGAGAGAAAGCAGGACCGGCATCAGGCTATACATAAGACTGATCATCAGTTCGACAGAGTCGACCACATCCTGCGTCAGGAGGGAAAAACTCTGCAGAACCACTCCCACGAGAACTAAGAAACAAACGGCATAGGCGATATTCCCAACATTAGCACCAAGACTGTCCTGCAACTTCTTCATCAGCGCGCAAAGGATGGCCAGAACAAGCAGTCTCCCGAGCAGCGATGTCTGCCTCGCCACTTCTCGAAAAGCAAAGCGGCTGAGGTTCGCGAGAATCTGCCGTGAATTTTGTCCCTCGCCCCCCCTGAGGCCCTCAATTATCCCGGTTATGCTGAGGTCAGGGACGAACCCAGCATATTCCTGTTCCAGAGACCGCAGCACCTCATCCATGGAGAATAGGTTAAGTTCGCTCATCTGTTGCCTTAGGATTGGGTCTAGGTCAAATACTCGCGTGCGCGCCGCGGCAAGTGGGTGCGATTCTACCCAAAAAAATAGCAGGCATATAGTAAGTACGGCGACTAGCAAAATCCTCTGTTTCATAACTACCTACCTCACGGAATTAGTCTAAGCAATGTTTCTAATATCACAAGCACCAAAGGAACCGAGAGACCTAAGATGATGAGCTTGCCAGCTAATTCAACTTTTTGAGCAAGCGAGTTTTCCCCGGCATCCTTGCAGATACCTGCACCGAATTCGGCAACAAAGGCCACCCCCATAATTCTGAGCAGCGTATTCAAGTGCAAGCTCCCCACATCCGCACGCTCTGCTAACTCCTCTACCAGTTCTATTACTACTGCCATGCGACCGATGAGGGTCATAAGGAGCACAACCGACGCCACAACCACTAGCACCAGTCCCAGTTCCGGCCGCAGCTGCTTTAATAGCAGTGCCGCCATCGCGACCGCTAGCGCCACGATCACAAATTGAAATATTTCCACGTCAAAATTGCATCAGAGTCTGTATCGCTTGAAATAGGGTGATAATCTGGTATACCAAAAATGTAAGCACCATAACCACCCCAGCAATCATGACGAGCCCGGCTGACTCCTTTCTATCCCAGCTATTCAATAGATTGTAGATTATCCCTAGTGCTAAAAGGAAGGCTGTTAACTGCATAATGACCCTAAAATTTAGCTCCATATTGATCCCCCTCATTACAAAATGACAATGACCACTACCACGCCGATGAGTATGCCGAGGAACTGCCACATCCGTTCGTTGCGGGCCGCTTCTTCCACCGCATTTACATAAAGGGCCTCAAGTCGTCGGCAGGCGAGCAGGAGATGTCGCTCTTGGTCTTCTCTGTTGCTCACGCCGAGGACCTCTCCGAGCAACCGGAGCGCTTCTAGGTCAGCCCAGAGCAAGGCGGATGATGTCTGTAGGTAGGCTAGCCCCGTGGCCCAAGACTGTCGCACTGGCCTGAATTCGGCAATGCCCCGTCCCGTCAGCGCAAAAAATTCAGCTACGGGCTTGGCTTGTGACTGGCTGACATTTTCTAAAGCGACGGATAAGGGGGTAGCGGCGTAGACAATTTCGGTAACGAGCATCTCAATCCCGGTTCGTAAGCTCTGTAACTGGCGAGGGCGGTCGCGATAGCTCTTAGCGATGATGAGCCCGACCATAGTTGAAGCGTAGAGAATTAGGCCGAAACAAGCTCCACTCAAGACCAAACTCCACATTTTCACCTCGAAATGAGCGGAGCGCCCACGAATTCCACTGTTCCTGGACCAGCGCGATTGCTCAAAATTATGATACGCTGAAATAATTGCCTCTCCATCAAATCTCTAATCTGTGGGCGCTTAGTGACCTCTTGGAGATTGGCCCCATGGGCAGTAGCCAAGACCCTCACCCCCGCATTGAGCGCTTCTTCTATCGCCAATACATCTTCTGTCCGACCTATCTCATCTGTCACCAACACTTCAGGAGAGAGAGCGCGTAGGGCCATGAGCATACCCTGCGCCTTAGGACAGCCATCAAGCACATCAGTGAACATGCCAACGTCCAGTTGAGGTCGTCCTTGGTAGCAGCCCGCGATCTCCGATCGCTCATCTACAATACATACCCTCTTGCCACCATCACTCACCTGTCTGGCGATGTCGCGCAACAAAGTAGTCTTTCCCCCTTGGGGAGGGGACACCACCAAGAGGTGGTATGGCGCACCACATTGATCGAGGAGAGCTGGCAGCAGGCGGTCAGCACAGCCCAATACACTGCGGGCCACCCTTAGACAGATGCCCGAAATATCCTTTAAGCCCCGCACCTTACCTTCACTGTCCAAGAGAGCCTTGCCCGCAAACCCCACCCTATGACCACCAGGGAGGGTAATATAGCCCTGCTTCAGCTCTTCCTCGAAAGCATAAAGAGAACTCTGTGAAAATGCTGCTACTAAATGCTTGATGTCCGCACTGGTGGCCGTTATCGCATGCACAATCCCACCGCCCGGTCCCACACTCTGTAGTGGTCGCCCATCGCGAATGCGGAGCTCGAAGCAGAGAAGGTCGCGCAGCTGTTCGCGCCACGGCCCCGGCAAAAAACGCAGCAAGCTAGTCCATTCCGTGTCTAGTGTCTTGTCCATTATTCCATCTGCCCCCTTGTCTACATGATATGACGCCTGTACCCCCTTTAGGACTTTACTTGCCCAAAACAAAAAACGCCCCGACTGGGGCGTTTACAGGATTCATGGCCTGACGCTCATATAGACTTCATCGTATTCAACTTCGTCTGGTAAATCATGACAAGCACCGCATTGATCTATTAACTTACTAAATTCCTCAAAATTTTCTATAGTAAACTCCGCAAGGAGTGTAAGGCAGGCGGTCGTTTCAACAAGGAGAGCATCCTTTTGATTTCTGCTTTCTTCCGCCTGACAAGCGACGGCCGAATTTAATCGCCGGATACGGCTCATGAGTTCCTTGGTGCGCAAATGTAGCAAGTACCTGTCCACTCTTTGCCTCCCGCTTCACATTCCTGCCTAGTCTGCCCCGGCAACTCCAGGGTGATACCGAGAGATTAGCTCATTGTTCGATGCCATCTTGCGCCGGAATGCCTTTTCGCCAGTGGTGGCGCACTTCCCGCACCTCACTGATCATATCGGCAATATCCTCCACCAAGCTAGGCAGACCTCGGCCCGTGAGCACTACCGTCATCTTTTTGTTTCTCTGTTTGACCGCATCCACCAGTAAAGCGGCAGGCACCAGCCCTAAAGACATGGCTACATTGACCTCATCTAATACTAAGAGGTCTAGGTCAGTCCCGAGCAGCTCGACCACGGTCAGAAAACCCTCCCGAGCGAGTCGTTCGTCCTCTGGGTCGGGGCTATTCGGGTCAACGAAGACATCTCGCCCAAAGCGGAAAATTCCGACCTCAGGTATGTACCGGCTGAGTGCTTCTACCTCTCCCGTCTGCTGTCCCTTCATAAATTGCACGAAAGCAACTTTGTGTTTGTGCCCCACTGCTCTAAGTATCAAACCCAGTGCGGCGGTAGTCTTGCCTTTGCCATCACCCGTGTAGACCATGACAATGCCTTTATGCTCCATCTTCTTTCCTCCTCATCCCCTGTTACAAGTTCCACCAAGCATACATACTCTCGCCGTGATATTGCAGTTTGATGACAAGTAAAGCAACTCCAAAGGGATATGCCTATATATAGCGAAATAGACAGGGTGATACATCAATGAAAGGGGTTTTTTCATGCCGGTCAACCCTCTGATATTTCGTGAATACGACATCCGCGGCAACGCCGAGAACGATCTCAACCCGGATGCGCTCACGCTACTGATTCGTGGCGTGTTCCGCTACTTCGAGCTTCATAACCAGCGCGAGTTTTTGCTTGGGCAGGACTGTCGCCTAAGTTCCCCCCGCATCAGCCAAACCATTTTAGCCCTAGCCAAAGAACATGGTCTGGCGGTCACCAATCTCGGACTAGTGACTTCCCCCGCTTTCTACTTTGCCGCTAAACATCTCGGGCTCAGCGCCGGGCTCATGGTCACCGCCAGTCACAATCCCCCGCCCGACAATGGCTTAAAGATCCTTCTCGGCAGCAGTACCATCTATGGCAGTGAAATTCAAAAAATCCGCTTCCTTTGCGAGACACCACACCTTGATGAAGTCGCAGCAACCAGCTCGGAGCAACTTCTGCCGGCGGTCCAGCGAGAGTATAATATTGCCGATACATATATTTCCACGCTCATCCAAAAGCTCCCCCTTGGCCCGCGCCGGCTGAAAGTAGTCGTCGATTGTGGCAACGGCAGCGCCGGGCCGCTCACCGGCGCTTTTCTCGACCTCACCGACCTAGAATATGTGCCCCTTTACTTTACCCCCGATGGCACCTTCCCCAATCACGAACCAGACCCAGTCAAGCCAAAGAACCTGGCCACCTTGCGCGCGCGCGTGCTGGCCGAAAAGGCCGACTTTGGCGTGGCTTTTGATGGTGATGGCGACCGCATCGGGGTTGTCGACGACCTGGGCAATTTCGTCTGGGGCGACAGGCTCATGATCATCTTCTGGCGCGAAATCCTCCCCAAGTACCAAGGAACGCTGTGCTTGGTAGAAGTAAAGTGCTCGCAAGCCCTAGTCGACGAAATCATCCGCCTCGGGGGCAGGCCCGAATTTTGCAAGACCGGCCATAGCCTCATCAAAGCACAGATGCGGGAAAAGGGGGCCGTTTTCACCGGCGAAATGTCAGGGCACATCTTCTTTGCCGATGAATACTACGGCTTCGATGACGCCCTTTATGCCTTGGGCCGTCTGCTGCGCATTCTGTCTAACTCACCGGTCAGCTTGTCCAAAATGCTGGCCGACGCCCCAACGTACCACACCACGGCCGAGGTACGCATTCCCTGCCCCGACACCGAGAAGTTTGATGTCGTCGACCGGTTGCGGCAACACTTCGAACGCGAATATCCTGTCATCACGGTTGACGGCGTGCGCATCCTCTTTCCCTCCGGTTGGGGACTCTTTCGCGCCTCGAATACCGGACCCATCATTGTCACCCGCTGCGAAGCCAAGACCGCGCCGGAACTCAAACACTACATACAAATTCTAAGCGAAGTTTACGCCCGGTTCAGTGCGGGCGTCGCCATACCCTGGGAAGATCAATAATACTCCATCGTCACTTCCTTGCCGAGTTGGCGCAAGCACTGGGCCAGGTCAGTTACCAAATGTCGTCGCAGGCCGAGGTGCTGGGGCAGTTGTTCGAGGTGGGCCGTGTTGACTGCGCAACCGACCATTAGTAGAACATGGGTACAGTCATGGATGAGTAGCTTGGCCAGACGAGAGGCGGCGTCTGTATTTTTTAACATTTGACTTTCCGCCACATCGTCTAGAGAAAGGGCAAATGTACGCACAAGGGCTAGTACCGCAGTGAGAGTGAGCATGCCTTCGGTGACAAGGTCGACGCCGGGCATGGAGGCGAGAGGCGGCAGGTTAACTTTCATGGTGTCAATGTCGGTGGAGAGCTTTACCCCAAGGCGCCGTGCCACAATCTGGGCTGTCGTCCCACCGCTTACTACTTTAAGAGCATCGCTTTTCATTAAGCGATCGACCACATAGTTGTCCTGAGCTGCATCCTGTGGCGGGCCGGTTAGGAGCACCAGATGCTTAGGTAAGGTCGCCCGCATGCCCACGATGGTGGCATCGTCCCCAGGTTTACCGGCATAGAGGTGGTGGCAGGTGCCGGCCAAGGCACTCACCATCGCGCGCAAGCTGTAATTCTTGCGGGCGAGGTTCGCAACATAGCTAATCACGTTCGCCAAACGCCAGCCCATATTAAGGTTCACACCTACGCCCGCGTGAACGACACCATCGCTGAGAAAGAACATGGTGTCCCCTTCAAGCAGCGTAAAATTACTTTCGCGGATTGTTTTCCCGCCAATGCTACGCTCCTCGCGGCAAAAGGGCACAGCCACGCCCTGGCGCAGGAGTATCGAGTCCGAACTGTCGAATTCGGCAAGGTAACACTCTCCGCTCGGCTTGGCCTGAAAAATGGTAATGGTCGAATAGGCAACTCCCCGCTGACGACAGACCGGGAGGGTAGCGGCAAGGGTCGTGATCACCTCGTCAAAAACTACGCCTTCCCTGAGCATGCAGGTGGCAATCCTCGTGGTAAAAGTAGATAATATATTGGCCTTGACCCCACTCCCCAAGCCATCAGCGAGGGTGATGATGGTTTGCTCCGGGCGACGGGTCACTTGCACGTGGTCGCCGCAAAGTTCCTCGCCCCACTTATTCAACTGACGGTAGTATGTTTCAAAGTACAGCGTCATTGCACATCACCCTGAACCGCTTTCATCAGTTTGAGGAGCAACACCTTGCTTTCAGCGGTGGTCTCTCCGAGCAGGCTCGCTATTTCCTGGGCCACACGCATTTGCTTATTAATCACTTCTTGCGCCTTCTCCACTGTTTCTTGCCGCACTTTAAGCAGGGATTGGTTTTGTTCCTCTAAGCGGGTGATATCCGTGTAGATACCCATCGCTAATTCTCCCCCCTTGACGGGAGCAACGGCAAACAAGGTAACCACCGAGGGCATAATAGCGATTTTCTTGCTCGGCACCTGGCCTCTGCCGGTCAGGACCGTACGGTAGTCCTCGTCCGGCAAGAATTTGCCTAGTTCCTGGTGCAGCGCCTCATGGGCAGCAATGCCAAACATGCGCTCGGCAGCGGCATTCCATTCATGCACTAATAGGTCTTTATCTACTAAGATAACCGCATTCGGTGTAGACGAAAGAATGACATTTGCCAGCGACTCGGCCTTAGTGCGCATGTAAGGCAGGCACATTTCTAGCTCGGCTCGCCCGCTGACCACGGCGGCGGCTTTCTCACGACAAGTATGATAGCCGCAGGCACCACAGTTGTATTCCCCCTCCAGGTCGGCCTTACCCAACAGACGTAACACCTCTTGGACGGCATTTTCATCTTGGGCATACCTTCCTCCGCCTAGAGGCAGGTGATGGCTCCGCACCGTCAGGGAAGGGTGTTCGTAGTCTTCGCGGACCGGCAGAAGTATAGCGCGTCTTTCGGGCAGAGTTAGGTGGCGCGAGAACGCGACCGGCCCGCCCAGACAGGAACCCCGACAAGCAGAGATTTCGACCACGCCACAGGGCACTGTCTCCCCCCGTTCTACTCGTGTTAGGTAGCCTACGAGGTCGTCAACGCCCTCTATCGACAGGAGCGGCACATCATCCGTAGCGGCGCGGAAGGCAGGTATGGGAAAGTGCATAAGTCCCTGGGCAGAAAAAGTCTGATTGGGCGGCTCTTGTTCACTCGGAGCGGCATAACCGGAGAGCAAGGATTCGATTTCGGCAAATGTCAAAGCCGCCGCAAGATGTGAACTGCGGGCGGCCTCATCTTTTTTGGCCGCGCAAGGTCCGACGAAAACCACCTTCGCGCCGTAAGACTGCTTGAGCCAGGCGGCATGCGTGACCATCGGCGAAGCGACAGGTGCAAGTCGACGAGTCAATTGCGGAAAAGCACGGCAAACCAGCTTCACTGCTGCCGGACAGGCCGTGGTCAATACCCAACCCTCCCGCCGCGCTACCTGCTGGTAGGCCTTAGCGACCGAGACTGCGCCCCAGCTGGTGAGGCTGACTCCGGCAAATCCCGCTTGCTTGAGCAGTACCTCCCACTGGTTGAGGCTGTACTTGCCCACAGCAGCAGCCGGCGCCAGACTCACCCAGACGGGCGTCCCACCCCTAAGTAAGTTGCGCACGACACTTAGGTCATCGCGAATCACTCTGGCATGCTGTGGACAGACCAAAATACATTCGCCACAGGACAAACAGTCCTCTTCAATTATGGAAGCCTGACCCCGGCGGATGGAAGTAGCTTTAACTTCACAGGCACGGATGCAGGCATAGCAATTCTTGCAATAACCCTGTTTAACCTGGATAGCACCCACAAACTTATGCCTCCTTTAAGATGTACCGGGCAAAAACCTCATCGATGTTAGCTGGCGTGAGGCGCGGTAAAGGTTGGCCGTCCAGGCAGGCGGCCACCCCGTCCAGGCAACGCCCCAGACAAAATGCGCCCTGGAGCTCCACCTTGGCGGTCAAGCCATGGTGTTCTATGCTCCTTTCGATGGCCTCAGCTACTTGGTGGGCTCCTCGCATATAGCAGGAGCTACCGACGCAAAGGGTAATTACTAACACCCCGATACCCCCTATAAATCTTCATAATTCATTATAACTGAGAAAACAAAAGGAAGGATAGTATTGCGGCAATAAAAGCGCAGGAAAAAAGCTGGCTTGCGCCAGCATGAGGTCTATTTATTGACGATCGCGGTACTTGGCAAGAATGCCTGCAACTCGTTCCGGGCCGATGTTGCCATACACATCTTCGTTCACAGTTAATACCGGTGCCAGCCCACACGCTCCGATGCAGCGTGAAACTTCGAGGGTAAATAGCCGGTCAGGGGTGGTGCCACCCACTTTTACGGCCAGCTCCTTTTCAAAGGCCGAGACTAGGCTGCCTGCACCCCGCACATAGCAGGCCGTGCCCATGCAGACGGCAATGCGATACTTACCACGCGGCGTAAGTGAGAAGTACGAGTAAAAGGTGGTCACCCCATACACATCCGCCAGGGGAATATTCAGCCCCTTGGCCACGTAGCGCTGTACTTCTTCCGGCAAGTAGCCAAAAATCTCTTGCGTCTGGTGGAGAATCATGATAAGTGCGCCTTCAAGATTTCTGTACTTGGCGATGACCTTATCAACTTCATCATACTTCGGGTCGCGCGCACCGTCACAGCCTGGGCAGGTGATACATTTCTTTTCATCTGACATATCTTACACCCCCAAGTTAGTAGCGCGGACGCGCGTGATAATGAGTGTGAAGCAAATCATGGGCCTTCTCGCCATTCGGCTCCCCGAGGAAGCTCCGGTAAAGCTCCTTAATAGCTGGGTTTTCGTGCGCCTTGCGCACCCTCTTCAAGTGGTCCTGTCGGTAGAGGGCCGAAGCACGCTTTTGTTTGATGTCGGGGTCCTTACTAAAAGGCTGACCACCGCCGCCGATGCAGCCACCGAGGCAACCCATAATCTCGATGAAGTGATAGCTGGCTTCGCCGGCTTTAATCTTATTGAGTATCTTCTCCGCCTGTCCGAGCGAGTTAACGATGGCCACGCGCAAAGTCATGCCGTTTAGCGGAATCTGTGCTTCTCGCACCCCGCCAAAACCACGCACCGCTTGAAACTCAACTTCCTCTAACTCTTTACCGGTCTTTATTTCGTAGACCGAGCGCAGTACCGCCTCGGTCACGCCACCGGTCACACCGAAAATAGTCCCGGCGCCGGAAGACATGCCTAGTGGCAGGTCAAATTCGCTATCAGGCAGGTTGGCAAAATCTATCCCCGCCTCCTTGATCATAAAAGCAAGCTCTCGCGTCGTGATAACAGCGTCGACATCCTGCAAGCCGTCGCGCCCCATTTCCTCGCGACTAGCCTCAAATTTTTTGGCAGTGCAGGGCATGACCGCGACATGAAAAATATCCCGAGCCGCAATCCCAAACTTCTCCGCATAGTAGGTCTTGACGAGGGCGCCAAACATTTGCTGGGGGGATTTGCAGGTTGAGACCAAGTTAAGCATCTCCGGAAAGAAATGTTCCGCATACTTTACCCAGCCCGGACTACATGAAGAAATTTGTGGCAGGTTCTCGTTTCTTTCTAAGCGATGCAGTAGTTCGTGTCCTTCTTCGACTACCGTGAGGTCGGCACCAAATTGAGTGTCGAACACGCGGTTAAACCCTAGTTTACGGAGTGCCGAAACCATCTTTTCGGTGACAAGCGCTCCGGGCCGCAGGCCGAACTCCTCACCTAGGGCCGCACGCACCGCCGGGGCCACCTGGACCACGGTATGCAATGTACTATTGCTCAGGGCTTTCCAGACCTGTTCACTGGCGTCTCTTTCACGCAGCGCGGCCACCGGACAGACCTTAATGCACTGGCCGCAGGCGACGCAGGGCCCCTCAGCCAGGCCCCGATTAAACGGGGTGGTGACTACAGCGCGGGAGCCACGCCCGGCCAGGCCAATAGCCGATACCTTTTGGGTGTGCTCGCAGATGCGAATGCACCGTCCACAGAGAATGCACTTGTTTGGGTCTCTGACCACGGCAATGCTACTTTCATCGAGGGCGAGTTCGCGTTTTTCGCCCCTGAAACGGACTTTTCGCACACTCAACTGATGAGAAAGGTCCTGCAACTCGCAGGTTCCGTGACGTGGACAGACTAGGCAGTCCTCCGGGTGATTGGCCAAGAGGAGCTCCACAATCGATTTGCGGGTCTTGCGCACCACTTCGGAATTAGTGCGCACCACCATGCCATTCGCGGCTGGGTAGACACAGGAAGCCGCGAGATTCTTCATGCCTTCTATTTCGACGACGCAGATGCGGCACGAGCCCTCCAGTTTAAGTTCAGGGTGGTAGCACAAAGTTGGTATGTGCACTCCCGCTTTTTTCGCGGCATCGAGCACCGTTGAACCGGGGTCAACTTCAACCGGCGTGGAATCTATAGTGAGCTTGATGCGTTCCATGCAAAATCTCCTTTCCGTGACTAGCGTACAATCGCTTTGAATGGGCACTTAGGGACGCAAGCGCCGCACTTGATACACTTAGCCCTGTCGATGATGTGCACCTGTTTCAATGTGCCGCTGATGGCGTCAACGGGGCACACTTTCTTGCACAGGGTGCAACCCTTGCATTTATCGGCAATTACGCTGTAACTTAGGAGCGCCTGACAGACCCCCGCCGGACACTTCTTGTCCACAACATGGGCCTCGAATTCAGCACGGAAGAAACGCAAGGTGGCCAATACCGGATTGGGGGCCGTGTTCCCCAGGCCGCAGAGTGATGCGCCCTTGATGGTTGCCGATAGCTCGACAAGCAAGTCTATATCATCTGGAGTGCCATGCCCCTCCGTGATCCTTTCGAGAATTTCGAGCATGCGCTTGGTACCCTCGCGGCAGGGCACGCACTTCCCGCAGGACTCTTCTTGGGTAAACTCAAGGAAGAAGCGGGCCACGTCAACCATGCAGGCGCTTTCGTCCATGACTATGAGTCCGCCCGAGCCCATCATCGAACCCACCGCAGTGAGAGTGTCATAGTCCACCGGCGTATCGAGTAAGGAAGCCGGTAAACAGCCACCCGAAGGCCCACCGGTCTGGCAAGCCTTGAAAGCCTTCTTGTCGGGAATGCCGCCGCCAATGTCGTAAATTATCTCCCGCAGGGTAATGCCCATCGGCACTTCCACCAAACCTGTATTATTTATATTGCCCGCCAGAGCAAAGACTTTAGTACCTTTAGATCCCTCTGTACCCATCGCGGCAAACCACTCTGCACCTTTGCGCAAAATTTGCGGGATATTGGCAAAGGTCTCGACATTATTAATGAGAGTGGGCTTATCCCACAGCCCGCGCACTGCCGGGTAGGGCGGCCGCGGCTTGGGCATACCACGCTTGCCTTCAATAGAAGCGATAAGAGCGGTTTCCTCGCCACAAACGAAGGCCCCGGCACCGAGGCGGATGCTCAGGTCAAAACTAAACTTGGTGCCAAAAATGCCCTTACCCAAAATTCCTAACTGGCGTGCTTGGTCGATGGCAATGCTCAGGCGATTAACGGCAATGGGATACTCGGCGCGCACATAGACATAGCCCTGGCTGGCACCAATAGCGTAACCGGCAATCGCCATCGCCTCAATTATCGCATGGGGGTCACCCTCTAATATGCTGCGGTCCATAAAGGCACCGGGGTCGCCTTCATCGGCATTGCAGACTACGTACTTAATGGGTCCTGGGCTACGTGCCGCAAACTCCCATTTCAGGCCCGTAGAAAAACCGCCGCCACCTCGCCCGCGCAGCCCTGATTGCTTAATCACGTGGATGACCTCCGCTGGCGTCATCTGGGTCAGCGCGTTAGCCAAGGCTTGGTATCCGTCTAAGGCGATGTATTCCTCGATATTTTCGGCGTCAATAGCGCCGCAGTTGGCCAAAGCCACGCGCTTCTGCTTCTTGTAAAAGCCAATATCAGTAAAAAAAGCTGTCGGTTTCGGGTTTTGCACATCCCGATAGAGCAGGCGCTCGACCATGCGGCCCTTGAGAAGGTGTTCACTGACTAACTCTGCTGCGTCCTCCGGCTTGACATAACAGTAAAACGAACCCTCGGGATAAATCATGACAATGGGACCGATTTTACAAAAGCCAAAACAACCCGTCTCGACAATCTTGACTTCGCTATCAAGACCAAGGCGGGATACTTCTTGTTCGATGGCTTTTTCCACCGCTTTGCAGCCAGATGACGTGCACCCCGTGCCGGCGCAGACTAAAACATGAGAACGGACGTATGCCATTATGATTCCTCCTATTCGGCGCTTTCCGTGACTGCTTTACTGATCAATTCGCGGACCATCTCAGGAGTACATTGTTTGTAAAGCACCTCTTCACCGTGGGCGCACACCAAGACAGCAGTTTGCTCGGTGGCCGGCACATCTATCTCGCGTTGCTCTACCTGCACCGTGCTAAGTCCCTTAACGGCAATTTCCTCAAGCGCTGCCGCCATGACGGCCCGCGACCCCGAGGAGATGGCCGTGGTCCCGGAAGCTATGACTATTTTTACCGGTGAACCATTAGTTCGCACCCTGAGCTGCTTGCGGACTCGCGTTCTAATTTCGTTTAATTCGGCCACTGTTAACATGTCAGTCCCACCCATCATGGATTTATCAGATGATTTCGCCTTTGTGAAAAAATTAACTACCTCGTGCCATTTGTATTCTAGCACGAGGTAAATAGGTCGTCAACACCATTCTCTATCCTAGAATGAACAATTCTTCTGCCTCGAGCAATCGCTATCTTTCCCGTTGTGCTAAATAGTACGAAAGCGCCAGCATGCCGACAATCATATTTTCTTGTCGCACTTCGACATGGTCCGGGACAATCAGTCTGACGGGCGCAAAATTCCAGATGGCTTTTATGCCTCCTTGCACCAAGGCGTCGGTAACTTTCTGCGCCGCATGAGCCGGGACCGCGATAATCGCCATTTCCGCTCCCATCTGCGGCACAATTTCTCCGATGCGGTGCGCCGGCAAGACCCGCTGCCCGACAATGGTGAGGCCAATCTTGCTCGGGTCGGCATCAAAAATAGCCGATATATTAAAGCCATGCTCCCGAAAGCCGTCATAATTGGCCAGAGCCTGGCCGAGGTGTCCAACCCCGACCAGCACCAACTTGCGCGACCGGTTAACACCGAGAATTTGCGATACTTGCGCGAGGAGGGCAGGCACATCGTAGCCCACTCCACGCCGCCCAAACTCGCCGAAATATGCTAAGTCCTTGCGGATTTGCACCGAAGTGATGGCCAGCAGATTGCCTAGCTCCTCACTAGAGACCACCTCCACCCCGCTGTTGGCGAGGCGTGTCAGGCACCGCAAGTAGAGAGGCAGACGCTCGATAGTGGGGCGTGGAATTTGTACTACCACTTCTACCTGGCCTCCTTACTCGTCATAATCTCCCATGGGCTTGGCAGCGGATTCACGAGAAAGCGTTCCTAGCACCGGTAAATGTGCCTGCAGCACGCTGCCAAGGTTCAAACTGCCGGTTTCCGCTAATTTATCACGCGTCGCCATGGCTACCGCCTGCATGTACTGGGTGAAAATGGCCGGTCCACAGTATTTTTTGTCACCGGCGCGGATGGCGTCAATATTAGTTACCGCATACTCCCCCACCGCGCTGGATCCTGCCACCAGAAAATGAGTGTTGACATTGTTCTTGCCCACCAGCCCGCGCGCTATCTTGGCTGCACCGCTACCGCCGTGTTGAGCAAAGGGGACATATTTGCCGAGCGAACGGTAAAGCGCGGTCTGCACAACCTCCATGCGTTCCACATCAGGCTCGTGTTTACTATCCTTCTTCGCGGCATGCTCCATGCCGATGGGGTAAGCAATCGCGTCGGCCCCGGTGTACCGAATAAACGAAACAACCTTCGCGGCAAAATGCTCTAGCTCTTTGCCCCTGAGCCTTTGGTAGTCAAGTGCTTGTCCGCTGGTGCCCGTAGCACCAAACTCGGCCTCGATAATGATTTCATCATTGCCTAGGGTGTGGCGGACCGTGTCGCGAATATCGCGCGTTACCAAAAAGTCGAGTACCGGCGGTAATTGCTCCGTATCAATCATGCCCCAAGCCGGGCGAACCAGCTCTACCACCCGCACAAAATCCCGCTTAAAGACTAGATATTCCTGACCAGTAAAGTAGCGACAATAGGCTTCCCTCGTGTCCGCATCGATAACTGCTTCTTCACCAAAGACAGCGAGCATATGCTCGAGGACATGCCCCAGGCGAGCCTCAGCCAAAGTGTGGCTCAAGCCCTGTTTAGGGTTGGGGCGAGCGAGAAGCTTCTCTTTGCTAAACGCCGGCACTTTGAAATGGTCAAGGGAGAGGGCTAGGTAGGGGGCGTTGTATTCTCGGGCTAAGCGTGTTAATTGCTGGGCAGCCAGTTGTGCTCCGAGCACCACATTGGTGTCGGGGCTGTAGTGCTTTACTCCCTGAAGGGGGAGCACCTTGCCCGGGTCACCGGCGGCTGCCTCTGCCGCATTCTGACTCATCTGCACAATAATAGGTGAACCGTCCCCTAATGCGCCCGCCATGGCAAAAGCCCTGAACTGGAGCTCTAAGGGAAAGTTGGCATTAGCCGCGAGAAGCGTGACCCTCTCATTTTCCGGCTTCAGCCGGCCATCGACAGTAAACGGTGAGGTAAGGTTAAAAATCTGACGAAGTCCTGCTCCGGTCAGCAGCATGCGCGGCACCTCCCAATTTTTTGGTCTAGCCTTAATCTAGGCGCGGTCGAGATACTCCTTCGTGCGCGTGTCGATGCGCAGCTTGTCCCCGACGTTTATAAAGAAAGGGACGTTAATAACTAAGCCTGTTTCCATGGTCGCCGGCTTGGAACCACCCGTGGCCGTATCGCCGCGATAACCCGGGGCGGTGTCGCTAACTGTCAGCTCGACATAGAACGGCAGTTCCACCCCCATGACCTTTTCATTATACATGAGCATGGTCACGTTCTCATTCCCCTTGAGGAATTTAATGTCATCCCCGAGGGTGTCGTGGCTGACATTCATCTGCTCGTAATTCTCGTTGTCCATGAAAGTGTAAAAATCACCGGTGTCATAGAGGTACTGCATGATGCGACGTTCGACATGGGCACGGTTGACCTTCTCGCCGGCGCGAAAAGTAGTCTCTTGCACCGCGCCGGTTTCAACATTCTTCAGTTTGGCGCGCACAAACGCCGCGCCCTTGCCTGGCTTCACATGTTGAAAATCAACAATTTGGTAGACGGACCCATCCATCTCAATGGTCACACCGGTACGAAATTCGCTCGTGGAAATCATCTGTTCATCCTCCTAAATCGCCTTGACAACGACACCTACCCTAAAGTGGTGAGCTCCTTCGGAAAGGTGTTAAAATTACGATAGCCTGTCTCGGTCACCAGGACCATGTCTTCGATGCGCACCCCGCCCCAACCCGGCAGGTAGATACCCGGCTCGACCGTGATGACCATGCCGGGGCTAAAGAGGTCCTCGGACTTACTGCCGGCCCCGGGGCCTTCATGCACCGCCCGACCAACCCCATGACCTAGACCATGCCCAAAGCGCTCACCATAGCCTTGCGCCGTTATGACATCGCGGGCAACCTTATCAAAGTCCCGCCCGATGAGTCCGGGCCGTAAAGCGGCCAAGGCCTGCTCCTGCGCAGCCAAGACGGTGTTGTAGACCCTTTCTTGCTCTGGTGTTGCCTTAGCGCCCACGATAAAGGTGCGGGTCATATCGCAGCAGTAACCATTGTACACAGCACCAAAGTCAAGCGTCAAGAAGTCCCCCCGCTCAATTAAGCGTTCCGAAGCCCGCCCATGGGGCAAGCTCGAGCGCGGACCGGAAGCGGCGATAATCTCAAAGGGAAGCTTCTCGGCACCGCGCCTCCGGAGCGCAAATTCGAGACTGAGCGCGACAGACTTCTCGCTGACACCGGGCTTGACCATCGGTAAGACTTCGGCAAGAGCTGCTTCGGCAATTAAAGCCGCCTGCTGCATGTTCTCTACCTCGCCGGCATCTTTCACTTGGCGCAACTTCTCTACTAGGCCGGTTGTGGGCACCAAAGCGACCCCTAATTTCTCCTTCAGCTCATGGTATGTACTGAAAGTGACGAAATCACTCTCAAAGGCCAATGTGCTGATGTTAGCGTCGGCGAGAGCTTGTTTAAGGCTGTCCAAGAAAACCGGTGCGTAATCACGAACTACAAAGTACGGGCACTCGGCACTCGCCTGTTCAATGTAGCGAAAGTCAGTGAGGAGCAGTGCTACCTCCCTGCCCACCAACAGGTAGGCGTTAGAGCCGGTAAACCCACTGATATAGGTGCGATTGTCCGGCTTAATAATTAGCAGAGCGTCGACATCCGT